>Ga0209117_1000083_pt1 | contig 68003 bp, 44 predicted proteins | sample BlaSpr_A8_OM2_M2_FD_187978 | JGI IMG/M metagenome (GOLD analysis project Ga0209117, IMG submission 187978) | Forest soil microbial communities from Thunder Bay, Ontario, Canada - Black Spruce, Ontario site 2_A8_OM2_M2 (SPAdes) (version 2) | ecosystem: Environmental > Terrestrial > Soil > Boreal... | reverse complement strand
CGCATGCCTGGTACGAACCGAGGGCCACATGGTCTCTGAGGGTTCCTCCAGCTCCGGCGCGTATGGTTCGGTCTCGGTCAGTTTCAATTTGAAGGGAGAGATGAGATGCGTTACTGGAAAGCATTGCTGATTCTTTCAGGTCTTTTTTGGATGGTCTCAACGGCGACAGCTCAAGTGACGAACAGTACGATACTTGGTGCCGTCACGGATCAATCAGGAGCGGTGGTGGCCGACGCGGAAGTGACCGTCACGGACCTTGCCACAGGTAACCAACGAACAGTCAAGACGGGAGTCGATGGTGGTTACATCGTGGAAAACCTGAAGCCCGGCTCCTACGAACTTGCAGTTGCAAAGGAAGGCTTCAAAGAGAAGAAAATAACCGGAATTGTCTTACAGGTTTCTCAGCGTGCACGCATTGATATTTCAATGGAACTTGGAACGATGCAGCAAACCGTAGACGTCAGCGCAGCAACCTTGACCCTCGAAACTGAGAATTCCTCAGTTGGGAAGGTAATCACCACGCAGGATATCCTAAACTTACCCCTCAATGGCCGCCAATTCCTGCAATTGGCAACCCTCACTCCTGGTGTTCAACAAACCTACGTAACTAACCTCGCAACCACAGGGGGAAGTATTTCTGCTAACGGCATGTCCCTTTACTCGAACAACACCATGGTAGACGGCATGATGAACCAAGAAACTGGGGCGGGACGAATGACTTTTTCTCCCAGCATCGACATGATCCAGGAATTCAAGATGCAGACCAATACTTACGATGCTGAATACGGACGGACTGGCGGATCGCAGATCGAGGTTGTAACCAAGCGGGGAGGCAATGCGTACCACGGCTCCGCGTACGAATTCATACGCAATGACGCACTGGACGCCAGGACGTTCTTCACTCCAGGCAAACTTCCACCTTTTAAGCGTAATCAGTTTGGTGCAACGATTGGCGGGCATATTCCGCACTTGAAGAAAGACTTCTTTTTCTTCTCCTACGAGGGGCTTCGTTTGACCCAAGGGCTAACCGCTGTGCTGACTCTGGCTCCTGCGGCGCTCCGGCGTGGGGATTTCTCCAGCACCGGAACCACAATCTATGATCCTCAAACGCTAGACCCTGTCACGAAACAGCGGAAGCCTTTCCTTAACAATGTGATTCCCGCAGACCGAATCTCACCAGTGACTACATTTTTTCTACAGAAATTCATTCCCCCCGCTACCCCGGGTCTTGGATTTACGAATAATTACGTATCGGCTCCAACCCAAACCAATCAGATTAACCAGTTTAGTATCCGTTACGACCGAGACTTTTCTGCCAAGGATTCTGTAAACTTCCGTTACACCCGGAATAAGTTCACAGCCATCCTTCCGTTTGGAGATTCAGGTCGTGCTACACCTATTACTGGCCTTGGGGAAGACGTCACGCTGTATGGAAATAATCACAAGGGTGGCTGGACGCATATTTTTAACAATACAACTATGAACACGTTGAATGTCGGGTTTAGTCAGTACTATCAGTTCCGCTTCAACCTGACGACCAACAAAGGCATCATTGCAGCCTCCGGACTGCAAGGAGTAAACGATGTCGAGGCCGGTATTCCCACGATCACCATAAGCGGTTTCTCGAACATAGCAGACAACAATGTGTCTCCGATAGACCAATCTTTTAACAACTATTTCATCACGGATACATTCTCGAAATACTTGGGAAAGCACTCGCTCAGGTTTGGAGGCAGCTTCCTCTATTCACGCACACAATCGCTTCTGAATCTGTTCGACCGCGGCACGTTGAACTTTACCCCGCAGTACACAACTTCTGCTGTCGGTAAGCCCGGGAACCAGTTCAACGCGTTCGCTGAATTTCTTCTAGGGGTTCCGAGCTCCACATCCATTTTCCTTAAACCTTTGATATCAGACTGGCGGTCCCACACAACATCTGGATTTGTCCAGGACAATTGGCGCGTGACACAAACTCTGTCGGTCAACTTGGGTTTGCGGTATGACCTTTACACTCGGCCTTTCGACACAGAGAACAGGGAGGCGGCATTTGATCTTGTGACGCAAAAAGAAATTTATCCCGGCGCAGTCCCCAATTTACCGGGGGTTCCCCCCGGATCTCTTGTGGCCGAAACCCTGGGCTATCCTCGTAACCTCCAGTTTCCGACAACGCGTAACAACTTTAGCCCGCGGATTGGTTTTGCATGGAGAATGTTTGGCAGTCAGAACACGGTCCTGCGCGGGGGCGCCGGTGTTTTCTATCATTGGCTTGTCATCGATTCGGCGACGAATCTAGCTCTCGGACCTCCTTGGGTGCCGTCAACATCGATCACTTGCAACCCAGATGTCCCATGCGTCAATGCGACGAGCCCGTTTTCTAGCAATATCGTCGCGAACTTCACCGGGAACGTCGCCAACAAAACCAACAGAACGCCCTATGTCGACCAATTCTCGCTGGGTATCCAGCACGAATTCAGTCCAGGCTTGAGCCTCGAAGTGAATTACGTGGGGAACGCGGCGTTTAAGAATCTCTTGCGCCTAAATGTTAACCAACCCGCTCCAGGACCGGGTGCCGTTGCTCCTCGACGTCCTTTGCCAGCGCTGGGAACTCTTAACGACATTAGGACTATCGGCAGGTCGCATTACGACTCGCTGCAAACTACGCTTCGCAAGGTCATTCCTTCGAAAGGATTGATGTTCTTGACGGCTTATACTTGGGCTCACGCCTTGGGTGACTCAATCAGTGGGCCGCAAATCAGTGAGGGACCGGTCGGAGGCATCCGTGACTTTAGGCACTATACGGATGAATACGGAAATACCGTCTATGATGTGCGTCACACTCTCGCGCTAAGCTGGATCTATCAGCTGCCTTGGGGCAAAGGCAGGCCCCTGGCTAGCAGTCTCACCGGCATACCGAATGCGATCATTGGCGGCTGGAGCTTTGAAGGGATTGGCACGTTCCGCACCGGGAACTATTTTACACCTACTGATATCGTGGATAACTCGAATGCGGGCGGCAGCCGGCCCAACGTAATCGGCAATCCCAATAACCAGTCGCATTCCGGTACCGGATCGAAGGTAGCTAAATGGTTCGACACAAGTGCTTTCCAGCGCGCCCCGCAGTTTACCTTTGGGAACGCCGGCGCGGGATTCATCAAAGGACCTGGCTATGCGAGCTTTGATCTCGCGATGCAGAAGCGTTTCCCTATCAAAGAAAAGGCGGGCCTTCAGTTCAGGGTGGAGTTCTTCAACGCCTTTAACCATACCAATCTTGGCAGCCCTGTGACAGCGTTCGGCGCCGCTAATTTTGGGACAATCACCACGATCGTGGGCACTCCCCGCGACATTCAGTTCGGACTACGCCTCGACTTTTAGGGGACATCGTTGCACGCTTTGGAATCAGGCGGTCAACAGCTCGGAGACACCCGATTACTCCTAGATGGTGCCCCGAAGGGATTGCGAAATGTGAGTACAGCCCAGGCGATTCTGTACCTTTCGCCGGCCATGTTTCACTTAGCATCCCTCGTCTGCGTACGATCATGAGGCTTGCCTCTAGCCCGCAACCTGGGGTGATGAGGTCTTTGGAAACAAGAGATGCAGTTATCGCCGGTGGGGGCGGATACCGAGCGCAGAGAACTCGAATGGGGTTGATGATGTGCGCGGCGGTAAAAATCAGTTCCGCACGGGCGCAAGAATGTCACCGAAAGGCCGGGCCAGATTTATTTGGTAATGGGCCAGCGACAACGAACGCTGCAGGAGATCCCAACTTGATCGGATTCAGGGAAGCGTTATGTCAAAGACACATTTAACGCGTCGAGATTTCTTGCAGTCGACATCCATGCTCGCGGGCGCAACGTTACTAGGCGCTCCGACAGGGTTTGTTACGCAGTCCGTTCAACCCGCGAAGATCAGTGGCGACGGAGGAGTGAGCACCTTATTAAAGCTGCGACTCCAGACCGAAGACGTAGTGGAGTTCCAAATACGCGAGTACTTGATGAAGAGAGTTCCTCGGCTTCCGAACCCTAACAGCGCAGCGGAGTGGACCGTGGAACAGAAGAGATTACGAAAGCACCTGCTCGAGGATGTCATTTTCCATGGATGGCCCAAGGAATGGGTGTCTGCGCCCCCCAAGTTTGAGGATCTCGGACTCATCCCATCGGGGAAAGGGTATCGGCTCCGAAGGCTTCGGTACGAAATTGTCCCTGGTTTTGCAACAACCGCTTTGCTATATGAACCCGAGAAATTGAGCGGAAAGGCTCCGGCAACAATAAACTTGAATGGGCATGCGTCCAATGGAAAGCAGGCCGACTATAAGCAGAAGCGTTGCGTTAATAATGCTTTGCAGGGCATGTACGCGCTGAGTTTGGAATGGCTGGGAATGGGCGAACTCGCCCTTCCGGAAAACAACCACTGGCATGGAGCACACCTCAACCTGGTCGGCGCGAGCGCCACGGGACTGTTCTACTTGGCAATACGCAGAGGACTCGACTACCTGTGCGAACATCCTGGCGTCGACGCGCAGCGCATCGGAGCGACCGGCCTATCCGGTGGCGCGTGGCAAACAATCACCATCTCGGCTCTCGACGAACGTATTGCCGTAGCCATCCCCGTAGCCGGCTATTTCTCGTTTACGTCGGCAATTGAGCGGAATTCCGATGTCGGAGATATGGAGTACCACCCTCACGATTTGTTTATCGACGGAGATTACTCGACGCTTACAGCGATGGTTGCTCCTCGGCCCGTCCTGTTAATGTACGGGGCGGAGGACGAATACGGACTGCGAGCACCACTACAGAAGCCTCATCTTTATGACGAGGTCCGCCCATTCTATAAATTGTATGGCAAGGAGAATAATTTCGCGTGGCACGCGAATGTTGACCCGGGAACTCACAACTATGAGCTCGACAACCGTCAACAGTCGTACGCGTTCTTCACCAAACATTTCCATATGCCGGTTGTGGAGCGCGAAGTGCCCGTAGATGCCGAGGTCAAAACATACGAAGAACTTGTGGTGGGGATCCCAAAAGATAATCTGACCATCGTCGGCCTGGCCAAGAAGCTCGCAGCGACAAACGCGCGCGCGCCAATACCCACCGATGTGAAATCTAAATCGCAATGGGCCCGCCTGTCACGGGCACGGCTGAAGAGCGTCGTACGCTATACCCCGGTAGCAACCAAGCACGCCTGGCCTCTGTTCAGTACCAGGAATGGTGGTGTTGAGAGCCTCGCTTATCGCCTCGAATTCAGCAACGATTTAAGCGCAACGGCTGTGAGATTGAAAGCGACAACGACTCCTCCCGGTGCTCCCATCACGGTCTTGCTGGATGACAGCGGGCTGCGATCGGAGGAATCCGTTCGTTCGCATATCCAGCGGGGCGAGCAGGTTTTGGCAGTGAATCTGATCTTCACAGGTGACGCATCCCCCGACACTCCCAAGAATCCTGTGTATGTGCCCGCGCTGTATCGCGAGCTGTTGTCTACGCCGGCGCAATTGCCTAAGGTAGTGAAATGGTTGGAGACGAGGCCGCCCTCCGCGCTTTACGGACTGTTATTGTCCGCCGCCGGAGACCGCCCGCTAGGTATGCAGGCGGCGCAATTGATTGAGATTGCCAATTGGTTGCGGCAAGGGAGTAGTTCTCAGACGATCTTTCTGGAGACTGTCGGTATACGAAACCAAGTCACAGGGTTGGTGGCTTCAGCATTGGAGCCGTCCCATTTTTCGGCACTCTCGATTCGTGAAGGAATGAAGAGCTTGGCCTATCTTAGCGATAACGTAGTACGGTACCAGGACGCACCTGACCTTTTCTGCTTAGACCTCTATAAGAATTTCGATATCGACATCCTAGCGGCGCTCGGGGAGCCGACGAAAATCACTCAACAGTTTAGGGAAGCTCAGTCAAGCTAGGCACGCAAAATAGCCTTCACACTTTGTGCAGACATGGTAGAGGGATCTTGTTTTCGGGTTGCAAACGGCGCTGAGGAAAACCGCCGATGGGGAGGCGCCGTACTGTAGCGCTGATGTACGCCACCGGAACTGTCCGCCGGTGTAGAGGACTCGATTACGCGGCCCGCCGCCAATGCCTCCGATCCCTTCGCGACTGGAGACTTTTCCTCGTCGACTCACATCTTTCCGGGCTCTTCAATGCTCCCCGCGTCCATCACATAGCTGGCATGATCTTGAGCTAGCTCGAACCCGGTTGCGGCAAGGCCCTTCGCGAAGCATCGCTCAAAATCTTGTCGAAGCCTAGATTGCATGCTGGTGGCCTGTTCCGGATCGCGAAGACAAACCTCACGAATCGATGATGGGACCGAAATGCGTTCGGAGGGTTCGCGATCCATCCGCGACCTGCCTTCCAGTACATCTTTAACATGTTGAGAGCGCACCCACCATTCCGCAACCACCCGGTCGGTGGGAAGCCCTGCGTGTAGGGGACTCGATGTTAACCCATAAAGGTTGGGCAAATACTTGCGAACAATCGCGCCTAGCTTGGCAATGTTGAAATGCGCGTTTTTGATCTGCAACGGATCAAACGTCCATTCAATAAGGTCAATGCCACGAGCAATGGCGTGGTCTCGCTGTGCGAGTTTTAGACGTCGCCCTACTCCGATATCTTGAAACTCCGGCAAGACAGCCACCATGTGCGAGAACAGATGAACGCGGGTTTCGCGAATAGCGGGGAAGCTCAGCGCAAAACCGACGGCATGGTTGGCACGGAAGGCCCCGATCACCTGCCCGCCGGTCTTGGCAGCAACAACGAAGATGGGTCCGGGAACGACATCAATGTCGTCATATTCCCAAACGCGCCGTTGCAGCGAGACGCAAATCTCCATCTCGCGCGAGTCGCGAAACGGACGGACAATCACGTCTGGCGTGCAAGAGGGGTCATCCATGAGTCATGCTACTGCACTCCCTCCAGAGGCTCTTGCCCCGCGGCGCCAAACGAAGTAGACGGGCACGCCTAGGAAGACAATTCCGAGTCCGCCGGCGGCTTGCACTGGTTGACTCACAATTGTATTTACAACGAGGGCCACAGCAGCAACAACGAATGCCAACGGCGTGAACGGATATCCGGGCACACGGTAGGGCCTTTCTGCATCGGGCAATCGCTGGCGATAGACGAAGATACTTGCAGCGGCAAGCGCGTAGAAGATCCATCCGACAAATACCACGTAAGTCAGCAGCTGCTGAAAAGTGCCCGTGACTGCAAGCACCGCGGCCCATACTGTCGCCGCAATGACGGCAAAAGCCGGCGTCCCGAAACGGGGATGCACGTCTGACAGTCGTTTGAAGAACAGACCGTCCCTCGCCATCGCGTAGCAAACGCGGGGAGATGTGAGCATGATGGCATTCGCGGCACTGAACATTGAAATCAGAATCGTGACAGCAACCATTTTCCCGGAGATGTTCCCCAACACCATGGACATCGCCGCGGCGGCCACGCGATCGGAAGTAGCGACACCATCGCGCCCAAGTGCGGCGACATAGGCACAGTTTGCAAAAAGATAAATGCCGATCAGTGATGCCGATCCGGTAAGAAATGCCAAAGGAAAGTTCCGACCCGGACGAAGAGTCTCACCGGCGCTGAAAGTCGCGTACTGCCATCCTTCGTATGCCCACAGCACGCTAATCATTGCTAATCCAAAACCTGAGACAAGGGCTCCAGTACTCAGTTGCGCCGGCGCCGCCGGTGCCTTCGCAAAGCTCTTGCCCAACAACAAAAGAGCGCTCCCCATGGCGAGAATTGCCGAGACCTTGAGAACAGTGGTTACGTTCTGCATGTTCGCGCTCTTGCGCGTCCCGCAAACGTTGACTACGCCAATAATCGCAATCATCAGTACAGAAGCCAGCTTCGCCATGAACGGCGTCAACACAATGAACTCGCCCAGGTAGTTGCTAAATGCAACCGCAAGAGTTGCTACTGATCCCGCGCCGATAACGAAGAACAAAGTCCATCCAAAAAGAAACGCCGGGAGCAGACCGAAACAATCGCGAATGTAAATGTAAAGTCCACCGGCTTGCGGGTTCATCGCACTCAACTCGCCGTAGGTGAGTGCCCCCAGCAGCGAAAGCACGCCGCCAGCCAACCACGCGGTCATAGCCAGTGGAAGCGAAGTGCCGACCGATCGCAGCACTACGCCGGGCACTAGAAAGATTCCCGACCCGATCACCGTGCCGACGATCAGCAAAACAAGATCGAGAAAGCCGAGAATGCGTGGAAGCTGGCGTTGCGTCGCGGGATGTTCGGGCCGCACCCCTGTCTTGCCCTGGGCCTGAAGATGGCCATCGAGTTCTGATTTCATCATCTTTAATCGCTAGCGGGCCTGTCGCTCGAATCGCGACCGCCGGAGCCTCATCGACTCGCGCAAAGCAGCCAACTAGTCCAGTATGACATTTAAGTAGGAACGATCGAGCGCCGCAATTGATGGACATCCGAGAAGGATTAAGGTGCGCTCCAAGTCTGCGCGTAGTATTTCAAGTGACCGAGCAACACCAACTTTGCCTGCGGCAGCAAGACCGTAAGCATACGCACGTCCAATCAAAACTGCTCGGGCACCGAGGCAGATCGCCTTGACGATGTCGCTACCGCGACGAACGCCTCCATCCATCAGAACTTCGACTCGGTCCCCTATGGCTTTGACGACTTCGGGGAGCGCTCGCAACGAGGCCGGAACGCAGTCGAGCTGCCGTCCCCCATGATTCGACACGACCACTGCTGCGGCACCGTGATCAACCGCTCGCAGAGCATCTTCGCCAGTAAGAATACCCTTCACGACAATCGGCCCCCGCCAAACATTCTGTATCCAGAGAAAGTCTTCCCAGGTGACTGCTGCATGAGCCAAAGCGGCGCTTACTTCAATCAGCGGCATAGGTCCCTGTCCGGGAACAACAATGTTGGGTAGCTCAGACAGCCCACCATCCAAAAGAAAACTGGTAAGCCAGCGCGGACGCGCGAGCAATTGGGGCAAAAATGGAACCTTGGCAAGTAGATTGCTACCCGTCAGCTCCTTCATTCCATTACGGTGGTCCCGCTCGCGCATTCCTGCTACAGCTGTGTCAACGGTTACCGCCAGAGCAGAAAAGCCCGCGTTCGACGCTCGTTCGAGGGCCGCCTCGGCGGCCTCACGGCCGCCCATTAAGTAGAGCTGATACCAAACGGGACCAGAAGAAGCTGCCTTGACATCTTCCATCCGATGCCCTGAGATTGTGGAGAGAATATACGCAGTCCCCGCCCGACCCGCTGCTCCAGCGGCGGCAATTTCGCCATCGGGATGCATGAGGCGGCTGTATCCGATTGGCGCAAGGAGTGCCGGCAAGGAAAGCTCGAATCCCAGCACGCGCGTGCGCAGATCGGCTTGCGCCACCGCGGCTGCTTGGCGTGGTCGGAAAGTAATCAGGTTGAATGCCGACCGGTTTGCCGCCAAGGTGACTTCACCTTCAGCACCTCCATCCAGATAGTCGAATACCACTCTCGGCAATCGCTTCCGCGCCAAACATCGCAAGTCTTCAATGTTGATGGCGCGTGGGGAACCGACTGGACGTGAAAATTCATTGATCACACTCATTTACTCTCGCACCGCGGTTTCACGTACATTGGCCTTCCAGCCTGATCATGGATGCGATGTCTTGGCCCTTTCGCCCGGTGTTCCCGGTCGCTCCGTTCGGGGCATCGTCCATGGCCGCGAACCCACGCAATATTCCACATCAACAATGCTTCGCGACGGCTCACTCCCAGCGTATACCCAGATCATTGCCATGGCACCCTGCGACTCGTTGAGAAAACGGTGCGGAGTCCCTTGAGGTACGAATGCAGTATCGCATCCACTTAGGCGGTAACGGCGACCGGCCACTTCGCAAGTTGCTTCACCCTCGACGATCGTGATGGACTCATCGAAGTCATGTATATGACATGGCAGCGAAGAACCCGGCTGGAATCTGCCGTAGCCACCGCAAATCCCAACAGATCCATATCGCCCGGCGAACAAATCCCAGAATTCCGTACCCTCCGCTAGTTCATAATTATCTGTTCTGCTGACCCGAGCGATATGCTCCGGATCTTCGGGACGTGGGTCAGCGGTCGAACGATCTATCCTTGTGAACTGGTCGGGCACAAGATTCCGGCTAGGCGTCGAAGATGCAAATGCCCACAAGGCGAGCAGCGGCGCTACCTTAGAGGCGTTGACGACCGCGTGCGCCAAACCGGCGGGTACGTGCATACAATCTAATGGGCGCAAAAGGTAGGACCTTCCTTCTACCTCAAAAACCGCCTCTCCCTGCAGGATCGTCACTGCTTCACTGAACCCGTGTTTGTGATAGGGCAAGCGTTCCGCGGGAGCAAACGTAGCAGTACCCGTGCTCATGGCTTTTGCGCCACATTCGGCCGAGGCAAACGTACGGAGCGCGACCTGCGGCATGAATGCAGGAGAAGGTTCACGTTGTCCGGAGACGATCTGTTCAGAGATGGCCATCAAATTTCCTTTTCTCCGACATGCTTTTCAAGTTCCGCCCTAAAGGCACGCGATTGATTAAGTCGAGCATTGATAGCTAGCCTTGGATATAAACGACGTGGGATTGCATAAATTCGTAGAGGCCATGCTTGCCATCGGCACCGCCGATTCCGCTCTTTCGCCAACCTGCATGGTAGCCTTGCATGGCCTCGAAGTTTTCGCGGTTTATGTAGGTTTCGCCAAAGCGAATTTCGCGGCTCACTTTTAGCGCGACGTTAAGATCGCGGGTATAAACAGAAGAAGTGAGTCCGTAGTCGGAATCGTTCGCGTAAGCAATTGCCTCATCGAGGTTCTCAAACGTCACGACCGGCATTACCGGGCCGAAGATCTCGCGGCGTATGATCTCCATTTCCTGCTGACAATCCACAATAACAGTTGGCTCGTAAAAATAGCCTGCGTCGCCCGCCCCGCGCTTTCCACCGGTGATAATAGTCGCGCCAGCCGTTACCGCGCCTCGAACCAGCGCGTCGACTTTGCGGTAGCCCGCTTCATTGATAAGCGGGCCATAATCAACGGACTCATCGGCCAGAGGGTCGCCAAACCTTGTGGCCTTCATCGCCATGGTGAGCTTTTCAACAAATTCGTCAGCCACATTGCGCTGTACATAGACACGCTCGGCACAATTGCACACCTGCCCGCTATTGATAACGCGCGAAGCCTTCACAGCTTTTACAGCAAGATCGATGTCGGCATCCGCCAGAACCAAGACTGGTGCCTTTCCGCCCAGTTCCAAATTCACCTTGGTAATGTTGGGTGCAGCGGCGGTCATGATGGCGGAACCGGTTTCAACGCTTCCGGTGAAGCTGATCATGCCGATGTGGCGTGACGATGCCAGATACTTTCCGACCGTTGGACCGCGCCCGTGGACAAAGTTAATAATTCCCGCGGGCAGGTCCAATTGAGAGAGGAGTTCGCAGAACTTCACCGCGTTGTGCGGTGTTTCCTCGCTGGCCTTGAGGACGATGGTGTTCCCCGTGACTAGCGCCGGTGCAGCTTTGCGGACGATCAGAAAAAAGGGAAAGTTCCAGGGAAGAATCCCGGCAATGACGCCGATGGGCTGTCGGAAAAGGAAAATGGTTTCCGCGACGCGGTCGCTTTCCAGAATCTCGCCCTCAATGCGCCGGGCCCATTCTGCCATGTAGTCGAGATAGTCAGCCGTAAACGAAACTTCAATCCGAGCGAGGCTTAAAATCTTGCCTTGTTCTTCAACGATTACACGAGCGATGGGCTCCGCATTCTGGCGAATCTGTTGGGCAATGCTACGCAGTGCTTTGCCGCGTTCAACGGCGGGCTTCTTTGCCCAACTGATCTGGGCTTTCTCCGCCGCGGAGACGGCGGCCTCGACATCAGCTCTCGAGCTATCGGGAACCGTGCAGACGACAGCCCCGGTCGAGGGGTTGGTTACCTCGATCCGATCACTACTAGTGGAAGGACTGAAATTGCCGTTAATGAAATTGTCGTAGTGCTTCATGAGAATTTCCTTTGCCTTAGGCAGTGGTTTCGCAATACTCGTGGATCGGTGCATCTCCCATTCCTGCATTTCGGGATTGACAAGATTCGGCGGGCGCTACCATTTGAGCGCAGCCAGCAGCACTGGCAAGCAGGCCCCAAGCGCAGGCGGGTTGCGGTGCGCCGCGGCATCAGAACCACACCCTTCAGCCCTGCAGGCTCGCCGGATTGCAAGCCCAGGCCTTGAGGCCTTTGAGCAATGCGACACGCGGGAACAGTTTAGACGTCTGGCCTCCACGCCCCAGGATCGGGTGGCTTTCCAAGGGTTTCCATCAGTTCTGTAACCGTCTTAATCAACAGGGTACAGTCGACTCCCAATCCGATCATCTGAAAGCCTTGCCCGATTCGGAACTTTCCGTTGTTCGCATCTGTGACCACGATGCCGCAGGGAAAACCTTGCGCTCGTAGCCGGTCCTTGATCCGAACGAGTTCATTCGCGATTCCTGGTCCTTCCCACTCGCCTACGAATCCTGCCGACGCCGAGAAGTCAGCGGGACCAAAAAAGAACCCGTCAATGTCCGGCACCTGCATGATGGCTTCAAGATTTTTCCCCGAATCCACTGTTTCGATCATGGGTAGAACAATCGTCCTCTTATTTGCCGTTTTGGCATGGGCAATGCCCTTACCCCACGAAGTGGCCCTCTCAACCCCCATCCCACGCAAACCTCGCGGAGGATATTTCGCGAAGCAAACGGCTCGCTCCACTTCTTCAGCTGTTCGAATCCGCGGCACCATAATTCCGTGTGCTCCCAAGCCGAGAGTCCGCTGGATCAAGCCGTGTTCGATCTCAGCAATTCTGACCAGACCGGCCGTGGAACTCCGGCTGATGGCTCGTAAGTGATTGGCGACTTCCTGAAGATCAAGTTCCCCGTGCTCGGTATCAATACAAATCCAGTCAAGGCCAATCCGAGCGGCAATTTCGCTGACTGTGGGAGATTCCATTGTCACCCACAACCCGAATGTGGTTTCCCTGTTCTGAAGTTTCTGTCTCAACCTGTCGCCGGCGTTTACGCTTTCAATCATTGGCTCGCTTTCCGCTTGACGGAACTTGCTGGTGCGCTCTGTCACTACCCTCCAGGACAATCTTCGGATGCCTCAATGCGGCACTTTCCGCATCTCTTGTTCCGGAATTCGCTCCCTATCCCCTAATTCCCTATCCCATATTGATCCTGCAGGAACGATTGCAGGCCCAGTCGCTCCAGTCGGTCGAGCGGAGCGCGGAAAGTGATCTGCACGACCCCCGGATGGCGTCCTATTTCGATGCCACCGGTGATCGTCGCCCGGTTTCTGACCTCGGGAACAGTCATTCCAAGAATCGCGGCGGCCCGGGCTAGACCATTGTCGGTAGCGGCATTCAAGTTCGCGCCCGTACCGACAAATGAAATCGGTGCTGATTTTTCAACCTGATCCACACCCCACTGCTTGGCCAGGCCCATCGCTTGTGCCTGCTCGATTTCCGACAAGGGCCGTGCCAGATAGGGTAGGTCCTCGAGTAAAGGCAAAATAATCGGCCCGTCGAGGGCCAGACCTTTCATTAGATGAACTTGCAATGTGACAATTCCTGCTACGTCGCAGGTATGGCCTGCGATTTCGCCGTCGCCCTGAAGCGCGTGCATATCCCCGAGATAGATTCCCCCGCCCTTTACCTTGACCGGGCAAATCAGGATCGAGCCGGCGCGAACGATATCGATATCCATGTGCCCGTCGGTGCGGAGCTCCAGCTGCTCGGCGGTAATCGCATATTCGTGAGGTGCGCCTAGTAAGAATGAGCCGAAATCGCCCGCGTTGTGCGATTCGGGCATACAGATCGCGGGCACAGTTCCCAGTTGTCCCATGAAAGGGCGCACGCGGGCCACAAGTCCGACCAGATCGTGCGGAGCGAAAGTGAGAATGCAATTCTGGACGGAGTTTTTGGGCAGCGCGGCATAGCGCTTGGCATCACGAGCAATCTCCTCCGCCGCTTCCTGCGGCAAGGTTAGCCCCACACTGCGGCTGTTATCGAATGCGATGGTATAGCCGTTGGTAAAGGTGAATGGGGCCGCTTCCGCGCCGCACTTCACGCAGCGTACCGCCGTCGGGCCAATACCTTCAATCCGCGTCTCGGGATAGAGAACACCGCATCCGGGGCAGAGCCCGGCAACATAGGGATCGCCCAAATAGCGTCCGGTCATGAACTGGTCATTGCCTGAGGCCGTGGCAATCGAAGTGACCTTAATTTCGCGGACCCGGATGGCGATAGCGTCGCCGATCTCTGCACCGGCAACCGCGATCGGCCGCGTCACCTCATGACCGCCCCGAATGGCCGGAGTAATCATGGGTCCCCAACATCCCGGTGCTGTATTGGCCACGATATGGCCGCCATCTTTGACCGGGCCAAGCATGGCCCGCGCCGGGTCCAGCAAGCCGTCTGTAAATTGGTCGACGAAAACCGTCTCGCTCCCCGTCTCGACCTTCGTGCTGTGTCTGGTGCTACCTACCGTTGTTGTGGCCATGGTGGGCTCCCTCCCATTTGAAGTTTTTTGCTTTGCCCGAATCTTTACGGCAGCCGCGTCAGTCGCGTCAGCCGGTCTTCCGGCGGCGTTTCCGCCATATAAAAGTTGCCGCGTGAATCCCCAAACACGCCGTGGGAATTAAAATTGGACGGTCGACAGCGCCCCACCAACTCTCCCTCTGGCGACAGCATGCTGAGCCGTGGCACTTGGTCCGAGACATAGACCATTCCGCTTTGATCGATATACAAATCCATGGGATGGTAAAGATCCCGCCATTGGTCGAGATATTCGCCTTCGGACGTAAAAACCTGGATCCGATTATTCTCCCGGTCGGCCACTAAAACACGTCCATCCGGATGGACTCTCACGGCGTGAGGGGTGGTGAATTCTCCCGGCCCGTCGCCAGGCTTACCCCAGGTACGCCGCAGTTTTCCCTCCGGCGAAAACCAGTGAACCGTGGAATTGCCGTAACCATCGGCCACATAAATATCGCCATTGATTGCAACGGCCACGTCGGTCGGTGCATTGAAAGGCGCCTGAAAGCTGGGGCGATGCCGCGCGCCGATTACCCGCTGCAGATTTCCATCGGTATCGTATTCTTGAATCTGATGAGCGTCGCGATCCACCAACAGAATCCGTTCGTCGATACAAAAAATGCCGTGTGCATCGACAATCTTGCCGGAACCCCAGGAACGCAAGTATTTTCCCGATGAATCAAACACGATCACCGGCGGATCTTTTCTCTGAAACAAATACACGCGATCTTGGGAATCGACCGCAACATCCGAAACCCAAAATAACCCCATACCCGGGGGGAGTTCTCCCCAGGGCCGCTCCACCGCATAGAAATTCTTGCCAAGGCTTACGACTAATTCCGTTCTGGCCAATTCTCCTCCAAGTCGATTGTCAGCCCTTAGACTGTTTTAGGGGTGGCACCGCGCCGACTTGCTGGAGTAGGCTCAAGCTATTCACCATCGCATGGATTTCAACCACCTTGCCATTCGCAAAACGGTAAAAATACATTGCGCCCATTTTTACGCGCTTGCCGGTGGGAGCGAGCCCTCGGAAGGTTCCTGTGTGGGTGCCCGCGAATGTCCAGCGAGTTGCCACATGATCGTTTTCGGCGACCTGCTCCTCAATCGTCAATAAAGAGTCTGGAAAAGCGGCACGCCACGAAACCACAAATTGCTTGAGAGGCTCGAGTCCTATGACTTCCCCGGCAGACGGCTCATGATAGAAAACATTCGCATCATAGACTTCGTCCGCAATCGCCATATTGTTCTTGTTGAATCCTTCGCTGCACCAGTGGCGAATGAGAGCTTTGTTTATTTCCGACATTGGGGATCTCCCTTCCTTGGTTCCGACTCAGTGAAAACATTGTTTGTAAAAACTGCATCGACACCAAACCAAACTCGTCGCCTCTGCGGTTCTCACCCGGCCCCAGAAGAACGGATTCTTGGGAGCCGAAAACCCAACCGCTAAAGCAATCACACCGTAATACGCCCGCAAAACAGTATATGCCAGGCAAACCAAGGTAGCTTCGGATGACCATCGGAATGCCCTTGTCCTGATCCATGTCTCTAAAAATCGAGGCGCAGCCCTAGCTGAATGTCCCGAGCCGTACCTACGATACTGCTAATGGTACCGAAACCGGCTGAACCGAAGCTTGTCGATGGATTACCAAGATTCGTGTGATTGAATGCGTTGAAGAACTCGCCCCGGACCTGCAGGCCCATGCTTTCCCGGATGAGAAAGCGTTTTTGGAGTGCGAGATCGAAAGCGTTGTAACCTGGTCCTTCGATGATTCCCGCCCCGGAATTCCCAAAGGTAAACCGCGGGGCGCGCTGAAATGCAGCCGTGTTAAACCATTTCGCTACCTTCGATCCCGTATCGGAATGCGAAAAACCATTAGGGCGTCCGATGACATCGGGTCGGCTGTTGCCGGAGTTGGAGACGTCGACAATGTCAATTGGCGTTAAGTAGTCCCCGGTGCGGTAGCTGGCAATCCCCTCGACTGTCCAGCCGCCGATGATCGCGTTCGCCACGCCACCGAGATTGCTGGCTAGAGGCCTGCCCTTACCGAAAGGTAGCTGATAGATCCCGCTTACCGAGAGAACGTGACGCACATCATTAACGGTATTTCCGTATTCAGCCTGATAGTTCTTGAAGTAGCGAATCCCCCCGGGCGGTGTTTCACTGATTTGTGGCCCACTGACTGAGTCACCTAGAGCGTGACTATACGTGTAGGACACCAGGAGCACCAATCCGGTGCGGTCGTAGGTCTTGCGAACCGCCGTCTGCAACGAGTCGTAATGCGATCTACCTATGGTGTAAATATTGTTTAAAGTACCGAACGCCGGATAGGGACGCCGCGAGGCCACCGCACCTGGTCCCGGCGCCGGTTGGTTGATATTCAGCGTCAAGAGGTTTTTAAACGCCGCATTCCCCACATAATTTACTTCGAGGCTCAGGCTCGGGGTGAGTGCGTGCTGAACACCCAACGAGAATTGCACTACGTAGGGTGTTCTGTTTGTTTTGTTAGCGACGTTCGCGGTGGGGGTAGGCGTTACGACACTAGAATACGGGCTGGTCGAACTGACGCAGGGGATGTCATTGTTACAACTAACCGCCAGGGTCGGTACCCAAGGAGGAGCCGTGGATAAAGCCGTCGCCGAGTTGACGACCAGCCAATGATAGAAAACGCCAGCGCCCCCTCGCAGGACGGTTTTCTGGCTGCCAAACAGTCTCCATGCAAAACCAACCCGCGGGCTAAAGTTGTTATATGTTGTCGGAAACTGCAGGGATCTACCGTAGCCCAGGCTTTCAGCCACAAGAGATCCTGGGGGAACTCCCGGTATATTGGGAACTGCACCGGGATAAATCTCTTTTTGCGTCACGAGATCAAAGGCCGCCATCTTGTTGTGCTCTTCAAAAGGTCGAGTGTAGATGTCATAACGCAAACCTAAATTGACCGACAGACTTTGTGTCACACGCCAATCGTCCTGAACGAACGCAGACTCTGTGCGTGACCTCCAGTCGGTCTTTAGGGGCTGCAAGAAGATGGAGGCGCTGACCGGAGTTCCCAACAGGAATTCGGCAAACGAATTGTATTGGTTCCCGCTCGCACCGATAGACGCAGTTGTATACGTCGGTGCAAAATTCAGCGCGCCGCGATCATTTTGATCGAAATGTGTCTGTGCGCGATTATAAATAAGACCACCGCCTAACCGGATCGAGTGTTTTCCCCAGACTCTACCGAAAGAATCAGTCAGCGCATAGTTGTTAAACGGTTGGTTAACCGGTGACCGGGCATTGTCGGTTAGGCTGGAAAAGCCGGCGATGTTGAACTGCGGAATCCCGGCGTCCAACCCCCCGGTTACGCCTTGCATCCCGGACGCGGCAATAAAGCCTTTTCCGGTGGTCTCGTTAAAGCGGTCCTGATGGTACTGGCTGAACCCGAGACTCAGCGTGTTCATAGTTGCGCTGCCGAACAGATGGGTCCAGCGCACTAAGTGATTTAGTCCCCACAAGGTGAGATTCTCCCCAAGGCCAGGCACGGGCGTTGAGTTACCGCCGTCTCCCAGGGGCAGAATCGCAGTGAACTTGTTCCGGGTGTAACGAAAGGTCACAGAGTCCTTATCGGAGAAGTCTCGGTCATAGCGGAAACTAATCTGGTTAATATTTTGTGTCAGAACTGGATTTGACACGAAGTTGTTGGCGACTCCGCTGCCCGAGGCAGGGTTGGGTAGAAATTTGTTCAAAAAATACAGATCCACGGAATTGAGTCGGCCCGCGGGAATCACATTGCCGGGAAATGGCTGCCGCTGACCGGTGGTTCTGTTGAGCGTGAGGGGATCATAGATTGTGGTTCCGGTACTGGAGAAATCCCCACGCCGGAGCGCCGCTGGAGGCAGGCTCAACACCGCAGTTAGCCCCTGGCTCAAACGAAGCCCCTCGTAGGAAGAGAAAAAGAAGTCTTTCTTCAAGTGCGGAATATGCCCACCAAATGTGCCACCGAACTGATTGCGCCTAAAAGCTGGGAGCGGCCCTCGTTGAAAGTAGGGCCTAGCGTCCAGGGCATTGTTGCGCAAGAATTCGTAGAGTGAGCCGTGATAGGTATTGCCTCCCCGCTTGGTTACAACCTCGATCTGCGATCCGCCAGTCCGCCCGTATTCAGCATCGTAAGTATTGGTCTGCATCTTGAATTCCTGGATCATGTCGATGCTTGGTGAAAAGTTCATTCGGCCCGCACCGATCTCCTGGTTCATGACGCCGTCTATCATGCTGTTGTTGGAGAAGACCGACATGCCGTTTTCGGAAACACTACCCCCGGTATTTTCCATGTAAATCGGGGTGTAGGTTTTGTGAACGCCGGGAATTAGGGTTGCCAACTGCAGAAACTGGCGACCATTGAGAGGTAAATTCACCACATCCTGCGTGGTGATTACCTTGCCGACTGAAGAGGTCTCAGTTTCGAGAGTCGGCGTCGCGCCTGTGACTTCTACGTGCTCGGTGACCGAGCCCAGATCCATGGCAATGTCAATACGGGCCCGCTGGGAGACCTGCAATACAATTCCAGTGATTCTCTTCTCTTTGAAACCGACCTTTGCGGCCACGATTTCGTAAGCGCCGGGCTTGAGATTTTCCACGATGTAACCACCATCGACTCCGGTCTTGACGGTTCGTTGGTTACCGGTAGCAGCGTCCTTGACGGTCACTTCCGCGTCGGCTACTACCGCTCCTGATTGGTCGGTGACAGCACCCAGTATCGCACCGGTACTTACTTGGCCGATTGCCGTGGACACCATCCCTACCAGTCCCAATAGGATCGGCAATGCCTTCCAATTACGCATCTGAAGTTACCTCCTTTCGAAGTGAAACTGATCATTAAGAGGGGGCGGGACACCCTTGCCGGGTCGCGTCCCCGACGGGCGAGGGCTTCCGGTCAAGTAGCAAAACTCCCGGCTCTGCGTTAGTCAACAAGTAACCTTATAGCATACTATAAGAATTCTTGAAGTATACTACACCCATTACGGACCACGCGGCAACTACTTTCTTGAACTGTCGGATGCTCTTGCTCGGTTGTTAGAATCGTAGCTTCGATGGCCCGGTTTGTGCGCCGGCGCGAGTCATTACGTAACGGATGAACTCGATGCGGAGCCGATCACTCGGAGGTCTTCTGCGACGCCGTAATCCATGAAGAGCAGACTAACCTAATTAATTAGCGGTTCTGCGCTTCGCCTGTTGCTGTTCGCGGGCCTCGGCCTGGAAACGATGAGATCGGCGGTGTCGGAGAGTTTTAGTAGTGCTGGGGCCCTATGTCTTCGGCCTTCGACCATTAACTTGCCCGCACCCTCGGCTCGAGAGGCTCGGCTCTTGCTTGCTCAGGGAAGCCCAGCATTGAATTCACTGATCCCGGGTCAATGCACGCAGCTACCTACCAAACAAGTTGATCATCTTTTCTCGCGAATTGTCGATGTGCACCTCCATAGCCCGGCGAGCTTCAGCAGGCTGGTGCGTCTCAAGAGCCTGCAGAATGTCCGCGTGCCCAATCCAGCCCGGGACAGTTTGGGTACAAAGCGTATCGAGGCGCGTCACGTAGGCAAGTGTCAGGCTGAGTTGGCTCGTTACCCTCTGGTTGCCCGCGAGTTCAGATAGCCGCCGGTGGAATTCTCCGTTGGCACGAAGGATGTCTGCCAACTTCGCCACCGGGTTGTTTTCAGGGGCAACGATTGAGCGCAGTTCCGCTATCTGTTCCGGAGTCACTGTTTGCGCTACCGTTTCCGCCGTGAAACATTCCAGCACCTTGCGGTAGACATACATGTCAATGATGTCACGAGGGGAGATAGGGGTGACCAGAAAGCCTTTCCGAGGGATTCGTGACAGCCATTTGTCCTGCATAAGGCGTGTGAAGGCCTCCCGCACGGGAGTGCGGCTAGTTCGACACCTGACTGCCAGATCGATTTCAGAAAGAAACTCGCCCGGAGGAAGTTTGGCGGTGATGAGCCAATCGCGCAAGATGCAATAGACCCGCTCCACTTCCCCGGATTTGGGGGTCTTATGTTTAGTCGTAGTTGTCAATCGAAGATCACCGTTTTGTTTCCGTAGACGAGGATACGATGAGCGAGGTGCCAGTGTACAGCGCGCGATAGCACCACACGTTCAAGATCGCGGCCCTTTTGCACCAGGTCTTGAGCCTGATCGCGGTGCGATATCCGCGTGACGTCCTGCTCAATAATCGGCCCCTCATCGAGCTCCTCGGTTACGTAATGGCTGGTAGCTCCGATCAGCTTCACTCCACGTTCGAAAGCGGCATGATAAGGCTTTGCTCCCGCAAAAGCCGGAAGAAATGAGTGGTGGACATTGATGATCCGCCGCGGGTATCGGGCCACGAATTGCGGCGACAACACCTGCATGTAGCGCGCCAAGACAATAAGGTCCACATTGTTCTGCGCGAGCAACGCGATCTCACACTTCTCCACTTCCAGCTTGTTTTCGGCTGTCATTGGGAAATCATAGAAAGGAATGCCGTAAAAGGCGGCCCGTGGCCTCGCGTCGGTGTGGTTACTGACAATTAACGCCACTTCGCCTGCCAGCTCCCCGATCTGGTTGCGGTACAACAAATCCACTAGACAATGCTGATAGCGGGAAACAAAGATAGCGATTCGCGGGCGCCTGGCAGGCCATGCCAGGTGCCAGTGCATCTGGAATTTCTGAGCGATCAAATCAAACTGTTCTCGGAACGTTGGCTCCTCCAAGTCAAACCCGGCGAGCGACCATTCCACCCGCATAAAGAAATTCCCCACCAAGTTGTCCTGGTGCTGGTCCGCGTGCAAGATATTGCCGCCGTGGTCGTATAGGAATTGAGCGATCGCGGCCACGATTCCCCGGCGGTCCGGGCAATCCAGCAAAAGAATTCCTGAGTCCAAGAAAGTGCTTCTCTCCAAAAGGATACTTGCAGTATACTACGAGGATACTAAAACGACCATGTGCGGAATTATAGGCTACTTCGACAAAACGGGTGCGAACGAAGGATCCTTGGGCGAAGTCTTGTTGCGCATGTTGCAAGCCCTGGCTTGCCGTGGACCGGACTCCGCAGGTGTAGCGATGTTCGGAACGCATCGGCCCAACTACTTCGTCGCCCAAGTCAAACTTGGTGACAACGGCCAGCACGCCGACCGTGCGCGCCAAGTGAATGCTTTGGCCCTGAACTTTGGGGCCCAGGAGTTTTCCCAGAGCGATTCCTATCTGCGCTTTATGATCCGGGAAGTGGATAACTTGAAGCCGTTTCTCTCCTCTATCGAATCCATCGGCAGGGACGTCGAAGTTGTCAGCGTGGGCCGCCGTCTGGAGATCGTCAAGCAAGTTGGCTCTCCTTCTCGTCTGGAACAAGCTTTTAAGATCTCAAAATTCAGTGGTCGCTATGGGATCGGGCATACCCGTCTCTCCACCGAATCCGTAGTTGACCTGAGCCACTCGCAACCGTTCTGGGGGCACGGGTATCCGGATCTCGCCATAGTTCATAACGGGCACATTACCAATTACCACCAACTGCGGCGGCGCTATGAGCAGCGCGGTGTGCGTTTCTACACCGAAAATGACTCCGAGATTGTAGCCATATTCCTGGCGGAGAAGCTGAGACAGGGCGCTGACTTGCAGGCAGCCTTGGCAGCTATGATCGTGCAGCTCGATGGTTCGTTCAGTTGTCTTGCAGCCACGGACTCCGCGTTTGGTTTCGTAAAAGACGCGTACTCGTTCAAACCCTTGTTGGTTGCGGAAACTGACAGTTTTGTCGCAGTGGCGACCGAGGAGATCGCGCTCCGCGGAGCAATCCGTGGAGACTACACGGTGCGCGAAGCGCAGGCCAAGGAAGTGCAGGTATGGCAGAGATAGACGCTACAGGGCGCAGTACCCGCGAGATTAACCTTGCGATCCGCCAGTCCATCGCAGAAGGCAGTACGAATATTACGGTCGTCAATCCGGGGGCCCGCCACAATCTTGCTGTCGCAATTCTGGAACCTGTGCACATCCGAATTGCCGGCAGCGCGGGCTACTACTGCGGTGGGTTGATTGACGGCCCGTCTATTGAAATCGAGGGCAGCGCCGGCTGGGGTCTTGCGGAATCCATGCTGAGTGGCACCCTGCGTGTGCATGGAAACGCGGGCAGTGGCGCTGCGGCGGCAATCCGCGGTGGAACGGTTGTGATTCGAGGTGATGCAGCCGCCCGGCTCGGGGTTTCGATGAAGGGCGGCTTGGTGATTGTGGCTGGTAATTGCGGCTATATGGCCGGTTTCATGGCTCAGAAGGGAACGCTGATCGTGTGCGGCGATGCGGGGGACGCTTTTGCCGACTCGATGTACGCGACCGTCTGCTATGTCGGGGGGAAAATCAACTCGCTAGGCACGGACGCAGTTGTAAGCACGATGGAAACAGGTGACACCGAACAGGTGGAGCAGGCGCTGAGCACCTACTTTCCAGCGGACCTGCGCAAGACTAAGCCGGCCGCCGCTAATTTCAAGAAGGTGGTGGCCGGCCGGAAATTGTGGAATTTCGATAAGCGCGACTGGCGTATCTGGCAGGAGGCTCTCTAGCGTGTCCGAATTGCAGCCAAGCGGAATCTTTGCGCCAAGAGTGATTGAGGAAATTCAGTCTAAGGCTGAGTCGGGGTTGTACTCCATCCGTGGTTTCGGCACATTACGCGAGCGCCGGTGGGCGACGTTTGATGATCTCACCTTTCTTCCTTGTTCTCTTACGCGTATCCCCCTCGAAGGCTATCGCGAAAAATGCTCGACCAAAACGGTTCTTGGGACGCGTTTCGCCAAGAAGCCCATAGAGTTGGACATTCCGGTGATGATTACGGGAATGAGTTGGGGTGCGCTTTCGTATAACGCAAAGGTTGCCCTTGCCAAGGGCGCAGCGGCGGCCGGTTCCTCGAATACCACTGGTGACGGAGGCATGCTCCAGGCCGAACGTGAGAACAGCCGGACGCTGGTTTACGAAGTTCTCCCATCGCGTTATGGCATCAATATCCACCACATGAGAATGTCGGACGCAATTGAGCTGACGATCGGCCAGGGCGCCAAGCCGGGTACCGGCGGCCTGTTGCTCGGCTCGAAAGTGTCCGAGCGCATCGCCGAGCAGCGGGACTTGCCAATTGGCGTCGATCAACGCAGCCCTGCAAGGCACCCGGATTTTCTGGGGCCGGATGACATGATCATCAAGGTTGAAGAACTGCGGGAGGCCACCGACTGGCAGGTTCCCATCTTCATTAAGATGGGAGCCAGTCGCGTTTACGATGACGTCAAGTTGGCCGCCAAAGCGGGTGCCGACGTAATTGTGGTTGATGGGATGGAAGGCGGGACGGGAGCTTCGCCGGCAATTTTCCAGGAACATACCGGCATCCCAACACTTGCCGCCGTTTGCGAGGCGCGGGTCGCGCTCGAAGATATCGGGCTCTACGGCGAGGTGCAGTTGATCATCGCCGGCGGCATTCGGGATGGCGTTGACGCTGCCAAGGCGATGGCTCTCGGCGCTGATGCCGTTTACATCGGAACAGCGTCACTCATCGCCCTAAATTGCAATAAGCCAGTCTACCTGGCCGATTATCAGGCGCTCGGTGCCGCGCCATACGCTTGCCATCATTGTCACACCGGGCGTTGCCCAGTCGGAATCACTACCCAAGATCCAGAGCTGATGAAGCGCCTCGATGTCGAAGAAGGCGCCGAGCGTGTGCGTAATTTTCTGCACGCGATGACGTTGGAGATCCAGATGCTTGCGCGTTCTTGCGGAAAGTCCGATGTACATCATCTCGAACCGGAGGACATGGCCGCGCTGACGCTTGAGGCGTCGGCCACTTGCAACCTTCCGTTGGCCGGCACGAGAAAGGTGTTTGGCAGGTAAATGTCTTTTCTGATCCCTTGTCCTAACTGCGGCCGCCGCTCCGTCTACGAGTTCCGATTCGGCGGCGAGGTGCAGCAGGCTCTCGCGGCTGACGCTTCGGTGGCCGACTGGATAAACTATCGCTTCAATCGCTTAAATGTCGCAGGCATGCAAACAGAATGGTGGTTTCATCGTTCAGGCTGCCGGCAGTGGCTGAAGGCCGTGCGAAACACCATATCGAACGAAGTCGTGGAGTCGTTCTTGCCGGGAGAGCGGGAATAGTGAAATTTCATTTTCGAGGCAAGCCGATCGAGGCCAAGCTCGGCGATACGATTGCAGCGGCGCTCTACCGCAATGGGCAGCGTATCTTCAGTCGTAGCTTTAAGTACCACCGTCCCCGCGGATTGCTGTGCGTCTCAGGAAGGTGTCCTAACTGTTTAATGAATGTCGACGGTGTTCCGAACGTGCGCACTTGCATTACGCCCGTTCGTGAGGGGATGAGGGTGAAAGCACAAAACGCCTTCCCCTCGCTCGAAACCGATTTTCTGTCGGTCACGCAGCGGTTCGACTGGCTGATGCCAGTGGGCTGGTATTACAAAACGTTCACTCATCCGGCAATGTGGCACGCAGCCGAGTCGACCATCCGCAAAGCTGCGGGCCTGGGCGAAGTTCTTCCTACTCCACGGACAGAATACGAGCACGCTTGGATGCACGCCGATACGGCCGTTATCGGTGGAGGATGGTCGGGAATGCAAGCCGCGCTGGCGGCCGCTGACCGCGGCGAGCAAGTCGTACTGGTTGACGACCAAACAGCACTGGGCGGCGAAACCCGATATCGCAAACGCGCAGGCGAGATACCCGCCGGTCTCATCAGAACGATTCATGCGGCTGCGAATGTCAAGATTCTTCAGAGTAGTTATTGTTTCGGGCTCTACGAAGGCAACCTGCTCGGGGTTCTCCAACACAGTCCTCATCCGGGTGCCGCTGAGCGGCTCGTTCACCTGCGGGCGCGCCACACGGTAGTAGCTGCGGGCGCTTATGAAACTCCGCTTCTTTTCCCGAACAATGACCTCTGTGGTGTGATGCTTTCCACTGGGGTGCAGCGCTTGCTGCGCCTGTATGACATCCCTGCAGGCAAGCGGGCCGTCATCGTAGGAGGTCCTGAGAGAACCGCTGAAGTGTGCTCGGACTTGCGTGAGGCGGGAATCGACATCATTGGCCTGCTGGATCCCGCCCAAATCGTCGCAGTGATCGGGTCTGGCAGCGTTAGAGGTGTTCGTACACGCAGCGGAAGTCTTCCGTGCGATTTGGTGGTGGTTTGCGGCCCGCGCATACCCGATGCTGGCCTGGTTGCTCAGGCTGGCGGGAAGATCGAGTGGAGCGATGCACACCGGGCGTTCTTGCCCAAAGCGTTGCCGACAGATGTTTCGGTGGTTGGCGATGCTGCCGGAGAAACGGTCGGCAATACGAGTGTGTCCCTTCCCACGAGCAAGCGTGCCTTTGTTTGCCTGTGCACCGACGTATCGAGCAAAGACCTCTGCGATGGCGTTGCCGAGGGATTCGATCAGATCGAGACGCTGAAACGCTACACGACCGTAACCATGGGGCCGTGCCAGGGTCGCATGTGTCAATTGTCGGCAATCGAGGTCTGTGCCCATGAGACCGGCCGCTCGGCTGGGCAAACTGGTGTAACCACTTCCCGTCCCCCGAACCCGGGGGTGACGCTCGGTGTTCTCGCTGGACCACGGCATCACCCCATTCGTCGAACTCCCATGCACTACGCTCACGAAACCCTAGGTGCGGTGTGGATGGATATGAGCGACTGGAAGCGGCCTCGTTATTACGAGGGTTCCTCCAGTGCCGGCGAAAAAGAATGCGTTTTGCGCGAATACCGCGCTGTCCGGGAGTCGGTTGGGCTGATCGACGTTAGCACTCTAGGCAAACTCGACGTCCGGGGGCATGACAGCGGCAAGCTTCTCGACAAGGTATATACGCACCGCTTCTCCGACCTTCGGCCCGGACGCGTACGTTATGCCCTGATGTGCGACGACGGCGGAATCGTGTTGGATGATGGCACCATTTCGCGGCTGGGCGACGATCGTTATTTTGTGACGACCACGAGCGGCAACCTCGATTTTGTCCATCAATGGCTCGACTGGCACCTCATCGGCACAGGCTGGGATGTACATATCGTCAACGTAACTGCGGGTTACGGAGCAATGAATCTTGCCGGGCCAAAGAGCCGCGACGTACTAGGCAAGCTGACCGACTGCGACCTGAGTTCTCACGCGTTTCCCTACATGGCGTGTCGCGAAGCCCAGGTCAACCGCATTCCTGTGGTTCTGCTGCGTATCGGATTTGTGGGTGAGACCGGGTGGGAAATACACTGCCCGGCCGAGGCCGCGGAGGAGTTATGGCAAGTCTTGATGGAAGAAGGCCGCGAATTTGGCATTCGTCCTTTTGGCGTGGAGGCCCAGCGCTTGCTTCGCCTCGAAAAGCGTCACATCATTGTCGGTGTCGACACCGATGCTCTCACCAACCCGTATGAGGCTGATATGGGCTGGGCAGTCAAACTCGAGAAAGATAGTTTCGTGGGTAAGGTTTTGCTTTCCCACGCGGGCAAAGAACAGTCCCGCGAACGCCTGATTGGTTTTGTCTTGCAAGGACCAGGCGTGCCCCCCGATGGCGCGGCGGTCGTAGTGGACGGCCGACCCGCTGGTCGCGTCACGAGCTCTCGTTACTCGCCTGCCAAAATGGCGGGAGTTGGTCTCGCATGGGTGCAGGTATCGAAAGCTTGTGAAGGAGCGTCGATAGAGGTTCGAATCGACGGAAAACTGGTCCAGGCCACGGTAACCATGCGGCCTTTTTACGATCCGGAGGGTGCGCGGCTTCGCCAATAAAACATGAAGCGTTCTGCACTCTTTCATCTGCATCAGCGCGCCGGCGCCACGTTTGTCGAGTACCACGGCTGGGAGTTGCCGGCTTTCTTCGCATCGCCACAACAGGAGCGCTCCCAGGTACGTGAGAGCGTGGGTCTTGCTGACCTTAGCCATCTGGCAAAGTTCGACTTGAAGGTAAAGCCCGAGGGACATTGCTGGAGTTTAGGCGCGGACCACTATCTGGTGATAACCGAACCACGCCTCGATCCGCCTCCGGGAGCGACCGATGTCACCAGCGTGTACACAAGCTTTCGTCTGGCTGGTCCCCGAACCAGGGACGTGCTCAACAAGCTGACGTCGTTGAATGTTGCCGACGCTGCGCTTCCAAATCGGTCCTGCGCTCAAAGCAGTCTTGCCCATGTGCACACGATTGTGCTGCGCGAGGACATGGGATCGATTCCCGCGTTTCATCTTTTGGTCAGCCGGGAATACGGCGAATCGGTATGGGAAGCGATCGTCCATGCCGGTAATGAGTTTCATCTTTGCCCCCTTGGGTTGGAGGCCGTCCAATTGTTCCGAGATTGAGCTATGCAGCTCTTCAACAAAGATCGGATGTGGCGGCATCACGAACTGCGCCCGAGCTATGACGTGGTAATCGTCGGGGCCGGCGTGCACGGGCTGGCTGCCGCTTACTATCTCGGCAAGGAGCATGGCATTCGAAAAGTAGCTCTTCTCGACAAGAGCTACCTCGGGGCCGGAGCCAGCGGCCGCAATACTGCGATCTTGCGCTCAAACTACCGCACTCCTGAAGGCATTCCTTTCTACAACGCCTCGTTGCGGCTGTACGAACAAATGTCGCGTGAGTTGCAGTGGAACGTGCTCTTCAGCCAGTGTGGGCATCTGACGCTTGCGCACAATGATTCCTCCGTGACCGGTCTTCGTGTCCGCGCCGAGAACAATCAACTGCTGGGCGTGAACAGTCGCATGATCGATCCCGAAGAAATCGGTAAACTTGTTCCATCGCTCAATCTCAGTCGCGAAGCACGTTATCCGATTCTCGCAGGTCTTCATCATCCGCCAGGCGGCATCATCCGGCACGACGCCGTGGTGTGGGGATACGCCCGGGCCTGCGACCGCATGGACATCGAAATCCACCCTTATACCGAAGTCACCGGCATCTCCGTCCAAAACCACAAGGCGGTGCACGTGACTACGAATCGCGGGCAGATTGCTGCGGGAGCTGTTCTCAATGCAACCGCGGGCTGGGCAAGCACGATTTCGCGTATGGCGGGAGTTCCATTGCCGATCGTAACGCATCCCCTCCAGGCGTGTGTGACTGAACCGTTGAAGCCATTCCTTAACGTCGTCATCGTGTCTGCTTCCCTGCATGTCTATTTGAGTCAGACCGACAAGGGAGAACTGGTCATCGGTGCAGAAATCGATCCTTATCAGTCCTACAGCATGAAGGGCACGCTTCCGACACTCGAGCAGATGGCGACGTACACGCTGGAATTATTTCCTCAGCTACATGGCGTGCGCATCCTGCGCCAATGGGCCGGTATATGCGACATGACGCCTGACTTTGCCCCCATCATGGGTACTTCACAGGAAGTCACAAACTTTTACATGGACATCGGCTGGGGAACATATGGATTCAAGGCTGCTCCCATATCCGGTAAATGCATGGCCGAATTGATTGCCACGGGCCAGACGCCCGATTTAATCGGGCCATTTTCCCCCGCGCGTTTTGCAAAAGGACAGCTAGTCGGGGAAAAGGCAGCGGCAGCCGTATCCCATTAAAAGGGGATCTAGAGTCATATGATCGATAAAATCAAGTCGCAACTCGAGGAAAAAGGCGTCGAGTACCTCTTCTGTTCCTTTGTGGAGTTAACCGGTGCGCCCAAGGCAAAGCTGGTCCCTATTTCGCACATCGAGGAAATTGCGCGGGACGGTGCCGCCTTTGCTGGCTTTGCCTGTGGCGAAGTTGGCCAAGGACCGCAGGATCCGGATATCTGTAGCGTCCCTGATTTCCGTTCGTTAACCGTTCTGCCCTGGCGGAAAAATATTGCCTGGGTGACCGGAAATTTGCACGTCAACGGCCAGCCGTGGCCACTCTGTCCTCGAACGGCTCTTACCCGCCAGCTAAAGCGAGCACGTGAACATGGTTATATCGTCAACGTCGGTGTGGAACCGGAGTTTATGCTCCTCAAAAAGAGTTCCACGGGAGAATACACTCCATGGGACTCGCTCGACACACTCCCTAAGCCCTGCTACGACCTGCGTGCGCTCCACCGTAACCTCGACGTAATGACGAGTCTGCTCGGTTTCATGCAGGAACTGGGGTGGGACCCTTACGCTAACGATCATGAAGATGCGAACTGCCAATTCGAAATAAACTGGACCTATTCCGAAGCCTTGACCACCGCCGATCGCTATACCTTTTTCAAATGGATGGTTCGTAGCGTGGCCGAACAACATGGCCTCTGGGCCACTTTCATGCCAAAACCATTCGGAAATCTGACTGGCAACGGATCTCACGTACATCTAAGTCTGGCCGCTGTCGACACAGGTGAGAACCTATTTCTTGATTCGTCCGCCGATCTCGGCCTCTCGCAGCTCGGCCGTTGGTTCATGGGCGGCGTGTTGCATCACGCCCGTGCCCTTTCCGCCCTGGTTGCTCCGATTGTTAACAGTTACAAGCGTCTGGTGCGAAGCGCTCCACGTTCGGGAGCGACTTGGGCTCCTGTTTATGTGACCCATGGTGCATCCAACCGCACGCAGATGATCCGCATACCCTCTCCGGGCCGGTTCGAAATTCGGGTGGTGGACGGCGCGGCTAACCCATATCTGGCATTTTCCGGTATCGTTGCCGCTGGTCTTGACGGGATTACGAACAAAATCGACCCGGGACCAGCTAATTACGACAACCTCTACGAGGTGCCGGAGGAGGAACTATCGGCGCGCGGGATCGGCGTTCTACCGGCTACGCTTGCGGAAGCGCTGGGCGCTTTGGCCCAGGACTCGGTCGTGCAGAGCGCTCTTGGCCTGGAGTATGCCAAGCGGTATCTGAAGATCAAGCGTGATGAGTGGCTGTTGCATAACCTTACGGTCACGCCGTGGGAGCGTGAATTTTACATTGCGACATACTGAAGCTGACAGTGCTCTCCCCAAAGGTCGATCGCATGCCAAATCGCAGACGCACGTTGGGCCTTCTGTTCTTAGTGAGCGTAGTTACCTACCTTGATCGCATAAATATTTCTATCACCAGCTCATCCATCAAGAATGAATTCGGCCTGGATCGCATTCAGATGGGAATGATCTTCAGCGCCTTCGTGGTGGGCTACACGCTTTTCCAGATTCCTGGGGGATGGGTCGGCGACCGCTTCGGGCACAAGAGATCCCTCACATTGGCTCTGGTGTGGTGGTCAGTTTTCACCGCGCTGACCGGGTGGACCGGGAAAGGGTTTCTCACTACCGCTGCCTATCTCTTGCCTACCTTCTGGACCATACGCTTTCTCGTGGGTGTCGGCGAGGCCGGTGCCTATCCGTGCGCGAACGGCATCATCGGCGATTCGTTCGGCCCCCAGGAACGGGCCTTAGCGGCTGGTGTTATGTTTGCCGGCATCGGCACCGGGTCGGCCCTCACTCCCCCGTTTGTGGCTTGGATCGTCATGCATCTGGGCTGGCGGCCGGTGTTTTACATTTCCGGAGCGATTGGAATCTCGCTGGCTCTTCTCTTTCACATCGGAATGCCAGAGCGTTCCGCGCCGACCTTTGGCCGCCAATCCGGATCGCAACCATCGCTCCTGCCAAAACCGAAAACTCCCTGGAAGCTCATCCTTTCCAATTCGCAAGTCTGGCTCCTGGTTGTCTCGATCTTCTTTTTCGGCTACGTCACCTACGTTTATTACTTCTGGTTCTTCCCTTACTTGGTGGACATTCGAAAAATCTCCATGTTGCGTAGTTCATTTTTCACCGCCATGCCATTTCTGACTATGGCGATAAGCGCGCCTCTGGGCGGGGCGTTGAGCGATCATCTGATTCCGCGGATCGGAAAAGCCGCGGCCCGTCGCCGCGTCGCCATGGTAGGACTTATCGCCGCGGCAATCCTCATCCCCTGCGGCGCGGTTATCCCTGGTGCTTATCTTGCTGTCGCCTGCCTCTCGTTGGCCGCCGGAGCGTTCTATCTGGCCATCAGTTCTTATTTCGCAACCGCCATTGAAATTTTCCCCGACTACTCGGCCACGGTTTCGGGAACCATGAACACCGGGGCAGGTCTCGGCGGCATTATTGCTCCGGTCCTCACACCCTGGGTCGCAAACCATTTTGGCTGGGTAAGCGCTCTAAGTCTGGCGGGAGTCTTCAGTTTGATCGCCGCTGTTCTGTGGAATTTCATCGGATCGCCCGATCATGCCGTCGTCCGAACCCCTTCCGGCACGGTTGATTGAGCAATAGGCTAGCGCTAGCAGCGACCACCGTTGAGCTTTTCCTATTCGAGCTTGGCCGAAACATTGAGCGGGCGCGGCATCGCGAGCAGTTGCCGGAGAGCCATCGTAGGTAGAACAAGACCGCTCACCGGCGTGGGAGTTGGGAGGAGTTCCCAAGTCGCTCGGTCCGTCTTTAGGCAGGCTTGCTTTGGCATGTAGCGTTCAAATCAAGCCCAAGAGCATCCGAGCTTTCCTCATGAGATCCGACCCCAATCCCGCCTTCGCCGTGAGCCCATGCTTTCATCGTCTCATCTGATCGTCCACGTCGATGAGGCGGAATACCAGGAACTCGAGGTCAAGAGAGAGCCGGTCGAGTGCTCAGCGGTGTCTGAACAACTTTTGTTGGCTCGGTCAGTGCGGTCAGGCTTTCGATATCGAATTCCTTATACAGGTCTAAGCAGAATAGTTCGGGCGCTTCCTGATAGCTTACGGGTTTGTCTAGGAGGTGGCCCAAACTTTCCATACCTTCACGGATGAGAAGTTCAGAATAGGCGCTCGGCTCCAGAGCTGACGCAACGAGAGCGATGACTTGGCTGCGAATGCCTCTGCTTTCCAGAAACACATGCTGGGGCCGTTTGCTTTCTTGCAACCACTTTGTTGCCGCAATCAACTGCGCAGCTTCTATTCCGAGCGGCCGCTCTCCGATCGATGCCAACAATTGGGTGTAGAGGTTCGACGGGTCCCAGAGCGTTTTGGCCGCACCAGGCTTATCTGGCGATGCATCGCCAATGAAAAGCAAGTCAATCGCCAAAACTTGCTCGCCCCGGTTCACATGCCAGGCTACAGAATCAGCGCGGCATTCTGACAAAATGGGGGCCCGCGTGGGGTCGGCAAACACTTCCGTCCGCACGGCCTGCCTTCCGTCGTCGGTAAGCACGATTGCGATCGGAGCATTGGTTGGAGCGGTGATCGCCTTCAGCCAAACCCCCGTTGCGCTCAGCTTATTGCTAAACTCTAGGCAATAGGAGAGAGTCTCGAGGCCTTTATTCCTGGTGCTCGAGACTGGCCAGGCATGCTCGACGGTTACTGGATTGTACCGGACGACACTTTTTAGCCGGCCCCTTGCAGCATGCGCCCACTTTGCCCGGGAACTCGCGTCATGAGGTAGCGGCGGACGCCTGGTCTCAGCCGCCAGCTTCTTGGCTAAGCGGACAATCGTCAGGTTATTTTCAGGCAATCCCACCACAAGCTCCTCGCAACTCTTGATCTCGCCGTCTACCGGAATTTCCTGCTGAATGACCGGCATGTTGAAATGTTTAGTAAAAAAGGAGTAGGACTGCTGACGGTTGTCCAGCTGGTAATTGTGCGTTCCGGGGTCGACATTTTCGTGCCAGGCGAAGTCGTCCTCCTTGCCATACAATTTGAAAAACGGCTTTATTTCGTCATAGAGGTGGGGTTTTTCGAGCGGCGCCCTCATCCCATACTCGTCCTCAGCACCGTATACCAGCAGGGTCGGACGAGGCGCCCGCATCGCGGTGAGCACTGTGTAATCACAATCTGAGCGGAGGTCGGGCGGATTATATTCGATATCGCCCACATCGGAGTTGCGCTCTATGGCCGACGGAAGCGCGAAATAACCGGATATGGGAATGGCCACGGCAACCCGCTCATCAAGAGCGGAAATGAGTATGGTTTGCCATGCGCCGCCGGAAAGGCCTGTGACTCCGATTCGGTGGGCGTCAACACTGGGGTGTTTGCAGAGGTAGTCAAGTCCTTTACGAATAGCCAAGTAAAATAGGCCTGTCGCGCAAGCACCTACCAAATTCAAGTGCGCTCCCATCCAATGCGCGTTCTCCGGAACGCCCAGCTCGCCCATTCCCAGCCATTCCAAACTCAAAGCAAACATACCTTGCAAAGCATTATTGATACATCGTTTCTGCTTGTATTCGGCGGCCTTTCCTTGAGAGGCATGGCCGTTTAAATTGAGTGTCGCTGGAACCTTGCCGCTGAGTTTCTCAGGTTCGTACAGAAGCGCAGTTGACCAAAAGCCCGGGACAATTTCGTATCGAAGCTTTCGAGTCCGGTAGCCTTTGCCCGAGGGAATGAGTCCCAGATCCTCGAACTTAGGTGAAGCATTCACCCAGTCCTTGGGCCATCCGTGGAAGATGACTTCATCCAATACCTTTTTGCGCAAACGATTCTGTTCCGCGGTCCACTGTTCAGCATTGGCGGGGGCGGGAAGAGGGGCTACGCGCTTCATCAGGTACTGGCGAAGCTGGAATTCGGCAACCTCTGGAGTTTGAATCTGCTGTTTCAAAACCGTTGCGACCTGATCGGTATTGACTTGGGCTGTCGAAATAACGGGTGCAAGCAGAGCGGCCGACCCCCCGATGAATGTCATCCCGGCAGCCTTACAGGTTGTCTCAACGAAGTCCCTACGAGTGAGCTTGGTGTTGGACATACAGGTCCTTTCGCAATCAAAAATGGGTGGTAGTGACACCTAAGTCTCGGCGTGCGTTGCTCGGGGAAAAGGTTCGATAACCCACCTTAGATCCCAGCGGCTCAGTGCGCCTCGACTCCTGTCCCATGAAATCCCGGATTTCTGTGACATTCTCAGTTGCAGTAGTTTTCTAGCAGCGTAACACCCGGTCTAACCGGTCAAACGAATTCGCGAGTGGAACTCGGGTACTCCGCGGATTCCCGTTTGTACGCGGAATACCGCTCCGCTGTCCGGTTGCGCGTCTGCATTTTCAGCATCCCTGGCAGTCGTCACATACATGTCAGCAAGGCGTGGCCCGCCAAAGGCAACGCTGGTGACGCGTTTCACCGGTAATTTGATCCTTCGTTCTTCTACGCCTTCTGGCGAATATCGGATAATGCATCCGCCACCCCAACGCGCAGACCACAGATACCCTTCCGCGTCGCGGACCAATCCGTCCGGGTAGCCGTCCGCCTCGACGCCGCGTATGGCCACTTCCTGATTGGTGATATCGCCAGTCTGTTCCGCATAGTCGAACCTGTAGATTACGTGGGCGTACGAGTCTGTGTAATAGAGGTGCTGGAGATCGACAGAAAATGCCAAGCCATTACTGCATTGTATTCCGTCCAACAGCTTGGTGAGCGTGCCGTCGAGGTCGAGACGATAGAGTCTCCCAGGGCATTCCTTGCTTGGCATGGTTCCGCAAAACACCCTGCCCCTTGGGTCCGCAATCACATCGTTGAATCGGGTGTTTCGCTCGTCCGGAATTCCATCGATAATAATGTTCAGTTTCCCATCTTTCAACTGGGCGATAGCCCCTTCCGCCATGAATAGCAGGAGACTGTAATCCGCCTGAATCGTAAACCCGCCAACCACCTTTCCTTCATAAATCCGCTCACAGGTGCCCGAGCGCGGTGAATAGCGATAAATGCGACCGGCGGGAATATCAATCCAGTACAAGCATTGTTCAGCACGGTGCCACAGAGGATTCTCCCCGATTTCGCATCGGACATCCGACACGGTTCCTAATCGATTGCTTGCGACCATTCACTCATTCTTTCTTTGCAAAGGATTTCGCATGTTCCACAATGCGGACCGAACTAGGCACAAAAGTATAACAAATATGAAACGGAACGTACCGTTTTCTGAAACAAGTCTTGACATGGCGGCAGTATGTAACTATTATCCCGCCGCTAAACTGCGAGTCTTATTCATTCCTAGGGACTGGATTTCAGGCGACTCGTCGCCGTTTCGTCATCATCACGGCAATCACAGGGGGTGTGGAATGCTCGGGAGGCATCGGCGTGAAGTCAACCGAAGTACTGAGATTGAAGGAATACGCCTTGCCTGAACCAGCTCAGGCTCTCAAGGCCACCAGTCTTGGTATAGCAGGTGTCGCGGCGCTGGGTGCGGTCATGATGGCGCCTGCCTTGGGCATATACGCCAACCTCGGCCTGATTTGCGCCAGTTCGGGGCTGGTGGCTCCGGCGGTCTTTCTTGTCGCCTTGCTGTGTACCTTGCCAACCGCAGTGAGCTACGCGTTGATCGCGCGAGAAATTCCCTCGGCGGGTAGTGCTTACACTTGGCTTTCCGATGCGGTGAATCCGTGGGTGGGTACGTGGATGGGCGTTCTGCTTCTGGCAACCTATTTTTTTTGCGTGATCCTGCAGCCTATTTTGTTCGGCTTGTTCTTTAGTGATCTCTTGTCATCGCTTTTGCATTTCCAGGCGGGATATGGCACATGGCTGATCGGCGTGTTGGTCTCGACGGGAATAGTGGCCTCGTTGGCTTACCGAGGCATCGAGATAGCGGCCAAGACCTCGCTGGTCCTGACGATCTTCGAAGCAGTTGTCGTCCTGGCACTATCGGTAACGATCTTTTTTGTTTTGGTGGGGCGAGGTGAGATTCATTTCACACCGTTCAATCCCCTCGGCTCTTTAGGAGGGTTAACTGGATTTTCCCGGGCCTTGGTCTTTGGTCTGCTGAGCTTCGTGGGTTTTGGAGTCATTGCAACCGCAGCCGAAGAGACCCACTCGCCTCGAGAAGTGATTCCGAGGGCAATGATACTTTCCTGTGTTATTTTGGGTTTATTTTGGGCGGCTACTTCCTGGTTCTTTTGCCTGACTCTCCCGGCGGAGGCGTGGGGGACCTATGTGGCCCGGGGGACGAATCCCATCGCAGTGGTCGCACGGACCTACTGGGGGCCCGGTTCTATTCTCATGATCGTTACTGCTATCACCGCGGTATTGGGCGTCTATTTGGCCTCGGTTGTTGGATATTCCCGAGTGGCGTTTGCAATGGGTCGGGATGGGGCGCTCCCGGCGTTTTTTGGAAGACTGCATCCCAAATACCATACACCGTGGAACGCCCAGCATGTCGCATTTGTTGCCGCGCTATTGATAGTGCCTGCCTGGGGCCGCTGGGTCGGTACCTATCTTTCCTACGATTGGTGGGGAAGTGCGGTGGTTTTCTTTTCCATGGTGTCCAACATCTTGGTAAGTATCGGATGCACGGTTTTTTTCTATCGATTTCGGAGGGATCGGGCTAACTGGTTTCTCCATGGACTGGTTCCATTTCTTGGCATCCTGGCCAGTCTTTTACCGTTGTATTTTGCCTTTGGGCCTGAGCTCTGGAGGCTTGGTTGGAAGCAGGGTCAAAGCGTCATTCTTTTTTGTGTCCTCATAGTCTTTAGCTCGGCGGTGTATGCCGCGGTATTGAGAAAGGCCGGAAAACCAAAGTCTTAAAAGCAGCGGACGAAAGGACGGGTCAATGAAAATTGTGGATTTCAAGACTACGGTTGTAACTGTGCCGATGGAGGCTCCGCTCCGCTGGAGCCTTGGGGTGGAAACAGGTACAACCCGAACGGTGGTGGAGGTTATCACCGATGAAGGCATTGTCGGACTCGGGGAAACCTATGGAGGCAACGCCACGGTTCGCTCCCTGGAATTCCTTCGTCCCATGCTGAAGAATACAGATCCATTTGAAATTGAAAAGATATTGAAAAAACTTCAAGTGTTCTGCATTTCTTATGAAACATTTGTGCCGGCGCACGCTGTTGCTGCCGTGGAAATGGCCTGCTGGGACATCATGGGGAAGGCCCTGAACCGTCCGGTGTGCTCGTTGCTCGGTGGAAAGTTTCGTGACGAGGTTCAGTTTGCAGGTTATGTTTTTTTTCGTTATCCCTCGCCCGATGGTAAGTGCGGAGAAGACACGCCCGAAAAGCTGCTTGTTTACACCGAAGCCCTGGTTGAAAAGCATAAGTTCGACGTATTGAAGATTAAAGGCGGCGCCCTGCCTCCGGAGCAGGAATTGGAAGCGGTACGGCTGATCCGCAAACGGTTTCCAAAGGCTCGGCTTCGGTTCGACCCCAATGCTGCCTGGTCGGTCGGAACAGCGATTAACACCCTCCGCAAAATGAGCGAATACGACCTCGAATACGCCGAAGATCCCACGTGGGGTATCGAAGGGATGTCCTTAGTGAGAAAAGATGTACCGGTCCCATTCGCAACGAACATGTGCGTCATCAACTTTGATCAGATTCCTCTAGGTGTACGTACTCGCTGCGTTGACATCATCCTTTCAGACGTTCATTACTGGGGTGGTCTGGCCAGTAATAAGAAACTGGCTGGAGTCTGTGAGACGTTTCAGATCGGCTTGGGTATGCATAGCGACCGGGAACTAGGAATTTCTACCGCGGCTCAAATACATCTTGCCGCCGCCCTACCTTACATGACCTATGCTCCCGACTCCCACTATCACCACCAAGTCGATGACATTATTACCGATCCGTTCCGTTATCGAGACGGCTGTTTTAAGGTACCGGATGCGCCGGGCCTCGGAGTGGAATTAGATCCGGAAAAATTGAAGAAATATCACCGCTATCATGAGGAAAAAGGAGAAGCCGGAGAATTTTTAGACCCGTTCCGTCCGAAGTGGTCGCCAACTTTACCCTTATGGTAGAAATCGGAGGGATCACCCATCTCATCCGTGAGTCATGAATTCCTATGCCTGAGCGACAAATGTCGGCGCCCAAAGTGGCGGATGGTTTGCGGGGCGCAAACTTTCTCAAAGTCGTGGAGAAGGTGTTTCGTCTGCTTGAGACTTTGGCGCAATCGGAGCAGGGCATTCGAGTAAGCGAACTTTCGCGTGTTCTGAAGCAACCCAAGGCCACCGTATATCGCATTTTGTTCACTCTTCAGGAACTCGGGTACGTGAGGCAGGATGCCGATACCATGGCGTACCTGTGCACTGCCCACGCGGGGTGGCTGACCCGTGATCGCGCAAACGAAACACTGCGGCAGACTGCGCGTTCACAAATGGAGCGGTTGCTCGCCCGCTTCGAGCAGACTGTCAATCTGGCAATTCTTGACCGCAACAGGGTGTTCTACATCGAAATTCTTGAGGGCCTTCGTTCCATCCGCATGGCTGCGACGCCAATGACCTACGCTCCGATGCATTCAACGGCGGTGGGCAAGGCGATTCTTGCCTTCTTGCATCCCGTTGAGGCGGAACAGATTTTGAAACAGCGGTCACTGAAGAAACACACTCCGAAAACCATTGTTTTGGAACGCCCAATCCTGGCGCACCTCAAACGGATACGAGAACAGGGCTACGCACTCGATAACGAAGAAACAGAGATCGGGGCCCGCTGCGTCGCTGCACCAATCTTCAACGCGCACGGCCGACCTGTGGCAGCCATCAGTATTTCGGGACCCGTGAATTATATGAAAAGCAATGTATGTTCGCAGATAGCCAAAGCTCTGAGGGAAGCGACCCGTCAGATTTCGAGTCAGCTCGGCTTTGTCACGAGAAGGGAATACAAGGTAAAAGCTGGTGACAATGATCGAACACAATCGAGGAACTAAATCTTACCATTCCATTTTTCCAAGGCTGCGGTTGCTTCTTGCAGCTGCATCTCTGGTCATCTTGCTACCGGCGATGCCCGGTTTCGCCGACGAAGCGTCTGCCCAGCGTGAAGCTGAAGGGCAATAAATTTTACGTTGAAGCTTTTCGGAGTGGCCGTGGTCACCCCTTCAAGCAACGCTTAGCAACAGCTCGAAGGTAGCGCAACAGTTGAAGCGAACGCATGAACACTACAATTCTCGATTTGCGCAGCGACACGGTAACGCAGCCGACGCCTAGGATGCGTCGCGCGATGGCGGAGGCGAAGGTCGGGGACGATGTGTACTGCGAAGATCCGACGATCAATCAGTTGCAAGAGCGAGCTGCCGAGATCTTCGAGCGTGAAGCGGCCCTGTTTGTACCTTCCGGGACTATGGCGAACCAGATTGCGATCAAGATCCATACCCACGCTGGTCAGGAGGTCATTTGCGAGCAGCGGGCGCACATCTACAACTCTGAAGCAGGCATGATGGCCTCATTTGCCGGCTGCCTGGCCCGCCCGATTTGCGCGCAGAATGGGATTTTGACTTGGAACCTCATAGCGGCGCAGCTCCGTCAATCGCCTTCCAAACGTGGCGGGACGGGGCTTATCGCGCTGGAAAACACTTCGAACTTCGCCGGTGGGACGATCTACTCCCCGAATATATCGGCGGAGATTTGCAGTCGGGCCCATGAAGCCGGCATTCCCGTCTTCGTAGATGGCGCACGAATATTCAATGCCGCCGTGGCTCTAGGCATTTCGGTTGCGAATTTAACTCGGATGTTCGACTCCCTGATGTTCTCCCTATCGAAGGGACTTGGTGCCCCGGTTGGTTCGGTGTTGGTAGGCGACGCAGATTTCATCGAGGAGGCACGGCATGTCCGGAAAATGCTAGGAGGTGGAATGCGGCAGGCCGGTATCTTGGCTGCTGCCGGACTCGTGGCTCTCGAAGAAGGCCCTTCTCGGCTGCATGTCGATCATGAGAACGCAAAGTTTATAGCGTCCGGCCTTGCTGCGGTACCGCGCCTGCGTATGGACGTCACTAAAGTTGTCACCAATATCGTCTTGATGGAAACTACGGGTTCCGGTTTCACCGCGCCAGATTTGGTGCGCCAGTTTGCCGCTGAGGGCGTCCTTGCCAATGCGATTGGTCCTGATACGGTTCGTCTGATAACCCATCGCGATGTCAGTCGCGCGGATTGTAAGCGAGCATTGCAGATCATCCGTAGTGTTCTTCGTGTTCCTGTGCGCAAGAAAAATTGAATTGAAGCACGCGTGTCTGCGAAGCTTAATGCATAAACTATATGGTCAACAAAAACGACAGCGCCCGAACCCGTAACAATCAACTCAAAGGTCACGAACCCACGCTTCTCGTCGAAATGCTGCGGCGAATGATGTTGATTCGAGCCTTTGACTCACAATTGCCCATCTTGTCCACGCAGGGTCTGATCCGCGGTTCCAGTCATGCCTGCATCGGGCAGGAGGCGACGGCTGTGGGCGCCTGTTTCGCGCTTCAACCATCGGACTACGTTACCAGCACCCATCGAGGACATGGACACACTATCGCCAAGGGTGGAAACGTCAGATTTATGATGGCGGAGTTGCTGGGCCGCGCAGACGGATGCTGTCGTGGAAAGGGAGGAAGCATGCATATCGCTGACTTCTCGATTGGAATGCTCGGGGCCAACGGAATCGTTGGCGGTGGAATCGGCATTGCAACCGGCGCAGCTCTTTCGTCTGCAATCCGCGGAAGCAAACAAGTGGCATTGTGCTTTTTCGGAGAGGGTGCCATCAACCAGGGCATTCTTCTGGAATGCGGAAATATGGCAGCTTTGTGGAAACTACCCATGGTTCTATTATGTGAAAACAATCAGTTTTCAATGTCCACGCGGCCCGATGATGTCACGTCCATCCAGGACCTTCCACGGAGAGCTAGCGGGTTGGGCATTCCCGGTTTAAAGGTTGACGGTACCGATGTCCTGGCTGTGTTTAACGCCGTGTCGGATGCCGTGGAGCGTGCTCGAAATGGCGGGGGTCCGTTTTTCATTGAGGCCGTGTGCTATCGCTTCGAGGGCCATTTTCTCGCCGATGACTTGAAATATCGCTCGAAGGATGAATTGGCAGCCTGGCACCTCAAAGATCCTATTCCCAATTGGCGTGATCGCTTAGTCAAAAGCGGCATTTTGACGGAACAAGACGCTATCCGGATTGCTCGGGAAACAGAAGATGCAGTGAATCACGCAGTGGAATTCGCAAAACAGAGTCCTCTCCCGAATCCTGCGACCGCTTGGGAAGACCTGTATGCCTGACGAGCGTCTGATCACCTATTCGGCTGCGTTGAACGAGGCATTACGCGAAGAGATGGCCCGCGATTCAACCGTTTTTCTATTGGGAGAAGAGATTGGTGTTTGGGGGGGCGGGGGCGGCGTGTTTGGGGTAACCAGAGGCTTGGCAAAGGAATTTGGACGCGAGAGGGTACGTGACACTCCTATTTCTGAGGAGGGTATTGTTGCTGTGGCTATCGGTGCCGCGGCGACGGGGATGCGACCGGTCGTCGAGTTGATGTACGGGGACTTTCTCCCGCTGGCAATGGAGCCGTTGGTCAATCAAGCCGCGAAACTGCGATACATGTTCGGCGGCCAGGCCCGAGTACCCATGGTCCTCAGATCCAACGTTGGGGCTGGGGGAGGCAAGGCAGCGCAGCACTCTCAATCACTCGAGACTTGGATCATGCACGTACCGGGACTTAAGTTAGCGATGCCGAGCACCCCATACGATGCCAAAGGTTTATTGAAGACCGCCATCCGCGATGACAATCCCGTTGTCTTTCTCGAACATAAACTCCTTTACTTCACAAAAGAGGTTGTGCCAACGGAAGACTATACAATTCCACTTGGGGTAGCCAGTATTCGTCGCCCTGGCAAGGACATCACCGTGGTGGCGATGCAGGCAATGTTGCACAAAGCTTTGGCCGTGGCTACGAAGTTGGCGGAGGAAGGCATTGAACTCGAGGTGATTGATCCGAGGACGCTTGTACCGCTGGACATCGACACCATCGTCGAATCCGTTCGGCGGACGAACCGCCTGGTCATTTGTCACGAAGCGGTCGAACGAGCTGGCTGGGCAGGAGAAATTGCCATGCAAGTCATAGAGCGCGCCTTTGATTTTCTTGACGCCCCGATCGTGCGCGTATGCGGAAAGAATGTTCCCATGCCTTACAGCGCTAGCCTGGAAAACGTTGTCATACCGACAGAAGAAGATTTGATATCGGCCATTCGGCAACTGATTGCCACGTGGTGCTGATCGGTAGATGGCCTCGCTTTGCGAGAATCGCTACGCCCGTGAGTCCGAACACTTGAGCATAAAGAACCATAAAGAACCGCGATGAGAATCATTCGCTACCAAACCAGCGGAACGGTTGGTTAGGCCCTCGAACAGAGTGCTACGGCCTTGAGTCTTCCCACTCATTTGAAGAGGCGATCGACTATAGAAGCACCGCCCTTAGCAATTATGCGGGAACGAGCGGAAGGATAATGTGCGAAGGATAGACGTGGTCATGGTAAACGGTCTGCTTCGCTTTACGAATCTCCGCGTCCTCGCCAAGTGGCCGCCCGGTATTCGGATTGCGATCGTAATTTGGGAAGTTGCTGCTGGAGATCTCGATTTGGATCCGATGCTTTTTCTTGAATACGTGGCTCACTGACATTAGGTCGATGGTGTATTCGTAAACCTTCCCCGGGGTGAGAAACTCTTGTTTTTTAAACGAATTGCGGTAGCGAGCTCGGATGATACCGTCCGCCAGGATTCGCGCATAACCATCAGGACCGACATCGTTTAGGATCGCGGCAAAATCCGTGTCGCGTGCACTCGATGCAGCAAACAGTCGTACCAGGATTCTTCCCGTTACTTCCACATCCCGGTCTAATTCAGAAGTCGTGTAAACGAGAATGTCGTCGCGCCTCTGGATTGCACGGCGGTCCCGGGGCCCATCAACGTCGTTTGCCAGGTAATCTTGCCACGGCTCGACATTACCGTAGGTTGGGACGGGATCGTCGGGGTCATAGACGAATGTGTCCGCAGTCTCGGTGCTGGGCTCCGTGATGCTGAGTTGGCCGTCACCAAACCGGCTGTTGGCTTTTCCCGAGCTGTGGAAGTGATACTTCGTGGCCACTGCGCGACTGACCGGCCAGCGCATTTCACTTCGCCACTTGTTTTCGCCCATGACGAAAACGTCCACTGGCGGTTCGTCCATGATGCCATTTTGAATCCCCTTCAGCCAAAAGTCGTACCAACGGAGTTTAATAGGTTTCAGATCGACGTCTGCCTCCGGGCCGAAGTCAATATCTCCCGTTTTCCTAACGTAAGTCGCGTGCCTCCAGGGGCCGATAATTAGGCGATGCTTATCCCGAAGCTCTTCGGGTCCGTATAAGACCATTTCCATGTAGTTGTTTATCGTATCCTGCTGAACTTGGTCGTACCAACCGGTAATGTTGAGCGTAGGAGCTTTGACCTTTGAATATTTCCCCGGCGTCAGCTCGCCCACACTTGGCCAGTTCGCGACGCTGAATCGCCAGTACTCATCGTGGTCAGGGTGATCGAGGAAGTCCTGCCATAGGCGGACTTTCTTGCCAACAAAAGTCTGATCCATAGTTCGGAGCGGCAAGTGCCGATATACCTTGGCCCACTCGAAGAAAGAACGAAGATCGTCATTATTAGTGCGGCTTCCCCCTAGCTTGGTCAGGAAGAGCACGCTGTTCCCAAGCTGGAAAGCTCCGCCGGGAAAAACATTGTTGTAGTGGTCGCCCGGACTGCACTCGGGAACCATGGCTTTTAAATAAGGGCTACCGAGATAGGCGCCCATCCACTGGACCATGGCGAGATAAGAAGGGCCTTGCATTGCGACTTGCCCGGTCGACCATGGGCGCTCTCCCAACCATGTGAGAACATCCTGGACGTCCTGACCCTCAAACCCTCCGTGCTGCCAGTCACGATGCCAATATAGATATGAATCGCCACCTGAGCCATACCTTCCGCGAATGTCGATTCCCGCGAAGGCATATCCGCGCGAAGCGTAATATTGAGCTTCGCCCACAACCCAGCGGCTGGTAGAGTCGTACGGGGTGTACATTAGGACCACTGGGTATTTTGCCAATGCCTTGGGACGCCAGATGTTGGCCGAAAGTTCAACTCCGTCGCGAAGCGGAACCTTAACATCAAATTCAAACACCAGGTCGTGTTCTGGCCTTGACAGCGATTTCTTCCACGCACCGTCCTCCTCCAAAAACCAGGCGCTCTCAGCGCCGGTTTTTCCCTTGGACGGCGATGCTTGTGCTTGCAACGCGTTGGGTGCGGCCATTGCGCTGCCCAGAACAATGGAACCGGTCCCAGCAGTTTTGAGGAAGTTCCTACGCGACCAGTTGTTTTGCATGCCAAACCTCGCTAGAAAGGGTGTTAAGTTGCCGTCGCCATACGCCCTGACCGGTGATTGCCGTTCTGCGCCGCAGGACTACTTGTTCTCACGGTTCTCAGTACATGTGGCCTTTGTCAGAGTCAATATCAAATCTTTACAAAGTGAAATACATCGACAATTTATCCGCACCGCGAATTACGGCAGTGAAGGAGTTTAGACAAATGCGACTTCAGCACTGCTCTGCCAGGTAAAGGGTGCGCATAGAGACGCGCGGTGACAGATTGCTCCAAAATGGAGGCCGACAGAACGTAGACGGCAAGCAAACACCGTTTTCCCAATTCCGTTACGAAGTAGGCCAGGAGACTGCGCCGCGGTATGCGAACATCTTGTCTTTGAATCGGAGGGACAAAGGTACTAAGCGAGGTACCGATTTAGTCTCGTGGTATCGCCTCATCTTTCTGTGTGTAGAAATCCGGTAAGTTGTCAATTGTGAGGACCACATGATCGGTATAGGTCACAAGAGGTGGATGTTCTCCCTCGAACAACTTGGTGGCCAGCTTAAGCACCCGCTCACCATAGCATTCCGGGAAGTAAGCGACCGATGCTCGCAAAGCACCGCCGCGCAAGATGTGACGGCGAACCTCGGCGGTGCCTCCCTGGCCGACGATCGTCGAGCGATCCTGCAAACCAAATTCCCGGAGGGCCCGTTCCGATCCTATCGCCAGAGGATCGGAAAAAGCCGCTACCAGCAAACGAGCCGGTCGCGCCAGTTTGCGGACAAACCGTCTAGTCTCTGTATACCCTTCCTGCGCGGTAACGCCGGGCGTTGCAAATTCGATCTGGGGCGACGCCCACCCACGCGATGGTTGGCGAAGGGCCTCCAGAAGGCCGACCTTACGAGTGTTTTGTGTTGAGCCTAACCCTTTCGATGGAAGAACCAGGCACCTGACTGACTCTCCCCGCCAGTGTTGGCGAGCAAACTGTCGCAGGTAATCACCTGCGAGCCAGCCAGTCCTGTGGCTGTCAGGGCCGAAGTAATAAGCTCCCGGCTGTGGGAAATTGATTGCAATCGCCGGAACATTTGCATTATGACATTTCGTGGCAATGAGGTGGCTTACGGCTTCGTTTCTCTGAAATTCGATTAAGACGTTAATATTTTCGCCCAACAGCTGTTCAGCATTGGACAGTGTCTTCGGAGGATTGTCTTCATTGTCCGTGGCGAATATCGCTATGCCGAATCGACGCGCCGCCGCCAACAGGCTTCGCGTGACTTCAGTGGCAAACGCAATTTTCCCGAGGGCTGCGTAGCCGACACGAAGCCTCTTCCTCGAAGGTGCCAGTACATAACGCCTCTTGTCCGGCACACGCATCACGTATCCACGCTTTTCCAGGGTATATAAAAAACGAAATGCCGAAGTGTAGGGCAGCTTTGCACGGCGAGCGACCTCAGTGATCGACAATTGCTCAACGTTGTCTGTAAAGGTCTCCAAAACATCTAGGGTCTTGGCTGCGGCCTCGATAAAGTAGCGGGGTTTAACGCTGAATTCAGATTCCATGATTTGTTCTACAAACGCAGACCGTATCCGATCCTGTTTGGTTTTCTGAGTCCCTCGAGAATAGCTTCAGCGATGGACACCTAAACCGGAACGAATCCCACGGTCAGTTGCCGGAGCTTCCGCGATACACGCTGCGTTTCTCGACGCCGCTGCCAGGATGCTCCGAGCGCAAGTATCTGAGTACGCCCTCGCCGAATCGGCGGCCTCGGGTTGTCGCCCCGCGTGCTGCGAATAGCGGATGGAGGCGTTACTATGCCTGCTCGCATCGGAAGCGACACCCGGGTTGAATCCTAGAGAGTAATTCAGTGAGCGAATAAAACAAACAATATATTTATAAGGCGAAGGGATTCCCTTGACAGGTCCCGAGCGTAAACGTAACTTGCGCCCATTGGAGGTGGAGTCCCACTCGGCTCCCTGGAATGGCAAGGCATTGCGTGTCGAGTTCTCTGCCCGAATCGGTGATGGTTTGCGCGATGGAGTCTTTGGTTATGAATTCTAACGAGGCCGCGGCTCAGTCGCTTAATCCCATACTGTTTGAGGTGATTCGCAACGCACTTTCAGAAGCGACCGAAGAGATGTCGGTCTGTCTGCAGAGGACAGCCTATTCGACAAATATCAAGACTCGACTGGATTTCTCCTCGGCTTACGTGGACGCGCGTGGCCGGATGGTGGCACAGGCGTTTTGCCAGCCAGCACATCTTGTGACCATCGGGCGCATTGTGCCCAGGGCTGTTGCCGAATACGGGGCTAAGAACCTTCGTCCCGGGGACGTCCTATTGGTTAACGATCCTCACCGGCAAGCCAGTCACTTGAACGACATTTTCTCGATATCGCCTTTTCACTACACAGACGAACTTCTCGGCTATGTCGCCAACATTTGTCACCACGTGGATGTGGGTGGGGGAGCTCCTTCGAGTATCGGAGCCTTTCGGGAGATCTACCAGGAGGGATTGATACTTCCGGTGGTGAAGCTGGTTTCTGAGGGCGAAATCGTTGCGGATGTCCTGAAGATGGTGCTGGCCAACGTGCGGGCCAAGAAAGAGGTGGCCGGAGACTTGCGCGCACAGATCTCTGCCAATCAGATCGGCATTCGCCGGCTGACGCAATTGCTAGACCGCTATGGAGCGCCGACGGTTAATTTCTACATTGAAAAACTGATTGAGTACAGCGAGCACCGGGTGCTTGCCGAACTCGCCAGGCTGCCGCGTGGGACGTTCGAAGGCGAAGACCAACTGGATGACGATGGTATTACCTCAGAGCCTGTGCACCTCAAGGCGCGAGTCACGCTGGATGGAAAAAGCGTGACGTTCGATTTCACCGGAACAGACAGCCAGAGACCGGCTCCCATGAACTGCAATCTAACGCAGACCTTTACCGCCTGTGTTTACGTTTTGAAGTGTCTGATTGATCGGGATATTCCGCTAAACGAGGGTTTTTACCGACCCATCCACATCGTCGCACCCGAGGGGTCGGCGGTCAACGCGACCCATCCAACCGCCATCGTGGGCGGATGGGAGGTGTCGATGCGCCTGTGTGAAGTGTTGTTCAAAGCCCTGTCGAGTGCACTGCCAGAGCAAGTGCCTGCCGGAAGCAAAGGTATGGTCTGTCATGTCGGATTCGGCGGTAAAGACCCCAATACTGGAGATTACTACTGCTTCCTTGAGACTCTCGGCGGTGGTTATGGCGGGAGGGTTAGTTCTGACGGTCCCGATGCCGTGCAAACCCACATTCAGAATACCCAGAACGCTCCCGTGGAAGAAACCGAATTGAATTATCCCGTCCGCATCCCCCGCTATAGTCTCGTGCCCGATTCGGACGGTGCCGGGCGATGGCGAGGAGGACTCGGATTGTGCCGGGAATATGTTTATGTGGGTCACCAACCGGTTGTGACTATCTTGGCGGATCGGGCCAAATTTCCAGCCCTCGGGCTGTTCGGTGGCGGTGCCGGGAAACTAGCGCGGTACTTGCTGATAACCGATACTTCAACGCGAGAGATACCTTCCAAGGGCAGTATGCAAGTAAAACCGGGAGAGATCATGCGGGTTGAGACCTGTGGTGGAGGGGGATACGGCTATGCCTGGGAGCGCGACGCAGAGTTAGTGCTTCGCGATGTGCGCGAAGGAAAGGTCAGCGCAAAACGTGCGCGGGACGCTTACGGAGTGTCCATTGATACAGTGAAATGGACAATCAATCAAGTTGAGTCCGAAAGATTGCGTCGACAGTTGCAAAGGAAAAAGCGATGAGTCGGCGCTTTCGTCTGGGGGTTGACGTCGGAGGGACCTTTACTGATGCCGTTCTGATCTCTGAGGAGACAGGCGAGATCCACATCGCGAAAGTCTCCACCACTCCGAAAGACCCATCGATCGGATTTCTTGCTGCCGTCACCCAAATACTCGCAAAGTCGGGCGCCCAAGCACCGAACGTTTCATACCTTGTTCATGGAACGACCGTGGCCACAAATGCCTTGATTGAGGGAAAAACCCCCAAGACCGCCTTCATCACGACGGAGGGTTTCCGAGATTTGTTGGAAATTGGCCGCCAAGTCCGGCCTTCGCTTTATGACATTCACTTTCAAAAACTCAGACCGCTCGTTCCTCGTGACTTGTGTTTCGAGATTTCCGAGAGGCTGGATGCATCCGGGAATGTGCTGCGGACCCTCGATGAGCACCGAGTAGTGGAGATTGCGAAGAAGTTCGAGCAGGAAGACATCCGGTCGGTGGCGATTTGCTTCCTTCACTCTTATCTGAATCCGATGCATGAAGAGCGGACCGAGCAATTGCTTAGAAAACATGCCCCCCATACTGTGCCTTCGGTTTCTTCCCACATCTGTCCAGAGATTCGTGAGTATTTCCGTGCGAGCACGACAGTGGTGAATGCGTGTATAAAACCCGTCGTAGCGAACTATTTGCAGGGAATCGAAAGCCAACTGAAGAGGCAGGGCATAAAGGCCGAACTTCTGACTATGCAGTCGAACGGCGGAGTTTTGACGTTTGAACAGGCTGCCGAGCGGCCCGTTTTCATGATTGAATCGGGGCCAGCTGCGGGAGTCATTGCCGCTAATTTCATTGCTGGAAATCTGGGCTTCAGCGATGTGGTGTCGTTTGACATGGGGGGGACTACCGCCAAGGCAGGACTCATTTTGGGAGGGCGCCCGAAAGTTACCAAGGACTACGAAGTCGGTGCCGAAGCGCGTCCGGGTGCGGGTCAGTCACGCGGAAGCGGCTATCCGATTCGAACGCCGGTCATCGACCTCGTGGAGATTGGAGCCGGGGGCGGAAGCATAGCCTGGGTCGATGCCGGCGGAGTGCTAAGGGTGGGTTCGCAGAGTGCCGGTGCCGACCCCGGACCGATCTGCTATCGGCGAGGCGGTACCGAACCAACCATTACCGACGCTAATCTGGCCCTTGGCCGTATCAATCCGCGTTACTTCCTGGGTGGAGAAATGGATCTGGACCTACAGGGCGCAACCGAGGGCATTCGCAAAAAATGCGCTATCCCGCTGGGTCTTGACACTATAGCCGCGGCCAACGGAATCGTCGAGATCGCCAACGCTGCGATGGTGAATGCGTTGCGCCTGACGACGGTACGTCGTGGATACGACCCGCGTGCCCTGGTCATGGTGGCCTTCGGAGGGGCGGGGCCGCTCCACGCCAACCGCCTGTGCGCAGAGATGCAGATTCCTCGATTGATTGTTCCTCTCAGTCCGGGCACAGCTTCGGCCCTGGGGCTGCTCACAACCGACGTTCGGCATGAGTTTTCGCGCACCCGGATCATGAGAGCGGACCAAGCCGATGCCGATGCGATCAATAGGATCTTTGTGGCCATGCAAGAAGAGGGCTCGGAGCTTTTGAGAAGAGAGGGAATCCCGGTAAGCCGGATGAGTTTCCTGCGGGAGATTGAGATGCGGTACAAGGGGCAATCCTACGAACTGCCAGTCACTTGCGGAACCGGACCACTGAGCGCCGAAGCTCTCGCGCAGGTTTGCTCCCAGTTTCACGGAGAATACGAAAGAGCTTACGGACGAGGATATCCGACAGAACCGGTCGAACTCGTGAATTACCGTGTGACCGCAGTCGGAGCAATTCCCCATCCGCCTGTGCGGAAGATCTCCAGCCGCGATTGCGGAGTGGATCAGGCGCAAAAAGGAGCACGGCAAGTCTTCTTTTCAGAATCAGGTGGATTCCTCTCGACGGGCGTGTATGACCGCTACAAGCTCGGACCCGGTCACCACATTGTGGGGCCCTCAGTCGTGGAAGAGATGGATTCGAGTACCCTTATCCACCCCGGCTTCGAGGCCAATGTCGATTCCTTTGGCAACCTATTGATCGGCGCTCGGGCAGTCTCAACTTAGACCCTGCTGGGCTGCGCACTGTAACGCTACCTTCAGAGATTCACTGGGTATCAAGGAGGAAATATGATGGAAACGGCTGACGCAGTTGTGATTGGCGGCGGAATCCTCGGAGCAAGTACGGCCTACTATTTGACCCAACTGGGCTTTGGCAAGGTTGCGCTGCTCGAGAAGCATACCCTCGCCTCGGGCTCGACGGGAAAATCAGCCGCAGTCATTCGTTCGTTTTACTCCAACGAAGTCTGTGTCAAGTTGGCGAAGCGGGCAGTGGACGTGTTCGAACACTTCCACGACGAGCTGGGCGAGGACATCGGCTTCAAACGAATCGGCTACATGGTCATAACAGACCAGCCTGCGACCATTGATAGAGTGCTCGGACTTCACCGTCGCCACGGAATCAAGTCTGCGAAGCTCTCCCGAGATGAGATAAAGAAAATGCTTCCGCATATGAATGTTGAGGACGTCGTCGTAGCGGGCTATGAGCCAGATTCGGGTTATGCGGATCCCCATTTGACGGTCATAGCACTCGTTCAGAAGGCTCGTGAGCGAGGACTGAAAACGTTTCAAAAGCGACACGTTGAAAAAATTAACGCCAAGAACGGCAAGATCGAATCCGTTGAAACCAATCGAGGATTGATTTCCACTCCTGTGGTTGTAAACGCCGGCGGACCTTGGGCTGCGCAAGTGCACCAGTTTCCCGAAATCGCCCTGCCACTTCGAATGAGCAGGGAACAGGACTGCGTCATGGAGGCGCCGGAAGCATTCAGAAACAATCCAGTGGTGTCAGATTCGATTCTGGGCGCTTATTCCCGCTCCGATGTCGGCGGCAAATTTCTCGCCGGTCTCGGATACCCAAAAGAGGAGGAGCCCTGCGATCCCAATCACTTCGATGAGCGATCAGACCAGGATTTCGCCGACAAGTTGGCGGTCAAGGTCGTCCAGCGATTTCCTTCATTGCGTAATGCCAAGTTTCTGCATGGCTGGGCTGGCATGTACTCGATCACGCCGGATTGGCATCCCATTGTCGGACAAGCTCCAGGAATAAAAGGCTATTACCTAGCGGTTGGCGGCAGCGGACATTCATTCAAAATCGGGCCGCCTATCGGCGAGTCGCTAGCGGCAATGATTGCAGGTAAAAAACCTCCAATTGACATCTCTGCTTTTCGGTATGAAAGGTTTCAGGAGAACCAGACTTTTGTTTCCGTGTGGGGACCGGGGAATCGCGCTTAGGGGCGAACGCGTGCGGCCTCGAGCTGGAATGCTGGTTGGCCAGACCCGGACTAATAGCACTTCACGGTAAGACCCCCGTCAACAACCAGGGAACTGCCCGTGATGAAAGACGAGGCGTCAGAAGCCAGGAAAAGAGCACTCTCGGCGATATCCTTGGGGCTGGCAATGCGCCGTAATGCATACTTCGAAAACACTTCGCTTCGGAAACGTGCCGGGTCCGCATCGCTGTTGAAATAGGCTTCGACCATGGGCGTGCTGACATCGCCGGGGCAAATGCAGTTAATACGCACTCCCTGCGGACCGTAAGTCAGCGCGGCTACTTTCGTTAAAGCGATCACTCCGCCCTTGGCGGCGCAGTATGCAGCCAAATCTGGGTCACCAACGAAGCCCAAAATCGAAGCTAGGTTGATGATGGAACCACCGCCGCAGCGCAACATCGCGGGAATGGCAAATTTGCAGCCGAAGAACACCCCTTTCAAATTCACGCTGTGAATTCGATCCCAGGCCTCTTCGGTGGTATCCACGAGCTTGGCCATAATCTGTACGGCAGCATCATTCACCAGAATGTCCAAGCGTCCATAAGTTTCCACGGTGGCGGCGACCATGTTCTCGACGTCTCGTCCGTTGGAAACATCGGCGTAGTGGAACTTGCTTTCTCCGCCTTGAGACCGAATAGCGTCCGTGGTTTTCTCGCCGCGCTCGCGATTCCAGTCGACTGCGACAACCTTGGCGCCTTCTTCTGCGAAGAGCTGCGCGATCGCTTCTCCGATGCCGGAACCTGCGCCCGTGACGATCGCAACCTTGTTTTTCAACTTCATAGCTGTGGCCTCTCCTTTCGTCATTTTCTAAGGCCAGGTGAACGTGCGTTCAACACTTACCTCGCAACCCCATTTCGATCATCCCCGAGTTCAGTCGTGGGGGCGATTCGATCCAGTCGTTTGGCCAAAGTATTCCGTCTGCCCATGAGCCCGACACGACAACGTCAAAATTCCAATCATGTATGTTGAGCAGTATGCTTTCCGCTTCCCCTCGCGGTTTACCGAGCGTTCGGGGAATGGATGATTGCACGCGGAGGGAACAGGGCAGGCTGAAGGTAGTCTCCACAGCTGGTGCTTCGATTTCATCCAAAACAATTAAACTGGCATTAGTTTTGCTTTGTGCTTCAGAAGTACTTTTCCGACGCTATCGATTGTCCGGGCCACGTCCTCCAGAGTATGGGCACTGGAAACATACCAACGACCGTCCGGCAAAAGATAAATACCGGACGCCAGCATGGCTTCTAGAAACACATCACGAGCCGAATTGTTGGAATCAAGGGTGTCTCGGTAGTTAAGCATTTCGCGTCGCGTGGTGAATGCAACATTGAAGCCCGCACCCACTCCATTGATGAGAACGGGAATTCCAGCTGCCTGAGCCAACCCCTCGATTCCCATCATCAACGATTTGCCCGTTCTCCCGATCTGCTTGAGCACCGCACCTTGGTCTTCATCCAAGGTGTCCAAGGTGGCACATGCGGCTGCCAGGCTGAGGGGATTTCCATTGAATGTGCCGGCGTGAATGACCTTCCGTTGTTCGATCAAGTCCATGATTTCTCGATTGGCTGCCACCACGCTGAAGGGAAAACCCCCCGCTACGGCTTTACCAAATGTGGCAATGTCCGGTTTCACTCCAAACAATGCTTGTGCTCCCCCAGGCGCCACTCGGAAGCCGGTAATCACTTCATCAAAGATCAGCAGAACGCCATATCGAGTCGCTAGATTTCTTAAACCCTCAAGATACCCGGGGGCAGGTAACAAACAATGACTATTGCAGAGGATAGGTTCTGTGATGATGGCAGCTGTCTGTTCGCCATGGTTTTTCAACGCCGCTTCCACTTCTTCCAAGTCATTCCACTGAAGCACCACCATCTCATCCGCGGCATTGCCATTCTTGTTTGTGGATAACCGCGCTTCTGGCTTGTGTTCGGAGGAGTTGAAACTCGGACGATAACCCACCAAGGCATCGTCAAGCCAGCCATGATAGTGACCCTCAAAGCGAACAATCTTGCGCCTGCCGGTGAATGCTCTGGCCAATCGGAAGGCTATTTGTACTGCTTCGGTTCCGGTAGTGCTGAAAGCCACGCGTTCTGCGCACGGCACCATTTGACATATTTTCTTAGCCACCAGAACTTCCAGCTCATTTTGAGCTCCAAGAAGCTGACATTGCTTGAGCTGAGCGCCTACGGCTGACAAAATTGCCGGATGCGAATGCCCCAGTATGAGAGGCCCCCACGCCAGGGTGTAGTCAATATACTGATTCCCATCCACATCGGTAAGACGGGACCCTGAACCCGACGAAAAGAACAAAGGCAGCGGCCTGGCAGCGGCGCGCATGCCGCTGCTGACTCCACCGGCAAGGTAGCACCGTGAGTCCGCGAAGAGCTCAGCAGAACGCGAGAATTGCGCGAGACTTTTATGCATGGGTAACTGCTTTAATTTTGATCCTCACCGAGGACTTGCTTAGACTGCAGTCGGCATGCAATTCGCGGTCATACTGAAACATGTCGTTTCATAGCCATGGGAGCTTAAGCGTAGTCAGATGGATTGTCAATATGGAACTTTGGCATGCGTAAATCATTAATAAATATAGCGGCAGAGGGATAATGCGGAAACTGCAAGACGTACGTACGATACGCAGCGTTTCATATACGAAACAAAATGATACAGTAAAGTCTTGGCAATCTTCTTCCGAGATTCGTAGTATGCGCTCGAGAAATCAAGTCGTGCACACGAAGCTCGTTACACGGGGGAGACCCTCGGGATGAGTTGAGGCTGTGCGGTCTAGTCAGGGGGCAGGTGTGTCCAAGGGATACGCTATGAAATCGACTTTGAGTTCAATGAAAAGAAGATCCCAATGCGTGACGGCATTATGCTGGCCGCAAACATCTGGCGACCGAGCCGCGATAGGACGTCAAGGAATTCGTGCCGCTACCGAGCCATCCAGCCGCCATCCACCACCAGAATGTGACCATTGACGAAATCTGACGCAGGGGAGGCGAGGAAAATCACTGCGCCAACTAGATCCTCAGGTGTGCCCCACCTCTGGGCTGGTACGCGGCCGGTAATTTCTCGCGAACGGGCAGGATCATCGTGAAGTGATTGCGTCATTTCCGTCAGGATATAACCGGGGGCGATGGCGTTCACATTGACCTTAAACTGAGCCCACTCGTTTGCCAGTGCTTTGGTCACCTGCGCCACGCCGCCCTTGCTTGCAGCATAGGCAGGCACGTTGATCCCGCCGGAGAAGCTTACGATCGAGGCCACATTGATAATCTTGCCGCTTCCCTGCTCAATCATGTGGCGTCCGGCTTCCTGGCACATGCGGAAAAGCGCGGTGAGGTTCAGGCTGATCACTTTATCCCAGTCTGCTTCCGCAAAGTGGGCAGCTGGCGTACGGATAGTCATGCCCGCACTGTTCACCAGGATGTCTATCCGCCCCCAACGCTTCACTACGCAATCGACCGTCTGGGCAAGAAAGCCCGTGTCGCACAGATCGCCTTGAAGGGGCAAGCATTCCCGGCCAAAAGCCCGGATCTGATCGCATGTATCTGTCGGATTTCGAGTACGCCCGAGTACGGCGACGTTTGCTCCCGCTTCTGCCAGGCCAATTGCCGCAGCTCGACCGATTCCCGTCGTCGCGCCAGTAACAATCGCCGTTTTCCCGTCCACACGAAATCTGTTCATCGCTTCGATCGGTTCACTTTGCGGCCTTCAGCGTTGCCGGGCCTGTTGGCGAGACGGCTCGCTTCCCGCATGCACCTAAATCATCACCGTCCGTTTGACGACTCGTTCAGAAACCGTGTGGTTCCCCCTCGGAACAAATGCGGTGTCGTACCCGCTCAACCTGTAGCGGGCGACCTGCCACCTCGCAAATCGCTTCGCCTTCCACGATCGTAATCGGCGTCAAACTCGTGAGTATGGCAAGGCAACGAGGTGCCCGGCTGAAATACGACCTCGCCTGAGGCAGACGCTTGCGCGCGCCCGGAAGTAATCTGCTGGTCACTGCAAGAACCTCCTGCCTCGATCAGTTGCTCGCCAGTGGGCTGTGCCGCAGTTTGCCCTGGATGACGTTTACAAGCCGACGCCCGGAGGCTAGGCGATCGATGTTGCCCGCTATCGCTTGGAATCGTTCTTCGAACGTTCCCCGTGTCCACCCGGCAATGTGCGGAGTCATGATCACATTCTGCAGTTTTTCAAAGGCATAGCGGGAGGGCGTTCGCGCGCGTCGACCCGTGGGATGACGGTACCAAACGTCGAGAGCGGCGCCTCGAATGCGGCGCGCCCGCAAAGCGCGATACAGCGCCACTTCGTCAACGATCATTGCGCGCGCGACATTAATAAGGACGGCACTGCGCTTCATCCAACCGAATTCCCGGTGTCCAATCAGCCCGCGCGTAGCATCGTTTAACGGACATGCCAGCACAATGTAGTCACACTCTCGCAGAAGATCCCGTAAACCTGCGGGGCCAAGCCAGGAATCAATCGTGTTGGGCTTGTCGGCTCGTGGCCGAGCGCTTAGCGCCCAGATCTTCATGCCAAAGATCTTGGCTCGGAGTGCTACCTCCTGCCCGATGTGACCAAATCCGATAATTCCTAGAGTTTTCCCCCTGATTTCGTCAACCGGAGGATCTCCCCAGATCCAGCTTCCCCGCCACGCTCCCTTGCGAAATTGTCTATCCATTCCCAGCAAGTTCCGGCTGAGCGCCAGCATCGTCATCAAAATGTATTCGGCCACAGCCGGCCCGTGGAAATACACATTCGCGACGGTGGTATCAGCAGAAAGCGCCTGCAAACACAAGCTGTCGACACCCGCGCCAACAGCGTGGAGCACCTTCAATTTTCGGGCCGCGCGCACCATGCTTTCCGTGAAGTACTGGGCCACCACAACGTCGGCATCGGCCACTTGCTTTCGAACGGTCGCATCCTCCCGGAGACGCGGAAAGGTCCGAAAAGTACACGGGCTCACCGTGTGCTTGCGGATTTGGTCCAAACCACCCGAGGGAACAGGTCCTACGAGCGCGACCACCAGTCTAACGCCCAATTGCCTCACGTTCATGCGCATTTCAAAAGCCCAGCCGACCTACGCGCCGAAAGTTTGAGTTACTTTCGTAGGCTCCGCGAGCTCAGCAAGGGTAGCGATGTCAACAAACTTGTAAAGGTCCAAGCAAAAAAGATCGGGCGCTTCCTGGTAACGAACAAACTTTTCAAGCAGGTGATTAAAGCTCTTCATCCCCTCACGAGTTGAAAGCTCCGAAAACTTTGTCGGCTCGAGAGCGGAAGCAACTAGCCCAGTTACCTGGTTTCGAATGCCGACAGTTTCGACGCTTATCGCTTCGGACGTACCGTGCGCGCCCACCCAATTTCCCGTGGCGATCAATTGTGCCGCCTGCAGGCCCAGCGGGCGGTCTCCTGAGGCTGACAGTAGCAGGCCATAGATTGCCGAGGGCGGCCGTGTTTCCAGCCAGTTGATCACTCCGGGCATCTGCTTCGGTTTTGTCAAAATTTCCCTGTAAACGGCCGGAACATGTACCGGTTCAGTCTTCGGATGGTCGGGGGAAGCGTCCCCGGTGAAGATGAGGTTAACCGCCACGACCTGTTCGCCGTGAGCAATACGCGATGCCAAGGATTGGTCATGTGAATCGCCGGAGAATTGATCGGAGAGCATCTGCAATGTAACGGCGCGCATACCTCCATCGTCCAGTAGCAACGTCGTGCGTGTCGTCTTTTCCGACGCGGCAGGTTTTAACCACACTGCGGTTGCACTCAGGCCATTGTTGAACTGCAGGCGGTAGGCCATGGCCGCAACTACTTTATTGCGCGTGCTGTATTCCTGCCACGCATGCTTGAGCGCCACCGGTTTGTAGCGCACAACATCTCTCAGTCGCTCCCTCGAACTACGCGCCCATTCGCGCCTCGCGGCGGCTTGCTTGGGTGGCGACGGGCGTTCGGTCGCGGCGGCCAGCTTCTTCGCCAAGGCGAGTATGTCGAGGTTGTCCTTGGGTAATCCCACCACGAGCTGGTCCTGCGTCTTTACTTCTCCGTCGACCGGTACTTCACGTTCCACGACAGGCATATGGAAGTGCTTCGTGAAGAACGCGTACGACTGCTGGCGATTGTCGAGCTGGTAATTGTGCGTGCCCGGATCGACGTTTTCGTAAAATCTCAGATTGTCGTCTTTTCCATACAATTTGTAATACGGCCTCACCTCGTCGTAGAGATGAAGCTTTTGCAGTGGCGCGCGCAGGCCGTACTCGTCGGTTGCCCCGTAGATCAACAGCAGAGGGCGAGGTGCGACCATGGCCGTCAAAGTCGAGTAGTCTCCGTCAACAAAGAGGTCGTGCGGGTGGTACTCCATGTCGCCGACATCGGAATTACGTTCGATCGCGGAAGTGAAGGAGAAATACCCCGCGACCGGCACGGCCGCAGCGACACGCTCATCAAGAGCAGCAATGGTGATGCTCTGCCAGGCGCCTCCGGACAATCCGGTAACGCCAATTCGCTTGGCATCGACCTTGGGATGTGCTGAAAGATAATCGACCCCTTTACGTATGGCCAGGTAAAAGAGCCCTGTGGCGCTCGCACCCACCAGGTTGAGGTGACCGCCCGTCCAGTGGTTATTCTCCGGGATGGCCATCTCTCCCATGCCCAGCCACTCCAGGCTCAGCGCGTACATTCCCTGGAGCGCGTTGTTGATGCACCGTTTCTGCTTGTACTCCGCAGCTTTTCCGTTGGGAGCATGGCCGTTCAGATTGATCGTGGCCGGAGCTCTGCTATTCGCATTCTCGGGTTCGTACAGGAGTGCAGTAGTGGAAAAGCCAGGCACGATCTCGTACCGCAGTTTGCGGAGACGATATCCCTTCCCTGCCGGGATAAGTCCCAGGTCCTCAAATCTGGGCGGTGCGTTCACCCAGTCTTTTGGCCATCCATGAAAAATGACGTCGTCCAGCAGGTGCTTGCGCAATCGTTTCTGTTGCGCCGTCCAATCGGCCGCCGTCTTGGCGGCAGGAAGCGGCGGAACACGCTTCATCAGATACTCGCGCACTTGGAACTCGACAACTTCCGGCGTCTGTATTGGCACCTTGAGCAGAGTGGCGCCCGATGTGTCCGGGGTGGTCTGCTGCGCATTGGGCAACTGCGTGATTACTGCCGCCGGGCTGACAACTGTCGCCCCGGCCAGAATAGTGGCAGTCTGCAAGAAACCACGACGACTCACATCCGTGTTCGACATGTTTTTTTCCTCTAAGCCCGTTGGTCGGGGTTAATGTCCTGCTGTGATCACTGCCCGATAGAAGTTCCGGGAATGCAACTGCTCGGCAGCCCATAGCAGCCCGCCCGGTTCTCACTAACCTTTCCCTCGCGCACATCACGAATGACGAGTTCAGGATTCCGCTCTGCGGGAGGTCCGTATCCTCCCCCGCCCGGACTTTCGATCCGGACGATTTGTCCCACCTTGACTTGGATTGTTCCCTTCGATGGCATCTGGCTTGACGTCTCGCCGGATAACAGCAGGTAGCGGGCACAGCGCCCAGGTTCCCCACCAAATAGCCCATGGGCGGGGAACTTGGCACGATCAGCGAGTGTAGTAAACACAACATCGTGATCTACGAATACGTACTCACGGCATATGCCTAGCCCGCCGCGCGTGCGACCCGGGCCATCCGAATCGGGAACCAGGCAGTACCGCGGAATCCGAACCGGATAGTTCAATTCCGTTTCCTCGACGGGAGCGTTCTGCGTGTTCTGAAAATGCGTCTGAACGGCGTCCGGGCCATCCGATTCCAGTCGGGCTCCATAGCCGCCCGCAATCGTCTCGTAGAAGCAGTAATACTCGTTGCTACGGGGATCCTTGCCGCCGAACCCAACCTGGCAAACCGTACCCTTCGTTCCCGCCGGAACCCTGTCCGGCATGGCCTCGGACAGCGCCTGGAAAAGTAACTCGCAAATGCGCATCGACACTTCCCAGCCCCCGACAATGGCCGTGGGATGGGTAGCGTTAACAGCGGAACCCTCAGGCGCGACGACGCGAATCGGTCGGTAGAAACCTTCATTCAACGGGATATCGGGGTCCGTGAGGCATTTCAACACGTATACACACGCGGTAAAGGTCTGCGTTAGATTGCAGTTCATCGGAGCGGAACGCTGCTCGTCTGTTCCGGAAAAATCGAATGTCACGCTTTCTTCGTCGACCGTCACGGTGGCCCGGAGTTGCACAGGCTGTGGGCTGATGCCGTCGTCGTCCAGTTTGTCCTCGGCTGCGTAGGTGCCCCGCGGGAGCTTAAGCAGCTCGGCGCGCAGAAGTCGTTCGCTGTATTCAATGAGCCGGTCGACGTAGAAGGTGATCGTTTCGATGCCAAATCGTTCGGCAAGATGCGTCAGCCGGCGTACTCCCATCTCATTCGCTAGCACCTGTGCGCGAAGATCGCCAGCCACCTCTTTTTTCGCTCGGACGTTCGCCAGAACCATCTTGAGAAGGTCATCGACGATTCGCCCCTGGGACACGATTTTTATGACGGGCAAAATGAGTCCTTCCTGATAAATCTCGCGAAACACTCCGATGCTGGCCGGTGCTCCCCCGCCGACGTCAACATGATGACAAGCGTTGGCAACATAGCCCTGCAGCTTCCCATCCACGTAAAACGGGGAGATGAGGAAAATGTCGTTCAGATGGCTGGCTTGGCGGTGCGGGTCGTTCACCATGAGAGCATCGCCCGGATGCAGGTTTTCAGGGCCATACTCGGCTACCGCGCGAGGCACGATGCGCCCGATTGTTACCAGGTGAGCTGGCTGGCAGAACGCCTGGGCCACCATTCTTCCTTGCGCATCTACAAAGCCGGAAGAATAGTCGAGGCGGGTTTTTACATTGGTAGAGTAGGCGGTTCTCTGCAGACACGCCGACATCTCCTCGGTCGCTTCGACGAGCGCGTTGCGTATCACTTCGAACAGGATAGGGTCGATTTGCTTTTCAGTAGCAAGTGTTTCCATGGGACCTTCGACCGCAAACTCAAGATCAACATTGTCGCAAAACGTCGGCAAGGGACCTGGATCGAGCCCTAGGCCGGTTGTAGATCGGTCGGCTGCGGCGAAATCCCCAGCCATAACGCCGCTGCGACCAAAGCGACTCCGGCGGCAACATATAACGCGTTTTCCCATCCGATGTGAACGGCGAGCACCGGAGTCAAAACGGGCGAAATCATTCCACCGACATTGCTTCCGCAGTTCATCACGCCGCCACCGGTGCCGCTGCGTGGCCCCGCCAGCTCCATCATGGCCGCCCAGAACGGGCCTTCCACACAAAGCACCAAGGCGGTCGCCAAAGTCAGACATGCGACGGCCGTGTAAGCGTACTGGGCGCGTGCGCCGAACACTAGGAACACGGCCGAAAATGTCAGTCCGAATATCGGGACTGTCCGGCGTCCCCAGAGAGCGCCGGCGCGCCCGGCTATCAGTCGGTCGGAAACGACTCCCCCCAACGGAATAGAGATCATGGATAGCAGCCAGGGAAGGCTACTTAGCCATCCGGCCCGAATCAGGTCAAAATGCCTCACTTGCACGAGGTACAGGTAAAACCAGAAAACGAAAATATAGCCAACGTATCCCTCCAACGTGTAGCTGAGCACTAAAAACGCAAAACTGCGGGACCGCAAAGGCGACCGGCCATCACGAACGACAGTAGGGTTTTCAGCGACGCTCGCGACAGTTTCCGTGTTACGCACGAAAGCCCAACTCACAGCCGCAACAAAAGCCGGCAATGCCGAAACCATGAGTGCGAAGCGCCATCCCCAGTGAACCATGACACGCGACAGTAGCGCTGGAGCAATTGCCGAACCTCCTCCAATCGCCGCCATCACAACACCATTCGCTAAGCCCTGGTTTGCCGGATGGATCCATCGCGAGATACCCTGAGCAGCAGCGGGAAATGTGGGAGCCTCGCCGATCCCCAGCAGAAATCGCAGCACGAGCAAGGCAATAAATCCCTCGCTTGCCGCCGTGGTCAGACGTATCGAGCCTAAAGCTGACATCAACAGGGTAGCCACGACCCACCAGGAGACGGCCCACACAAGAACGCGACGCGCTCCCCAGCGGTCAGATAAGGCGCCAGAAGGAATTTGAAACAGAGCATAACCGAGGACGAAAGCGCTGAACAGCCTCCCCATGTCTACTTGCGAGAATCCCAGCTCTCGCATCATCAAGGCGCCGACCACTGAGATATTTACGCGGCACAAGTAGCTTGCCGTAGCGGTCAGAAAAAGCAGTGCGACCAGCGCGTAAGGCTTGACGCTCACAATTCGGTCACAGCTCACTCCCGTGGGCCGGTGCAGGTGCTCCGCAGGTGTCCAAGCGTCTCCCACTGCGTCGGTTCCGACGGTGCGCCTTGTTTGCCCGGCGGTGCTGCTTGGTTCTGGGGCCTTCGTGCGGCGCACGTGCAGCGCATACTATGGAGCCTTCCCGATTGTGTCAAGATGATTTTCTCCTCGTTTCAGCCATGAAACAATGTGTATCAGATTTCGTCCTTTTTTGGATTTGCGCTTGCGCCAGTGTCGCCTATCACCAGTATGGGACACGGACCACGGCCACGTTGCCAAGTCTCGATTCGAGTTCCTATTGCTCGGCGGTTCAAGCAAACAGCGAAATCGACGTGCGAGACGCGCCAGAAGTCACCGCGAGCTGGACTTCCACGCCAATGGTTTGCGGTGTGAACCGGTCCAAATGAAGCTGCTAGAATCGCATGGCAATCGCGCCAGTCACTTCGCGATCCCCGTTCGAGACGGCGGCCAGATCAAAGATGCAATGCTCATAGAATTAGAATTGTGATAGTAAATCGTAAACTGGCACACCAATGATGGAGACTGCGCCTGAGGGACACCGCTGGTGGCACTTTCTGAGTGCTCACAGATCGCGACCCACTACTCCCCGATGCCTTTCGATGGCTTCCTTTGTCACCGGAGATACGGCCAGAATAGCCTTCTGCGCACAATAGATCTTCGTGAGGTTTTCGAGAGCTTGCTCGCAACGGGGGGAAACTCGGTAGTCATTCTTCACAAGCTCATCGTCGATTAGAGCACGGAGGTAAAGAATCTGCCAGCGCCAGGAAGCTCGTGCCCGAGGTGAAAGTTGTCTGTCAGCCTGCCTGATCAGATTCCAGGCCTCTCCTGTCGCGCCGCTATGCTCGAGCACGAATCGGGGCACGCCCTTTTCTAAATTCTCAGCCCGGCGCGGAAGGTTCGTTTCTAAAATCTCAATCGCCTTTCGCACTGAGGTCACGACCGCCGGCGAAAACTCATAGGCGATGTATTCATCCACGATCGAGTCCGCCGTCCGATCCTTTTGCCAGTAGAACTGCGCGTACAGCGCCTTGTTGAGATCCTCAAAAATACCTTCCGAGTAGAGGAACCCGCCCGCGAGCAAATCTTTCTGTGCATTCCATAACTTCTGATGATGAGCCGGCGCCGGGTTGGCGCCAAAGCCTCCCCATGGGTAGGCTCCCCACATGCTGACCTCGGGAAACCCCACGACGGGAAACCCTCCGGGGGCCGGATGTGCAGGCGATTTGCCGGAATAACGCTGAACACCGATAAACTCGTCCACCAGAATATAGTCAATCCACTGGGGTTGCTCTTTGCCGAACCTCTCCTCGAGCCCCGCATACTCGCCCGACGTAAAGTAGTCAAATAGCCAAGTCGATAGAATGATCCTGCATCCCGGAAAGTCACGGCGGGCCATTGCTGCGATGGGCTCGGACAGGGTCAGGAACCCATTCGCCCCCCAAGGCTTACAAGGTGAGTCGGTACACCCGCCATTGTCGTAGGGCCAGGGAATGACATAATCGAGCCCCACATCCTGGAACGCGTGGAACGTTTCTTCCCGCCATTTCAACAACAACTCCTTCGCGCCAGGTTTATTGGGGCAGAGTTCTTGATGATAGTGGGCCGCAAGCTCATGGGTGTACCCGTCATGCCCGGCACTCCAGTCGGCACGCATTGCCGGCGGACTATTCGCGTAGGCGTCGTTCACAGCGATTCCGAGACCCATATCAAGACCTAACTTCTTTGTTGTCCTGGCGATCACATTCATGCGGCCAAGCAGCGCTTGTGCCGCCGGATCCTGGATGCTCTCAAACTTGTGTATATCAAAGCCAAAGACGATCAGGTTGAACCCCCACAAGGCAAGGTCTTCCAGGTAGCGCTGCATCTGCTCAACCGGCGCTACGTGATAGAAATTGAAAAAATGCGGGACAGCACAAACCCCCCGCAACGGCTTGTCAGGTAGGGAGGTTCCCCTCCAATTTCCCAGCGTGAACGAACCCTGATGATAGGTGTTGCTTCGCAAGAACTTCCCAACGCCATAGAGTAGTCCCCGGCTGTCGTTGCCGAGGATGCGCACCGAACCCCGGGAGACCTCTTCAATGCGAAAGCCCTCTCTGCCGATCCCTTCCTGAACCTTGAGTTCAACGCTACAGTCAGCAGTGCCGTCGAATGTGGGCTTAACCCCGGAGCGCTCTTGGACTCTACTGGTGAATATTTCGACCACGCGATCAAGCACCGGGCTCTTCGCACCGGTCAAGCGAATGTCTAACGACCTGCACTTCGTTTCCCTACCTATTGAGGACGACGTATTCGCAGCGTGTTTCAGGTATTGCTGCGCGGGGCAAGCGCCGGCCACCAGTTCACCAGCAGCGACCAAAGATGCCTGCGTCAAGAAATCTCGCCGTTTCACTTTCAGACCTCACTTTCGCGCTGTCGCAATTGCCGCCCCGACTTTCGTATTTCACCTTCTGAACAACAGAGGACGAGCGCAGGAGGTGATCTTGAACGATCGGAGCAGCGGGCGAAACTGGCAGGCGAGGGGCATCAATTCGGTGCGTGCCCATCCTTTACGGCGCCTTTTCACGGGCGCGCGCGATCGGCCTCAGGGCGTCGAAATGGGCCCGGCAGCCACTGGGAGCATCGAGAACCGCTCTCCCAGTGGCTAGCCGGCTAGCTGTTGCTCATGGGGATTGAGCAACATGCTTAGAAGTCGAACCGTAAGCCCAATTGAATGCTGCGAGCGGAGCCCACGATGCTACTGATTTGTCCAAAGTTAGCGGCGCCAAAGGCAGTTGACGGATTGCCCAGATTGGGATGGTTGAACGCATTGAACGCCTCCAACCTGAACTGGAGACCCATACTCTCCTTGATTGCGATCCGCTTGTGGAGGGCTAGGTCAAAACTGTTGTACCCGGGTCCTGCGATGATACCGGGGCCGGAATTACCGAAGGTGAACTGCGGGGCACGCCGGAATGCGCTCGTGTTGAACCACTGCTTGATCGATGCGTCCCGGCTGGAATGGTCCTGACTATTCGGATCACCGATGACATCGGGTCGACCGCCGCCTGCATTCGACACATCCACGATGTCACCTGGTGTCAGATAGGACCCAGTTCGCAGCGAAGCGATACCCTCAAACCGCCAACCACCGACGAAAGCATCGGCTACGCCGCTCAAGTTGCCGGCCAGCGGCTTACCCTTGCCCCAAGGCAGCTCGTAGATCCAACTGATCGAAGCAATGTGGCGCACGTCGTACGGGGTATTTCCGTATTCAGCCTTATAGTTCCTGAAGTCACGAAGAGGTTGACCCTCATTGATTTGTGGTCCACTTATTGAATCACCCAAAGCGTGGCTCCAAGTATAAGAAGCCAAAAGCACCAGCCCTACGCGGTCGTAGGTCTTACGAAGCGAAGCTTGTAGCGAATCGTAGTGGGCCGTACCAATCGTTTGAATCGCGGTTAACGAACTAAACTTGGGATATGGCAGTCGAGAGGTCACCGAACCTGGTCCTGGCGCTGGTTGGTTGATGTTCATGCGTATCAAATTGTTGCCAGATGCATTCCCGACGTAGCCGACCTGCAAACCCAAGGTGTTGGTGAGTGCGTACTGAACGTCGAGAGAAAATTGATGGACATACGGTGTCCTGTTCGTTTTGCTCGCGACGTTACCGCTCGTACTAGGCACCACCGTAGTGGAGAATGGACGAGTAGCAGTGACGCAGGGGACATCGCGATTACAAGAAATACCGGTAGATGGCACCCACGGAGGGCCGAGAGCTAGTCCAGTTGCGGAATCAATGACCAGCCAATTGTAGAAGAGGCCGTAACCTCCGCGCAGGACGACTTTCTGGCTTTGAAACGGTCTCCATGCAAAGCCCGCACGGGGGCTCCAGTTGTTCCACGTCGTCGGGAACTGCAGATTGCGAGGATAGCCCAAAGTTTCAGCTACCACCGAGCCCGCCGGAACTCCAGGCAAGGTGGGCACTTTGCCAGGATACACATTCACCTGCTTCTCTAGATCGAATGCCGCGAACCGATCCTGGGTGTCAAAAGGCCGAGTGTAAACGTCATACCGCAAACCTAGGTTGACGGTCAGGTTTGGTGAAACATTCCAATTGTCTTGGATGTAACCGGCGACGGTGTGCGACCTCCAGTCTGAGTCCAAGGGGTTCAAGAACACGAAACCGGAAGAAGGCAGCCCCAGGAGAAATTCCGCCAATGCGTTATATTGGTTTCCCGCTCCACCCACTGTCGCAGTCGTGTACCTCGGCGAGAAGCTGATCAGGCCACGGTCAAAAATATCAAGATGCGATTGTGTGCGATTGTAGAGGAAACTGGCTCCGATCCTAATCGAGTGTTTTCCCCAGACCTTGCTCAGAGTGTCCTCGACGACATAGTTGTTGAACGGTTGCCGGATGGGAGAAACATAATTATCCCCGATAGATGAGAATCCGGAGATTTGAAGGTAAGGAATTCCGGCTTCGACCGCATTTAACCCTTGCATTCCTGAGGCAACGACAAAGCCTTTCCCGGTAGTTTGGTTGAAACGATTCTGGTAATACTGGCTGAATCCAAGATTCAATGAGTTCAGCGTTGTATTGCTGAAGAAGTGGGTCCAGCCCACTTTGTGATTTTGCCCGTATAGGGTTACGTCTTCGCCAAGTCCTACGAGGGGTGTAGCGACCCCGGAGTCTCCTCTTGGAAGAAGGGCAGTGTACTTGTTCCGCGTGTAACGAAACATCACGGAATCATGCTCAGAAAAATCCCGGTCATAACGCACACTGATCTGGTTAATGTTCTGGCTTTGGGTTGGATTTGATACGTAGTTGTTAGTGATGCCAGTTCCGGCGGGAACCGGAACAAATTTGTCCAGAAAGAATTTAGTCACGGGCGAGATCCGGTTCGAAGGAATCATATTGCCCGGGAAAGGCTGCCGCCGGCCAGTCGTTGTATTCAGGGTTTGAGGATCGTAGATCGTGGTTCCGGTACCGGAGAAGTCCCCAGCTCGAAGCGTCGCAGGAGGGAGGCTCAATACGGCAGTGAGTCCCTGATCCGACCGCAATCCTTCGTAGGAGAAGAAAAAAAAGTCCTTCCTCAAATGGGGGATGTGTCCACCGAAGGTGCCGCCGAACTGGTGTCGACTGAACGGCGGAAGTGATCCAGGTTGGAACAGCGGGCGGGCATCTAGGGCATCATTGCGCCAAAACTCGTACACTGAGCCATGATAAGCGTTACTTCCCCGCTTCGTCAGTACTTCAATCTGAGCTCCGCCAGTCCTTCCATACTGAGCATCGTAGGTATTACTCTGAATCTTGAACTCCTGGATGGCATCGATGCTCGGAGAAAACGTCATTCGGCCAGCACCCGTTTCTTGGTTCATGATCCCGTCGACCATCGTGTTATTGGCGAAAGCAGACATGCCATTGACGGAAATGCTTCCCCCGGTTGTTTCGTGATACACGATGCTCGCCTTCTGAACCCCGGGCGTTAGCGTTGCGAGCTGAAGAAATTGGCGTCCATTCAGGGGCAGGTTAAGGACGTCGCGCGTGGTAATCACCTTTCCTACCGAAGCACTCTCCGTCTCGATGATCGGCGCGGTCCCCTGCACCTCGACCCTTTCCCCTGCCGAACCGACTTCCATTCCGATGTCGATACGCGCACGCTGCGACACCTGCAACGTGATGCCCTTGATGCTCTTCTCCTTGAAACCAGCTTTGACGGCGGTAACCTCGTAAGAGCCTGGCTTGAGGTCTTCGACGATGTAGCCCCCATCACCGCCAGTCTGTACCGTTCGCTGGAATCCTGTGCTCGTGTCTATCACTGTCACTTGAACTTGGGGGATGACAGCTCCAGAGGAGTCGGTGACGACACCGACGATAGTGCCATTTGTCACCTGCGCCGACGCCGTCGGGACCAACCACAAAAGAGTAGACGTGATCAGCAATGCCTTCCAGTAACGCATTTGTTTATCTCCCTTCAAATTGAAACTGACCGAGACCGAACCATACGCGCCGGAGCTGGAGGAACCCTCAGAGACCATGTGGCCCTCGGTTCGTACCAGGCATGCG
>Ga0209117_1000082_pt1 | contig 68673 bp, 51 predicted proteins | sample BlaSpr_A8_OM2_M2_FD_187978 | JGI IMG/M metagenome (GOLD analysis project Ga0209117, IMG submission 187978) | Forest soil microbial communities from Thunder Bay, Ontario, Canada - Black Spruce, Ontario site 2_A8_OM2_M2 (SPAdes) (version 2) | ecosystem: Environmental > Terrestrial > Soil > Boreal... | reverse complement strand
GGTGAAACTGCTGGCGAAGATGTACGAGCCGTCATCTGGTTCCATCCTCGTAGACGACACGCCGCTGGCGCGCATGCCAGCTAGCGAATGGCGGGCGTGTCTCGCGGGCGCTTTCCAGGACTTTTTCCGCTTCGAATTCCGCGCCGGGCACACGGTCGGTTTAGGCGACGTCCCCCGACTGGACGACGAGCCCGCCGTGGTCGCCGCTGTCGACCGCGCCGGAGCCGGCGACGTCGTCGCCCGTCTGACGTCAGGCCTCGACACGCAACTCGGTCCGACGTGGCCGTACGGCGTCGAGCTATCGTTCGGACAGTGGCAGAAGCTCGCGCTGGCGCGTGGCTTCATGCGCGATCAGCCGCTGCTGCTGGTCCTCGACGAACCGACCGCCGCGCTGGACGCGGAGACTGAATACGCGCTGTTCGAGCGCTACGCCGCAGCGGCGCGTGGCACCGGCGAGGGCGACAGGGGTCGCATCATGGTCCTAGTCTCCCACCGTTTCTCGACGGTCCGCATGGCCGATCTCATCGTCGTGCTCGATGGGGCCCGACTCGTGGAGGTTGGCACGCACGATGAGCTGATGGTTAAGAACGGTCAGTACTCGGAGCTGTACAGCATCCAGGCCGCCGCGTACCGCTGACCACCTAGCCGTTGGTATCGATTCAGTAAGAAAGTGGCGTGCCCCAGAGGATCTTAGAACTTTCTTAAACACTTTCGTAGCTGGCTCGCTTGAGAATCACTGTGGCGCAGTTTCGTATGCTGGAGTTTCCAGTATCCGCTTTTGAGCCTGCTCGCTTCCGCGACCTTGTACAGGACTTCGCAGTCGCAGCCACGTCGTTGGCCAAGCGAAGAAGTACAAGAGAGAGTTCGACTTCGGTTGTATTGAGTGGCGTCACTTTCTGATCAGGGCGTCGGCGGGCGAGTAGAGCAGGACAGTGCGTCCGGGTACGCCTGCAGCCAACCGGCGAAGCGTGTATCGGAAGGGGCGGCGGCCACTCCCGCGCGAAGAATTCAACAGGCGGTAATAGCGATCGTCAACGCGCACCACTCGCGGGGGATTCCAGTCCTGTTTTCGGCGGCACGCGCGAATCTCCAGAATCTGCTCCGACCCGTTTGTTCTAAAGAACAGTTCGTCGTGAACTTGGCGCAGGTTGGCGACCAGCATCCGCTCGCGGATGGCGCCAAAAAAAGAGGAGACGTTGCCGGAGAAATTGCCTGTGGAGTCGAAATCGTCTGGGCGACGACGCCGAAAAGCACCGAAGAGGATCTTGTCGAGCAGGAAAAGTGGAAGAGTCCCCAGAATGCTGTCCGAGAATGCCGCCCCGCACAGACGCACGGCCCCCTCAAAAATGAAATACCCGAAGAGCCAAGTCAGCGGGTGCGTGGCCCACACGGAAAGTGCAACACCTGCAATCTGATGAGTAGTTATGCCAGGCCCCATCTTGCCACGCAACGCTGAATCTACGCCTCGGTTCACCCACGCCGACATGGTGTACATATACCAATACGAGAGCGCAACGATCGCGCCCACGAACTCAGCGGACCCGCTCAGAACTGCGGCCCATCCCCATTGTACGCAACGCGCGAATGGCAGCGACTCACGCCAAGGCCTTGGCAAAAAGGCGAGGAACGGCCCGAAAAGGATGGTCCACATATGATTTGAATCGCTAAAGTATAGGCTGACGCGCACTTGAGTCGAGTTTTACTAGACTGAGCGGTATCCAAACAGCCATCATGAATCGCCAGAATTTGAAAAGTGGACAACTGTAACTGCAAGTGTTAGCCCTATGCTTACGTTTCGATGAGTACATTGAAATCTTCAATAACGAACTCCCTCACGAAGCTCTGGACATGAAATACCCGCCGAGGTAGCCCTCTACACGCACCTATAAGGGACTGCCCGATATCGATTATCTCTTTCACGACAATAATTGTCGTCACCAATTGCGGACGCATCTGTTCGGAGCACAAAAAAAGTTACTTCAGCACAGTCTTTGCCGGCCCGGCTGTCGGCATCAAAGAAGTTCACGATGATATCTGGCTGGTTAGCTTTATGGATTATGATCTGGGGTACCTCGCTCTCGAGACTCGAGTGCTCGAACCGCTCGACAACCCGTTCGACCCGAGGTTGTTACCTATGTAGCCGGTGCATTCTGTTACCTATGTCCCCGGACTGGACATTCGGAGGGATGGCGCGCCTGAGAGGATTTGAACCTCCGACCTTTGGTTCCGGAGACCAACGCTCTATCCAGCTGAGCTACAGGCGCGTCGTTGATAATCAGTAAGTTAACACACTCGGAATAGCGGCTACCGCTTTGGAATACTTCTGACAGTGACGGCACGTCGATTTATCATACTTCCCGACGATCGATCGTTACGTTTCGACGGCATACCTGATCTTCTGTTCGAATTTTTCCATCGCTGCCCGAGACTCGCTATCTGGAGTCGAAGCATAATATTGTAGCGTCGTTCCGAGATCCGAGTGACGAAGAATCGCGGCGATCACCTTCGGGTTGACTCCCAACGAAATAAGCTCGACACCAACCCTCTTCTAAAACCATGAAATCCTGACCAGTTTACTCCTAGTTCATCCCATAATTTAGCATTTTTAAAAGCCTGGGCTATACAGCGGATTGAAAGAGGAAGGGCGCTCAAGGTTGAAGTGACCACCTGATTGAGTATATTTACTACCCCGAGTAGGGAGCGCTCCTGAAGTTTTATAGCCGACGGAAATTATCACGTCGAGCATTGCGAACCCCGAAAGCGCCCTGAACAACTTCAAGCAGCTTCTGGCTTCAGCTCTCGACCGCAACTGAGACAGTGAAGAAGAGCCGCTCCCTTCCAAACAACGGCTAGAAATTGACCGCAGAACGGGCAGAAGTTGGAGAGTAGGTGGCCACATTTCGGACAATCTCGAGACGGGGTGTCTTCGCCCTGTTCACTTCGGTCAAATACATGACGGCACCTTCGATTCATGCAGATCAAGATTCACGAACCCTCTGCTACAGCGATGCTCCATTTATGGAACAGCAGGTTGCGTGGGCGCAATTCCGAGGTACACGTACGGTCAATCCACTATGTATCTGAAAGGCGGACGGCAAGAAGGCGCATCGTGCGCGAAAAGGTCCTCGGGTCGAATGACAAATGCGGAGGCGAGCCTTGTGGGCCTAGGAAGACGGACGCAGACTATCCCTAATTTGCATGGTCACTCGTAGACGGCGCTGACCGCTGATCGGACCCCAACAGGATCAAACGTCGGGAAATCAAGGTCCTCAATTCACAAAAAATCAAAATAACGAGAAGACTGTCTTCTACAATTCTTAATGTTAAGATGCAGTGGCTTCGTCACTGATTTCGCGGCCCTATCATCATTCAAATAAGGTGCAGCTGCGACCGTTGGGCCGAACCCAAGAATGAGTATCGTGGAAAGCACGTGGGACTCGTAGACGATTTCTCGAAATGTTTTTTGGTTGGGCAGTTATGCATTGTTCTGACCCTGTCTGCGGGATGTGCAGCTCGGCATCTTGCTAATCCTGCGTCAGCAGCTTCAGCGGCCATAGGCTCGCCAGAGTCAGAAATACGTGGCTTATGGGTGGATGAATTTCACGCCGGCATTCGCACCGCCGATGAGGCCGATCAACTGGTCGCCGCTGCGCAACGGTGCAACGTCAACACTTTGCTTGTGCAAGTTCGCGGGCGAGGCGATGCCCTGTACTTGCAATCCTCTGAACCGCCGCGCGAAGACCCCGCCTACGATCCGCATTTCGATGCCCTGGAGTACATCATTACAGCCGCGCATCGCGTAGGTCTGGAAGTGCACGCGTGGATTAATGCAATGCCGGTGTGGCGAGATCCTACGCCGCCCAACGATTCGCGGCATGTGTTTCGGCAACATGGCCTGGAGCAAAGTGGTGACGCGGATTGGCTGACGCGTTCACCGCAGGGCGAAACAAAATTTCCGGTCGGATATTTTCTGGATCCTGGCCATCCGGCAGCTGCAGCGTATCTCGCCGACATTTACCTGAATATTGTGCGGCATTACGCGGTGGATGGTATCCACTTTGATTACATCCGATACCCCGAAACCGAAGCTCGACTGCCGCGCGGAGCTGCGGTCGGCTATAACCCCACGAGCCTTGCGCGCTTCCGCCATTTTATTGGCCGGCAGGATTCTTTATCCCTTCCTGAACCGGACGATCAACAGTGGACGGTCTGGCGGCGCCAGCAAGTGACTCAGCTTGTGCGGCGCATTTACATCGAAGCGAAAGGCATCAATCCGAAACTGAAAGTCAGCGCTGCTGTGATCGCCTGGGGCAGGCCTCCACATTCCAAAAGAGATTTCGACGAAACGGCACCGATGCAGCGAATCTTTCAGGATTGGCGAGGGTGGTTGGAGGAAGGCATTCTCGATCTCGCCGTGCCAATGAATTATGCGCGGGAACGCGACCCCTTGGTGCGAAGCTGGTTCGACGGATGGATCCAGTGGGAGGCTCAAAATAAAAACGGCCGCCAGCTTGCCGTAGGGTTAGGGACGTACTTGAATCCGCCTGAGGGTACTCTTGCGCAGATCGGGCGTGTCCGACAGGCAGGTCAAAAATATCATCCCGACGGCATCTCGCTGTTTTCCTATTTTGCTCCCTATGCTGCTCCGGTCAGTCCCCCTGGTGGTTCCTCGTCACAAGTCTCAACATCAGCGGACTCCCCTTCCAATCGACTTTCATTCCTGGCCACGGGCATGGTCGGCGACGTGAGTTCACCAGGTGCGTTTGGTGTTGCAGCAAGCATCCCTAGGATGGACTGGATCGAGCATCCCATTAAGGGTTGGCTTGCTGGATTTGCACGTCAGGGAGCCGCGCCTGCGGACGGCGCGGTTGTGGAATTAAAGCGCGCGGGATGGTGGGGAAAATCGCAACGGACGCTTGCGGATGGAAATGGATTCTTCGGGTTTTCTAATTTGCGACCGGGAAAATATCACGCCCGGCTAAAGTCGTCGAATGGGTGGCTACCGAGGGTGAATGTAGAGATTGTCGCTGGGAGGGTAACCAGGGTCGAGCTGGTGCAGCCCTGACAGGTAGCAGGGCGGCCTGAGCGAGACTGTTCGTCTTTCAGCCGCGGGCTCGATTTCTGATGGCCTTGGCGAGCTTCTCGATCTCTTCGGCCTTTTTGAGTAGCGGGATCGAAAGCACGTCGGCGGAATCGGTCTTATCCACTTCTTGCTTCAATTCTTCGGCAAGCTCGGCGAGGCGATCGACATCGCGCTTGATGTTTTTCTGGTTTTCCTTTAGAAGGGCATGCGGGTCAGGCTTATGTTCAGGAAGCCCTTCCTGTTTGGCGTCCTCGGGTCTTTGGCCAGGGAACGGAGACGGGGAACTTACCTTCTGCGAGCTCGAAAAGCGTGGTGGAAAAGCGAGCAATGCGGCACTAAGAGATCCAATTCCTAATAACGATGCGAACAATACCCGGCGATTTGTTTGCATAAAAATACCTTTCGGACCGGAGACACAGTGCAATCCGTGACAACAACGGCACGGGATCTCTGCCTCCTTATCCCTATGGTTCCACTACCCAATGATATAATCCTGGTCCGAAATATTCTATGGACAGTTTGCTAGCCATCTTCATCACAGAAAGACCGAAGCTCACATGGGCCGACGGAGTGGTTGTCCTGGGCCTTTTCATCGGTGCGTACATCTTGATCCGCGTGATGAAGATGACGACGCGCAAACTGGTTGAGCCAGCCCTTTCTCGTACGCGTGTCGCGCAGATGCGCGAGCAACAGACGCGAACCATCGTGGGCGTGCTCAACAGCGCCGGGGTAGTCTTCATCATTGGTTTTGTCTTCTTTAATGCGCTGAGCAGGCTTGGAATCGAAACGTCCCCTTTTGCGGTACTAGCGGGCTTAGGGAGCGTAGCGCTTGGTTTCGGTGCTCAAACTCTAGTGCGCGACGTGATCAGCGGCATTTTAATTGTGTTTGAGGATCAATTCATTGTAGGCGACACGATTCAAGTTCTCGATACCGCGGGGCGGGTGGAGCATTTCACGCTACGCCGCACAATCCTGCGCGATGATCAAGGAGCGCTGGTCACCATTGGCAATGGTGAAATTCGGAAGGTCGCGAACCAGAGCCGCGACTGGTCGCAAATCTATGTGGACTTTGCCCTAGCGCCCGACGCGGCGGTTGCGGAGGCACTGGCGCTGCTCGAAAAGGAAGCCACCAATTTTCGCGCTGATGCCACGTGGTCGCCGTCGCTGGTGGACGGCCCGCGCGTCCTCGGAGTTGAGCAGTTTAGACCGGAAGGTTGTATCCTGCGGATTCAAATTCGCACACTCCCGACGCGACAGCATGACGTGGCTCGCGAGCTTCGCAGGCGCATCCAAAATAGACTCGCGGAACAAAAAATACCGCTTACTGCCCTGCACCGCGTTGAATACGCGACAGGCCCGGTACGCGGGCAAGACGGTTCAGAAGTTTCTGCCGGTCCGCAGCGAGGTGAACAACAAGGAGGTACACCATGGGACAAGTAACGCACGAACAAGTCAACTTAATGCTGCGCCTTTACGAGTTACGGCGCGAATCACGGTTGCGCCAAGCGCGTGCGTGGTTCCTGAATCATTTTCACCCCGTTTCGCCAGAGGAGATTGGCGAGAAATATCCCCCGGGCTCGGAAGAGAATGCCAACATCCGGATGACCATCAGCTATTGGGATATGGTGGCCGGTATCGTCAACCGCGGATTGATCGACGACGATATCTTTTTTGAAAATAACGGCGAATTATGGGTGGTGTGGGATCGCGTTCGGAACATCGCTCCGGCGTGGCGGAGCGCGTTCCAAAATCCAATGATTTTCGGGCATCTGGAAGAGGCTTGCCGGCGTATGGAGGCTTGGAGGGAGAAACGGGCGCCGGGGTCCACAGCAGCAATGCGCAAAATGATGGAGATCACGCGAGGGGCCTCAAAAACCAGTCACTAGCGGTTGGCATCCTGGAAATCTGGAATGATCAAGTCGAATGTTGCGGGGTGAAGAGAAATTCTGTGACTGCGTTCCTGAGCGCGGGAATGGCGAACTATTTAGCGTGAGCCGCGGCGACTCGACAAAATCCCAGGGGCCACAAGGATCGCGGCCGCTTGGGGCGGTATAGCAACTTCCGTTCGATTCCGTCCGCCTGCTTTGGCGCGGTACAGTGCGAGATCAACCTCGCGCAGAAATTCCTCGACATCGCGAGACGGCCAATCTGCAGTGGCCAGCGCCCCCAGACTGATCGTCAATGGTATGTTCCCCACACTGGAAGTGAACTCACCGCAGGCGAATGCGGCCCGAATGTGTTCGGCGCGGTCGCCCGTCCGCAGTCGATCGCATCCCAACAAGAGAACGAGAAATTCCTCCCCTCCAAATCTTCCAACAATGTCATAGGAGCGTACTGATGCGACCAGCCGCCGTGCCGCCTCCTGCAGAACCTGATCCCCCGTCAAGTGTCCATGGGCGTCATTCACCTCCTTGAAATGATCCAGATCGCCCATGATCACCGTGATGGAGCTTCCTTCACGCCGCGAACGCGCCAATTCGCGCTTGAAAATGTCGAGTATGCCAGCGCGGTTCCAAACTGTCGTCAAGGTATCGTGAGTGGCTTTGAAATGCATTTCTTCGCGTGCAGTTACTAATTGGTCTTCTAATTTCAATATGCGTAATCCAGCGCGGAGCCTTGCTTTTAATTCCTCCGGGTCGAACGGCTTGGTCAGATAATCATCCGCGCCCGCCTCGAATCCGCGGATCAAATCCGCTTTATTATCGCGGGAAGTCAGCAGCAGGATAAACGTATAGGCGCGTTCCCCCGGGGACCGCAACCTTCTGCAAATTTCCAAGCCATCTATTTCCGGCATCATCCAGTCCAACAATGCGAGACGTGGCGGGGCGGGGCGTTGTAAGGCGTCCCAGGCTTCCTGGCCGCTTCCTGTGACGACTACTTCGTACCCCTCCTTTTCTAAGAAAGAGCACAAAAGCCGGCGAGATACCACTTCATCTTCAGCAATAAGAATTTTCATTGCTGGGCCCCATGGCATAATTCCGCCAGCTCTGTCTCGGCCCGCGCAATTTCTCGCTCCAACGCAACACGCTCGTCCTCGGCCTCGGCGAGGCTCGCGTTGCGGCCCATCTCTTCAAGGCGCATGGCTGATTTGCTAGCCGGCCCAGCACCGAGATTACTCAAGGCTCCCCGCAAAGCGTGCGCCATATGTTCGACGCCGCGCGGATCTCCGGCAACTATTGCCTCTCGAAGGTCGATTAACTGCTTCGGGCAATGTTGTCGGAACACTTTGGCCAGCTCGGCGAGTAACTGACGGTCTCCACCAACACGCTGCAGCACGGCAACATGATCGAGCGCCGGTTCCCCCGGAGTTTCATCGGCGACAACGGAATTTCTCGGGCCTTGGTTAGAGCTTTTGATCACGCGGCTTTCCTCCTTCAGAAAGCACCCGCACCGTTTGACCTCAAGATCGGTTTCAGCATTCTTGCTTCCTGACATCGATGCTTAGGAAGTGTGTCGTCCGCATCGCTGGAAGGTTTTTTGCCGAGGTTGAAAATCTTGAATGGACTTGAGTCATTCAGGACTGTGCGAGCCATCCTCAACAACGGCGAGCTGATTCGCGGGTTTCCATGGGCAGCCGCTGGAAAGTCGGTAGCAAATCGCTTATATTTTGGATGCGGTACCCGCGACATCTCGAACGGATTACGACCCTGGATCACCATGTACTGAACGCAAATTCGTGGCCATCGCAGAGGGCCGTGATTCGGCTTTCGCCCACTGTAATCAGGCACTTATCGCAACCAAAAAAGAGCGTATCCGGCTAAGTCCTGCAGGCTCTGTTCCAAAACCGGCCAACGAGTACCACATTGAACCAGTTGAACCAGTACAATCCATGACTAACGCTACTCACCGTGAGACACTAGGAAACTCAAAAGTGGGAATAAGAGGGCCTTCCTAATTCCGGATAGCTCTAAAGACGGGGGATTTTATGGTCCGCGTCGCGGACTTGATCACGAACTTTCAGGAGATTTATGGGGCGTGTCCGCGAGTGTATCGTGCGCCCGGGCGTGTCAACCTGATCGGTGAGCACACCGACTACAACGACGGTTTCGTCATGCCTGCCGCACTCAATCGTTTTACATGGATAGCGGTCACACCCCGCGACGACCGTTCGCTTGTTCTGCGTTCCACGAATTATCCTGACGTGGTTACGGCCGATCTGAACAACATCAAACTGCAAAAAAATCACCATTGGAGCGATTACGTGCGCGGTACCGCAGCGGTTCTCGAAAGCATGGGGCATCGTTTGCGCGGCGCGAATCTGCTCATCTCCGGCGAGGTTCCTATGGGGGCAGGACTTTCGTCCTCAGCGGCTCTCGAGGTGTCCGCTGGATTCACGCTCCTCGACATTTCGGGGATCAAGATTGATCGCATGCAACTTGCTCTGGCTTGCCAGCGTGCCGAGCACGAATTCGCCGGCACCCGTTGCGGCATCATGGATCAATTCATTTCCTGCTTCGGCCGTGCTGAGCATGCGCTGATGCTGGATACTCGCAGCTTAACGTATAAGGCACTGCCGCTGCCACAGCAAGTGAGCGTGGTCATTTGTAACTCGATGGTCAAACACGATAATGCCACAGGCGAATACAATACGCGTCGCGCTGAGTGCGAAACTGGCGTTCGCCACATGGGCACAAAAAATCCCGCTATCCGAGCCTTGCGAGATGCCACTCTATCTGATTTGGAAAAAAGCAAAAGCGAGCTTTCCGACACGGTCTATCGCCGTTGCCGCCACGTGATCGGCGAAAACGCGCGGGTGCTGGCAGCAGCATCGGCGCTGGTGCGCAGCGATTTTGCGGAATTCGGCCACCATATGTACGAATCGCATCGGAGCCTGCGCGACGATTATGAAGTGAGCTGCCGCGAACTTGACGTTCTCGTCGAGTTGGCCTCCAAACTACGGGGAGTCTATGGTGCACGAATGACCGGCGCGGGTTTCGGGGGCTGTACCGTGAACCTGGTGCGCTCGGAACAGTCAGCTGCGTTTCAAACCGGTATCGCAGAGCGATATGAAAAAGCAGTCGCCATCAAACCGGAAATTTATGTGTGCACTGCCGCACAAGGCGCGGAACGAATGGACTCATCATCGTTTACAACATCGGCTACACTTGCCGTGCCGCGGCGCGGACAAAAATGACAATGGCCATCACACTGCAGCCCTAATTACGTGACAGAAACAAAGGAAAGATCCGACGCTCGAAGTGCGGCCCCATTGACGCGGGCAGCTTCGGGCACAGCCACATCCGGCCGCACACTGGAACCACGCGCGGTACAGGTTACGGCTACGGCTTTCGTGGTTTTGTTTTCGATTGTAGGCTTGGCGCTGTGGGGCCTTCCTTTTTATTACGACTTTATGGTGCGGCAGTTTGGGTGGAGCCGCGCGCAGGTCACATCGGGAAATGCCCTGAGCAAGTTACTGGTAGGACCGGCCTTTGGATTCATTGCCGGCTGGATGGTTGATCGTTTCGGGCCACGCAAGCTGATGATGGCAGGGATTTTGATGGCCGGTATCGCACTCATCGGACTTGGTCGGGTCACCACCCTGGGAATGTTTTATTTTTTTTATTTATTCAATGCCCTGGGATACGTATGCGGCGGACCGCTCCCCAATCAGGTGCTGCTGTCGCGTTGGTTTGACAAATCGCGTGGCAAGGCTATGGGGATCGCTTATCTGGGCATCGGGGTAGGCGGCGCGGCGGTTCCTTGGATCTCGCACAGTCTCGTCGAGCATTTTGGATGGCAAGCTGCCCTGCAAACACTCGGCCTAACTATTATCGCCCTGGCGTTTCCGATGGCTTTTTTTGTGAAGGAGGCGCCGGGGTCGCGAAAAGAAAGCTGGGCCGTGTCGCGAAAGCCGGTGATAGGCGCGTTCAAAAGCGCACCTTTCTACCTGCTGGCGCTTGGAAGTATGGCTTCGATTGCAGCGGTCAGTGGTACGCAACAAAATCTCAAGCTGTTTTTGAGTTTAGATCAGCACTATGCACAAGCTGAAGCGGCACGGATTTTATCGCTGGTCCTAACGTCGAGTATCTTGGGGCGGTTGCTAATGGGATGGCTGGCCGACCGCATCTCGAAAAAGCACGTGATGCTCTTGATCTACGCACTTGTCGCGAGCGCAATTCCCCTTCTATTGTTTGCGCACGCGAAGATGGCTTTGTATGTTTTTGCCGTGGTGTTCGGAATTGGGTTGGGTGGCGATTACATGATTATTCCGCTGATGACTGCAGAAGTCTTTGGCGTCGAAATTCTGGGACGGCTGATGGGTGTGATTCTCACTGCCGACGGAGTGGCCGAAGCGGTATCTCCGTGGCTGGTTGGGCGACTGCGAGACACAACCGGAAGTTATTCACTTGGTTTTTCGCTGTTGATTGGCATGGCGCTGGCTGGGGCCGCTGCAGTCGCGGCGTTGCCAAAAAAACCGAGGCCGGCGTGAAGATCGGGGGGATCGTGCGTTTGGGAAGCGTGCGAGATGTCGCACGTTTCCAAAAGCATCTCGATTCGCTCCATCTGACGATCCCATGCGATCGCGAACTGATTCGCAGCGCAGAATCGCCGTTGGCCCAACCGATCAATCGCAACAGGATCAAGATCGGCAATCGCTTTACCATTCACCCCATGGAAGGGTGGGATGGAACACCAGACGGTAATCCGACCGAGCATACGATTCGCCGTTGGCAGCGATTTGGAAGCAGTGGCGCAAAGTTGATCTGGGGCGGCGAGGCCGTAGCCGTGTGTCATAGTGGGCGCGCTAATCCGAATCAACTCATGATGGCGACACAGACACGCGCAGGGTTGGCGCGCTTGCGTGCAGCGCTGGTCGACGAACATCGTCGAACCGCGGGTTCAGTAGATGGATTGATCATCGGATTACAGTTGACGCATTCAGGACGCTACAGTTGCCCCAACCAGAAAGGTCGACCTGAGCCACGCATTCTCTATCATCACCCAATCTTAGATCGCCGAGTGGGTTTGTCCTGTGATTCTTCCGTGCTGACGGACGGAGAAATCGGAGGAATCATCGAAGAGTTTTGCCACGCATCGGCGGCCGCAAGGGAGTTAGGCTTCGACTTTGTGGACATTAAGCATTGCCACGGCTACCTGGGGCATGAATTTCTGAGCGCGCACACACGCGAGGGGCGGTACGGGGGAAGCTTCGAGAATCGCACACGTTTTTTGAAAGAGGTCGTGCAAGGCGTACGATTGGCGGCTCCGGGGCTGCGCATTGGCGTCCGAGTCTCAGCGTTTGACGCGGTACCTTTTCGACCAGATCCTGAGCGGTCGTCACTCGGCCAGCTGGGCCCGGGAATTCCCGAGGTGCATGACAACCTGATCCCCTACCGCTGGGGATTCGGCGTAAACCAGATGGATCCAACCGAGCCGGATCTTGCGGAGACGGTGCGCTTCTTGTCTTTGCTGGAAGAGTTAGACATTTTCCTTGTGAACCTGACAGCGGGAAGCCCTTATTACAACCCCCACATTCAGCGGCCAGCTATTTACCCGCCGTCGGACGGATACCAGCCCCCGGAAGATCCTTTGGCCGGTGTGGCACAACAAATGGAAATAACTCGACAGCTCAAAAGACAATTTCCAAACCTGATCATCGTAGGATCAGCGTACAGCTACCTGCAGGATTTTTTGCCGCATGTGGCGCAGGCAGCGATTCGCGACGGGTGGGTGGACTCGGTGGGGTTAGGACGAATGGTCCTGAGTTATCCTGAGTTCCTCAGGGACGTACTACAGGGTCAAACGCTTCAGCATAAAAAAATTTGTCGAACGTTCAGCGATTGCACGACCGCGCCACGAAGCGGATTGCCATCCGGCTGCTATCCGCTGGACAGCTACTATAAGAAATCCGAGGCAGCGGTACTTTTAAAGGACGCCAAAGCAAGACGATGACGATTGCAACGTTATTGGAGCAGCGAAAGCTAGGCCGCAAAGTTCACGGCATCGCTGCTGCCTTATTACCCTTTGATATGAACGGGCAAGTGGCCGTTGCGGCGTTTCAGCGCCACTTGGTGGCCACCCATCATGCTGGGCTCATGAACGCGGTAAACATGGATACCGGTTACGTAAATTTCTTGAGTGCTGCGGAAAAACAGAACGTGCTGCGCTGGACCATAGACGCGCTCGGAAAAGGTGTGCCGTTTGTGGGTGGCGCGTACATTGAAGGACTTCAGGGCGATATCGTTGGGCTCTATCGAAAGCAAATGGATATCATCGTTGGATTTGGCGGAATACCAATTTTGTTTCAAACAGCGCGCCTACACGGGAAGCCGGCCCTGGAAAAAATTGCGGTCTATCAAGCCGCGTGCCGCGGATACGAGCACGTGCTCGGCTTCGAGTTGGGAAGCATGTTTGCGGCGAATGGCGAGATCTTTGACGAGGAGGCCGTGCGCGGGCTCTTGGATATTCCCGAAATGAAGGGGATGAAGCATTCCTCGCTAGACCGGCTCACCGAACTTAGCCGCCTTGCCCTGCGCGATGCGCGACGACCGGGCTTTCGGATCTACACGGGAAACGATTTGGGTATCAACATGATTGAATACGGCTCGGACTATTTGCTCGGGCTGGCGACCCTCGCCCCGGAAAAATTTGCGGAACGCGATCGACTGTGGGAAACCGGTGCCCCGGCTTACCATGCACTTTCCGATGCTCTCCAGTACCTAGGAAACGTAGCGTTCCGCGAGCCGGTGCCGGCTTACAAACATTCTGCTGCGGTATTTTTGCATTTAACCGGGCGCATACCTTCGGCAATGACCCATCCTGCTAATGTAAAGCGACCAGCGTGGGAGTCGGAAATTTTGCGGGATTGCGCGCGCCGACTGGGCTATGAAGCACAACAGACAGCGCGTGGTTTCTGAAAACACTTCACGGAATTTAAAGTGATGAAATTTGACTTAGGAAGGAACTATGGTCTCGCGCCGAACGTTTTGCGCAGCCTCCGGAGCGTCAACGATTTCTGCAGCAGTCTCTAGGCTGTCCGGGGCGGCCCAGTTCAGGTTGTTTTTTCCGCATGACGGAAGCAAACAATCGCCGAGTATCGATGTCGCAACGATCGATCGCCCGAGAATTCTGCGCACCGCGCAACGCTACTTGCGCGAATCGCCAATCACGATTACGGCGTTCCGCGCCACGCGTTCTGCCGGCCAATTGCACGATTATTTTTCAGAAGCTGACTACTGGTGGCCGGATCCCTCGAATCCCGGAGGTCCGTACATCCAGCGCGACGGCATGTCGAATCCTGGTAATTTCGTCGATCATCGCCACGCTCTGATTCGTCTCAGCTTACAGGTGCCGGCACTCACCGCCGCTTGGCTCGTGACGAAAGAAGAGGGCTATGCCGAGCACGCAGTTCGGCATTTGTCTGCGTGGTTTGTAAATGGACCGACGCGAATGAATCCCAACCTGGAATACGCGCAAGCGATTCATGGAAGGTTTACCGGACGCGGAATCGGCATCATTGATTCATTGCAACTGGTCGAAGTCGCGCGCGCTGCAGCACTATTGGAGAACTCGCGAGCTTTCGCAAAGGTTACGCGCGACGGCGTAAAAGATTGGTTCACCGAATATTTGCAATGGATGACGACTTCCCAGCATGGGGGCGAGGAACGTGACGCGAAAAATAACCACGGAACGTGCTGGGTGTTACAGGTGGCTGAGTTTTCGCGCTACACGAACAACCCAACGCTTACGAACTTCTGCCGCAACCGGTTCAAGTCCGTGCTGGTTCCCAACCAAATCGCCGCGAACGGGAGTTTCCCGCTGGAGCAAGCGCGGACAAAACCCTACAGCTATTCCCTATTCAATGTCGACGTGATGGCTACAGCGTGCCAGGTCCTCTCTACGCCGGAGGACAACCTTTGGACTTATGAGCTTTCTGACGGTCGCGGAATTCGCAAGGCCATGGAATACCTAGTTCCGTTCATCGCTGACAAAACGAAGTGGCCTCTGCGGCCGGACGTGCAATATTTCGAGAACTGGCCGTTCCGGCAACCGTCGCTGCTATTCGCGGGGCTGGCTTTTAAACAGCTGGAATACCTGGATCTATGGCGGAGACTTGATCCTGATCCAACCGTGGAGGAAATCATCCGCAATTTCCCGATCCGCCAGCCCGTGTTGTGGGTTCGTTAAAACCTTTGTAGCACCTTCATGGCGAACTTCACTATACGCTCTCGCGAGGACTCTGTTTGCGCACGAGGTCGGTATCTTGATTGGGCTCGGATTCGCATTCGATCGCGATTGTCGTAACCGGATGATCGGGCGCCTCCTGCGGAAGTCCGGTAAATCGAACACGGAAACGATCCTGCTGAAACTTAACTTCGTTACCTGAAGCCAGTAGCCGCGCCGATTTTACCGCGGTCATCAGCCCCGCTAGGGCCACCGTATCGCCCGGCCAAAAATGAACGTGCATGTAAAGTGTGTTGCCTTTTCGCGTAAAGCTGGCATAGTTGGAGCGGCGCGGTTGGCAGTGTTCGGACGTATAAATCGCTGCGCCGTTTCGCCCCAGCCATTCCCCCACTTCGGTCATGATACGCACCGATTCTTCGGGAATCGAGCCGTCTGGTTTCGGCCCTATGTTCAGCAGATAGTTGCCTCCGTCGCGCGAGCAGGCAATGAGATTTCGAATTACGGTCCTCGGGTTTTTCCAGTCATCGTCGGCGCGATGGTAACCCCAACTGTCATTGAGGGTCATGCACGCTTCCCACGCACGTCCGGTTTTTTCGGCTTGAATCCTTTGCTCCGGAGTCGAAAAATCCCCCGGCAATCCGTTGCGATTATTGACGATGATGTCCGGCTGAAGCTGGAAAACCATCTGATTCATTTTTTCCGATTCCCATCCCTTGGCGTCAAGCGGCCACGAAACGTCGTACCAAAGGACGTCGATTTTGCCGTATTTGGTGAGCAGTTCGCGGATCAGTCCATGCGTGTATTCGACGAACCGCTTGCGCGCCTCCTCATCCGTGGCACAGCGAGCGCCATCGGGATGGTGCCAATCCATCAGCGAGTAATAAAAACCCACGCGCAGTCCTTCGGCGCGAGCAGCGTTCACGTATTCTTGAACGAGGTCCCGCCCAGGTCCCTGTTTAGGCGCGCAGTAGGTTGTATATTTCGACGCGTCAAAATTGCAGAAACCTTCGTGGTGCTTGGTAGTCATGACCATATACTTCTGGCCGGCCTGCTTCGCAAGCCTCGCCCAAGCGCGCGGACTGTTGGGCGCTGGATGGAAACGCTTCGCGAGAGATTCGTATTCGCGGACGGGAATTCCTTCATTTTCCATCACCCACTCGTGTCGCCCAAGGATGCTATACAAGCCCCAGTGGATGAACATACCGAAGCGCGCGTCATGCCACCATTTCATGCGCCGTTCGCGATCGGTGTCTCCTGGCTGCGGCTGTTGAGGTGATGGCGTTGGCGCCTGCGCTTCGGCGCGTGGGGCGGCGATTGCCAAAGGTGCCGGGTTAGCCGCGATAGCAACGAGCGAAGTGCCGGTACCTGCAATCCAGTCTCGCCGCGTCATTCGATTTGATTCCATTGGCCTCTCCTTTTTTTGACTTGCTAATGATCTCTGACCTTGCGCAATAGCCAACGACAGGCGCGTCTACTTTTCGAGAATAAAGATCCTTTCCATGAGCAGCCACTTTTCTCCGGGTTTGGCCTGCGGCAAAGCTTGCTGGAATTTCCACATCAGTTGTTCCCACTCCTGGACCTTAGGGTTTTGCTGGTCGGCTTGGGCCTTGGCTTCGAACGAAAACGTGTCGCTGACATCCATAATCATAAACATCCTCGTTCCGAGGAGATGAATTTCCAGATCTTCAATACCGGAATTCTTCAAGCTTCGGGCGATCTCAGGCCAAACCTTCTGGTGATGCCGTTTATATTCGGCGATCAATTGCGGATCATTTTTCAAATCGAGTGTCAGGCAATATCGTTTACTCATGTGCGCCGCGCCCTTTTCCGAGTTTCTAGGCCAGTTGCTCGACCGCGACCGTTGGTTTGTGGCCCCATACAGCGAAATACAGCACGTAGACATAGCAAATCAGCGGAATGATAAAAGCCCGCTGAATATTGCTGGCGTCTGACACCAAACCCATGATTGCCGGGCAGATGGCACCCCCGATGATGGACATCACCAAGAGCGAAGAACCCAGTTTTGTGTAGGTACCAAGATTCTTTAAACTCAACGCGAAAATAGTCGGAAACATGATGGAATGAAAAAAACCAATAAGTACAACGGCCCACACGGGGGCCATACCCAGACTCAGAATGGCGACAAATACGCAGACGAGCGCGCCGCCTGCGAAAAGGCCCAGCAAGCGCGGAGCAGGAATCAGCTTCATCAGGGCTGATCCAGCGAATCTGCCGACCATGAAACCGAATAAATGCCACCACAGATAATTTGCCGCAATTCTTTCCGGGGTGCCAGGAACGGCATGCTGCACAAAGCGAATCACGAAGCTAGTGACGCCCACTTGAGCCCCCACATAAAAAAATTGCGCTAGCACACCTTTAAGAAGATGCTTGTGCGCGGTGATCCCTCGGAGACTTGCGGCTGACCGCGGCTCTTCAGAAGCCCCACTTTCGCGAATCTCCGGCAATTTGGCGAAATAAATCAGCACGGCCACCAGAAGAAATATTCCCGCAATAACCAGGTACGGCCCTTTGACGCGGCTTGCTTCCGCCGCGGAATAGGTCTGGATCTCCGCCGAGCTCATTGCGGAAATTTGTATTGCGGAATATTCGACTCCGGAAAGAATAAATGCCTTGCCAATGTAGGGAGTAATGAAAGCTCCGACGGCGTTAAAAGACTGAGCAATGTTCAGGCGCCGCTCAGAACTTTCTGCGGGGCCTAGCATGGTTACATAAGGATTGGCCGCGACTTCGAGAAAACTTTGTCCACAGGCCATCAAAAACAAAGCAAACAAGAAAATTCCGTACACGCCGATGGACGCGGCCGGGATAAACAGCAGGGCCCCAGCCGCACACATCACTAAACCAATCAAGATGCCTCTTTTGTAGCCGAGACGTTCCATCAAGCGTCCGGCGGGAAAAGCAGCAAGGAAATAACCTCCAAAGAAAGCGACCTGGATCAGCGAGGACTGAAAATCACTCAGACCGAATGCCTTTTTCAAGTGCGGAATCAAAATATCGTTGAGGTTGACTCCCAGCGCCCATAAAAAGAAAAGGCTGGTCACCAGTACGAGCGGTAAAACATATACCGGTGTCGCAATGGGCGCAGATGATTTGGTTGCCAATGAATCGGTCATATCTCTCCGTTAGGTCAGGGCGCGATCGAGATGGACGTAGCCGCCGTCAACAAACAAATGCTGGCCGGTGATGTGCGAAGCTTTTGAGGAAATGAGAAAGACAACGGTGGAGGCGATCTCCTCGGCGGTGGTCATACGCTTGCCTAGGGGAATCTTGGAGACGATTGCTTTCAATTTTTCATCGGGATTTGGAAAGGTACCCAGCCACTGCTGGTAAAGCGGAGTCATAACTTCCGCAGGGACGACTGCGTTTACGCGGATGTTGTACGGGAGCAGCTCGGCAGCCCATTCACGGGTGAGCGCCAGGATCGCGCCTTTCGCGGAAACGTATCCCGACGTATGGCCCTGTCCAGTAACCGCAGTTTTTGAACTGATGTTTACAATTGCACCGCGCGTGTGTTTGAGCGAGGGTAAAGCAAAATGCGCCATGTTGTAATAGTGCAGAAGATTGCGCTGCAACGACTCCACGAATTTCTGCGGGCTACCGTTCTCGAGGCCAACACCGTCATTGATGCCGGCGTTGTTTACAAGCGCGTTTAACCGGCCGAACGTTTTTACTGTTTGCACGACGGCGCTCGAACAATTCTCAGGATCGCCCAGCTCGGTGTGAATGAAATGGCTTAACGCACCGGCGCTGTGCAATTCGTCCTGCAAGTGGGCTCCGGCCTGTGCGTCGCGGTCGACAATTACGGTTACCGCACCTTCCTGGGCAGCGGCTCGCGTTATCGCGGCCCCAATTCCCTTGGCACCTCCGGTGATGAGAATAACTTTTTCCTTCAGCTGTAAGTCCATTCAGCGCTCATCCTCATCTCGCAGGCTTTGCGACGGCGTTAACGATCGGACAACGGGCCGGACCATGGCTTGGCGATCTTACTTAAGCACTCATCGTCGAGTTCATCCTCAGCTTATAAAAACGAATCGCATTCATCCCAAAGATTTTTTGTTTATCGCCGGCTGATAGGTCTTTTGTGTAATTGCTAATAAGTTCGTGGACTTGCCGGTATGTGGCGGCCAGAAGACATACTGGCCAGTCGGAACCAAAAAGAACGCGGTCAGAGCCAAAAGCGTCAAAGACAACATCGATATAAGGGCGAAAGTCATCGGCACGCCAATTTGCCCAGTCACCTTCGGTGACCAAACCAGACACCTTGCAATACACGTTGCGGTTTGCGGCGATCGTCTTCATCTGCGCGGTCCACGGTTCGAGCTGGCTATTCTTGACCAATGGTTTGGCGAGATGATCGATCACAAACCGCTGATCCGGAAACTTGTCCACTATTTCGATCGCCGCCGGTAGTTGTCTTGGGTAAATGAGAATATCGTAGGTGTAGCCAAATTGTTTGAGGCACGCAATACCGCGAAGAAACTCCTCGGAAAGCAGGAAGCGGTCGTCGGGTTCGTTCTGCACGATGTGACGAAAGCCGCACAGTTTGTCGAATTGTGAAAAATATTCCAAACGCTCGGACAAATTCGTCGCGCGGAGATCCACCCAGCCCACAACACCTGCTACCGTTTTGTAACGCTGCGCCAATTCCAGCAAAAAGCGCGTTTCACTTTCCGATTGGTCCGCCTGAACAGCGACGGATGCCGCTATACCGCTTGCGTCCATTTCCCGGCCGAGATGTTCGGGCAAGAAATCGCGCCTGAGAACGGACATCGCCTCGGTAATCCACGCATCCCGGACGGGGTCATAGTTCCAGAAATGCTGATGAGCATCAATTTTCATGCCAAACGTTTCATGCAAAGGTATGAGGCTTGCTCGCGCGCCGATCATCCGCGCAGCGCGAAGAAGCCGCCATCTAGTGGATAGTCCGCGCCCGTCACGAAAGCAGCTTCATCCGAACACAGGTACAATGCCAGCCAAGCAACTTCCTGCGGCTCGGCCATTCTTCCGATGGGCTGCGCGCGACCCAGGACCTCGAACATTTCTTTTTCGCGACCGGGATAATTCCTGCCGATGAATCCATCCACGAACGGGGTGTGAACGCGCGCGGGCGAAATGCAATTGCAGCGAATACCATCGGAAAGATAATCCTTGGCTACCGAATACGTCATCGCCAGCACGGCGCCCTTGCTTGCGGAATATGCGAAGCGCTCAGCGAGTCCGGCTGACGCCGCAATGGACGCCAGATTTAGTATTACGCCACCACCACTGTGCTTCAAGTGCCCGATGCAAGCGTGCATGCAGTTATAAACGCCCTTTACATTCACGTTGAAAAGCGCATCGAAGTCAGCTTCAGAGGTGTCTTCGAGCTTGGCCACTTGGGCGATGCCGGCGCTGTTCACCAGAATATGAATGCGGTCCCGCTCGAAAATCCTGGTAAATGTATTTTGAACACCGGAATGGTCACCAACGTCGCAGCGGTAGGCAGCCGCTTTGCCGCCTGCGGCCATAATTTCGTCTTTGGTTTGTTCCGCCTTTGGCAGGTCAATGTCCAACAGATGAACGCACGCGCCCTGAGCCGCGAAGGTTTTGGCAATGGCGCGACCGATCCCATTCCCGCCGCCGGTAACGACAACACCCTTATGATCCAGTCGAAAATTACTGGAATTACCCTCGTGTGTTTTCAGAGCGAGACCCCTCTCTTCCAAGGAATGAAATCATCTTGAGCGAGTAGCTCCGCTTTGGTCTTTCGTTCGCCACCGGCTACCTGGATCACGAAATCCAGAATTGTCTCGCCCATTTCTTTGATCGATGCGTCACCAGAAATGATGGGTCCAGTGTCGATATCGATGATGTCGTGCATGCGCCGCGATAAATCGGAATTTGTGGAAATCTTGATGACTGGCGCGATGGGATTGCCGGTGGGAGTGCCGAGTCCGGTGGTGAAAAGAACTACGTTCGCACCAGAGCCTACTTGCGCGGTGACGCATTCAACGTCGTTGCCCGGTGTGCACAGAAGATTTAGCCCGGCGGTGCTTGAATATTCGGGATAGTCGAGAACGCCAGTTACCGGAGATGTGCCGCCCTTTTTCGCGGCGCCGGCGGACTTCATAGCGTCGGTAATCAGTCCATCGCGAATATTGCCCGGAGAAGGATTCATTTCAAAGCCTGACCGGACAGCTTTTGCGCGGGCGGCATAATCACGCATGAACTGGATAAAACGCTGGGAAACGTTTTTGTCGACGCACCGATTGATAAGCTGCTGTTCGACGCCGCAAAGCTCGGGAAATTCAGCAAGGATACCCCGCCCGCCTAATGCGACAAGCAAATCCGCGACGTGGCCAATAGCCGGGTTGGCTGAGATTCCGCTGAAGCCATCTGAACCGCCGCATTTGAGGGCCGCGGACAAGTGGGAGAGCGGCGCGGGCTTGCGCGATACCGTATCGGCTTCCATCAAGCCGAGGAAGGTTTCACGTATCGCTTCGGAAAGCATCGCGGCTTCTGAAGCACATTTCTGTTGCTCGAAGACGAACAGGGGCTTATCAAACTTCGGGTTACGCCTCTCAATTTCCTGGCGCAGGATGGGAATCTGTGCATTCTGGCAGCCGAGACTAAGCACAGTTGCCCCGGCCACGTTGGGATGATGAATGTATCCGGCAAGCAAGCCGCACAAATTATTGGCATCCTCGCGAGTGCCGCCGCAGCCACCTTCGTGAACCAGGAATTTAATTCCGTCCACATTGCCAAAAAGCTTGGGCTTGGCGACGGAAATAGTAGGAGCCGCAGCGAACGAATGCTTGCGAATTTCATCTGTGCGGCCTTCGCGATAAAGGCCGGCGAGCTCAGCGACGTGTCGGCGATAAATTTGGGGTACGCTAAACCCCAACTCTTCCTGGAAGGCCTGTTTTAGGACGTCGAGGTTTCGGTTTTCGCAGAACACCAGCGGAATGACGAGCCAGTAGTTTCGCGTTCCGACCTGGCCATCGGAGCGGTGAAAACCGGAAAAGGTCCGTTGCCGCCACTTGGAAACATCCGGCGCGCGCCAGCAGTAAGCATTGCCGTTTTCGTGGAACGCGGCTGCATCATGGCGAACATTCAAAGTTGTAATACGCTCGCCTCGAGGGATGGCCTTAACAGCTTTTCCCACAACCACCCCATACATGAAGACGGGATCGCCGGGTGCAAGATCATGTGCGGCAAATTTATGCTTGGCGGGCACGTCGGAAACCAGCGCATAACTCTGGTTACCCAGAGAAAGTTCTTCGTCCTTCTTCAGATCGCTCAGAGCAATCAGGACGTTGTCTCTGGAATCGAGTTGTAGCAACCGACTGCGCATAACACTAATCTCTATCCTTGCTGTTGCTGAATAGGCTCTACCCTAGGTCTGAAATAATTATCTTCCACTATGGCGTTGCCGAAGGCAACTTCTGCCCTACAGCTCAGCCTCCCAGCACCCTAACTCCGCGGATTGAGACACGGAGAGATCTTTGCGTACGCTTTCGCACCGAATAAGCGCGTTGCAATCCAGCTAGAAAACAAACCTCAGCCCAAACTGCATCTGCCTGGGCTCATGGGCAAGAGATCTGATCTGCCCAAACGCCGCGTTGCCGGCCGTCAAACCAGAATCACTGTTCAGAGTCGTTGGGGTGTCCCAGTTCTGGATGTTAAAAACATTGAACGATTGAAATTGGAGTTCCATTCGCCATCCCTCTCTCGGCAACGGGATTTTCTTGAATAGCGAGAAATCGACATTGTAGACGGCAGGCCCTCGGTAAGCGTTGCGCCCAAGATTTCCGAAGGATCCGGACGGAGCCTTAAAGGCGCAAGGGTTGAACCAATTAAGCGCCGTGTGTACTTGCGCTGGCGCCACACATCCAGGATTTCCTGCCACGGGTCCCGCCGTAAAGGGTTCACCTACAACATCAGGCCGGCCGTAACCGGTAAAATTCTGAGAATTGACTCCACCCGAGCCAGAGAGATTGGCGGGGTCGCCGGTCACCCGGAGAGTGTATGGCTGGCCTGACCGTGCCTGGAAGATGTAGCTCAACTCCCAATTGCCTAATATCCAGGATGTCGCACCGCTTGGAAGCCACTTTTTCCCGCGCCCCGCCGGAAGCTCGTAGACGGTAGCCCAGGAGAGAAAATGGCTGATGTCGTATCCAGAAACACCGCGCGCAGTGCTCTGATCGTAATAGTTTTGAACGGCCGATCCGCCGCCATTGCCGTTCTCGACGCCGAAATAACCGCTGCTGACGTCGATCGATTTCCCCCACGTATATGAAAGTAGCGAGTAGAGGCCGTTCGCAAACCGCCGCTGCACCTTGGACTCCAGAGCGTTATAATTCGAGTATCCAATACTCTGGGCGTAGGTGAACCCGGGATTCACCCACGGCATGGCCCGGAAGGCATCCACTCCGGCTTTATAGGCGTTGATGCAAGTAGTGAAATTAGGATTGGTCGCTGCCGTCCCACACTTGTGATTAGCAGAGGCTTGGCTTGCGGCATTTGCTTTCCCTTCGTAAGACAACCGACCGTTCACACTGCCGACATAGGCTGCTGCGACCATCAGATTTGGAGTCATCTGTCGCTGGATCTCGACATGCCATTGCTGTGAATAACCGTTTTTGTAATTGTGAGGGTCCAGAGCGAACCCGCCAACGGTCCACGGAGTTACAGACGGCAAGGGGGTTGGAAAATTTCCCTGAATGTCGGCAATCAACTTGCTTGTTTTAGCGCCCCCTGCGAAGTCTGCGGGAGCGTTAACATTACCGCTAAAGGCGGTGGCATCAGGCCAAATCCCATGTTCGAGGTCATTTTGTGCGGCCTGGCCCCTGCCTGCCAGTGCATCCCAGTAGAGCCCGTAGCCAACCCGAAGGACTGCGTTCGGAGTGATCTGCCAGGCCACGCCAATGCGCGGGCCCCAGTTGTCTCGAATCGGCGGAGGGTCAAAAAAACGCTTCCCAGCAAGCACCACACTACTGAAATGGGGATCCTTAGTAAAGTCACACGGAATGCCACCAGGTTTATCGTTGCATGTTGAGTTTTTCGTTGTATATAACGGCGCGCCGTCCGGAATGCAAGGCGCCTGTTTGGCCACGCTGCACAGTGGCGGCATAGCGGACGCTCCGATGACGTACTGTTTGTTGGTCAAATCCATGGTGCTCCAGAGCCGGCCATCGGTGGTTTGCGGCTGGGTCACGGCGTCGAATCGCAGACCCAGACTCACGGTCAGCGTAGGTCTTAGCCTCCATTCGTCCTGAATGTAAAGCGCCCACGCGCCATATTTGTATCTGACTGGACCTCCATGCACGATGGGCAACTGGGCATTAAAGTCGCTTGGCAAGGTCAGCAAGGCTGATGCAAGAGTCAAGCCCGTGTTGGAATCATTGGGGTTCCCGGTTTGCGGGCGCCTGAAATTGAAAGTCTGGAACGTATTCAATTGGACTCGCTTAGAATCAATAAACCAAAACCCCATCTTCAGGTTGTGACGACCTTTGATCCACACCAGGTTCGGAGTAAAACTCCAGTTCGGATTTTCCCGAAGCGCGGGTCCTCGAGTACCGAAGTTACTGTTGGAACCGGCCGTCCAATCGTTATTGAGGTTGACCAGCATTCCTCCATACTTGTCGATATCCTTAAAACCGGCCTGCTTCATCGCGTCCGTGCCAAGCGCACTCTGGTTCTGCTGGCCGCTGTCCACCCCGGGACGACCTGCGTAGCCGCCACGCACGTCGAGCATGAGGTTCGGCCTGAAGGTGTGTACCCACCCTCCGCCATAATTCCTTCCAGCGGAACCGCCCGCGGTGAATCCTACGTCTCCAATTGGCGTGAAAGTCGTTACCCGCTGTTCGGTATAGCGGAAGAAAACGTTGTCGCTGTCGCGGAAGCGGTGATCCACTCTGACCTGAAAACCGTTTGCGTTGTTCGTATCAGGCCGGACTTGCTGGTAATTGAATGCAGAGCTCCCGGTGAGATTCGGCTTGGGGGAATATGCTTGCAGGAACCTTTGCATCGGTATCGAAATCAAGCCGAGAGGAAGCTTGTTGCACGGTGTCATTACCTGTCCGGCGGCAGGAACCTGAACATTCCTCGAATCGAAGGTGTTGATCGGCGCTCCTGTCGCGCTATCGCATTGGAAGCGTGTTCGCATATTCGCTGACTCCGACGTGCTATACGGGTTGAACAGGTTCGGGGTCGTGACCACTGTTCGTGAGAAGTCTCCGTTTAACTCCGCGACGGTCGGCACGTACGTCAATGTCAGAGGTGGTCTGCTGTAGCGCCATCCGTCGTAGCCGCCGGAAATGAAAGTTTTGTTCTTGATGATTGGGGCCGTCACAGCTACGCCGAACTGGTTCTGTCGAAATGCGAATTTGCTGGGAGCTTTGGAAAGTGGATCAAAGTCAGTGAATGTATTGCGCGCATCAAAAGCGTCGTTGCGCACATACTCGAAAGCCGATCCATGGATGGCGTTGCCCCCCGACTTTGAGACCATGTTCATTACCCCGCCGGTTGCGCCGCCGAACTCAGCTTTGGCATCATGCCCGACCACCTTGAACTCCTGCACCAAATCCATGTTGGGAATCACAATGTATGTAGGTCCCCGAACATTGGTATTGATGATCCCGTCAAAAAAATAAAGCTTTGAACGATTCTGCTGTCCGTGGAAGGAAGGATCGGCAAAACCCGACCCCGGGATTCCGACATTTCCCTCTACTCCACCTATGCTTTTATTTTGAGCGCTGGAGACCGGCGTCACTCCTGGGGTGAGGGTCAGAAGTTGCGTGAAATTCCGGCCATTCAGAGGCAGGTCGCTGACAACTTTTTCTTCGATTACGGTGCCCAGTTCGGTCGTCGACCGCTCAACCATGTTGGCCTCGGCGGTAACGGTGACTGTTTCCGTGGGGGCACCGATATCCAGAATCACCGTCTGGCTAACCGTCTGATTCACGCCCACGTCGAACGGCGCGATTTGCTTGGTCTTGAAGCCCAGCATTTCAATGCTGAGAATATATTTTTCGGGTTTGATGTTAATAAAAATAAAGTGGCCACTGGAATCTGTGGCGGCGCGGTCCTCGATGTTGGTCGCCTGGTTGGTGAGCTTGACGGTAGCGCCGGTAATCGCTGCTCCGGAATGATCCGTAACGGTTCCGTTCACCTCGCCCGTAGCCGTCTGACCAAACAACATCGCCGCCGGCGTAATAGGAATTATGAGCAGCAAAGCTACAGCTATTTTTGCGGATAACATGAGTTCCTCCGGTGACGCGGCACCGCGACTCCCGAAAGAGCTTCTTCAGAAGCTCAGCCTGAGAGCCAATTGCATCCGCCGATTTGCGCGGGCTGCGGTAACTTGCCCGAACGTATTCCCCACCGTGGTTAGTTTGCCGGCGGTATCCATTCTCGCTGTCGTATCAATCGTGCTGAACTGCGTGTGGTTAAGCGCATTGTAGGCTTCGGCGCGGAACTGGAGATGCATTCGTTCTCCTGGCAAGGGGATATTCTTGAACAATGATAGGTCCCAATTGTTGATCCCCGGCCCGCGAAAGACATCTTTGGGCGCGTTGCCGGGAGTACACGGCGGAGGCGGCGTGCCCCGCTGGCACGGAACGGGCACGTCAAAAGCAGTGACATCGAGATAGTGCTCAACGGTCCGTTGGCCCTTAGGCAGCGTAGGACTATGAAGAATGATGACCCGCGCCCCATCTGTCGGTGAAAGGCTCAATGTATTATTGGAGCTGTTGATGGCGATACCCTGTGGGGCGCCGCTCTGGAACGTTGGAATCCCGGAAATCGTCCAATCATCAAGCACCACGCGCGCAAAGCTATTGTCCCAACGCCTACTGAGCTTTGGGAGATCCCACGTAAAAGACGCCCTCAGGATGTGCGTGCGATCGAAACCGGCTTTACCGTAATTCCAGATGCGCGGATCTACCAGAGAGCTGATCTGGTCGCCATCGGAATCCACAAAATCCATTGCTTTGGACCACGTCCAAGCGACACCAAACTGGAGGCTTTTGGCGAATCGCCGGTTCACCGCGACTTGTAACGAATGGTAGTTTGAGGTTGCCGCGTATTCGGATTCCAGAATGTCCCCGTACCCTTTGTAAAAGCGGAAAAGCGAGCTAGGCAAGCTGCTCCCCGGGGGTGCGGTTCCGTACGGAATGGCGTTTAGGTTTCGTCTCCAGAGCAAGTGCCGGCCCAGGCTACCGACATAAGCAATGTCCGCGACGGTTTTGAATCCAATGTTCTGCTGGATGCCCAGACTAAATTCCATAACGTAAGGCAAAGACCGGTGTTTCTCCAGACTAAGCGTATCGGATGGGAACATGAAGCTTCCTGCCGAAGGTAAACCCGAGATGTTTTGGGATTGGATAACCGGGTTGAGCTGGAGAGGGGGAGTCTTAGAGATATTCACGTAAAAATTGTCTCTCTCGCGGAAGTCATAAAACATGCCGAACCCGCCACGGATGACCGTATTGCCTTTTGCAAAAGGATCGTAGGCAAACCCGAATCGCGGGCCTATTTTTACGCCTGAATTTTCCCGCAATCCTTGGGGATAACCCGGATTTTGAACTCGGCTAACCGTCCCGTTGTTAGGATCTCCCACATTGGGCACGATCGCGCCGATGGCGAATTTGGGGAAAACCTTTCCGGTTCCCGGGTCCACACCGCAGGGAGAACCGAAGCTGCCGCAGTTTTTTGTAGTTGATTCGATCAATCGAACGGCTTTGGCAGGATCGAAAAGTTCGGGGACGAATCCCGCCTCATTAAGATCCGAGCTATGAAAAGGCTGGGACCAGCCGAATCGAAGGCCCAGGTCAAGAACCAGTTTTGAAGATACCTTCCAGTTGTCTTGAACAAACCACTCGATACCATTATAGCGCCCGTAAAGAGGGGGACGAGTAGTTGACTCGGTGTATGTAAAAAAATTGCCAAGCAAAGCGTTCGCAAAAGCGTTTCCGGTATTTCCGCCTGCGCTCGTAAAACCTGAACCCTTGCTGTCAAAGTTAAATGTACCGGCAAAGTTTCCATTCTCACCTTTCACCTGCCGCCAATGCTCAATGAAAATGCCTGCTTTTGCCGTGTGCCGGCCTTGGACTTTGGTCACCGTCGCTGTCCACGTGAGAACGTTTTCGACACCGCGGATCGGAAATCGTCCGTCATAAGTCACGTTCGGTGGATTCGTAAGTCCACCAAAGCTCGATTGGGGCAGCAGATTCAGAGGATTTATTTCAGGGTGAAATTGGAAGAGATTGATTCCGGTAACCGATCGACTTTTGGCGTCCAAAGCCTTCTGCTGGGGATGCGCCGCTTCGGTCCAGCGGGACCCCGCCATCGAAACTTCCAAAAATAAAGTAGGGCTGAAACTATGGGTTCCCGCGAGATTCAGGGTACGGGACTTCGGCGCATAGGTTGCCGGCAACCATCCCCATCTGGTACTGCCAGCAGGAACGCTGTTGCCTATTTCCTCCTCGGACCAATAGTTGAACACGCCGTAAATCGTCGTTTTCGGGGAGAGCATATAATCAATCCGGGCGACTTCGTTATGTTTCGGGATTCGATTGCTCTCCTGAAACTGGAAATTGGAACCGGGCGGTAGCGGCGTGTTCAGCAGCGGCAGAGGAAAAAGGTTGAGATATTTCTTCATATTCGGATCAATCATGTTCGGATTTATGTGCGTACTATCGGTAAGGCAGGGCTGGTTTCGCGTGTTGCCACAATTCCTGGGATCGGAAAGAGTTTTTCCAGAGAAGTCACCGTTACGTTCCTGTGGAGTGGGCACGGTGAGGAGTACCTGGTCCTGTGGCCTCAGTTCGCGCTGCTGTTCCTCATTAAAGAAAAAGAACAATTTCTTTTGGCCCCGATGGACAAGTTTGGGGATGTACACCGGCCCACCAAAGCTCGCGCCGGCGCTAATATAGCGATAAGGAGGATCCTGCAGGTTGCGGGCTTTGTTGAGGAAACCGCGGGCGTTAAAGGCCTCATTGCGTTGATACCAATAGACCGTCCCGTGATACTCGAGACTTCCTGATTTGGTTACGGCTTGAATCGCTGCGCCAGGCTTGCGGCCAAACTCTGCTTGGTAACCGCTGCTTTCGATCTTGACAGTGGAAATGGCATCCATGCTGATAAACGTATTCATGTTATTGGTATTCGAGTTTTCCAGGGGCACACCGTCAAGGGTGATGTTGTTTTGGCCGGTGCGACCTCCGTTGGCATTAAACGTGATGCCGCCGCGAAAACCCTGCGAGTCCGCTGACGTATTTGCTACAATGCCGGGCTGCAAAGATGCCAAAAAAGTGAAATCGCGGTTTATAACCGTGAGATGCTCTACTTGTTCAGCGGTAATGATGCCCGAGCGCTCGCTGCTGGCTGTTTGAAGCAACGCCCCCTCGGCGGTAACCGTCACCACATCGGACACGGCGCCCACCTGCAGCTGTATTTTCCCGAGCGCGAGGTGACCGTTTGCTTCCAGATTCACATTCGTTTTTTCATACCTCTTAAAACCGCTCTGCTCAATAGTGACACTGTATGTTCCCGGCGGAACGGCATTGAAGCTAAAGTTGCCATGTTCGTCGCTGGTGACTTCGCGGGTGGCCGCTGTGGAAGTGGACGTCAACTTGATGCCCACGCCTGCAACCACGGCGCCTTGCTGGTCAACGACGAGTCCGCTGATGGAGCCGGTCTCGGTTTGCGCCGAAACATCCACAAGAAAGCAGGTTAAGAAAAGTACTAGTGTGGAGACGAACTTGATGAACATTTGGTCCTCTCTGCAGGACGGTTGGAGAAACCACCCGGCTCTGCAAGCGCTTCAACCCCGGAGTGGGATGAGTCTATAGCAAAGCATAAAACAAAATTCAATATAAAAAATTGACGTTTCAATATATAAAATGGTATAAGACCTGGTCTGAAACGGGATGAACCGGCCATCCGCGCGTAGGTCCAAGCGGGTGGCGGCCAGTGCTATGGATGGGAGTACCTCATGATTCGAGCGCGTGAATCAAAATCTGCTCCGGTCGGTGTGGTCGGAAAAGTCTTAAAAATCCTGGAAGCTCTCGATGTGGCTCCCGGCGGGTTACCTCTCAAAGACATCGCGCAGCAAACGTCGATCAATAAAGCCACAGCCTATCGTTTTCTCGCTCATCTCGAAACCGAGGGCTACCTCTTCAGGGACGCCGGCGGAGCTTATCTTGTCGGCCCCAAGCTTGCGCGCCTCGGCTCGGGGAATTCGTATCACTCGACGCTTCGGAAGATTTGCCGCCCGGTACTGCAGAACCTTTGGAAGATCACAAGGGAGACCGTTAATCTCGCCGTGTTGGACGGCCAGGAGGTCCTGTATCTGGACGTTCTCGAAAGTCCCCACACGTTCCGCCTCGCCTCACAAATCGGGTCGCGGCGCCCAGTGCATTCAACGGCTTTGGGAAAAGCAATTCTTGCGCATCTTCCTCTGGAAGAAAAAGAAGATTTGCTCTCGTCACTGAAGTTAGAGCGTTTCACGCGGCATACCCTTGCCAATCCTTTGCGGCTAAAAAAGGATCTCTTGAAGGTTCGTCGTTGCGGATACGCGCTCGACGATCAGGAAGCGGGGTTGGGATCACGCTGCGTCAGTGCACCGATTTTTGATGTTACTGGACGAGTGGCGGCGGCCATGAGCGTGTCGGGGCCGATCACGCGAATCGCAAGGGATAACGTTCCAATGTTCTCAAGGGTGGTGGTGGATGCGGCAACGACAGTTTCCGCGAGCCTCGGGTATCCCAAAACATAACTGGTTGCGATTGCCGCCTCGACGATCCGCCGGACTCCACACCGGACAAAGCACTCTCACTAAAAGCTAGGGCCCAATAACTACAATCACTCGACCGGGACCATGGACTCCCACGGTCAAGGTAAGTTCGATATCGGCAGTTCTGCTGGGACCAGTGATGAAAGAGCAGCTCGCGGCGGCTCTCAGTTTTCCGGACTTTTTTCGGAAGAATTCACTCATGCTGAGACAAAGGTCACTGCGCTGAGCAACCGCGACATGGACAGGAGGGAGTAACGCCGCTGCACGGGATTTCCCCCTGCCCGATAGCATTGCTAAGGTACCAGTTTCAGCAATCGCACCGTCACATCCGGTTACTCCGATCTCGGCCAAGGCTTGTTCTTGCCGTGTGTCTCGACTCAGAACAACATTGTCCAGAATTGACCCTAAGTCATACGGCAACAGTTCCGGATCCCAGCTAAAAACGCGACGGTTGATCACCAGCGTTTTGATTCGATTGCGGACACCGGCTGCCGATGCTTCCAAAAATGTCTCGATCCCCAGCGCACGCGCTTCCCTCTGGAAACGCTCCAGGCACGGTTCGGCAGGCTGGCTTGCGAATTCCAGATGGCGAGGCATTTCGGCGGGCGCGCGAGGAAGAAGCGCAGTCCTCTCCGCCAACCGCACCCTGGCTAAAATCGTGTCACGCGCGCGATTCACTTGCCACGCTTTCTCGCTCGCCATTGTTGCTGAAAATTCTTGGCGGCAGGGACTTTGAGATCGCGTACTTTTGTCCAGCCCGCGGCCAGACCAGGCGCAGTTTTCACCCAGGCCTGCTGCGTGCTACGCCTCAGAACCCATCTAACCAGTGCGGCGAAAAACCGGTAGAGATTTGGACTCCGCGCAACAATTCCAAACGCAGTCATGGCCATCCGCATATCGAAGGTACTCAACCCTTGCTCGATACTTGTTTTTCGCAGGCTCAACAACATTTTAGGAATGTCCAGCCGCACCGGGCACACCTCGCGGCACGCGCCGCACAGTGAACTGGCCCCTGGCAGATCTTTCCAGTCGTGCAAACCCTTCAAGCCTGGCGTGACAATCGCGCCAATCGGTCCAGAGTAAGTGTCACCGTACGCGTGACCACCGATGTTCTTGTAGACTGGGCATGCGTTGAGGCACGCGCCGCAACGAATACATCCCAAAATTTCAGCGGTCTCACCGGCCAGAATATTGCTCCTGCCATTGTCGAGCAGAATAACGTGAACTTCTTCGGGACCGGACTCATGATCTCTGGCCCTCGGCCCACTGACTAAGGTTGTGTAAACCGAGAGCTTTTGCCCAGTTGCGGAACGCGCCAGAATTTTCAAGAACAGATCCAGATGCGCAAGCGTGGGCACTAGTTTCTCGATTCCCATCAGCACCACGTGAATTCGCGGAAGGGTTGTTACCATCCCCCCGTTTCCTTCATTGGTTACCAAACAAATCGTTCCTGTTTCGACTACGCCGAAGTTTGCTCCGGTAATCCCCATGTCGGCGCGAAGAAAATAGGTGCGAAGCCTTTCGCGAGCATAGCGAGCCAGGGTTTGCGGATCGTCGCTAAACGGAACCCCGATTCGCTGCTCCATCACTCGCCCAACGTCCGCGCGGCTCATATGAATGATAGGCGCGATAATATGCGAAGGCCGGCTGCGCGCCAGTTGCACGATGTATTCACCGAGATCGGTGTCCACCACCTCCATGCCCGCATGTTCGAGCGCTTCGTTGAGGTGTGTTTCCTCGGTGACCATCGATTTCGATTTCACCGCAAGCTTGACGCGCCCCTGCCTTGCAATGTCCACAATAATGCTGTTGGCCCGCGGCCCATCCTCAGCCCAGTGCACCTGCGCTCCATTGTCCTGAAGCGCGTGCTCGAACCGCTGCAAATTTCCGCTCAGGTCACGAAGGAGATCCATCTTTGCATATCGCGATATATCCCGAATCAGGTCGGAATGATCGAGACTGCTAAAGGCATTTTTGCGACGATCTCCAAGCTGAGCGGTGGCCCGGTCCAGGGCGCTGCGGAGGCCCTGGTCTCCCATAGCCGCGAGCACACGTTGTTGAAAAGGAGAACTCATTGCATTCCCTCATCCAGCAGCTGCGCCAGATGCTGCGTCTTGATCGAGGAGCCGCGGCGATGGAGCCCTCCGGCAAGCTGCAGGAGGCAGCCCATGTCGCAACTGACCAGTCGCTCTGCGTTTGAGCATTCCACGGCCGCCAGCTTGCGGTTCATCATGCTGCCGGAAATCTCGGGATTTTTCACCGAGAACAGGCCGCCGAATCCGCAGCATTCCTCGGACTCACGAAGCTCGATCATCTCCACACCGGCGACCGCGCGCAGAAGCTCCCTCGGTTGCTGTTGTACTCCTAAGCCGCGTGAAAGGTGGCATGACGGGTGGTAGGCGATCCGGGCACGAACCCGCGCTCCAATCTGTGTCAGTCCCACCACATCAACTAAGAAGCTGCTGAATTCATGGCAGCGGGCCGCAACGGAATGCGCTTTGGCCAGCCATTTTTCGTCATCCTGAAACAGCACTGCATACTGGTGGATCACCATATCGGCACAGGAGCCGGATGGAATCACAATCGGCCCGTCAGCTTGATGAAGTACAGTGATCATGTGCCGCGCCACCTTTTTTGCATCGGCTTGAAACCCTGCGTTATAGGCGGGCTGCCCGCAACATGTTTGTCGGAGAGGCACCTCGACTTCGATTCCAAGCTTTTCCAGAACCCTAACAACCGACATCCCGACTTCTGGGAAAACTTCGTTGATGAGACAGGTATGGAAAAGCTGTACTTTAGCGGGTAGTGCGCCTGACTGATGGGCCTCTGCTGGCTTCATGCCAACTCCACCACATGCTGGCGCGAGTTCCCCAGGCTGTCCACCCCTAGTTCCACCACATCACCTTTTTTCAGATAGATCTGCGGACGCATACCAAAGCCAACCCCCGCAGGCGTTCCCGTGCTGATTACATCTCCCGGGAGAAGGGTCATGAATTGACTGATGTAACTCACGAGAACGGCAACATCAAAAATCATATTGGCCGTCGTACCGTTTTGACGGGTCTCACCATTAACTTTAAGCCACATCCGTAAGCTGCTCGTGTCCCGGAGTTCATCGCGCGTGATCAGGAAAGGCCCGAGCGGCGCAAATGTGTCCGAGCTCTTGCCTTTTACCCACTGGCCTCCTCGTTCAAACTGAAAGCTGCGCTCCGAATAATCGTTGTGTAACGCGTAGCCAGCAACGAATTCCAGCGCCCGCTCGACCGGCACGTAGGTAGCCTTCTTTTCAATGATGACAGCAAGCTCGACTTCCCAATCCACTTTGGTCGCGTTTCTGGGAATGACTAAGGGATCGTCGGGACCGACAAGCGCGCTTGTTGATTTAAAGAACAGCACCGGCTCAGCTGGAATCTCCATGCCACTTTCTGCCGCATGATCTCGAAAATTTAGTCCCACGCACACGATCTTGCTTGGGCGGTGAATGGGCGGCCCCAAGCGAAGCGACGGAGCAACTCGCGGTGCCGACGAGACATTGCGCTCAAGCCACGTGCGTAATGCCGCGAGCCCTTTATTTCCAAAGAACGACTCGCCGTAATCCGCGCCAAACGCAGAAACATCTATCCGTGTGCCATCTTCGAGAAGAACGCCAGGCTTCTCATCGCCCGGCTCGCCAAATCGGATGAGCTTCATGCCACTGTTGCCTCGGCAGCGACTGATTTCGAAAATTTGGAGAACGACCTGCGCAGTACCTTACCCGCGTACAGACTCTTCCAAACATGATGAATGACAGAAACCAATTTCATCTTCGGATTTCTCCAGAACCGCCTAGAAAGAGTAGCATCCTCGGCTTTGTCCCGGAAGTTCCCAATTTACCCGCAAAATGCATTTCGAATTTTGAAATGATTCCTTCAAAGCTTGACACCCTCCCCCCTGCGCTCGTACAGTTTGCCAAGAGCAATTGTGCTTTAGGGGTGTTGGCAAGGTTTGAATACCAATCCCGCATTGCAGCGCCTGCGACGGTCAATAGACGGACCCAGATCAAGACGCGCACCTTAAGCGTGGAGCAGGATTTCGCAAGTGTAAGGGCTGGTTTCGAGGAGGTAAGCATGAAAAAATACGTTGTTTTATTAGCCTTCTTCGCTTATGCCGCAGTATGTCATGCGCAAGGTCTCGGGAGCATCGTTGGAAGAGTCACAGATCCATCTGGAGCCGCGATGGCGTCTGCGAAAGTAACGGTAACCCAAGAAGGCACTGGGTTATCACGCGGTGCGGCATCAGATCCTGACGGACTTTTCGTCATCCCCTCACTTCCGCCGGCATCATACATCATGATCGTCGAGGCCCCGGGCTTTAGCATCGCCAGGCAAACTGGGATCACCTTGCTCGCGGACCAAACCCTCACAGTAAACATGACCGTGAAACTTGGATCAACGACCGAGATCCTTACGGTGACCGCTGACCAGGTCCAAGTCGATACGTCCACGTCGACGTTAAAGCAAGTGATCGAGCAGGAGCGCATCATAGAGCTGCCCTTGAATGGCCGGAACGCGGCGGAGCTCACCTTGTTGGTCCCTGGCGCGGTGTCGGCTCCTAGCGGAGGCGCGCAGCAAGGCAGCACCAAAACGTTTCCAGGCGCTGTGACCATTTCGATTAATGGCGCTCGGCAAAATCAGATCGGCTATCAGCTCGATGGCGGCAATAACGTAGACGAGTACACCAATGTCAATCAACCGTTTCCCTTCCCTGACGCGCTCCAGGAATTCAGCGTGCAGACCAGCAACTACAGCGCGGAATATGGTCAGAACGCCGGGGGTGTGGTGAACATCATCACCAAGTCCGGCACCAATAACTTCCACGGCGATGTTTTTGAGTTTGTGCGCAACGCGGTCTTTAATGCCAAGCCTTGGCAGTCACTCACAGGACGCGATCAACTCAAGCGTAACCAATTTGGTGGCACCATCGGCGGACCGATTATCCACGATCACACTTTCTTCTTTGCCGGTTTTCAAGGCACACGCTTCCGCAATCTCGTGCAAGGCGCCTCGGGAACTGTACCCAACCCGGCGCAAAGGGCCGCCGCTACCGATCCCGCCATCAAGAACCTGCTTGCGGCCATTCCGGTCGGTGACGCAAACAACAAAGTAAGCTTCACCCGCCCTGACCACCAGGATTTTAATGAGGTTCTCGGCAAGGTCGATCATTCCTTCACGCAGAACGACCGGTTGACCGTGCGTTACTTCTACGATCGCTTCAGTCGAAATGCGGTTTTCGATCCCAACAATCTTCTTCTGTACTCCGACGGCTCGACGATCGTCTCGCAGAACTACCTGATTCATGAGACCCATATCTTCAGGCCAACTCTGGTCAACGACTTCCGGTTCAGCTACTCCCGCGATGCGGCGGGGCGCGGCCCCGGAAGCAACGTGAAGAATGTGCAGGATTACGGGGTCACAATTCCCTTTCAACCCAGCCCGAAAGGTATCCAAGCAATCAGGGTTCAGAATTTCTTCACGATTGGAGACAATCCCACTGCAAAATTCATCCGTAACAATTTTACCTGGAGCGATGATGTGAGCTGGGTGGCCGGAAAACACAATGTCCGCTTCGGCGGGGTAATTGAACGCAGCCGGGTGGATCTGGACAATCAATTCTTCCAGCCTGCCGAGTTTACCTTCGGACCAACCGCATCCGCTTTGAGCAACTTTTTAGCCGGCAAGCTCGTCGATCAAAACAGCAACACTCCGGGTTTTCGTCAGGGAAACGGAGAATTCAAAAACAATCGCGATACTTTTGCCGGTGTATATATCCAGGATAACTATCGGATGACCCCGCGGCTGACGCTTAATTTAGGGCTGCGCTATGAGCCAGTCCTTCCCTGGCGTGAAACCAAAGGCCGCCAGGAGCAGTTTCGGCTCGCTGGGCTTATTGCGGGCCTCAAGTCCACTCGATTCCCGAATGCCCCTCCAGGCGTATATTTCCCGGGCGATCCCGGTGTTCCCGAAAATGGTATCGAAGCCAGCTTGAATAATTTTGAGCCGCGCGTGGGGTTTGCCTATGACGTCTTCGGCGACGGCAAAACCAGCCTCCGTGGCGGGGGGGGTATTTTCTACGACACGCGTATCCCGGGCATCATCAACAACCGTTTTGCCGACGTCACCCCATTCAGCCCCCAGCTCGTCCTCAGTACAGCTCAAGGCGCCGTTCAACCTGGCCCCTTTAGCGATCCGTATTGCCAACTCCCAAGCTCCCGAGGTTGCGCCCCCCAAACCAGTCCGTTTCCGGCTCCTCTTATACCGCCGTCGACAACCGCATTTGCTCCCAACCTCCTCGTCGTGAGTTGGGACCCCTCGCACAAGTATCAGGCTCCCACTCTGTACAATTGGAACCTGGCTATCGAGCATCAGCTGCCGTCCAACACCCTTGTACGCGCGGCGTACGTCGCTTCCCACGGCAGTCATCTCAAAGAATCGCTGAACTTGAATCCGTCCCCTGTCAGTGGGGGCACTCCCAGACTCAACGCCCTCAACCCCAGCGTGAATAAAAGCGCCTTTGGCAGCGTTACGCAAAACTCACAGGACGTAAATTCGTCCTATCATTCCTTGCAGTTGTCCGCCGAGAAGCGCATGTCTCGCGGCTTGACGATCCTGGGAAACTACAGCTATTCGAAGAGCATAGACACGCTTCCGAACGGCGGAGGTGTAGCGGACATCGGCGCTGACACTCCCTCCACGCGCCCGTGGGATGATCCTCTTCGGCACCAGTTCGATCGGGGTCCCTCGGATTTCGACCATACCCACCGATTTGTTGTATCCTACGTCTGGCAACTGCCTGCATTGTTAGACACTAACGGCTTCGTGCGCGGTGTTCTCGGCAGCTGGCAGTTGAGTGGACTCGTTTCCGCGCAAACGGGCCGGCCACTCACGATTCTGTCCGGCAAGAATAACTCTGGCACAGGGATCGGGCAAGATAGGGCGTCCCTGGTAGGCGCTCCCTATGGCCCCGGTGCCTGCGTGGGTAACACGAAACCCTGTAAGGAATGGCTCAATCCGGCTGCGTTTCAGTTGAACCCCGCTAATACATTCGGTAATGTCGGCAAGGGAAGCTTACGGTTCCCAGGATTCTATAGTTGGGATATGGGGCTTTCCAAGCACTTTACGTTCACCGAGCGCGTCAAGCTGCAGTTTCGCGCTGAGTTTTTCAACGTCTTTAACCGCGTGAACTTTGACGAAACAAGTATCGGCAACTTCCAGAATCTGAGTTCATCGTCAAACTTTGGCGCTCTTCAAACCGCTGGCGATCCGCGAATTGGCCAATTGGCGCTGAAAATAATGTTCTAGCTCAGAGGTCCATCCACCATAGAAGAATGTGTGGCGGACAGGTCGGTAAAAGCATCGGCTCAAACAGGTCGGTAAGCGCAATCGTAACAAGGAGAAACGATTCATGTCCACCAATGAAACATCACGGCGCACTTTTCTCAAAGTAGCCGGTGCCACCGTCGCCAGCACGGCGCTCCGCTCTACTGCCGCTAGCTATTCCCGAATTATGGCCGCCAACGACCGCGTTAGGGTCGGTATCGTGGGCTTTTCCGACCGACTGCGAAGCGCTCTTGTCCCGGCATTCCTCAAACATTCCAACGACTTGAATTTTGAGTTCGTCGCCGTATCCGACATCTGGAATCGTCGCCGTGATGAAGCCGTTGCGTACGTCCAGAAACTAACCGGGAAAGCCATTGCCACTGCTCGCAACAACGAGGAACTTTACGCGCGCAAGGATGTTGACGCCGTGCTGGTGGCCACCGCTGACTTCCAACATGCTTTCCATGCGATCGAGGCTGTGAAAGCCGGCCGTGATGCTTATGTCGAAAAGCCTCTTGCCCACACCATGGAAGACGCCCGCGCAGTGCGCAAGGCTGTAAAGGAAAGCGGTCGCATCGTCCAGATTGGCACGCAGCGGCGCAGCGATCCGGTGTATCAGCGTGCTTACGAATACATCCAATCAGGTCAGTTCGGAGACATCGTCTCCGTCGAAATGACCTGGAACGTCAACCAACCGGGTCGCTGGCGGCGCCCGAAGCTTGTCAGCGAACTGCGCGAAGCGGACACGGACTGGAAGCGCTACCTGATCAATCACCCATCCGAGCCTTTCGATGCCCGAAAATATCTCGAGTTCCGCCTCTTCTGGCCGTTCTCCTCGGGCATACCCGATCAGTGGCTGGTCCACCAGATTGATACCGTGCACTGGTTTACCGGATTGCCGCGACCTCGCAGTGTGGCGGCCAACGGTGGAATTTATCTCTGGCACGATGGACGCAAAAATTGGGACACCTTAACCGCGGTATTCGATTACGGACCACTCAACGACAATTCAAAGGGCTTTCAAGTTGTTTATTCCTCGCGACAAACCAACTCTGCCGGCGGCACCAAGGAGCTCTATTACTCTAACGGCGGCACGATGGACCTTGAAAAACACAAGGTGGCCCCGACCGGAGGCCTCAACCAAAAGGCCGCGGGTGAAATGGATATGAAACCCAATCTGTTGCAGCCTACAACACTCGCGGAGGGTGCCGGAGGCCCGGAAACGGCTGCGGATACCGGCGCAGATTCCTCCACCACTGCCAACATGCGCAACTGGATGGAATGCGTGCGCAGCCGCAAGACACCCAATGCTGATATCGAAGCCGGTTACAGCCATTCCGTCGCCCTTTGCATGTGCATCGCTGCCATGCAAACCGGCAAGCGGGTTACCTTTGATGATGCCAAGCAGGAAGTCGTGGTGAGTGGGTAGATCATCCATGCACTCCGTTCGGACGAAGTTCCTTTTGCTCGCCGCGCTGGCGATGCTGTGTATGCTTGGAAGCAACGTGAAGCAGAATGCGACCGCACAGCAATCCAAGACGCAAAGAATCCGTGTAGTTCCGAACGAGGCAGAGCGCCGCGTGGATATTCTCATCGACGGCCAGCCTTTCACTTCCTACATTTATCCGCAAACGGTCAAGAAACCGGTGCTGTTTCCTTTGCGCACGGCCAACGGAACCCTCGTGACGCGCGGCTATCCGCTTGAGCCGCGGCCCGGAGAACGCGTCGACCATCCGCACCATACCGGGCTTTGGCTCAATTATGAACATGTAAACGGCCTGGACTTCTGGAACAACTCAGATGCCATCAAGCCCGAGGATCGTGGGAAGATGGGCAGCATTCACCACCGTTCTGTTATTTCTGCCAAGAGTGGAACGGATAGCGGCGAGCTCGATACGGAGGCCGACTGGACGGCTCCGAACGGCAAAGTTCTTCTCCGAGAACACACTCGGTTTGTTTTCCGAGGCGGGCCAGACTTCCGCAGCGTGGATCGAATCACGACCCTGCGAGCGCTCGACGAAAAAGTAGTGTTCGCGGACGCCAAAGACGGCATGCTCGGTTTGCGAGTGACCCGCGCCCTGGAAATGCCTTCCACAAAGCCAGAGGTTTTCGCCGACGCCAGCGGCAGGCCAACAACCGTCGCTAAAATGGATAATACGGGGGTGAACGGAACCTACTTGACAAGCGAAGGCAAGAAAGGCGATGACGCGTGGAGCACGCGAGGCCGCTGGTGCATCTTGTATGGCCATGTGGATAAGGAACCTGTGACCATCGCCATACTCGATAACCCCAAAAACCTCGGCTTTCCCACTTATTGGCACGCCCGAGGATACGGCTTATTTGCTGCCAATCCCCTGGGCCAGAAAGTTTTCACCAACGGCAAAGAGCCGGCGCTGAATTTCACGTTGCAGCCGAAGCAAAGCGTCACATTCAAATACCGGGTATTGATTCTTTCCGAAATTGCTTCGGCGAGCGATGCCGAGGCCGCTTACCAAGAGTTTGTGGCTGCCTATAAATGAGCCTGCTCCGCAGTTGGCCCGGTGCGCAGGAACAAGGCACTGCATTTCCGCGTATCTCAGTTCCAAAGTATCCATGGTTCAGTTGTTACCGCGTTCGGTTGAGTTGAAAAATCCTCGTAGTGCCGGATAAAGCTGGCGGTAGACGCTATATCTTTCATTCATCAGCTCGACACCATTGCGTTGCGCCTCGACTCGCTGGCGTACGCGAACCGAGGTTTCGCAAGCCGCGTCCACCGTGTGCCAAACTCCCGCGCCAACGCCCGCAAGCAGGGCCGCTCCGTACGCGGCTCCTTCCTCGCCCTCCACAAGCTCCACCGCCTGCCCGTAGACATCGGCCTGAATTTGGCTCCAGAGTTTAGAGCGTGCGCCCCCACCGCCAAGGCGAATCTGTTTTACTGGCACCTTCATTTCCGAAAAGATCGTGAGCGTGTCCCGCAGGCTGAATGCAACTCCTTCGAGAATCGCGCGAATCACTTCGGGCCGTCCGTGACTAGCGGCTAACCCCACCAGCGCAGCGCGCGCGTGTGGATCGAGATGGGGAGTCCTCTCACCCATCAGGTAGGGCAGCCACAGCACGCCGTCGGCTCCGGCAGTAGCGCTGGCGGCTTCCTCGCACAGCAATTCGTAGGCATCACGGCCGCCTGTCTCGCGGACACCAAAACGATCGCGGAACCATCGCAAGGAAAGCCCTGCAGCCTGCGTGACGCCCATCACATGCCAGCGCCCTGGAATCGCATGGCAAAATGTATGCAATCGTCCGAGCGGATCAAGTGCCGGGCGATCGGTCGCGGCAAACACCACCCCTGATGTCCCAATCGTCGCGCTCACGCTTCCCGGTCGCACGATTCCCATCCCCACTGCGCCCGCCGCCTGATCTCCCGCGCCGGCGACCACCGGGGTGCCGGCCCGCAGTCCCGTCGCGGATGCGCCCTCCGCCGAGATTTGTGCGCAAAGTTCAGGCGACTCATACAACTTTGGAAGAGACCGCTCATCGATGCCCGTTGCCGATAGCACTTCTTTTGACCAGCAGCGATGGGCAACATCGAGCATCAGCGTTCCCGATGCTTCGGCAACGTCGATGGCATGTACTCCGGTGAGGCGAAAGCGAACATAGTCTTTGGGTAGCAACAAGCGTGCGAAGCGCCCCCAGATTGCGGGCTCATTGTCGCGCACCCAAAGAAGCTTGGTCAGCGTGAAATTCGGCAGTGCGGGATTGCAAGTAAGCTCAATTAAACGGCTAGCCCCTAGTAATTTCGAGATGGCGTCGCATTGGCTGGCGGTTCGTTGGTCGCACCAAATCAGTGCTGGGCGCAGCACCTTATCATTGGAATCGAGGAGGACGGCTCCGTGCATTTGGCCGGAGAGCCCAATACACGCCACATCGGCGGCCGATTTTTCGCTTGGCCCCAGCACTTTTTGAACCGCGATCGTGCACGCGCGCCACCAGTCGTGCGGATCCTGTTCCGCCCAGCCAGTATGAGGTGATGCAAAAGGAGCATGTTCTGCGGTAGCTGACGCGATCACCGCGCCTCGCTCGTTCACAAGAACCGCGCGCGTTCCACCGGTTCCGACATCAATTCCCAGTAGTGTGATATCTACTCCTTCCAGCCAGCAGACTGTTCCCTCCGGCGCTGTTTTACTCGCCGAAATGTCAGGACACCATTCTATTTCGTAAAAAATTTGTAAATCGTTTCGGAGTAATATTTCGCACCGGGCATCAAAACGGTAGAAGGAAAATTGGGGTGGTTCGGCGAGTCCGGGAAATGTTGCGTCTCGAGACAGAATCCGGATCGCCGCGGGTAGGCCTTACCTCCCTTTCCATGAACCGTCCCATCCAGGAAGTTGCCGCTATAGAATTGAATCCCAGGCTCGGTCGTCCAAACCTCAAATGCGCGGCCAGTCTTCGGCTCATAAGCGGTTGCTGCAAGTTTCAATTTTTTTTCACTGCCACCATCAACCACCCAGTTGTGATCGTAACCTTTGCCAAGTTTTAGCTGTTCGTCATCCTGATCGATCCTTGCCCCGATGGCGGTAGGCTTCAAAAAATCAAAAGGACTCCCTTTCACATCGCGCAATTCCCCGGTGGGAATCAGTCCCGCGTCCACCGGAGTGTAGTGGCTGGCTTTCAGCATAAGCTCGTGCTCGAGAATGGTATCGGTTTCGCCCAGATTGAAATACGTATGGTTGGTCAGGTTGACTACGGTCTCTTTGTCCGTTATCGCTGAATAATCGATCTTCAATTCGTTTCGTTCGGTCAGCGTGAAGGTCACCTGCACGGTCAGGTTCCCGGGATATCCCTCCTCGCCATCCTTGCTCACGTGCCGCAGACGGAGCGATGTCGGCCCGCTAGACGAAGTCTTCTCGGCCGTCCACAGGGCTTTGTTGAAACCCTTTATCCCGCCATGCAAGTGGTTCTCGCCATTGTTGCGCGCCAGCGTATACTTCACGCCCTTCAGCGTAAACTCGCCATGGGCGATGCGGTTGCCGTACCGCCCTATCGTGGCGCCAAAATAGGACTTGTCGGACAAATATCCGTCGAGCGAGTCGTAACCGAGGGTTATGTCTGTTACTTTGCCTTTGCGATCGGGCACTTTGATGGCCACAACCGTCCCCCCGAAATTGGTGATGCTTACCTCCATCCCACTCTTGTTCGTGAGAATGTAAAGATCGACCTTCTTTCCATCTTCGCTTGTACCGAACTCCACTTTTCTTATGTTTTTCATTTTCCCCGCTTCTTCGGACCGCACGCTTGCGCCGACCAATGCCAAAACGAGCAACAACATTGCAGTGCCAATCCCTCGTTTCATTTTCTTTCTCCCTGGTATTTAGCAGGTCTTTGACGGATGATTCCTGGAACGGTGCAACCATTGCGAGCGCTCGGCTTTAGCTTCAATGGGCCCGCGACGATTGCTGTCGGGAAATCTCCATCAACGCAGAAAGCACGTCCCCAAAATTCGAATCCACGCCTCGCTTGCCAAAGCCAAAATAGACCCTTCGAAAAATCTCATATATTCGATCGTAAACCAGCTGCTCTTCAGGCTGCGGCCTGAACACTAGGTAGGATGGAGAGATTCCACGTTGCGCTTCTTCAATGCTCGGAAAGATTCCCGCGGCAACGAACGCAAATATTGCTGAGCCCAGGCTGGTGATCTTTTGGCTTGGAACCAGTACCGACCTTCCCAGAACATTTGCGTAAATCTGATTTAGCACTGGATTACTCGGTGGAATTCCCCCCGCATTGATGATTCGTTCCATACTCGCCCCATGTTCGGCCATGCGGTCAAGAATAATCCGAGTATGCAACGCCGTACCTTCGATAGCCGCGAACAACTCGTCCTGGGCGGAATGATGCAGGTTCCACCCCAGCGTCATGCCCCCAAGATTAGGATTTACCAGAACCGTTCTGTCACCATTGTCCCAGGTCATCCGTAGTAGCCCGGTCTGGCCGGCGCGATAGGACTCGAGACCTCGACTCAACTCCGCAATCGTCGTGTTGGCACGTCGCGCGATCGCACTGAAAATATCGCCTGTCGCGGAAAGCCCGGCCTCAATCCCCGTAAAATCAGGGTGCACGCTTCCCTTCACCACCCCACAAACGCCCGGAACCAGCTTGGTTTGGCGCGAAATTCCGATCATGCATGTGGATGTGCCGATCACGTTGACCAGATCCTTCTCGCGCGCTCCCGCCCCGATGGCGTCCCAATGCGCATCGAAGGCCCCCACTGGAATTGGGATACCTGCCCGCAAGCCCAGTTCAGCACCCCATTTCTCGCACAGCGTCCCCGCAATCTTTCCCGATGTTTCGCACTGTCCATCCAATTTGTCGCGGATACCAGAGAGCAGCGGATCAACCCGCGTAAGAAATTGCTCGGAAGGGAGACCGCCAAAATCCGGATGCCATAGCCACTTGTGCCCCATGGCACAGATGCTGCGCTTTACTTTAGATGGTTCGGTAATGCCGCAGAGCGTAGCTGCAACCATGTCGCAGTGTTCGAATGCACTCGCTAATTGGCTGCGCTTACCGGGATTATGACGCAGCCAGTGAAGCAGTTTCGCAAATCCCCACTCGGAAGAGTAGATACCTCCACACCACTCGATTGCCGGGAGTCCTTCGCGGTGCGCCGTATCGGTAATTTCTGCGGCCTCCGTTTTCGCGCGGTGGTCGCACCACAAATAATATTCGTCGAGCGGAACCATGCCCCGCCCCACCGGGACGACCGATGAGCCGGTAGTGTCGAGCGCAATCGCTTCCACGGCATCGCCCCGAATACCGACTGTCTCGAGCGCCTGGTGTGTCGCATCAGCCAGCGCGCGCATGTGGTCTTCGTGCGACTGGGTAGCAAGCTCCGGTTCTTCCCGCTTGCGGTGCAGCGGATATTCGCTGACGGTGGAACCCAGCGTTTTGCGTTGGCTGTCAACCAGGGTGACGCGGACGCTCAGCGTGCCGAAATCCACTCCGCACACTATTGCCATTCGAACTCGCGCTCTGAAACTCTAATTCCCGTGCGCATAAGTCTCCCACCCAAGATAACGTGTCGCAGCTTCGTGCAAAACCGCAGCTACTACCGAGAAATTTGCCGCGACATGGTGTTCGAATCCATTTTCGCAAATATAGTGCAGCAACTTCTGCAATTCCGGAATCTCCACAACGCCGGCCCCACCGAAGGTTTCCAGCGGATCATCGGTAAAGTTGCCCCCGCCTACGTAACCCCGAAGCTGTCCGGTCAAGTCATCGGTCGAAAATCGCGCGTAACTCATTGGGCCGGATTTCACGCGCCCCACGCAGGTGCCAAACGTATTTTCCTTGCCCACGGTTCCCGCAATGATCGCCTGAAAGTCCATCTGCACGGATCGGAAAAAATGTTTCGGCAGATTACTGCAATGGAAGCACACTGCCTTGTTTGGGTTATTGCCGTAGTTGTTGTTCCAATCCAGCAGTGCGCTGGGGGTTCCCGAAGCAAGCTGCAGCGCGTGCATACTTAGCACCCCGCAGACGTCCGTTTCGCACGCACTCGAGAGCAGTGAGTCGCTCATCATGCTCATCACCGTGCAAGGCACCACTCCCAGGTTTTCCTCCATCGAAGTCCAACACTGCACCGCGCTGATCTGAACATCCGCGGACTTCATCCACTCGTCTACAACCGCGCCCAGCTTGGCCATTTTGACGAGCGCTGCCTGCGGAATCCCTGCAGTGGTGACGTATCGCTCGATCGATTTTAACTTTTGCACCGCGCGATCGTCTGTGTCCGCCATCCGGCCGATCCGCCCGATCACTTCCGATAGATCCAGCGTTTCTACCGAGATTCCGTTGGCCTCAAGAATCTTTTCGCTATAGCGCACCGTATTGAATGCCGTCGGACGCGCGCCGATTGCGCCGATGCGAAGATTTCGCAGTCCTTTCACGACCCGGCAGACTCCCGCGAAGTTTTCCAAATCTCTTTGAAATTCCTCTGAGTCGGGCTGAACCGTATGAAGCTTCGTCAGTGAATAGGGAATGCCATACTGCTTAAGGTTGTTGCATGCCGACATTTTTCCGCAGAAGCTGTCGCGCCGGTGCGTGATCTCCATCTTTGCAGGGGTATCGGGGGTGGCCTGCACGAGCACCGGCACGCCGAGGTTCGCCAGCCGCAATGTATCGGCAATCGCGCGTTCGTCTCCGAAATTCGGCAACGTCACAATCACGCCATCGATTTGGTTCTCGCGCGAGCGAAACAACTCTGCGCAACGTTTTGCCTCCCCGTGGGTTTCCACAGCGCCATGCTTGCTCTGCTCCGGTCCGAGCGCCACGACGTCCATCCCGGCCTTGCCCAGCACCTTGATCATTTCCTCGCGGCCCGACTTTGCCAAATGGTCCGGAAAGAATCCGCGGTTCCCTACAATCAAGCCCATCGTCATCTTTTTGTTCGAATCTTTCATGGTCGCTTGTCCCTTGCCATCTGTCTGACCGGCCTCTCAGATTCATTTTTGAGTGGTGTCTTGCCCGTAATAACGATCCTTACCATGCTTGCGAAGGAAATGCTTATCGTGAAGAAAGTCCGGAATCGGTTTAACGGTCTGCATAAGCCCCACCGTGTAATAGGCCATCCTGGCGACTGTTTCGAGGATGACGCAATTTGTCGCGGCGCTTTGCGCGTTTGGGCCCCAACAAAATGTGCCGTGGCTGCGCACCAGCACGGCTGGAACACGCATAGGATCTAGCTGCCCAAACGCGCGCACGATCGCGTGACCGGTGTTTTTTTCGTATTCGGAAATGACTTCTTCGGACTCTAAGCTATCGGTTACCGGCACCGAACCATGAAACGAATCGGCATGCGTAGTTCCCAAACAAGGGATGGCCCTCCCCGCCTGGGCCCACGCAGTCGCAAATTCCGAATGCGTATGGCTCACGCCTCCGATCTCCGAGAAAGCTCGATAAAGAGCGAGGTGGGTAGGCAGGTCAGAAGAAGGCCGCAGTTTCCCTTCGACAATCCCCCCGTCAAGATCGGTTACAACCAGATCGGAAACCTTGAGCTGATCGTAGGGAACGCCACTCGGTTTAATAACTACGAGCCTCTCGTCGCGGGAAATGCCGCTAGCATTTCCAAACGTATAAAGCGCCAGTCCCCGGCGGACCAGTTCAAGATTGGCCTCGAGCACCTCTTCGCGCAGCTTCTCCACACGCATGGCTTGACCTTCGCAATTCCTTCCAGGCGAAAATCCGGGTAACCGGTTTCTCGAATACTATAAGACAGCCCTCCTAATTCAATCTTTATCGTTGCGCAAGGACCATAGGCCATCGGCCTTCTTGCTGTCAAGCTCGAGGCATCTTTGAGCGAAATTTAGTCTGTACGTCTACATACCTTTACTGGACGTTTTCCATATAGCGTGTTACAAGGTATCCAAATTTCGCTGTGGGCTAACGGTGCGACGCAGCCCCGTGCGGCGTTGCGAGCCGCTTCAGTTGCAGCCTGGAGCAGAGTGTTGTGAACCGCCGTAATCATAGCCAATACGTCGTCAAGTCACTGGTTCACGCCTGCGATATTCTCGCAGCTTTTCAATCCCAAGGTGAAGTCCTTCGGCTCAAAGATGTAGTCTCGCGCACTGGCTTTAATAAGGGTATGTGCTTTCGAATGCTCTATACCTTGCATATGTGCGGTTTCGTTGAAAAATTAGGCGAGAACCAATACAGGGTGTTGTCTAACCTCCGCCCCAGTCGCAGGTACCGGATCGGATACGCTTCGCAGGGGCAGGATTCTTCTCTTCCTCGCGTGGTCCGATCGAGCTTGTTGAGCGCCGCACTCGCCGAAAATGTGGAACTGATCATAGTTGATAATCGCTACGATCGCCGCGTGGCGCTACGCAACGCCGATCACCTGATTCGCGAAGAAGTTGATCTGGTTATTGAGTTTCAAACCGATGAAGCGGTAGCTCACGCGATTGCCGGTAAATTCCTCGAGGCCTCCGTTCCGATGATCGCAATTGACATCCCCCACCCTGCTGCAACGTATTTCGGCGCCAACAATTATGAAGCGGGATTGCTTGGCGGGCGTCACCTCGGTCGTTGGGCCAACAAAGAGTGGTCGGGCACTGTAGACGAGGTCTTGATGATTGAAATTCGCAGGGCCGGCTCAGTGCCGCAAACTAGAATTCAGGGAATGCTTGCAGGTATCAGCGAAACGCTTCATCCGGTCAAGAAATTTAATGTTGTCCAGATGGATGGCGACGGGCAGTTCGTCCGGACTCTCGAAGGGATGCGTAAGCACCTGCGCGAATCGAAAGGAAAACACATTCTCGTGGGGGCCGCCACCGATCCCAGCGCACTGGGTGCTTTGCGCGCTTTCCAGGAGGCAGGCCGCGCCAATGATTGCGCAATCGTTGGACACAACGCCGAACCCGAAGGCCGGTCCGAATTGCGCCAGCTCAATACTCGCTTAATCGGCTCAGTCGCCTACTTCCCGGAAAAATACGGCCCGCACATCATTCGCCTGGCTCTCGACATCCTGGAACGAAAACCAACTCCCCCCGCTGTGTTCATCAAACATCAACTGGTCACGCCGCAAAATGTAAATCAACTCTACCCCAACGATATATTGATGAACCTCCTGAAGTTCCCAGCCTAGCTTGGCTCACGGCAGTTTCCAACCCTTGCAAAAGTTGACTCTGCTAGACTGAGTTTATCTGCCAAATTAAATTCCAGAAATCTATAGTAACCAGAAAGATTACCCCGAAACAGTCAGTGTGACCGTGGCAGTCCGACTCACACCACCACTCGTGCCGGTAATCGTAATCACGTACGCTCCGTTTGCAACATTATCGCCGGTCAAGGTGAGCGTAGCGGTCCCGGATCCAACCACGCTCGCTGGGCTAAAGCTGGAAGTCATTCCCGCAGGCACTCCGGTGGCGGTAAAAGTGACGGTTCCAGCGAAACCTCCGGTGGGCGCTACGGTCACTGTGAACGCGGCCGAGTCACCCGGTGAAATAGTCAGCGAAGAAGGAGACGCTGAAATCGAGAAATCACCGCCTCCTGCGGTATTGACCACCAGCGTCACCCCCGCAGAATGCACCAAGCTTCCGCTTGTGCCCGTAATGGTTAGTGAGTAGGTTCCGGCTGGCGTCGTGCTGCCGGTCGTGACCGACAGTGTGGAACTGCCACTGCCGGCCACCGACGTTGGGTTGAATGTTCCTCCCGCTCCGCTGGGCAATCCTGACACGCTAAAGTTGACCGTCCCAGCAAAACCTCCCGATGAGGTGATGGCAGCGGCATATGAGGTGCCTGTACCGGCGGTTACCGTTCGCGAGGCGGGAGACGCTGCGATCGAGAAATCCGGCGTGCTCACAGCGTTGACGACCAGTGTCAGGGTTGCGGAATGCGCTAGGCTGCCGCTTGTACCCGTAATTGTTAGGAGGTAACTTCCCGCTGGCGTCGTGCTGCTGGTCGTTACCGACAAGTTTGAATTTCCACTGCCTGCAACGGACGCTGGGTTGAATGTGTGAGTGGCCCCGCTTGGCAAACCTGTGACACTGAAGGTGACTGTGCCGGTGAAGCCTCCGGAAGGAGTAACGCTGGCAGTATATGAAGTGCCTGCTCCAGCGGTCACGGTCTGCGAAGTCGGCGAAGTCCCGATGCTGAAATCAGGAGCCCCCACGGTCGGCATCTCCAGATTCAGATAGTCATACATTGCGTGATTGCCGCCCAGATACCTGCGCTCCAATAACGTGATGGTATTGGCGCCCAGCCGCAAAAGCGAGACTGGAATAGTTACATAATCAACTCCATACTTGGCGTGGATGCCTTCCCGGATCAGAGCATTCCCTCCCCCGACAATTGGGTAGAAATCTCTGAGCGGTGGGCTAAGCATGTTGGGATCATTCACAAAAACCTGTTCCGCAGCATGGTCGGTGCCCGCCCACGCTATGGTTAGGGTGGCGTTGCCGCTGGCCGGCACGCTCGCCAAATTGAAATTAATGTTCCAGGGCCACGCGTTGTCCACTCCATTGACGATGTACGAGGTGTGTACGTAGTTCCAATCCGTCGCCCAGTTGCTGATACCCACGGTGTAATTCAGCGGATTGGTGAATTCGACCGAGAAATTGTTATACAGGAAAGCCTGGAAGTAATCATTTCCGTGCCTGAACTCGGCTGCCGAACGATCCGGTACGCCAATTTCCCAGGCGATGCTGCTACCCGGATGAGAAACATTCCAAGTCACGTTGCCCAGCGTCATCGCAGCCCCCGCACTCACGGCAATGTTCGCCTGGGAATACTCACCGACCGCCCCATTAACAAAGGCATAGAGCGTATAGCTTCCCGGCCGCACATTGGGAATCGTGAAGTTACCGGCAGCGTCGGCTTTCACCCAATACTGGTAATTCTTGGATTCATACTGCCAGGTGCCACCGGCAGCCGGTTGCGCCAATCCGACCCACGCGCCGGCCCCCGTTAGGGATGTTTTAATCGGGTCGGAAACAATGAAAGCACCAGTGACGGTTCCACGACCGCTGGCCGGGGGATAGTTAGGGTTCGTCACCCAGGAGTATGGCCAAGCGGCCTGCTCTGTTTGAACTTTGGCTTTCGCGTCCATCCAGCAGGCGTCCGCCCCGGCAGGGCACGAGTTCATGTAAAGCAACCACGGCCCGTACATCTTGCTCCAGGCTTCGCCAGCGGCGACACTGGTACCCGATCCGTCGTAATGATTACGGCCGTAATGCACAAGAGTGTAACCCTCCGCGATCGTTAGGTCCTGCTTGACCGGGCCGTCATTCAGGAACTCATAGCTGCCCAGAACCACCCAGACTCCAGCCCTGTTGACATTGCTAGCGTGGCCCCACGTGCCAATCTTGTTGTATTCCCCGTTGTAATCGTACTTGCCAAAGTAGGTGTTCGCGCGAACCCCGGTATTCAGATACACCACCTCGGCAATCGAAGTCGGTGAAGCATTAACGATATCAAAGTAAGAAGGTCCCTGATGGTGTCTGAGATCGTCGACGTAGATGTTCTCAAAAGTAAAATTAGTTGGATCGTTCGGATGCTTCCAAACGGTTCGGTACTCACCCACATTTGTGGCCGCGTAACTAGCCGGATGACTTAGAACCGAGTAGGTGTACAATCCCGAGTCACCGCTGCGCAAAACGTAATGAATGTCGATATCGAAGGCGTGCGGTTGAGTCGTGTAAACCTGAAAAAATGAGACGTCAACGAGATCCGGCATTTGCGTTGTGATCGAGTAGACGCACGGCCCCGGTTGCTGATAGCTCGCGCCACCATCCATGCTGTAATAGATGTTGCCGCTTACGGTCTCGAGCGCGCCAAGCTTCATCGAGGTTACCTGCCCATTGCCTTTCTGAATCACTGCCGTGATGGTTCCGTTGGCAAGGGTGACCGTTGTTCCGTTATCGGTCAGCGAAACAGCAGCCTGGGCATGAGTCGTTGTCACTTGACCGGCAACAACAAGCAACAGCAACGTGAGCAGTCTTGAATGCAACCGCATTGCGAGTCCCCTCATCCGATTTCCTCCTGATTCGACGTGGCGCCGGTGTGCTAGTACTTTTCTCGACAGAGAGAATTTTTGGCGCTCTGGTCAGTTACGTTGAATGCAAGAGGCTGTCAATTCGGTGTTCTATTGAATTAACTTGTTTTGTATAGCGAAACCGCAGTTAGCGGCACTATCAAGTGCACAAGTCATTGAAAGAGAACAGACATTGATCTAAGACTCGGCGCAGGACGCGCTCTTGAAAACGGGAGCGGCTTAGGGTCCTGCGTTTCGCAATACAAAACAAAACCTTAACCGCGGCACAAACTCGACTTTGCGGCTGTCATACGCCATTCTTTAATGAATCCAGTTACGTAAATGTGCAGTAGAATTCGCATCCGGAAGTAACACTTATCAGACCAGCTAGACGAGGAACTGTATGACCGAACTGAGAAGATTCTCTGTCGCGCAATTGTTGATCTTCTATTCCGTTTGCATTGCTGCCGTTCTTGCTCTGTATTCAGTTCACCCGCTTGCGCAAACAAATACGAAGGAAATCTTGCTTTGGCCAAACGGCGCTCCCGGCGCATTGGGAGATCAGCCCGCAGACAAGCCCAGCATTACACCTTATCTCTCCACCGCGGTGAAGCCAACCGGCTCGGCTATCGTCGTTTGCCCTGGCGGTGGATACGTTAGGCTAGCCGAACACGAAGGCCGGCCGGTCGCCGAGTGGCTGAACTCGATCGGAGTCCAGGCTTTCGTGCTCCAGTCTCGACTGGGCTCGAGCGGTTATCGTCATCCGACGATGTTGCAGGACGTCCAGCGAGCGATTCGTTATGTTCGAAGTCATGCGGGGGAGTTTGGGATCGATCCGCATCGAATTGGCATCCTCGGATTTTCAGCCGGTGGACATGTTGCGTCATCTGCGGGAACTCACTTCGATTTGGGAAACTCTTCATCGAGCGATACGGTTGAGCGCGTCTCCTCGCGGCCTGACTTAATGGTTTTGATTTATCCGGTAATTACGATGGGGAAATTCGGCCATGCAGGTTCGCGGGACAATCTTCTCGGCAAGGAGCCGTCGCCTGAGGCTGTGGACCTCATGTCCAACGAAAAGCAGGTGACGAAGGACACTGCGCCAGCATTTCTGGTGCACCCGGAAAATGACAGCACCGTTCCAGTAGAAAATAGCCTGATGTTCGCCGACAGTCTGCGGAAAGCGGGAGTTGGCTTCGAGTTGCACGTTTTCGAAAAGGGACCGAAACACGGCTTTGGCTTAGCTCTAGCGGATCCGCTCGTAAGTGCCTGGCCGAAATTGTGCGAACAATGGCTAAGACGCCACGGCTTCTGAATTCGTGAGAAACACCGCACTCTCACACGCCTGCACGCGAGTTCGCGATTGCCAAGCACTGTTCTTCTTTGACAATTCATCTTATGACCCAAGTGAGCGCATCCGGTTTTTTCCTAATCAGGACAAACTTCTTCCTCTTGGTCATCTGAATAAAAAGTTTTCCTCATTCCGTTTTTCTTCCCCGTTGACAACACGCCGCTCTGCGCTAGAATAGCCGCCTCTTTTCGGGGACATCGTCATCCGTGGCTTCAGTACCAACTAACAACGTCGTTTGGCAAACTAATTTCGCGGGCCTGCCAGTCCCGTCGCGCGGAAAGGTACGCGATCTCTACGAGATTGGCGACCGCCTGCTCCTTGTGGCCACCGATCGCCTCTCCGCATTCGACGTTGTGCTTCCAACTCCAATTCCAGATAAGGGTCACGTCCTCACACAGCTCTCGCTGTTCTGGTTTGAGAAGCTTCACGACGTCATTCCCAATCATGTGTTGAGTGCGAGCGATTTTCCTGCTCCTTTCAATGCTTTCAGTCATGAGCTTCGCGGCCGCGCGATGCTCGTGCGCCGAACAAAACCCTTGCCAATCGAATGCGTCGTTCGCGGCTATCTATCCGGCTCCGGCTGGAAAGATTATCGTGCTACCGGAAAAGTCTGCGGCATCTCGCTGCCCGCGGGACTTCGCGAATCTGACCGCCTGCCCGAGCCGATCTTTACTCCGGCAACCAAAGCCACAAGCGGCCATGACGAAAATATTTCTTTTGCGCAAGCGTCCGAGCTCGTTGGCCGCGAACTCTGCGACCGCGTTCGCACTATCAGCCTCGACATCTACAACCGGGCTGCTGCTTACGCCGAGCCACGGGGTATTATCCTCGCCGACACCAAATTTGAATTTGGCCTGATCGGCGATGAGCTGATCTGGATTGACGAAGCGCTGACGCCTGACTCATCCCGCTTCTGGCCTGCAAAGGGCCACCAGCCGGGCCGCGCGCAACCCTCATTCGACAAACAATTTGTGCGCGACTATCTCGAGCGTATCGGTTGGGCCAAGCAGCCACCCGGTCCCGACTTGCCGCCCGATGTGGTGGCAGCTACTCGAGTCAAATACCGCGAAGCTTATCGTTTGTTGGTAGGACGCGAACTCGAGTGATTGCAACTGCGAATTTCGATCACACAGGCCAGCCGCGGAACGACAACCTTTCGTTGCGGAGCGTACGACGGTGAAAGATCAACTCGAAACTCTGATAAGCCAAATGGTAGAGCACGGAATCCTTTTCGACGAAGCCGTCACCGAATTTGAGAAGAAATTCATCAAGCGCGTCCTCGACCGCAACAATGGCAACCAGTCACGCACCGCTCGAGTCCTCGGCATTCATCGCAATACCCTTAGCCGCAAAATCGGCCAGTACAAGCTCGAGAACCGGCACCGCCCTCGCTAGATCCGCACCCGCTAAAACAAGGGGCCAGGCTTTGCCTATCACGCCTGTTTCGTGCCCTTGCCTTTATCTTATTCCTCTCGGTAATCGAGCAGGATGACTCAGAGGTTAGCCCCTTTGCAAAACTTAGCGTTTTCACAGCCCTTAGAATTGCCTTACAGCAAGGCCTATAAAAACGTACATGCATCGCTGGATTGTTGGTAATGCATGCTCTGTTACGGTGAGAGGTGAAATCAATCTAGTGTCGGAGGAGGACGATCCATGGAAAACGGGCTCAAAGAACTTTATATTGATGAACTTCGAGACCTTTTTGACGCTGAAAATCAATTGTTAAAGGCACTACCCAAAATGGCCAAAGCCGCGACCTCTGAGCAATTGCGGTCAGGCTTCGAAGAGCACCTGGAACAAACGCAAGAGCACGTGCAACGCCTCGAACAGATCTTTGGCGAGCTGGGCGAGAAACCAGCCGGGAAAAAGTGCAAAGGGATGCAGGGCCTGATTGCGGAAGGAAAGGAAATGATGGAGGAAGACTTCGAGGGGGCGCTGATGGATGCCGCGCTCATTTCCGCAGCGCAACGGGTCGAACACTATGAGATAGCGGCGTACGGGACTGTCCGCACGTATGCCGGGATCCTGGGCGAGGAGGACGCTGTATCGCTGCTCGAAGAGACTCTCGAAGAAGAGAAGGAAACTGATCAGAAGCTGACTGAAATTGCAAAAACCATCAACTTTGAGGCGGAATCGGAATCGGGCGAAGAACAGTCCGAGAAAGAAGAGACTTCACACCGCAAGGCCAGAAGCGCAAGGGCAAGTTAGGCAGGAGTTTTTGTGGGGTTGTTTTACGTGGCAAGCAGTGCGGGTTAGCTATAACCAATCTGAAAGGGGGAGTAGCAATGGCAGACAAATCGAACAAGAAACAGAATGAGCAAGGTGGCAACCAGGGTGGTGGCCGCGGCGGTAACCAGGGCGGCGGAAGCAGCCAGCCGCCCCGTGCGGGTGGCCAGCAAGATCGCCAATCCGGTGGGCAGCGGCAAGGCCAACAGGGTGGCGGAGGGCAGCAGGGTGGTGGCAATCGTGAGGAGCGTGAGGGTGGTCGCGGTGGTGACGAGCGCAGCGGCCAGGGCGAGCGCCAAAGATGATATCTAACGACTTACCGGCCCACAGAACTACCCTTTGAAAGGAGGCATTCAAATGCCGAGTAAACGTTCCGGAAGCAGCAGGGGTCAGCGCAGGAGCAGTGGCGGGGGCCCTTCGTCCAAGAGAGGCAAGAAGCGCGGAGGTGGTAGTTCCCGAGGATCCATGGGAGGCCGGGCACCCTCTGGGGGCGGCAGTAGCTTCGGTTCTTCAAATCAATAGTTGTTGGAACAGCACAAAAAATGGGGATGGGGATGTTCGGTTAGAACATCCCCATTTTCTTTCAACCTTCAAACGTCAACCATCCGTGCGGCATCACCCACGAGTCTAATTGCGATAGCACGACCCCGCGTGGTGGTAACGAGCGAAATGATTTTAGTGCGCTCTTCCCTTGCATCCTGCATGGGTGCAGCCACAATCAATGTCGGGCGTGCTTCCTACTGTTTCGCACTGAGTGCTGCAATAACGGCTCTTAGGAGCAGCTACGCAGCTGCAATTGGGATGGGCACACTTGCCAGGCTTTTCTGCAGGCATTTATTTTCTCGCTTGGGCCTTCAAACCCACACCCTAGACTCCCAGGTTGTATCTGTGCCTAAGGCCACGACCGACGGTATAGCGCACAACATCTTTCCACTGGGATATGCGAGCGCCAACTTCGAAGGGCTTGATTAGAGCCCTGTAGGTTATCGCGAGGGCGGAAGTTAACATTGCATCCTCCTGGGCCAGACCGCTGTTCGATTCGGCCGTACTGTATAGCAACGCAAGAAGAGTGCAAATCCACGATGCGCTGTAGGAAGGATACTTTCATCACGGTATATTCGTAGCCCTAGAAGCCCTGAATACCAACTGCAGGGGTAAATGGCGGGAGGTCGGGGAGCCAACAGCGGGGGGCGGTGTCCGCGTACTATTTTCCTCTCAGCAACAAAATGATATCGATCAAGGCCAATATACCGATGCCTACTTCAAGGATGAATGACCGCGCCTCATTGAATTCGTCGACCATGAAATCGTAGAGCTCTCCGGCGGTTCGAAGCTTCTCCTCCACTAGATCGCGGTATTCGTTAACTCCGGTGCGGCTCGCGGCAAGCCGATGTACGTGGGCGTAGTAAATATCGCTCACAAATTTGATCGCGTTATCCACACGTTCGGTGAGCTCCATCACATCCAACCGCAGTGTGTTGAATCGTTGCGCTTCGCGTGGCGAACTCCACCGCAAAAACAAGATATTCTTCTTTCGTTCGAGAGTGCCGTACACATGCGAAAGCACCCGACTCATCAGAGTATCGTAATAGCGGAATTCCAGGAGCTGCAATTTTGAATATTCCAGGGCCCGAATGGTCGCGTCCGACTCTTCGGAGCGGTCGTAAAACCAGCGCGGCCGCCGACCCGATAACCACAAGGTCCGACTGGTAATAGGAAATACTCCCTTGTAATATTTCCTCCGATGTTTTGTCCGCGAGCGGAAGCAGCTCCCCGCGGAGCAACTGCGCAAGCTGCGGCCCCCGTAACGACAATAGTTCAGCCCCAGTGATTGGTTCGCCGCTTGGGCGCCCTATTTCCTTTACGTTTATTACCAGATATTCTTCCTGCAGCCAGTCCTGTGTAGGCTTGATTATCGCGGGTTGCATTTGGTCCAAATGGCGGCGCACGGTGGCCCGCGCATCGGCTTCGATATCAACGGGGTCGATCCAGCGCGAAGTTTCGGATATTAGCGTGTTCCAATCGCATTCGAATGGCAGCTCCAACTGAAGCACCACACCAGCAAATGAGTAATACCGGATCGAACAAACGGCGTGCTCTTGGGTCTTCAGTGTGACTGAATCGGCTCGCTCCGTGACCGGAGCCTGCTCAAATCGCACATAGTCTGGGGTGCGCCTCGGGAAGATATTTTCTACCGGTTCCCCGCGCTCACCCAAGAGCTGCCGCAGTTTCTCGAGGTCAAAAGCTTCGGCGACATCGTAGAAGAAGAGAATGCGGAAAGAGCCGCGCAAAAGTTCGGTGTCTCTTAGGACGGGAGAAGTCGCTGTGTGCGCCTGGGTAGGCAATTGTCAAGACCTGAGCGGTGTTCCCACGCGGAATCGCGTGTCCGGAAAGATTCGCGAGCTCTGAACTCCCTGGCTCTAAGCTCTCCAAACACTTCTCACAGGTATTGATTAGCTGCAGGTGGTCTCGTCAATCCCGTATACCTGTCAGTCTAACGCTTACAAAAGGTTGCCTTCGGTAGCGCTAACTGGTACAGGCTCGCATGTCCACGCAAACCAAGCTGGTAATTGAGGCGAGGGAACAAATTCCTTGACTGCCTCCGTGGCACTGCCGAATAATATGCCACTTGCGCTTCCCTTCGGGTGCCCTATCGTAATCGCGAAGCGCATCATGCCAGGAGCCTGTCCATGAAACGTTTCTGCTTAGTCTCAGCCCTTCTTGCTGTTGCGGCGTTCATTCTTCCAACGGTCGCTGAAAACCGGGAGCGCGAGATTTTTCAGCTGGAAGAAGCAACCATCGCCGATATTCACCACGCATTTCGGTCGGGTCTGCTGAGCCCCGAGCAGCTCGTGCGTATGTATCTCGCCCGGATTGACGCATACGACCAGGCCGGCCCACGGCTGAACAGTTACTTGCATGTGAACGAGCACGCGATCGATGCCGCACGCGCCCTGCATGATGAAGACACCAATGACGACCACGACAACCACGACGCCAAACCTTTGTTCGGCGTTGCTGTCATCGTTAAGGACAACGTGGATACCCGTGACATGCCTACTACCGCGGGATCTGTGGCCCTCGGCGGTTCCATACCTCCAAATGATGCCTGGATCGCACGAAAGCTGCGACGCGCCGGAGCAATCATTCTCGGAAAGGGCAGTCTGACCGAGTTCGCGAATTTTCTGACTGCGGGCATGCCCACTGGTTATAGCTCGCAACTGCGCCGGCAGCTATTCCAGCGTGGCGGCGATTTGGCGACGGTCGGCTACGGATTCAATCCCTACGATCCTCGGCCCGACCCGAGAAAGGAATTCAATGATGGTCGTCCGGCTCTGGCGACTGGTGGCTCGAGCTCAGGCCCCGCTATCGCTGTGGCCGCGAACCTGGCGACGGTGGGCGTCGGCACGGAAACATCTGGGTCGATCCTTAGCCCCGCAACGCAAAATCTTCTTGTGGGCATTAAGCCGACCGTTGGGCTCGTGAGCCGCACCGGCATCATACCGATCACTGCTGATCAGGACACGGCCGGCCCGGTGGCGCGTACGGTGAACGATGCCGCGAAGCTTCTCGGCGTGTTGGCTGGGTACGACCCTCAGGATCTAGCGACAGCTGCATGCCTTACACCGGGCAAGTGCTTCAGTGATTACACGCGATTCCTAAAGAAGGATGCACTTCGCGGTGTGCGCATCGCGGTCCCACATTGGACTTACTGGACCGACAACAACCACAACGTGAACCTCAGTGCAGAGCAGCAGCAGGTGATGAACGATGCCATCGAAGTGTTGCGAGCCGAGGGTGCTTATGTCGAAGACTTTCATGAGATTCCGACCCAGCAGGAGCTAATCAATTTCCCTGGCTGTGGCGCGTTGCCAATTCCCGCAAACTGCTCCACAGTGCTGCTCTACGGCTTCAAACGTGACCTCAATGCCTATTTGTCTACCCTGGGCCCAAGCGCGCTTGTTCACACGCTTGCTGACGTGATTGCCTACAACAACGCGAACGCCTCGGTGGCGCTTAAGTACGGCCAAGTGCTTGCGATTTCTGCCAATTCACTCAACACCGACCCGGGCAGTGGCGACACGATCCGTTATCAGAAGGATAGAGCAAAAGATGTCGACATTGCTAAGACCCGCGGGCTCGACGTTGTCTACAAAGATTTCGACGCCATCCTATTTCCAGCGAATCGCGGTGCGAATATCGCAGCGCGCGCGGGTTATCCCAGCATCGTAGTACCAGCTGGGTTCGTACCGAATCCAGCCGTGCCGCCTCCACCACTGCCGCCTCCAACGCCCTTCCCGGACGGCTTCGACGCGCAGGATGCGCCTTACGGGGTGACTTTTTCTGGGCCCGCATTCAGTGAGCCTCTATTGATCGGGCTGGCCTACGCTTTCGAACAGGCCACCCAACATCGCGAGCCGCCAGCCAGCACCCCACCGCTGCCGAGCGACATTGTCCGCGAGCGCCACCACAACTAAACGGGTATTGTTTGAGTGCGAAAGGTTAGCGACTGAGCAAACAAAAGTTCAGCGCTGGATTGTGACTTGAGTAGTCCCTTCTCAATACCTGGACGACCCAGAATAACCTGAAAGAAAGAGACATGCCCACCACCGTACCCAACACTTGCGACCAGAATCACGACTACGGCGATGAGCAAAAAGCCTTTCACGGCGGCCTGATGGATCGGTTCGTCGAAGCTCTCAGCTGCAACGATCCGGTGCTCGGCAAGAAGAGCGTGATGGGCTACTACGACGGCAACACGGTCACTGCCTTTTGGAACTACGCACAAAACTTCGCCATGAGCGACAATTTTTACAACACGACATTTGGCCCCTCCACACCTGGCGCGCTGAATTTGGTCGCCGGCAACACCTATGGAGCCACCCTTGTGCGCGGACCAGCTAAGGGCGAAATCGCGGACGGTTTGTCGTTTGGCGCGGTCATTGGTGACCCTCGACCCGCCACTGATGTCTGCGCGCCGGCCTCCGGAGCAACTGTTACCATCAGTGGAAACAACGTTGGTGATCTCTTAAACGCCGCGGGAGTTACCTGGGGATGGTTCCAGGGCGGTTTCGCGGATTGCAAGGCTTCGCATACCGGCATGACAGGATTGACCAAGCTCGATTACATTCCGCATCATGAGCCGTTCCAGTACTATCCACAGACCGCGAACCCCAAACATCTGCCCGCTACATCTATCGCGATGATCGGCAGAACCGATCAGGCCAACCATCAGTATGACCTCGCTGACTTCTGGAAGGCCGTAAACACTCACAACATGCCCGCCGTGGCCTTCCTCAAAGCAGCCGGATACCAAGATGGCCACGCGGCTTACTCGGATCCGCTCGACGAGCAGCAATTCCTCGTGGAAACAATTAACGCCTTGCAGAACTCATGACTTCGGAAGGAATCCTGGGAATCGTTTTCTTCATTCGCCGAGCGAAGCGCTCGACGAAATACTGGGCAAGGACCGGTATGTCATCCGGACGCTCGCGCAGAGGTGGCAAATAGATTGGGAAAACATTCAAGCAATAGAAGAGATCAGAACGAAATTTGTGATCGTTCGCCATCTCCTGTAGATCACGATTGGTGGCGGTGATGAGGCGTGCGTCGGTAAAAAGGGTGCGCGGGTTTCCCAATCGTTCAAACTCACCCTCTTGCAGCATGCGAATAAGTTTGGTCTGCAGCGCAAGAGGAATCTCGGAGAATTCCTCGAGGAAAAACGTTCCGTGCTTGGCCAATTCGAGGCGCCCAATGCGTTTGGCGATCGCGCCCGCAAACGCACCTTTCTCGTGACCGAAGAGCTCGCTTTCGACGCCCCCTGCGGGGATGGAGGCACAATTAAATTTTACGAAGGTGCTCGAGGCGCGAGGACTAAGATTGTGGATTGTCTGGGCAATGAGTCCCTTTCCCGTACCGGTCTCACCACAGATGAGAACAGTTGACAAGGTGGGCGCCACGGCTTGGACTCGCTCCAGTACAAGTCGCAGCGCTGCGCTTTTTCCAGCAATCTCCTCAAAGCTCATGCTTCTTCTTGGCCCCATAGATATAGAAATGAAAAACAAATTCTGGGGGATGGGTTGCAAAATCAAACCCCTTTTTTCTAAATGTCAGGAGAGACTAGGCGGGGAGTGTGAACTGCCCATTACATTCCATTGAATACTTGTTAAATGGTCTTTGTTTGAGTGTGACACTCGGAACACTCGGGCTTCACCAAACGTCCTACCGCAGCGACGGGCCGCTCGAGCTGGTTCTCGTCACTTCGATTTCCACAGTTTTTTTCGCTCCCGGTGGCTTGTTACACGATATTCAAGATTGCTTCACACGGAAGTAATGCGCACCTAGTACTTTCCACCAAGAAATCTTTCACCTAAGCAAGATCAGTCGTCGCCGTGCTTGCGGCAAGGCGGGAAGCGATCCGCTCCATTGCGCGGTGAAAAGTCTTCTGCAGTGGCAGAACGAGAGAAAACGTGAAGCCGCTTGAGTTGAAAATTCTGAGGAGGAAGTGATGAAAGTGAAATGGTTCCGTCTGCTGATGTTGGCGGGAGCTGTGTATTTGTTCGCCGCAACGCCGAAGGGTACATTTGCCCAAATGGATCAAGGCAGAATCGGGGGCCAGGTTGTGGACGCAAAAAATGCCTCCGTTGCCCACGCCACGGTAATTGTCCGGAATGAGCGCACCGGCGAGTCACGCACCGTAGAAACCGATGGCGAAGGAAATTACCAGGTTCTTGCTCTGAAGCCTTCTTTCTACACGATCGGCATAAGAGCCGACGGATTTGCTCCTGCGGAAATGACCAACGTTCAACTGAGCGTCGGCCAGGAAATTCGCCGAAACTTCACTCTGCAATTGCCGTCGGTGAGCCAAACCGTGGAGGTTACCGGAACCCTGGAAGGGGCCATCGACACCAGTTCCGCGAGCATGGGCGTCAATATCAACGAGCGCGAAATTGCGGAGCTCCCTCTGAACGGTCGGCAGGTTTCTCAGCTGTTTTTGCAGGCGCCGGGCTCGCAGAATGTTGGCACAGGTACCTTTGGCGAAGTCCGTTTGAGCGGGCGATCTTGGGAAGAGAATGCCATTCGCTACGACGGCATTGAGGGCACCAACGTCATAAGCGGAGCACCCGGGGTGCTCAATGACGAGCTCAATACACCCTTCCGGCTGCAAGCCAGCCTTGAGAATATTCAGGAATTCCGCGTCGAGTCCAATAATTATCCCGCCGAATACGGCACCGGCTCGGGCGGGCAAATCACTTTGATCACCAAGTCCGGATCCAACGCTTTTCACGGATCGGCGTTTGAGTACCTCCGGAATGACAAGCTGGACGCCCGCAATTTCTTTGACCCGGTGCAAAAATCGAGGCTCCGCCTGAACCAGTTCGGTGGATCGCTGGGCGGTCCCATCGCCAAGGACAAGCTGTTCTTTTTTGGGTATTACGAAGGCTACCGTCTAAGGGCCGGGATCAACAGCATTGAAGCGGTTCCGCACGTGGCCACGCAGGCGGTAACCGGTCAGCCCTTAGGCCGAACGGTGGATCCTCGCATTCAACCGTTGCTTCCGGCATTCATCGGCAAGGGCTCCTTTATCCTGCCTGGCGCTTCCAAAGATCCCGCTAATTTCGACATCTACCAGCTCAACGGCCTGTCAACGGTTGACGAAAACTCTGGTGGTCTGCGCCTCGACTATCGCATAAACGAGCGCCACACGTTGTATGCGCGCATGTTCCGGGATCAAGGCCATTGGATTTCTCCGGAGGGCGTCACTGGACGGCAGTTGTTCGTTACCCTGAACCCGCAAAACGCGGTCCTATCGCTACAGAGCAACCTCAGCAGCAGGCTCGTCAACGAGGCGAAGGTAGGTTTCAACGAGGCGCTATCGCGAATCAATGGCGTAGCCCCAACCATACCCGGAGTTGATCTCTCCAATATCGCGGTCAGTATTTCGGGCAACGTAGCCAACTCGGGAATCGTTGGGCAAGGCTCCGATACCGGTGTAGCAACGCCCGGCGGATTGGTTCGTTCCAACAGCGCGTCGAACGGCCAAGCGCAGCCTTACACTCCGTACTCGATTTCCTACATCGACAACCTTTCCTGGCTAGCCGGCAAGCACAGCCTCAAGTTCGGAGTGGAAGTCCGCGCGCTTCGACTGTATACCGATCGCATCGGAGGGAGCACCTATACCTTCGCAAACCTGAACAGTTTCCTCAGTAACACATTGGCGTCGACCGCCTACCTCAGCCCGGTGAGCAGCCCCAGCCCTTACAATGCGGGCGCGACCGGTAACCGCCTCCTGAAGGAGGAATACTATATCGGCTACGCGCAGGATGAATTCAGGATCCGCCCTAACCTCACGCTGAATTACGGTCTGCGCTACGAGTATTTCGCGCCGATGCGAGAAGACCGCAATTTGTACATCGGATTCGACACCAACACCGGGGTAATAAGCAGCCCGAACTTCTGCTACTCGCCGGTGTTTCCGCAGACGGCCCCCGGAGTGTGCCCCGGAGGAGCTAGGGATTGGTACAAGTCCAACACAGGAAACGTCGGTCCACGAGTGGCCATCGCCTGGTCTCCGTTCTCTTCGCTTCAGGGACTATTTGGAGGCGACCACACTGTTTTGCGCACGGGATTTGGCATTCTATACGGCCCTCCGCAGGCGGAGACTTTGCTTCAGCCAGTCGAGAGCGACCGTGTCTGGATGAGCCTGGGCGGAGGGAGTTACTGCGGCGCAACCGATCCCGCCTGCCCAACCACACCGCAGAACTTGACGGCCTTCTTCACCAACCCGGCGAATATCAACAATCGACAGGCTCAGGTTCGCGCCTATGCCCCGGACTTTACCGTTCCCGAGCGTATCTATCAGTACACGGCCTCGTGGGAACAGCAGTGGGGTAGCAAATTTGTAAGCACAGTGGCCTACGTCGGCAGCCAGGGACGTAATCTATTCTTGCGCAGCATCACCAATAAAGTCGTGTCCGTTCGGAACAACACCGCCAACGGCAGCGCCATTGTTTTTCGGCAGTTTGACATCGATCGGGGCGGAAACACTGTGTTGCGCCCCTACACCGAAATTGACTATAAGACCAGCGGAGGCTACGACGCCTATAATTCTCTGCAAGCTCAGCTGGTTCGCCGCTCGCGTGTTGGCCTGACGCTCAGTGCTCAGTACACTCTGTCGAAGAGCTTTGGAAACTCCGCCGGGTATAAGGAAGCTCTCACCGTTGGCAATCCCTTCAACTTCGACTATGACAATGGCTACAACATCTTCGATGTGCGGCACTCGGCCAACGTGAGTGCTCTTTACGACTTGCCATTTGGCAAGGGCAAGCACTATCTAAGCGACGCGAACGGGATTGCTCAAGGCGTCCTGGGCAATTGGGAACTGGGCACGATCGTGAGCTTGCGCTCCGGTTTACCGGTGGACATGCGCATTGTTCGTCCCGATGCAGTGTTTGTGAATGGTGCGGGGGCGGTCTTCGGTTCCCAGCTCGCTGGCTGCACCATGACACCCGGCCAGCCGAACACTTGCTACACGGCGGTCATCAATACTCCCGGTGGCGGCAGCTCTCGCAACGTTCGTCGCCCCGACCTGATTCCCGGCGTGAACCCGTTCTTGCCGAACGGTTGGCTCAATCCCGCCGCATTCACCGTCCCCAAGCCTGGAACATACGGAAAGCTGCAGCGCGGAGCGCTGCACGGCCCGAGCTACTCGCAAACCGACCTGACGCTTGCGAAGAGGTTTCCGGTGCATGAATCCATGAGCGTGGAATTTCGCGCGGAAGTTTACAACCTGTTCAATCACAGTATCTTCCAGAATCCGATCGCCACACTTAACCCCACATTAGGTACCGGTGCGAATCAGATGCAACCGGGTATGCCGTTTACCTCGCTTTCGGCCGGCGGCGGTGGACGGTTCGGTCAATTCAACCAGACTGTGTCCAGGACTGTGGGCACCGGAACCAACCGGCAGATTCAGTTCGCCCTGCGCCTGAATTTCTAGCCTTAGGAAGAGAGAGCAACGAGGGGCTCGCGGCAGCTCGACGCGAGCCCCTCGTTGTTGCAGTTGCAAAATGCGACGGGCGCTTCGGCATCGGCGAAATCAAAGGGTAGCGAAACCGTTCATCGCTTGATCTCCGCGGCTTCCTAGAGTTGGCACCGTTAACAGGGCCGCTCTTCCAGAATCTGCTCGAAGATGCTCGGGATCTCGAAGACCGCGCGGTTTTTCAAGGCACGGACATTCGAGCGGTAGCGCGACAAATTTTCCGGTTGCAGCATTTGCTCAACGGCTTTATCGATCTCCTTGAAATTCGGCAACACAATTCCCAAATCGCCTTCCTCTATCCACTCGGCGTTGTAACGTTCTTGTGGAAGCGTCCGCGAATTCGACTCGACGATCACGGGTAACTTCATTTCCAGGGACTCCGAGATGCTTCCCGGACCAGGTTTGCCGATGAAAAAGTCCGCGGCGCGCATGAATTCGTTCACGCGCGCTGTGAATCCCTCGACGTGAATTGGGAGCCTCCATTTCTTTTCGCGCAGATGCGTAGCCAGAGAATCGTTTCGTCCGCAAAGCAGGATGAGCTGTAGCGGTTGTGAAGAGCGGCTCAAACGATCGGTGATTTGCAGCATCACCTCCGAACCGTATCCGCCGAAGAGCACCAGTCCAGTGGGCAGATCCGGCTGAAGGCCCATCTCGATACGTTGTTGCGGGGGCGGTTGCAGCGGCCCCGTTTCATAAAAGCGAGGATGCAAAATCATGCCCGACGCTCGAAAAATATGCGCGTCATCATGCCCGAGTGCATGTGCCTGCTCGACAGCGCGATCGCTCCCACAAATCAAGAATTGTTCCTGACGCTCGATCCAAAAATGCGGCGGAAAATCGGCCAGGTCCGTGAGTACGGTCACGAAGGGTTTGCCCGGCGCCGCCGCGCGAAAACTCTCACAGAGCGCGCGATTGAAATGCGGGATCACAGAAATCAGCAGGTCTGGTCGGCTCTCGGCCCAGTAGTCGGTAAGAAGTTTCACTGAGGCTTGGTGATAGACGCGGATCGCTGTTTGTAGCACGCGGAGGATCTCGGTACTTCCGAGCGTCCAACCCTTGCGAAGAATCTTGTTGTACATCTCCTGGATGCGAATGCCCGTGACCTTCCGAAAAACGTCGAGAGAGTCCATAACGATCTGGAAATTCACCAGGCGAACGTCCCACGACCTTTGTTGACGTTTGATGACAAGTTCCAGAGCAGTTGCGGCGTTGCGATGACCTCCGCCGGCGTCGTGGAAGACGACGTCAAGCCGCTTCATGTAGCTCACAAGGGGCTGTACTCATAGGCACTTCTCAGCCATTCCTTTCCGTCCGTAAGCTGAATGTTGGTCGCTACTATCACGACACGTTCACTGGATTTTTGCAATCGTGTCAAATTCGCGTAACACCTTACACGATACCAAGGATTATGAAATGCGACCTGCACGTGCATTCGACAGGCTCGGGGATGTGCAAAAGCCCCGTGCTCGAACGATTCTGCCGGGAATGTTATAGCGACCCTCGCGAGTTATACGACACTCTGAAGGCTTGGGGAATGGATTTAGTGACCTTAAGCGATCACGATTCAATCGATGGTGCAGAGTGCTTGCGCCCTCATAAGAATTTGTTTCTCAGCGAAGAGGTTACCTGCCAGATGCCCAGCGGCACAGAGCTTCACGTGGGCGTCTACGATATCAGCGAACGCCAGCATTATGAAATCCAATCGCGCCGCAAAGATTTGCTGTCCCTGCTAGCGTATCTTTCGGAGCGACGGCTATTTTATACCGTCAATCATGTTTTCTCCTCATTGACCGGGCGGCGAAACGCAGACGATTTTCTATGGTTCGAGTCGCTGTTCCCTGCCTATGAGACGCGCAACGGCCAGATGCTTCCCGAGCAAAACGCACTCGCTGTGCGGCTCGCCCAAATGCACGGAAAGGCTGTCATCGGCGGCAGCGATGCCCACACCCTTGCCTCGGTCGGAACAACGTACACGGAGGTGCATGGGGCGCGAAGCGTCGAGCAATTTTTGAGCGGGATTCGCGTGGGCCGGGGAGTAGCGCGCGGCGAAGAAGGACGGTACAGCAAGCTCACTCGCGACGTCTTGCAAATTTCCGTGCAGACGATGCGCGAGAGGCGCTGGACAATCGCTCTGGCTCCCCTCATCGGTGTAATTCCTGCTTGGACGTTTCTGCACATTTGTACTGAGATGGTGTTCTCTCGCTACTGGGAAAAACGGCTCTTTGGGAAACCTTCGCTCGAACAGAGCCGGCTCTGGGATCTCGGAAACCAGATCGAGGAGGCAGCCACGTGACTCTCACACGCGCTGTCTGGGGCTATATCGACAACCGCGACCGTCGCGTCATGCTCCGAATGCAGTGCTGGCGCGCACCCCGCTGGATCCGATTGTGGATGACCTATGCCACACGCCTGGGTGATGGCTGGGTATGGTATTCGCTGGGGCTCATGCTCCTGGTGTTCGGCGGAGCGAGCCGTTTCGCCGCCCTCGGTTCCGGCGCACTCGCCTCTCTGGCCAGCATTTTTTTATTTCGCTCGCTCAATAACATGAGTCGGCGCAACAGGCCGTGTGAAATCGAGCCCCATTGCTGGTCGCGCATTCTTCCTCCCGACCAATTCTCCTTTCCGTCAGGCCATTCCATGACGGCCTTTGCGATTGCCGGTGCCATCGGCACCTTCTATCCGCATCTTCAGGCGCCGCTGTACTTTCTGGCGACTAGTATCGCCCTATCGCGCATCGTTGTTGGCATGCACTTCCTGAGTGATATTGTGGCTGGCTCGGCCATTGGGGCTTTGCTCGGCTACGGTTCTGTTCAGTTGTTCCACTAGAAGCGCGGTATTCATTGGCCCGCCTGGCATTCAGCGTCTTCACGTTTGTTGAACAGATGCGACGGTCAATTCTTTGACAATCCCTGCTTGCATTGAAACTACTCGAATGAGTCTTGAAGCGTTGATAGGCGGCAAACTAATGAAGTACGCGACCCTGGGATAATAAGCTGCTCACCCTCCCGCGGTAAAACCGTCGCTTAACTCCGTGTTTCACTGAAGGGTACCGCCCCACGTTAGTCTCCAAATTGCTCATTGAGAGATCTAGCTAAAGGCTGTTGCAAAACCCCGATTCTTCAAATTCTATCGGTTGACCCAGTAATTTCGTGGAGCAAGGGGGCTCGATGTTGCTTTGAGCTGCC
>Ga0209117_1000080_pt1 | contig 68870 bp, 54 predicted proteins | sample BlaSpr_A8_OM2_M2_FD_187978 | JGI IMG/M metagenome (GOLD analysis project Ga0209117, IMG submission 187978) | Forest soil microbial communities from Thunder Bay, Ontario, Canada - Black Spruce, Ontario site 2_A8_OM2_M2 (SPAdes) (version 2) | ecosystem: Environmental > Terrestrial > Soil > Boreal... | reverse complement strand
GTTCATGCGGCGACGAGCCGGGGTTCAGTGAGCCAGGTCGCGCACCAGGCCGGCGCGCAAGCCGCATGGCCGCGAGCGCAGACCGTTGTGCTCGGCGCGACCGGCGTCGCGTTGGGTCTCGCTGTGGCCGCACTGGCCTGGTACCACTCGAGCTGGGCGACGGTGGCGATGGTCATCCTGGTCGTCGCGACAGCGGCCATCTTCGTGCGTACTCTCGGGTGGAGCGTAGGTCTGACCGTGCTGCTCGTCGTGACCTGCCTGATCGACCGCAACACGTTTCCTGCCGGCCGGCTCAACATCCGTCCAGAGCAGGTCGCGGGCCTCCTGGCACTCGTCGCCTGGGCGGCGTTCTTTCTCCGCTCACGCCGCGACCTCAAGCACATCTGGCCCGACCGCACTGAGGTCGCGCTGCTCGCATGGTTCGCCCTGGCGCTGGTCAGCAGCGTTGTCTCCGCGCCCAATCGAATTGACAGCCTCAAAGTCCTGGCCCTCCTCGTCGTGTCGTCGCTGGCGTTGTTCTTGCCGCGCAGGCTGCTGGCAAATCGGCCGGAGAAGCTCGAGGCGGTGGTGGGCTGGGCGCTGCTGGCCTTCGCGGTCGAGAGCGTTTACGCGTCGCTGACGTATTTCGTCCATGTGTTCGGGCCGACCATCTCGATCAGCCTGAATCCCGCCACGGGTCACCTGAACGCCTACGGCACCTTATGGGAGCCGAACGTACTCGGCGCGATGGCCGGCGCGGGCGCTGTCGGCTGGGTGTTCCTCGGACCGCGGTACTTCAAGCACAGCTGGATTGGTGTCGCAATATGCCTGACGGCCTGTGTGGCCAGCTTTGCGCGAGCCGCCTGGCTCGCTGTGATCATCGTCATTGGCTTGACCGTGGCGACGGGTCTACGACGGCGGATCGACCTCAGAACCCTTGGCTTCGGCGCCGCCGGCGCCGCGGTGGCAGTGGCCTGGATCTTTGCCTCCGACCGGCTTGGCAACTACACGCAGGGCGGGGGAGTCGGTTCCTCGGTAGGCAATGCCACTGACATCCTCGGCCGGCTGTACCAGTTCGCTCCGGCCTTCACCGACCTCAAGCTGGACCCAATCTTGGGCGTGGGCATCGACAGCTTCGGTCAACTCCACATAAGGTTCGACGGCGTGCCCGAGCATCTGGGCAACCTCGAGCTGCTCGTCTTGCATGACACCGGGGTGGTGGGTCTGCTCGTCTTCGCTGCGTTCGTCGTCGCCATCGTGATTGCGATTTGGAAGTCTCGGGAGAATCCGGTAGTGCTCGGGCTTGCCGCCATGACGACCGTCATCGCACTTGCGAACCAGGCCACCGAAACGCTCGAGCTGATGATCACCTGGCTGCTGATCGGGCTTCTACTCGCGGCCACCGATGCCGGTGCCCATGTCAGCTCGCCATCGATCGCTCGCACAGCTCGAGATACCGCGTCGTGACCTCTTCCCAGCTGTAACGCGCTTTGGCTCGGGCACGGGCCGCCTCGCCGAGCCGGCGCCGCTCCTCTGTATTCGGCCAGATCTCGGACAGCAGCTTGGCCAGCGCTTCCGGAGTCTTCCAGTACCTGCCGGCATCGCCGAGAACTTCACGGTTGCTCTCGGTCTCGCGGGCCAAGATCGCGTTTCCCGCGGCCATCTGCTCGACCAGGACCGGATGAGTACCTCCCACCGTCGCCGCGAGCACGAAGACGCCCGCGTGGCTCGTCAGCTGCTGGTAGGCCGACCCGAACTGGTAGCCGGTGAAGATCGCGTTCGGTGGGGCAAGCGAACGAAGGGTCGCCTTGTACTCCTCGGCATAGGCGGCATCGCCGACCACCAGCGCCGGGATGTCGATGCCTGACAGCTTCACTCCCTTCAGGTAGTCGTGGGCCCCGTTCTCGGGCACCAGCCTTCCCACCAGCAACAGGTAGCAGGCCGGCTCGAGCGACCAGGCCTCGAGCGCGGTCGTTCCGGTGTCAGCGGGCGGGTCGGCGCCATACGGAACGACCTCGGTCTCGCGGTTGTAGACGTCGCTGTAGTAACGGCGAACGGCCTCGGCATCCGCGATGACGATGCTCTTTCCGTGTGCTGCCATTCCCTCGGTCGTCCTGAGATACCAGCTCGCGAACCGGCCCCACTTGTCCCGCCGCCAGTCCGCGCCGTCCACGTTGAAAACGGTCCGCCGTCCGCGAACTTCGAGGGCACGCACGACCGGGGCGTTGCCCACCCCCATGCAGACGATCGCAGTGTCGCGTGGCAGCCGGATCGCGCTTAGCGCTGTATGAGTGAGCGTTTCCAGATGCTTCTGGCGAACGGCGGGCAGGTACTCGAGATGCATGCCCAGGTAGTCGCTCGGCCGTTCCCGAAAGTGCGTAGTGCGGCAGAACACCGTGACGTCGTGGCCACGCTCGACCATGCGGCGCCCGACCTGCTCGACGCATGTCTCGAATCCGCTGTAGGTGGCGGGCACGCCTCGCGTGCCGATGAACGCGACGCGCATCGCGAGATTCAGGCTAGCTGGTCGGCGGCTGCGCTCAGTAGCCGGTCAGGTTGCGGGCGATGTCCTGGCCGCCCCAGTAGGGCCCCGAAGGCTGCGCCGGGGCGTTGCCAAACGGGTGCAGCCCGCCGTAGCCGTCGAGCGTGTAACCCCCTGGCGCGGTCAGGGTCGAGCCCGGCAGCAGCCAGACCCCCCGCGCGATGTCCCAGGGAGCCCAGTAAGCGCTGGTGGCCAGCGAGGGTGGCATGGCCTGGCCCGCCGGCGTGAAGGGATGGATGTGGCCGTAACCGTCGAGCACGTAGCCGGAGTGCGTGCCGGGGATGAGTGCGATGTCGTGGACGATATCCCAGTAGGCCCAGTAGCCGGAGAGCTGGACCGCGGTCGGGCGCGGCTTGCCGATGCCGAAGGGATGGATGCCGCCAAAGCCGTCGAGCACGTAGCCGCCTGTGCCGTCGGAGAAGATGACCACCCTGCGCGCGATGTCCCAGCCCGGCCAGTAGCCGTCGATGTTGACCGGGGGCGGCAGCGGCTTGCCGTTGACGGAGAATTGATGCAGGCCGCCAAAGGCGTCGAGTATGTAGCCGCCGCTGCCGTCGGGCATGAAGGCGAAGTCGCGGGCGATGTCCCAACCCGGCCAGTAAGGATTCCAGGCAAAAGAGATCGGGGCGCCATAAGAGTGCAGGCCGCCCCAGCCGTCTAGCGTTGCTCCTGACTGCGGGACGCTGCCGGGCAGCGCCCTGCCGACGCGGGCGATCTTCCAGCCCGGCCAGTACCCGCTGATGTGTAAGGGCGGGCTCCCGTCAGCACCGACGCCGCCGTACGCGTCCACGGTGTAGAGACCTGCGTAGGGGTGAGACAGGGTCGCGTTAGCAGCGACAGTGGTCGACCCCACCGCCCATGAGCTCACCACACCAGCCGTCGAGTGCGAACGCGCCTGGAACTTGTAGTCATGGCCGGCAAATCCAACGGCTTGCGCGGAACCGGTTCCTGGTCCGGTGACCGTTGCGTTGACCGAGTACCAGGCGCCCCAGTTGATAGTGCTGTCGTACTGCACGACCTCGTAATAAGCCACCGAGCAGCTTCCCGAGGAGAGCCCGAAGCTGAACGCGGTGGTGGTCACTGAGGCGGGCAGGGTCATGGTCGCTGGGCAGGAGAAGTACGTGCTCAGCTCGGACCACAGCTCAGGGGCGCCGCCGTCGTAACCGAGCGCCCAGATCCCAACACCTCGAATCCCCTTCGTGTTGGCGAGGTCGTACTTGACGCCCAGGGACTGCGTGTCATCGAAATACATCTCCTGCCAGGCGCCCGCGTTGTGACCGCATGGGTCGCCGCTTGCCGGGCTGTACCAGACCGCCCAGTACGACTGTGCAGTGGCGTCCCACCGAGTCGCCGGGTGGGCGCACGCGAGATCCTTGAAGTTGTTCGAGTAGGAATCCGCCTGAGCGCCAGAGGTTGGCGCGTAGGGTACGTCGCTGCTGGTAGTGAACCGATAGCCGTACCAGGGGACGCCGAGGATGATCTTCGACGCCGGCGCCTTGGTCAGATATTCGGCGATTGATTGTGTGTCGTTATAGGTCCACCCGGTCATCGGTGCGTTGGGACCCGCCTGGCCGGGCATGTTGCTGAAGGACATGTCGTAAGCCATGATGAAAAAGGCATCAACGTTCGGCGCGAGTGTGTCAATCCTGTAGAGGCCGTCGTTCCAGCTCGCCGAGCCTGTGTAGGTGTCGATGGAAACGAACGCGGACGGCCAACGCTTGTGCACCTGCGTTGTCATCTGGCCGGCGAAGGTCGTCAGTCCGGTCTGAATGTTGGGATAGGTGGGGCTCGGCCCGGTGCCCTCGAAGTCGATGTTTACGCCATCGAAGCCCCGATTCGCCATCGCGCCGATCGTGTTGTCGATGACCAGCTGCGTGATCGACGGGTTGGTGACGACGTCATTGATCGCCGCGGTGCCCGTGCCCTTGATCGTCAGGACGACCTTGTCTCCGGCCTGGTGGGCCCGCGCGATCATGTCGACCAGGTCCTGACTGAAATAGCCTCTCCACCCTGAGGTGTTCTGGTTCCACGATCCATCCCAGTTCACGTCGAGGCCGAAGTACGCGACGGTGCTCATCACGTCGTAGTTCCAGGTGCTCCATTGGGAGAGGGCCCAGTACGGCGCGAAACCGAAGACCTCTTTCTGCAAGCCGGCACGGTTGTAGGTCCCCGCGCGGAAGGGTGATGCATCGAGGGGCTGTTCCAACGTGGCGGTCGCCGCCATCGGCGTTAGATTCAGATGGTCGTTGATGTGCCGAGACTCGAGGCGCGTCAGCGGTCCGATCAAGGGATCGGCCATGGCTGCGGGATGGGCAGCGTGTGGCTTCGAGCTGACCGCCATCTGATGTGCGGACGCCGGCGTGGTGCTGGTGAGAACCAGCCCCACCACGATGCCGATCCCGAATAGCGAGCGCAATGCGGCGACTTTCGGACCCAAGGGCGTCGTGAGGGTACCCCGATTCACCTGCTGAAGGCAAGGCGACATGTCTCTACACCCGCAGAGACGTATTCAAGCAAGCTTGACCCCGCCCTGGCACGGCGTGTACAGTGCGAACCCCTAACGCCCCGCCAAATGTTGCTGCAACGAATCCGGCATACCGTCCTTGCACTTGTGATGATGCTCGCGATCAGCGGGTTCGCGCCCTCGAGCGCGGTGGCATCTTCTTCGCCGACGCCCGCACCCAAATCAGACCAAGCCCATCCGCAGGTCATGCAGGAGGTGGCGAGCAGGGTGGCGACCGCGAACGTAGGGGCCCTCCGGCCCTTTGTCCCCAGGCCGAAGATGGCAGCGGTCGGAGGATTGGGAGGCATGCAGCGCGAGGTCTTCGGATTCGCGCTTGCCAGCAGCTTGAGTGACCCCACCGTGGGCTACCCGACGTGGAATTTCTCTCTCCTGTCCACCGTCGCGTTCTTTGGTCTACACGTCAACGACGACGGGACTTTCGCGTCCGACGCGGGGATGGCCGTTTGGAACTCCAGCCAGCTCAGCGATCTCTTGAGCGTCGCTCACGCGAATCGCACCAAGGTCGTCCTGACGATCATCCTGCAGGACTTCGGCTCTGGGACGCCACACATGTGTGCGGGCCTGGCGCATTCCGCCGCGATCATCGCGAACACTGTCGCGCAAGTCCGAGCAAAGGGCGTCGACGGAGTCAACGTCGACTTCGAAGGCCTGAACTGGAACTGCGGGACCCCAGACTCGAGCTGGTCTCGCCACGCCTTTACCAAGTTCGTCGGCAGCCTGCGTTCGGCCATGGCCGGCGGCTCGTACCTGTCGGTGGACACCTACGCCAGCTCGGCCACCGATCCATATGGCTTCTTCGACATCGGCGGCATGGGTCCACAGGTTGACTCGTTCTTCGTCATGGCTTACGACCTCGAATACGCGAACTACGCTCGCGCACCGCTGAGCTGCAGCCAGTTCTGCCTGGGCCCGACTGCACCGTTGAGCGGCTATTACTACAACGACACCAGCACCACCAGCCAGTACCTGTCGGTGGTCGCAGCGTCCAAGGTCATCCTGGGCGTCCCGTACTACGGCCGCAAAGCGTGCGTCAGCACCGCCACTGCAAACCAGTACGCGGTCGGCTCAGTGGTGGCAGACACATACCTGGACGCGTCGACGGAGCTGAGTGCACCTGGCGCTGGCTTCGTGCCGGGCAGCTACGTGGCCCATCGCGATGCCAACGACCCTTCTGGCGAGGAGCGCTGGGACACATGGTCCAACACCACGATGGGCTGCACGAGGGAGCTGTACTGGGATGACACGGTTTCGCTTGGACACAAATACGCACTCGTCAACAGCTCCAACCTGCGCGGCGTGGGCCTGTGGAACCTGAACTACGGAGGCGGCGCGCCCGAGCTCTGGTCGACGCTCAGCAGCTACTTCTCGTGCGACGTCGCGATCAGTGTGCCCGCGACTCAGACCACGACGCACTTCACCGCCTCGCTTTCGGCCGGTGCCTGCTCGGTCGCCTACTACGAGGTCCAGCAATGGGACACCGCCGTCAACCCTGGAGGCTACCCGATTACTTCTGCGGTTCCTTCCGGCGGCTCGGCGACGGCGGCGTTCGACGGCTTCGCCGGCCACACCTATCAGATCTGGGCTCGCGCGCACTCGGCCTCGGGCGTCGTGAGTGCGTGGGTGACCGTGTCGACCACCGTGGCCGCCAATGCGACCCTGTCTCATCCCTACGCAGGTCTCTACACCGTCGACGCGTACGGCGGCGTCGGTGCTGACGGGAGCCCGCCCTTGAACACCAGCGCCTACTGGCCTGGCTGGAAGATCGCCCGCGCCGGCAAGGCGCTGCCCGGCAGCGTCCCCCAGTCAGGCGCGGTGCTCGACGGCTGGGGCGGCCTGCACTCCTATGGAGTCCAGATCAACTTCGCCTGGAATCCGTACTGGCCGGGTTGGGACATCGCCCGCGACTTTGCCTTCATGCCCGACGGCAGCGGCGGCTACATACTCGACGCCTTTGGCGGCCTGCATCAGTTCTCCGTCAACGGCAAGCCGCTGCCGCCCCCGGTCAACATCGACGGCTACTGGCCGGGTTGGGACATCGCCCGCAAGGTGGTCATCTTCTCCGACGGCACAGGTGGCTACGTCCTCGACGGCTTTGGCGGCATCCATCCCTTTGGCATCGGCAAGCCCCGCCCGACCGCGGTCCAGCTCTCCGGCTACTGGGCCTACTGGGACATCGTCCACGACATCGCACTCATCCCCGGCACGCACTCAGGCTACGTGCTCGACGGTTACGGCCACATCCATCCCTTCACGCCGGCGGGCCAACCGATGCCGCCCTCGCTGGCCACCAGCGCCTACTGGGCGCCCTGGGACATCGCCCGCGGGGTCTGGCTGCTGCCGGGCTCGACCCTGACCGCTCCAGGCGGTTACACGATGGACGGCTACGGCGGGCTGCATCCCTTCGGCAACGCCCCGCCTCAGCCGCCGGCGCCGTACTTCCCGGGCCGGGACATCGCCCGCAACCTGACCGGCTACTGAGCCCATTCCGGGCACGCCATAGACTTCTCTACTGCGATGGCCAAAACAGCGCTGATCACAGGTGTCACCGGCCAGGATGGCTCGTACCTGGCTGAGCTGCTCCTCGGCAAGGGTTACGAGGTCCACGGAGTCGTGCGCCGATCCTCGAGCATGAACCGCGGCCGCATCGACCACCTGCAGCACACGAACCCAAGCCACCCGGAAAGCTCGCGCTTCGTCCTCCACTACGGCGACATGACCGATTCCGGCGGGCTCAACCGGCTGGTCAAGACCGTCCGGCCGGACGAGATCTACAACCTCGCCGCGCAAAGCCATGTGCAGATCTCATTCGATCAGCCGGAGTACACGGGCGACGCCGACGGCCTGGGTACTACGCGATTGCTGGAAGCCATCCGGACGATGGCTCTCCCCACTCGTTTCTACCAGGCCTCTACTTCGGAAATGTTCGGGCTGACCCCGCCTCCGCAAAGCGAGACCTCGCCGTTCCACCCACGGAGCCCATACGCCGCCGCCAAGCTCTACGCCCACTGGATGACGGTCAACTATCGCGAAGCGCACAAGCTCTTCGCCTGCAGCGGGATCCTTTTCAACCACGAGTCGCCTCGGCGCGGCGAGAACTTCGTCACGCGCAAGGTCACACGCGGCATCGCGCAGATCCTGGCCGGCAAGGCTGACAAGCTGCGCCTCGGCAACCTGGACTCGAAGCGAGACTGGGGTCACGCCAGGGACTATGTCGAAGCGATGTGGCTGATGCTCCAACAGGACGAGCCGGACGACTACGTCATCGCCACGGGGGAGATGCGCTCCGTCAAAGAGTTCGTCGAAGCAGCCTTTGGTGCCGTCGGCCTTGACTCGAGCAAGTACGTGGTCGTTGACGAGGCGTTCCTCCGACCGGCCGAGGTCCACGAGCTGCGCGGAGACCCTTCTAAGGCCGCCAAGCGGTTGGGTTGGAAGCCCAAGACGACGTTCAACGAGCTGGTTCACGAAATGCTCGAGCACGACCTGGGCCTCGAGGGCGTCGACCCCGCCAAGCACCTGGCCAAGACTGCCGGCGCCTAGCGCCGAGGAGCGCTCGCAAGTTCGGCCCTGACGGCCGGTTAGTCCCGTCGTACGCATGAGAGGGACTAAGGCTCGTGCCCGAGCGACGGCGGCTGTGATCCTGCTCGGCAGCAGCGTGCTGGCCGCCGCCCCGACGCCGGCTGTTGCAGCGACAGCTCCTCTACTTGCCTCCCGGCTGGAATTCGGTCTCGGCAACGGCCCTGGCGACCTCAGCTGGATGACTTCTTCCGGCGTTCCGTGGAAATACCGGTACCAGTACCTCGCGGGCGGAGTGAACACCTCGAACCCCTGGGAGACCTGGCAGGATCCCGCGCTCCCGCCCGGCCAGTTCGCCGCCGACTACATGAAGAGCTCGAACGACAACGGCTATATCCCGGTGTTCACCTGGTACGAGATCCTGCAGTCGCTTCCGTCCACGCTCCAGAACGAATCGGACCGCGACTACGCCAACCTCAACACCGCCTCGACGATGAACGCGTACTTCGCCAGCTTCAAGCGGCTCATGGTCAAGGCCGGCCTGTTCGGCAAGCAGGTTGTCGTTCACATCGAGCCGGATTTCTGGGGCTACATGCAGCAGAGGGCCACCGGCGACGCGTCCACCGTGAGCGCGTCGGTCGCCGGCTCAGGGTTCGCGGATGTCGCGGGCATCCCAAATACGGTGCAAGGCTTCGGTTGGGCCCTGCTCCACATGCGCGACCTCTACGCACCCAACGCGCTGCTCGCCATTCACGCCTCGCCATGGTCCAACGGCGGCGACATCGGCATGAACACCACCCCGGGAATGAACGTCGTCGCCATCGCCGATGCAACGGCAGCGTTCTTGAGCTCCGCAAGGAACCCCGCCGGCAGCACATGGGACGTTGTCTTCAACGACCTCGACGACCACGATGCCGGGTGGTGGGAAACGCAGGGTCGAAATCACTGGTGGGATCCGACCAACGTGACCTTCCCCAACTTCGCGCGCTATCTCGCGTGGGTGGCAGAGCTAAAGGTCAAAACGGGTCTGCAGCAGGTGGCGTGGCAGGTGCCGGTCGGCAACCAGTACTTCCTGACCATGAACAACACTTGCGGGCACTACCAGGACAACGTCGCGCCGTACTTCATCGCACACCCATCGGACCTGTTCGCGGCGGGCCTCGTGGCGGTGCTTTTCGGCAAAGGCAACGGCTGCCAGACCACGTACATCGACTACGGCGATCGCGACCTCTTTCCCAGCCACCCCATAGGTGATGGCATCACCAACAATGGAACCATGAGCAACCCCATCGGACCGCCAACCACCGACGCATTGGGCTGGTGCACCGCCTGCAACACGCATGTCTCGACTTATGCGGATGACGACGGCGGGTATCTCCGAATCTTCGTGGCTCAGTACTACGGCTTGCGGCAGCCTGCCTCGCAGTCAACGCCCAATCCAGCAGGCAATCGAGCTGTGAATCAGTCCAACCCGGTGGGAGCAGGGCCTCGGACGGCAATCGCTCCACCGGCTCCACCGGCGTCACCGACCGCTGCAGCTCCGGCGGCGGCCTCTCGCCCGCCCCCTCAGGCCCTCACCGCCGAATTGGACTTTGTCGCGCTCTGGCTGATCTCGCGCAGCGTTCGTATGTAGCTGAGACCGTGACCCCGCCGAGGGAGTGTCGGTGCAGGGCTCGCGCCCTAGCGCGGCCCGGAATGTAAGCCACTGCGTTAAATTGGGCGGGCCCGTGAACATCCTGCCGGTATCCCCAGAACGAACAGGCCCGTCTCTCCCGGCCCGCCTAGTCGTAGGCGCAGTCCGTTATGGGCCGGCATTCTTAGTCCAGGTCGGCTTCTTCTATCTGGCGCTCGTGGTGGGCGACATCATTGCGACCGGGCAGACAACGAGTCGACGCCAGCTCGCGCTCGGACTTGTGGTCGCCCTCGGAGGCATGGGGTTCGCCGAGGCAACGTTCCGACTCTACAAGCGTGTGTGGGCGGTGGCGGGTCTGTCAGATGCGATCGCTCTCGCCCTCGCTGTTATCGAGGCCTGTGCCCTGGTGACCCTTGCCGACGCTCTGATACCCCCAACTTGGCGACCCTTCCCAATCGCTATACCGGTGCTCGTCGCGCCAATCGTGCTTTCGGCTCTGGCCGCGTTTCGACTGTTGCCGCGCCTCCTGCTGCGGCGCTCGATTCCGGAAAACCGCCTCCTGGTTGTAGTTCCAGACAGTTCCGCTTATGGAATGGTGAGATCGCTCGTGCAAAGCTCCAGTGCGCTGTGGTCACCGATTGCGATTGTGACCGCGAAGCCCCTTGATGCCCGCGTAACCGTGATGGGAATTCCTGTCGTCGGTGACACTCGAGAACTTGCGCACTGGATCCAGGTCACTCATGCAGACGGGGTCGCATTCGTTCACGGCGATATAGCGCAAGCTGACTTCAGGAGCCTTCTATCGGTATGTCTGAAGTTGGAGAAACCGGTCTTCGTGATTCCTAGAGCGGAGGAATGGCTCCGTTCCACCGGCTCGAACAGAATCAGGATGCTCACCGCTGACGATCTGGTGGCTCGCTCCACCAATGAGCTGGACCTTGGTGGCGCCGCCGCGATTATTGCGGACCGCACCGTGCTGGTTACGGGCGCTGCCGGCTCGATTGGCTCCGAACTTTGCCAGATCCTTGTGACTCTCAAACCGCGCCGTCTGGTGCTGGTCGACAACAATGAGAGCGGGCTGTTCGATACCGCGGCACAGCTGCGTGGGATCTCCAATGTAGATCTGCGAGAGGCGCTCGTCTCCATCACGGATCGTGATGCGCTGCTCACGGTGTTCGCCGACGAGCGGCCGGACTTCGTTTTCCATGCCGCCGCGTACAAGCATGTGCCGATGCTCGAGAGTCATCCGGAGCAAGCGGTCCTGGTCAACGTAATTGGCACTTGCAATGTGCTTGCGTGCGCGCAAGCAGCTTCGGCTTCTCAATTCGTCCTCATCTCCACAGACAAAGCTGCCTCCACTCAGTCAGTCATGGGCTGCACCAAGCGTCTGTGCGAGTTGGTGGTGCTAAGCCATCAAGGCACCATGCAGTGCCGAGCGGTGCGCTTCGGCAACGTGGTGGGCAGTCGTGGAAGCGTAACGCCAATCTTTGAACGCCAGATTCAGCAGGGTGGGCCCATCACGATCACCGACCCCGAAATGACCCGGTACATGATGACCCCGCGCCAGGCAGCATCCCTGGTGATTAGCACCGTCACATTGCCGTCTGGTCACCTCTACATGCTCGACATGGGCGAGCCGATCAAAATCCTTGATCTCGCGAATGCACTCATTCGGTCTCGTGGCCTGAGACCAGGCAAGGACATCGAGATTGTGTTCACCGGCCTGAGGCATGGTGAGCGACTGGCGGAGGACCTGCTCGGTCCGGGAGAGGGCTGGAGGTCGACCTCACACACGTCGATCCGAGAGATCGTCACGCCTATACCCGAACACGCGTCTGACCTTGAGTGGACGATCAACCACCTGCTCGACCTCGCCAAGACTCAGCGCTCGACCGAGCTCATACGAGCACTCAAGCAGTCGGTATGGCCTGTGACTATCCCGAATGTCCAAGAGCCGATGACATCGCACATGAAACAAGCCAGCGCGGAGGAAGCCGCGACTTAGTTCGATCAACCAGGCGGTTGCAGTTTTGCCTGGCCCGCCAGGTACCGCTCGACCCCGTAAGCGCACAGAGCAACGACCGCGGCGGGCCAGGCAAGCCAGTGCATCCGATAGGCAAGACCACCAGCAATTGCAAGCACGAGTGCCGCTCCAACCAGCGCTCCGGCCACCCAACGACGCCGTAGTGGCGTCCAGCCAAGAAGCTGATACGAGTGCGCCCGATGAGCCGTTCCAATTCGATGACCAGCTTGGGCGAGACGAAATAGAGTTTCGACTGGATCGAGCAGGAATAGCGCGAGTCCTACGGTCACTGCGAATAGGGCCATCGGCTGCTGCCCGGTAGGAGCTAGAAGTGGTAGGCCCGCGATGGCAAATCCAAGCGAAGTGCTCCCCGCATCACCAAGGAACACTCTCGCAGGCGGCCGGTTGAGAACGAGGAATCCCAAAGTTGCCGCGGCGAGGACAAGTGCGAACTCGACCGCTCCAGAAGACCACGCCGCGATGGCGACACCAATACAGCTCGCAACTGTCTGGCCGCCGGCCAACCCGTCGATGCCATCCATGAAATTGAAAAAGTTGGTGACGCTGACCAGCCACAGCACCGTGAAAGGGGCTCCCACCCAGCCGATGGACACGTCCAGGGGTGGAGGAAGTGGAAGGCGCCCGACTCCCCCAAGCGAAATAACGACTGCGGTTGAGACCACAACGTGACCAATCAACCGATAGGCGGCCGGCAGCGGATGTAGGTCATCGATCAGGCCGAGGACGGTTATCGCGGCGGCCCCAAGAAGGAGAATTTCGAGCGGCCGGCTCGGGGGGCTTCCGAACGCGGCAAGCAGAAGAATCCCAGTCGCCACCCCCGCGACGATGCCGAGGCCTCCACCACGCGGCGTGATGAGCTTGTGCGAGCTCCGAACGTTCGGCACATCCATCAGACCTAGTCGCGAGGCGTTTTTGGCTACGAGCCAGGTGAAGGCGAGAGCAACGGCGAAAGATCCGACTGCGATTGCAAACACTTGATCCACAACGGGCCAGGACACTAGCATTGCCGCCCGGCAGGGGTCTTGTATGGTGCCCGGAGGCCAAATGAAGTTTCCGCCCTCTCCAGCCCTTGTCCTAGGTGCCACGAGCCTGGTTGGTAGGTTTCTCGTCGACAGATTGGTCGAGGCCGGCGTCGAGACGATCGCCGTGAGCCGGCGACCCCAAAGGCCCCGTGCAGGTGTCACCTGGGTCACTGCCGACCTGTCAGCACTCGAGCTACCGCTCGACGAGCATCCGCAGGTCACTTTCAGTGCTGCTCCGATCTGGCTTTTGGCCCCTGCTCTGCCGGTCTTAGGCCAGGCCGGAGTCGGACGGCTGGTGGCATTTTCCTCGACGAGTCGCTTTACGAAAGTCGGTTCGCCAATCGAATCGGAGCGCGAAGTGGTTCGCCTGCTAACTGAGGGCGAGACGGACGTCTGGTCATTTTGTGAAAGGGCCGGTATCGCGTGGACGATCTTGCGGCCAACTGTCATCTACGCCGAAGGCCTGGACAGGAGCATTACACGGTTGGCCGGCGTCATTCGAAAAGCTCACGTGTTGCCGCTGGCCGGAGACGGTTTGGGCCGACGACAGCCCGTTCACGCCGACGACCTCGCGGAAGGCGCTATTGCGGCCGCAGCATCGCTGGCGACGACGAACAGGGCCTACGACGTCCCTGGCGGCGAGACGTTGTCCTATCGCGTTATGGCCGAGCGCATTTTCGAAGGCATGGGCCGCAAGCCTCGGATCGTCCCCATCCCCCCTTCGCTGTGGCGGGCCGGCGTTTCATTCGCGTCGATCTGGATGGCGGGCATGACCACCGAGATGGGTTCACGGATGGCTGAAGACCTGGTCTTCGACTCGGCGCCCGCAGAGCGGGACTTCCAGTGGCGCCCCCGAGGCTTTCGACCGCGGTTCCCAGGCCATGCCTAGACCGGGACGACTCCGTCAAACGGGGGGTTCAGAAGGGGGCCGGCCGGTACAATCCCGCCTGTGGCAGCAGGGGAGGGCCGCCATCCTGCATCCAAAGGTGGCTCTGAGTCGATCGGATTCCGAAGGGAGCAAACCGGGTCGAACGGCAATGGCTCGCCTGCTCTAGCGGACTACACGCCGACCATTCAAGAGCCGGCGCCTCCACCGCCGGCGAGGCGCACAGTGTTTGGACTCAGCGGCAAGACGGTAGTACTCGCGGTTGCCGCCCTACTGGCACTCGAGTCGTACTACTCGATCGACAGCGTCGCGATCCAAATCGTCTACGCATCGCTAGCCCTCACTCTCTTGGGGCTGGCGGCTGCCCTGCACATGACGCGTGGCCAACGCCTTCTCGACAGCCTGGCCGCTGGGCAGCTGGGGCCATGGTTTGGTGCCTCATTCGCCGTCGTCTTCGGCCTCGCTAGCCTGACCTGGATCGCCCCACCGGCGCCGTACGGATCGATCATCTCCAAGGAGAACGTCCTCAGAGCGATGGTGGTCGTCGCCGTGGCGTTGACCTGTTTCACCATCGGCTACGCCGTTGTTCCAAAGCGACCAGTTCACAGCGGCGGCAGGTGGCTGCGACGGGTGATTGTCACCGAGCGGCCTGTGCGGCCTGGTCAGAGAACCGCGTGGCTGCTTTTCGGCTTCGCACTTGCCGCTTATCTGGGCCAGATTGCGATCGGACGCTTTGGCTACCTATCCAATCCGGCAGCAGCGCTTACTGCGGGCAATCCCTTCGCCCAAGGGCTATTCGTCGTTGGCAACTTCAGCGTATTCGCGGTGGCGCTTGCCGCCAACGACTATGCGCGGAGTCGGGGCTCGAGACGCCTGGCGTCGTTCGCTTTGCTGCTCGCCGGCCACTCCATCGTCGGGGCGTTCAGCGGAAACAAGGAGATCATCGCGCTCGGCCTCATCGCCGCACTTTTCGGCTACGCGGCAGCCGCTCGGCGGCTACCCATCGCCGGCCTGGCAGTAGCGGCCTGCATCTTCATCTTCGTCGTCGTTCCTTTCATCACGAGCTTTCGCGCCCAGATCGCCATGGGCGACACGAGGCTCTCCCCCATCCAGGTCATTCAGACCGTCTCGCAGCGCGGCCTCGGGTTCTTCATCCCGGCTCAAGGCCAGGCGCCGGCGACGCAAACGTTGGAGCGCGTGTCTCGCATCGGCGACGTAGCCATCGTCGTTCAAAGGTCGACGCCTACCGACCTTGCCTACCGACCGGCCACCGAGCTCCTTCAGGCTCCCCTGCTCGGGTTGGTGCCAAGGCTCATCTGGCCGGACAAGCCGATCCTCGCCACCGGTTACGAGTTCAGCAGGGATTACTACGGGTTTCCCCCAACGCAATACAGCGCCAGCGCGGTGACCCCGGAAGGCGACTTCTGGCGCCACGGCGGCTGGCTCGTCCTGATCGTGGGCATGCTGCTTTTCGGCGCCGCTGTTCGTGTGCTGGACGTCCTCGCCGAGGACGTGCGTAAGTCGCCATTGCGGCTCATGAGCATCCTGACCTTCTTCCCTTTGATCGTCACGCACGAGACAGACGCCGTTCTACTTCTGGCGTCCATCCCTTCTCTATTCATAGGCATCGCGGTCGCGGCAAGGATCGTCACCGTTCGCAGAGGCACGCGACGCCTGCCGGCAGATGCGATTCGCAACCTCGTGGTTGTGGTCAATCAGCCGATCCAGCATTTCTCCCCAAGTTTTCGCTCAGCTGCACAATCGCCACGCATTCGTCTCTCAGTCCTTTACTGGACACAGAATTCCGCCGGCATGTTTGATACGGAGTTCGATCGCCATGTCACCTGGGATGCCGATCTGATGTCCGGTTACCGATCGGTCAATGCGGAAGGCGCCAATGGATTTGCGAAGGCATGGAATACAGTCAGGTCCCTCCGCGATCTGAAACCCGACATGGTCGTCTGCTTTGGGTGGGCTTCGCCGGCGGCACGACTCGCGATTCTGTGGAGCATCGCGACGGGCACCCCCTTCTATTTCTATGGCGACACTTCCTGGAGGCAATCGTCACGCGGCCCGCGCCAGTGGCTGCGACGCTTGTTGTTGACAATCGTGTTTCGATTCGCGACCGGGGCGCTTTCCACCGGCACATTCAACCGCGAGTTCTACATCGTCCAGGGGATGAATCCACGACGCATCGTCGAGAGCGTCTACCCGATCGATGTCTCGTCGTACGCGGCCGCTCGGCAACCCGGCATCGGCGGAAGCTCTGTGGTCATCGGGTTCGCGGGCAAGCTGATCGTGCGAAAAGGTGTCGATGAGCTGCTCCGCGCGCTGGCGCTCATTGCCGATGACGTCACATGGCAAGCGCGCATCATCGGCGAAGGAGAAGAGCGCGCACGTCTCGAGTCCCAAGCAACCGCCCTGGGAATCGGCAATCGAGTGGACTTCGTGGGATTCCACAACGTTTCTGAGATGCCTTCCGAGCTCGCCCGCTGCGACATCGTTGTGCTGCCCTCACGACACGATAACCGGGGCATGATCGCCGCCGAGGCGATGGCTGCGGGTGCGGTCGTGATCGTGAGCTCACACACTGGTGTGTGGGGCCCGGGCGACCTCGTGGAAGACGGCGTCACTGGCCGTGTATATCGCAGCGGAGATCCATCCGAGCTGGCCGCGATCATGCGGCAACTTCTCGATCCAGAAGCACGAGCATCGCTGAGGCGCCAGGGCGCGATGCGAGCTGCGGATCATGGCCCCGATGCCTTTACCGGAGCGCTCGAGCGGGCCGCCGTGAAAATCGGGACGAATGACTGACGCGCTGGAATCTGTAGACGCGGTCGTAATCGGGCCTGACTATCTCGACGCTTTTGCGACCAACATCGCTGCGGGCCTTCGCACCCTGGGGATGACGGCGGGGGTGATCGACCCAAACGCGGGATTCACACGGCAAGGGACGCTGGATGGTTACTCCCCGTACGGGGCCGTGATGACGCAGGTGACTCAGCGCGTACCGCGGGCCCAGAGGCTGCTAGTCGACCGGCCCATCGAGCGGGCGCTGCGTCAAAGCACTCCAAAGCTTGTCATCTCCGTCTGGTCCGGATTCACACCCGGCCAGATCGAGCGATGGCGGAAGCTCACTCCCGGCGCGACGTGGGCGTTCTGGTATCCAGACGCCTTGTCCAATCTCGGGGCGCATCGGGTGCTTCTCGCGCCTTATGACCATTTCTTCTTCAAGGAGCCCTACCTTGTGGATCTCCTTTCGAGCCGAACCCGGCTTCCGGTCCACATGCTCGCCGATGCTTGCAACCCGGAGCACCATCACCCCGAGTCGCCAGTGAGTGAGGAAGAACGCCGCCGTTACGACTGCGATGTCGCAGTGGCCGGCAACCTATATCCCTATCGTCTCCTTGTCATGGCCGGGATTCCGGATGACGTCAATCTGCGGGTATATGGCGATCCACGAGCCGGCGCCCCCCGTGGCTTCGAACGCATCGCGCGAGCCATGACACGGGAATACGTCGCGGGTCGTGCGAAGGCCCTTGCGTTCGGCGGAGCCAAAATCGTGCTCAACACGATGCATTACGCCGAGATCCGCGGGGTGAACGCGCGCCTTTTCGAGGGCACGGCGTGTGGTGGCTTCGTGCTGAGTCACTCAGGCCCCGAAGTCGATCGGTATTTCAAGCCTGGCACGGAGATCGCGACGTTCGATAGTCAGGCGGACCTCACCGACGCCATCCGTCACTACTTACGAGCAGACGATGAGCGGCAGCAGATCGCCACGGCGGGCCAGGCTCGAGCCCATCGAGACCACACCTATCCGCGCCGGCTCGATGAGCTTTTACGGGTCGTAGGGCTCCATAACGAACTCAGCGCCGCCCGGTGAACGTGACCACGTTCTTGCGCGCTCAGGTCGCCGGGGGCCGCTCGGAGATGCTGAACCTGCTGCGCCATACTCAGGTCCGAGCCACCGCCGGCACCGCGGGAGTGAATGTCTCGATCATGCTGGTCGGGAGCGTCGGCGGCCTTTTCTTGGCGCGCGCTCTAGGCCCAACGTATCGCGGGGATCTCGTCACGATCCTGCAGTGGCCGGCGATGATCGGCGCCGTCGTCAGCCTGGGCATCACGCAGTCCACCGTGTACTGGATTTCGCGCCGCCCAGACAAGGCGACTGCCTTCATGTCCACCGCGGTCGCTGCGTCGCTGGCCACAGGCCTCGCTGTCGCCGCGTTGGGGCCGTGGATCGCGAGCATGATCGCGCGCAATGCAGAAGTGAGAAACGATCTTGCTCTCGTCTTGGCCTTGACCCCCGTCTACATTGCTGGCGGCGTCTGGATGGCTTCGCTGCAAGCGACGAGCATTCGCAGGTGGAATCTCACTCGCGCGTTGCAACCCATTGCATATCTCGTCGCGGTGGTAAGCCTGTGGAGCCTTGGCAAGCTCACGCTGTTCACGGTGGTGGCGGCCTTCGGCGTCTCGCTTCTTGGACAGACGATCTTCGCTGCGATCGTGGCCCGTCAGGTGGTAGGGCGCCACAGCCTGCCCGACCGCTCGCTCCTCGGCCCTCTGTACTCGTACGGCGCCAAGCTCTGGCTCTCCTCGGTTCCCCAGCTCGTGACCGTCAGCGTCGACCAGCTCGTCCTCTCCGTCTGGCCGACAGTGCTGCCGGCGCAGCTCGGCAACTACACAGTCGCTGTGTCGCTGTCGTGGCTTGCCCTGCCGGCGGCGACCGCGTTCGGATCGGTGGCCTTTCCGCGCATCGCCCGCATCGCCGGCACGGGATCGACCCTGCGGATCGAGCGCCTGTCTTTGATCGGTGGCGGTCTGACAGCCGCCGCTGCGATCGGCGCCATCTGCATTCTTGCTCCCTACGTGATCCCCAACCTGTTCGGAAGCGGCTACCGCGACGCCATCGTCGCGCTGTGGCTGCTCGCTCCCGGCACTGTGTTCCTGGCGCTCAACCGAGTCCTCGGTGATGTGCTGCAGGGTCATGGAAGACCTCTCATACGTTCCGCAGGCGAGGGTGTCGGCGCCGTCATCACCGTCGCTCTGCTCCTCACGCTGATTCCCTCGTATGGAATCCGAGGTGCGGCGGTGGCGTCCTCGATCACCTACGCGGCTGTTTTCCTGTTCCTGCTCGTCGGGCGGTATCGGGTTCGCGGCCCTGCAGCAGGCGCCGGCACTAGATGATCCGGCGAATCGGCGTCGCTGTCGCTGCTTCGATGGAGAAGGTGCTCGGCCGTAAGCGACTCGTGCGCGGATCCAGATTCCTACTGGACTACGCCCGTCGCGACATACCCAACGCAATGTCGACCAACGGCGAATGGATGGTGCAGGACGTGGTGCTGGCCGGCGCCAGGTCCGGCCGCCTCGTTGTAGTCGACGTTGGCGCCAACGTCGGTGAGTGGAGTCGAAGGCTCCTGACCATCTCTCGGGAGCGCAGGAGATCGATTCAGGTTCACGCCTTCGAGCCATCCGCGGCGCCGTTCCATGAGCTGGTTGCGACGTTGCTGCCGGCATTCGAAGGCTCGCTGGTGGCGGTGCAAAGCGCGGCTTCCGATCACAGCGGCAAGGGGACTCTTTTCAAGGTCCATGAGATGGCGGGATCCAACTCTATGCACGGGATCGCGGGATCGACCGACGAATTGACCCCCGAGCCGATTGAGCTCTGCACCCTGGACGAATACTGCCAAAAGGCGGGCATCGCGGCCATCGATCTCCTCAAGATCGATGCCGAGGGCCATGACCACTTGGTCCTGACAGGCGCTAGGGAACTGCTCGCGCGCGGCGCGATTGACGTGATCCAGTTCGAATACAACTACCGATGGATCGGCGCGCGACGTTACTTGAAAGATGTGTTCGACGACCTCGGACCCGTCGGTTATGAGATCGGCAAGGTCACACCACGTAGGGTCGAGTGGTACCCCCGATGGAGCCCTGAGCTGGAGACGTTCCGCGAGGGCAACTACGTCGCGGTTCGCTCAGGCTTGCGAAGTCGGTTTCCGTCAATCAGCTGGTGGCTTCGCTCCTGACCGCATAACCGCAACAATGTTTTGGGTCACGACGTGACCATGAACCTGTCCCGTTTCCGCAATCAGCGCCGCCTTCATCACCGCTGAGACCGTCCACCAGGCGACTGCACGCAGCCCGCTCGCCACACCATGAACTGGTGGCGGGCACGCATGGACCTCAATCGATGAGAAGCCCGTGGCGGCGCCGAGCTGCCGCAGGCTCTGGGGCGTAAAGGATGTCTCGTGAGTCAGGTCGCCATACCGGAGCGTCCCGCTGAATGGGCTCGCCGCGTTCGGGACGCGCAGGATGAGAGTCCCGCCTGGACGGAGCGAGCGCTTGATACTGTCCAGAGCTTGAACGCCCTCGAATCGATTGAGATGTTCCAGGAAGTCGGTCGCGATCACCACATCAAGCGCCGCCACGCCGAGACCTTCGTGGTAATCGCCGAGGCTGACCTGCGTTAGGCCAGAGGCTCGAGCGGTTTGGACCTGCTCCGGGCTGACGTCGATGCCGCGAGTGTGCTCGTAACCCAACGCCAGCAGCAGCCGAACGTAGTGCCCTTGCCCGCAACCAAGATCGAGTATGTCTGCTCGCCGAACCTCGGGAAGATACGGTTGAACGTCGCGCTTGAATCCCGGAGTTTGAGACGCATCATCGGGAACTCCTGCCTGGGTGGTTGCGTAGGCTGAATAGAGCCGGTCACGCAGCTGATCGAGCTCAGACTCGTCAGGCATTCGCTCTCATCCGCGGCAATGATGCCATCCTTCCTTCCGGCTAGGCTTTGGCGGATGGTCGGCAAGGTAATCCGTCTTCCGCTTCGGCTGATTCCTCCCGGCTCCATCGTGCGCATCCTCTCTGGACCGCTGCGCGGTTGCCGGTGGATCGTGGGAGCCGGCGTCCACGAAGTGTGGATTGGCACCTATGAGCGCGCGAAGGTGAGCAGGGTGCAGGCTTCGCTCAGGGCCGGCGACGTCTTCTATGACGTAGGCGCCCATGCCGGAATTTACAGTCTCGCGGCCGCTCGCGCAGTCGGTGACACTGGCACGATCGTGGCGATTGAACCGAATCCAATCAACGCTGCCCACTTCGTGCGACACATGGAGTTAAACCGAGTCAAATCGGTTCGGTTGCTTTCGGTGGCGGCCTCAGACACTGTGGGCAGCGCCACCTTCGGCCGAGGTCCAAACAGCTATGAGGGCCGGCTACAGCCGCAGGGCCAACTCGCTGTGGAGACGATTCGGCTCGATGACATTCAGCCCGCCGCTACCGTCATCAAGATCGACGTTGAGGGTCACGAAGCAAATGTGCTCCGCGGCGCCGAGCACATCCTCGACCGGAATCGTCCAAAGGTATTCGTCGCCACTCATGACCCTCAATCGCGGGCTCAGTGCGTTCAGATCCTCGAGGCGCACGATTATCAGGTCCGCTGGTTGGATGCCAACGACCTGTTCGCCTTCCCTTACTAGGATCCTCGCGAAGCTTCGACGAACAGAGTCTCATCCGGCCGGTTGTCAAGCAGGTCCAGATCTGGAACGGCTCCCTCGCGGAAACGTTTGCGCTCAATCCCGACATAGCCTACCTCCGCAAGCTTGGCCGCCAGGCTTTCGTAGTCATACATGTAGCGGTGTCGGGCAAGAGTTGGCTCGTCGCTGGCAAGAAAGAAATACTGCAGAAAGCGCTGTCTGTCACCGGCTTGATAGAGGCCCACTGCGTAGGCCAGGTCGGGCACACCGATCCGAAACACTCCGGCCGGCTTGAGCACACGGAGCACCTCTCGCATCAGCTGCACAGCCCGGTCGGCATATAGGTGCTCGAGGAAATGCGAGCAATAGCAAAAGTCGGCGCTCGCATCTGGAAAAGGCAGACTCCGGCTCAAATCGTGATGAACGAATTGATTTGAGCGGAGGTGATTGATGTAGTCGGTCTCTGAGTAGTAGTTTCGCGAGCCCGTCATTCGATATGACAATTTCAAAACTTGTACAGGCGCGCCCGCGAAGAACGCATTGAGGCTGGCGTCCACATTTATCCAACCAGGAGCGACGGTGAGTCCGCTGCCGAGATTCATTCTTACCGGCCCTTCCACGTTACGTACCTGCCTTTTGGGAAGGCGAGTCAGCATGTCGGTTACGAATGTGGTGAGACCAGCTCGAATTGAGGGCAAACTAATTGACCATCACGTTCGGCCGGCTCCAAACGCCTAGCGACCAGCGGCATAGCGCAACGACCACCCACAGTCCTGACCAATGCAGCCGGCCCTGCTCGAAGTCGGACAGAGCACGCGTGGCCTCGATCGGATCGATCAGGTGCTGACGAGCAGACATTTCCTCGAAGGTTTGCAAAGTCGACTCGCGAAGGCTGGTCCGAAGCCAGAGCGCCCATGGCAAAGCAAATCCCCGCTTTGGGCGCTCAAAGAGCCCCACAGGCAGATCAGCCCGAAATGCTTCCTTGAGGAGCTGTTTGCCACGTAAGCGCGCATCGTTGGGAAGCGCTCCAGCGATCGAGATGAGGCTTGGCGCCAGCAGTGGTGCTCGGACCTCCAGAGACGATGCCATCGCGAAGACGTCGAGATCGCGCAGGAGCTGACTCCGCATGTATTCGCGCGTCTCCAGAAGGCTCGTCTCTCGATCTCCGGTCTCCCCCATGTTTTCGAGCCCCAGACCCGACAACAATGAAGGCCAATCGATCCCTCCGCCCAGAAGACGATCCGTGCGAGTGGCACCGAGAACTCCGCGAATCGCGATATAGCTCTCGAGACTGCTCGTGGCGAAGAGTAAATCTGCGCTCCGCTCTCGCCTCCGCTCGAGCGCATCGCGCAAAGGATCGAGCAGTGGGCGGCCAGGAATTCCTCGCAACAGGCGGGCCGGGCCCATTCGCGCGAAGGAGGGATACCCGCGGAACAGCTCATCTCCCCCGACGCCGGAAAGCGCCACGGTCAGTCCGGCAGACCGTGCCGCCCTGGAGATCAAGTAGGAGTTGAATCCGTCGACGGTGGGTTGATCCATGGCTTCGAAAAAGTGCACCAGGCTGCCACGGGCCTCGTCGGGTGTGATCGTGATCACTTCGTGTGGCATCCCAAGATGCCGTGCAGTAGACGCCGCGACTACTGACTCGTCCTCAAATCCATGAGGAGTCGTGAGAGTCAGACCTTTCAGCGTGCTACCGCCGGCCCGAGCGGCCGCGGCAATGACAGAGGAATCAACCCCTCCGCTGAGGAAGATCCCTGTTGGAACATCTGAGACGCTTGCCTTGCGGACAGCCATGATGACGGTCTCTCGGATGCCAGGCGGGCGCGCCAGGGTTTTATCGCGCGACGGTTCCGGCCACCACGACCGCGCGGCCTGACGGCCGTCCGGGTGGATCTCCAGGATCGTTCCGGCCGCCAGAGGCTGTGCCGCCTTGTAGATCGTGAGCGGTTCAGGCACATGGCCCAGCCGGAGCAGCAGCGCTACGGCGTCGCGGTTGATCTCAGGTGCGAGCAGGCCGGTCTCCACCAGCGCCCGGAGCTCCGACGCGAAGGCGATCCAGCGCCTGTTGCGCGTGATGTAGAGTGGCTTCTCGCCCGCAGGATCGCGCGCCAGGACGAGCGAACCGGTGGCTGCGCGCCACGTCGCGACTGCGTACATTCCAGACACCTGTGTCAGCAGGCTGGGATCTCGACACGTGATCTCGTGGATGACCTCGGTGTCACCAGAGGTGCGCGCGCCATCTCGCGGCACCGCTGCTGCCGGCCAGTCGTAAAGCTCCCCGTTGTACACGGTGGTGCCTTGGGCGGAGCGGAAGGGTTGATCCGCCACGCTTCGCAAATCGCGAATCGCCAGACGTGTGGCGGCGAGCGCCGTGCGCCTATCCGGCGACACCCAGACACCTGAAGCATCCGGGCCCCGGTGATGGAGCTGCTCTCGCATGCGGCTCACCGCGGTCAGCACCTCGGGCGGAAGCTCGCCCTCCAACGAGAATGCACCGGCTATACCGCACACAGCGGCCTCAAACTGACCAGATCCATCTGTGGACGAAGCATATCCGCGGGTGATCGGAGTTCGCGCCGCCCAAAGCGGCGGCGATATTGCGAAGCAATAGACTTTTGTCAGTGTCACACGCAGCTGAAGACAGCCCGCCCAACGTCGCGTCCGACCTGCATGCTCGCATTGTCAAACGGAGCGCGCGCATCGGAATCATCGGTCTCGGTTATGTCGGACTTCCTACGGCTGTCGCCTTTGCCGAGGCGGGTTTCGAAGTTGTGGGCGTCGATACAAGTGACAAGCGCCGCGAAGGTGTGAATGCCGGCCAGAGCCACGTGGAGGGCGTCGACGGCGCGACGGTGAGCCGGCTGGTCAAGGCCGGGCGGATCAAGGCGGTCGCCAGCCTTGTTGATGCCGGCGACCTCGACATCGTCGACATATGCGTCCCAACTCCACTTGACAAGAGCCGTGACCCAGACGTGTCGGCGATTCTGTCGGTGATCCAGGAAATCCGGGATACCGTCCGCCGCGGTCAGCTGCTGATCCTCACCAGCACCACCTACCCCGGAACTACCGTGGAGCTTCTTCAGCCCGCTGTAGAGGCTGCCGGGCACGTCGTCGGGGCAGATGTCTTCATTGCGTTTGCCCCGGAGAGAATCGACCCGGGGAACGCGAAGTTCGGAATTCGCAACACACCCAGAGTGGTCGGCGGCGTGACCGAGCAATGTACCCAACTTGCCACGGAGCTGCTGCAGACGGTGATCGACCAGGTCGTTCCGGTATCGAACCCGACGGCCGCTGAGATGAGCAAGCTTCTGGAGAACACGTTCCGCCACGTCAACATCGCGCTTGCGAACGAGGTCGCGATCATGTGCCGGCACCTGGGCTTGGACGTCTGGGAGGTGATCGAGGCGGCGGCGACCAAGCCGTACGGGTTCATGCCTTTCTATCCGGGACCTGGGCTAGGCGGCCATTGCATTCCGGTGGACCCAAGCTATCTGTCATGGAAGTTGCGCCGGCTCAATTACAACGCGAGGTTCATCTCGCTGGCTGACGACATCAACAGCCACATGCCCGAATACGTTGTCAGCAGGGCCGCTGAAGTTCTCAACCTCGACTCGAAGAGCTTGCGGGGATCGAACGTCCTGGTCCTAGGAGTTGCGTACAAGTCCAACATCGCGGATCTGCGCGAATCACCGGCGGTGGACGTCCTGACTCTCCTGCGCCGTGCGGGGGCGGAGGTTTCATACGCCGATCCGCATGTTCCCGGCCCGCTGGAACTGGAGGGCGGTTCGCTGATGGCCGTCGAGCTGTCGAGTGGCACGCTGCACGCTCAGGACCTCGTCGTGATCGCCACAGCCCACGCCGCGTTCGATTGGAAGCTCGTGCGCAAAGAGGCCCGGGCGGTCCTGGACACTCGAGGATGGAGCCGCGGCCAGCACCTTGCCAACTGGCACTCCCTTTGAACTCGTCCGCTAATAGTGTTGTGCGGGAGCGCAGCCGCAAAGTGTTGGTCGTACGGCAGGGCGGCGGAGGCGGGATCGGGCGCATCGAGGTCCTAGTGATGGACATGCTCCGCGGGTTGCGCAAGCGTCGACAGTTGGCATACGAGGGCATGGCCAGAGTGCCAGACCAGGGCCGGCAAGCTTCGAAGATTGCCTTTGCGGTGAAGGTACTGGCCCGGTTTCTCGTCTGGCGACCTGACGTGGTCATCGTCGCTCACGTGAACCACGGGATCCTTGCGCTCGCGATGAGGATGCTTCATCCGAGAGCCAGGCAGGTGTTCCTTGTCTACGGCTGGGATGTCTGGTTCGGTCTATCGCGAATGAGACGGAAAGCGCTGGAGCAGGCGGACGCGATCTGGTCGATCAGCGAATACACGACCGACCGGCTCGCTCAGGCCACCGGGATTGCGGCGGAGCGCGTCAAGCTGCTGGCTCCCGGCTTGACCATGGAGCAGGCTGACGCCCTTGCGAAACCATCGAACGGTGCATTTCGCAACGCTGGTGATCGTTGGTTGCTGTCAGTTGCAAGGCTGGATGCGGGAGAGCAGCAAAAAGGCATCGATCACGTGCTCAAGGCCGTGTCCAGGTTGAAGCGCCAGCTGCCTGACGTGCGATATCGCATCGTCGGTCATGGCTCTGACCTGCAGCGCCTTGAAGGAATCGCCAGAGACCTCGGGATCGACGACCGCGTCGAGTTTCTGGGCGTGGTCAACGACCTCGAGCTGGCCGAAATCTACAGTTCATGCGACGTCTTCGTCCTGCCCAGTGGTCAGGAAGGCTTCGGAATGGTCTTCATCGAGGCGATGGCGGCTGGCAAGCCGGTCATCGCCGCCCGAGCAGGAGCAATCCCTGAGGTTGTCGTCGATGGTCAAACGGGTCTGCTGGTCGGCTACGGCGACGACGCGGCACTCGCGGATGCGATTGCACGTCTGTTTGCTGATCCCGAGCTGCGCAGCAGGCTCGGGTCCGCGGGACGCCAACGGTTTCGGGAACGGTTCAGCTTCGATCGCGTGATGGCTCGCTTCGACGAGCTGCTGGGAGAGCTGATTACTCCTTGGCACGAATCGGTTGCGACGCGCGAAACGTGATGAAGGAGCCGAACTTGGCGAGCTTGCGGTCACGCCAGGCAGGCGAAACCCTCGGAGCTAGTCGCCGCCTCAATCCGCGTGGAAGCGGCAAGACGTCGCTCATCTGGCCGGTGACGCTGACCTCCGCTTTCTCGAAGAAACCCATGAGCAGGTCGCGCCACTGATCCGGCGTGTAGAAGCGTGCCGAGAAACCGTCGGTGCTCGACCACAGCAGTTCGTCGGTGGTCCGTGACGTGAGGCGCCCCATAATCACACCGCCACCGACCAGGGCGAGGAGCGCCGGTAGCGAGTCGCGGTGGTAGACCATGCCGCTGAACTCCCCGTCATCGGTCAGCCAGTCCGCCACGTTGCGGATGATCCTGGCCGTGCGTGACGAGTGATGAACGACACCCCAGCTCCAGACGAAATCGAATCGATGGCGGAACGCGGGACGGGGTTGTTCGGCGTCCCACCGTTCGAACTTGCCGTCAAGGCCCTTGACGCTGAACCGTTCTTTCGTGCGCCCAACGGCAGCATCAGTGATGTCGATTCCAGTGACTCTCGCGCCCGCCCGCGCCATCAACTCGGAGTGGAAGCCGGAGCCGGTTCCAATCTCCAGCACATCGTGGTTGGCGATCCGGTCGTAAGGGATGAAGCGATCGAACGGAGCCTTTTCGGTGGCGAAATGGTCTGAGGCTCGCTTGAATCTCTCGTCCTGGTCGTCGAACCATTCCTGTTTGGCTGTCGCATCACGATCGCGACTGGTCCAGTCGTAGTCCATGGGTGTCGATTCCCACCACTTGACGTTGCCTGCTTGCACGTCCTGCAAGTCCTGGTGGTCACGGCGCTTGGGGCCATGCGCGCCGGTTGGCATCGCGAGCATTCTACATACGGGGTTGATTGCGACCCCGGCTCGGAACGTGACCACGGGTCGAGCGACTTTACTGTTGGGGCTGGATCCCGATAGCTTTCGTTTTCACCCGCAAGTCGGAAAGCCGTGCTTGCTCGAGGATGTTCGATCGCGAAGCCTCAGCGCGCCACGATCGATACGCGCGGCCTGCGCGCTCCCTGGCTTGCAAGCGATCGCCCGCGGGCACCGCCGCAAGCCGACCGATCTGAGCGGTTAGGCCCTTGATGGAGGCATCACGCAACACGATCCCCCCTCCCCCTTCCAGAACTTTCGTCCACGGCGTGGTGTCGGGACAGATGACAGGACAGGAAGCGGAGAGACTCTCGGCGATGATGTGGCCGAAGCTCTCGCCCAACGTGGGGAATATGAAGGCGTCGTAGCGAGAGAAGGTCGGGCGAACGTCCTCCGGCGCCAGCGCGCCATGGTAAGTGACGTGAACATGACCTGGCAGTGCGTCGATGATGAGCCTGCAACTGGCCCAGTATTCGGCATCCTCAACCGGTCCGTAGATGTCAAAGCTAACGGGCTTCGACACATCTTCCAATGCCGCCAACACCGCACGAAGATTTTTTACCGGAGCGATCCGCCCGACGAAGACCAGCCGGATCATGCCCTGGTTCACAACCGTTGGAGGCAGTGGCTCGAGGGGCAGTGACACCGGGTTCTGCGTCACCTCGACTTGAGCCTGCGGATCGACTGCCCTGATCTGATCCGCCTCTCGATCCGACGATGCGTGCCACGCCGTTTTCATGCCCCTGAGGAAGGAGGTCCATGCCCTGAGGAAAGTCCGCTTCTTGCGCCGCTTCAACGAGAGAGCGCCAGGAGCGAGCTCCCCACGAGGCGCCACCAGAACGCGGGCGGCGTGAATCAAGCCGAATCGGACAGCAGCGATCGGGATGACCGTGAAGATGGGATCCCACAGGCTGTTGACGTAGATGAGATCGAATCTCACCGGGCGCAGCCGGCGCCACAACCGAAACCACTGGCCCGGACGCCAGATATTCAAGTAGTAGACGCGAGAGCGCCCACGCTCAACCCAGTGGCCGGACAGGCCTATGTAGGGAGCCGGCGACCCGAGGTCGCGGTCGCGGGTGATCAGCCAGACCTCGGTGTGCTCGGTAACCGTGTCCAGGATGCCAGCGAGCGACCGGATCGGCCCGCCTCCGCGGAAGCCGGGTTCGAAGCCGGCCGAGGTGACGAGGACCCGATACGGCTTCGGCTCGCTCGAAACCGGGTCCGCGGTCACCGCAATCCTGCCCAAACCGCATGCTCGAACGCGGTGGACAGGATGAAGTTGCGCACTCGGATGCTGCAGTTCGCATCCTCGTAATCCTTGGGGGCTTTGGTGTGCTTGTGGTCGGCGACCGCCGCGATGATCCCCGGGATCACGCTGTTGGGACGCAAGTCGGTCGTGATGATCGAACCGCTGTCGAGAGCCTCGGGCCGCTCGATCGACGAGCGGAGAGTCACCGCGGGGAAGCCCAGTATCGACGACTCTTCGGCGATGGTTCCACTATCCGAGAGCACGCAGTGAGCGTTGATCTGCAGGTGGTTGTAGTCGTGAAATCCGAATGGCTCGCTGAAGTTGATGCCAGGGAGCGTCGCACCGCGGAGAAGTGCTTCCAGGCGCTGCCGGGTTCGGGGGTGCGTCGAAACGACGATTGGCTCGGACCACTTGTCTCGAACAGCCGTCAGGCAGTCGAGAAGACCTTTCAAGCGATCAGGTGCATCGACGTTCTCCTCTCGATGGGCACTCACCAAGAAGTAGGAGCCCTTTTTCAGGCTCATCCGGGACAGGACGTCAGAGGCGTCAATCTGGCGGCGGTAGTGATCAAGAACCTCGCGCATAGGCGAACCTGTGAGCACCACGCGGCGCGGATGGAGTCCTTCGTTCAGGAGATTCCTGCGCGCGTGTTCGGTGTATACGAGGTTGAAGTCGGCGATGTGATCGACCAAGCGGCGGTTGGTCTCTTCGGGAACGTTCTCGTCGAAGCATCGGTTCCCGGCCTCCATGTGGTAGACCGGCACGCGCATCCGTTTGGCCATCAGCGCGGAGATCGAGCTGTTGGTGTCGCCAAGGACGAGGAACGCGTCCGGTTTTTCACTGCGAAGGACCTCCTCGATCTTGCGCAGCGTGTCGCCAAGCAAGGCGCCAAGACTCGTTGTGTCCACGCCGAGGACGTGGTCCGGCGGCCGCAGGGCCATCTCGTCGAAAAATATCCCGTTGAGCTTGTGGTCCCAGTTTTGACCGGTATGTACCAGTACGTGGGTGAAGCTCTCATCGAGGCGCGCCATCACCCTCGACAGCCGGATGACCTCCGGGCGAGTCCCGACCACGGTCATGACTTTCATGCCGTAGCCCGTGCCACCTCGACGGGTTCGGCGTAGGTATCCGGCTTTTCAGTGTCGAGGACCTCGTCCGTCCAAAAAAGCGTCATCAGCTCGGTCGAACCGGTGTTGGCGATGGAGTGCGTCCACATCGTTGGCATGTCAATGATTGCAGGCCGTTCGCCCGAGACCTCAAACCTGACGATTTCGTCGCCGAAGAGCCGGCGCAGGGCGATCATGCCTGATCCGCCAAGGACGAGGAACCTCTCTACCTTTCGCAGGTGGAAGTGGTTTCCCCTGGTCACTCCCGGATGCGTCGTCGAAAAGAAGACCTGAGACTGGCCGCCTCGGCTCCGCACCGATTCATACAGCCCGCCCCTGTTGTCCGAGCGAAGCTGGGGGTAAATGGGGTACAGCTGCGGAAAGCAGAAGGACCGGTACGTGTTGAAGAGCGCTCGATCGAAGCGGTCCGCGAGGTCAGGGAATTCACCTGTCACGTAGAGGTCGTGGAAGCCGCGCAGTCGTTCCAGGATTTCAGAAACCTGCATCGCGCGACCCTCCGGCGTGACAACACCAGGCTTGGGTTGCTCGATCAGGTCGAGCAATTGGTCGACGGCGTCCTGGACGTGCAGGAGACTCAGCGATCGATCCTCAATGATGGCCGGCTTGCCGGCATTGGCCAGTTGGTGGCAGAAGGTGGCCACTACCGAGTTGTAGTTGGGCCGGCCATGCTCGCCGAAAAGGTTGGGCAAATGGACATCAACCACGGCCGCACCGGCGCGTGTCCCCCATTCGGCCAACTGAGCAGCAGCCGCCTGCTTGGTCTGACCAAACGGCGAGGCCGACCCGGCCTGGATCGAATTCGCGTACACGATAACCGGGCGCGCGCCAATAGCATCCAGGGCCGCGGTTAGCTCTTGGGTGAGTCGAATGTTTTCCTGCAGCAGGCCCTCGTCTTTGGCTCGGTTGACGCCGGCCAGGTGTAACACCGCCTCTGTACCCTGTAACGCCGCCCGGAGGCGGGTTGAATCGGCGAAAACGCCCCTGTCGATCGGGACGACCTCGGCCACCCCGCGCGCGCGGAGAGCGCATCGCGCGTGCCAGCCGAGGAAGCCGGCAGCACCCGTTACGGCCAGTCTCAGGCGCCCGCCCCCTTCAGGTGGACGATTTCGGGGAGTTTGTTCAGGAGCCGGACGACCCCGGAGACGTCGAGCCGCTCGGTGTTGTGAGACGTGTAGTCGTTGAGGTCGGCTGCACGCCGCTCACCTTGATCAAAAAACAGGCCGTAGTCCAGCGAGCGCGCGTCGAGCGGGACTCTGAAGAAATCGCCTTGATCCTCGGCCCTCACCATCTCCTCGCGGCTCAAGAGCGTTTCGTAGAGCTTTTCGCCATGGCGGGTGCCGATCGTTTTCAGCTCGGGCTTTTGCCCGAAGACCTCGCCGACGGCCATCGCAATGTCGTGCACCGTGGCCGCGGGAGCCTTGCGCACAAAAACGTCACCGGCTTTGGCGTTCGCGAAGGCGAACTCGACGAGGTCGATTGACTCGGCAAGCGACATCAAGAAGCGGGTCATGCCGGGGTCGGTGATGGTGAGGGCTCGCTTCGCCTTGATCTGTTCGACGAACAGAGGTATGACCGAACCGCGCGAGTAGAGCACGTTGCCGTAGCGAACGATCGCGACGGTGGTCGGAGATTCGGGATTGTTGCGAGCGAAAGCCTGAACGGTCTTCTCCATCAGCGCCTTCGTCATGCCCATTACGTTGATCGGGTAGACCGCCTTGTCCGTGCTCAAGCAAATGACGGTCTGGACACCCGTTGCGGCTGCAGCCTCAATGACGTTAGCGCTGCCGTTCACGTTCGTCAGGACCGCCTGCGCGGGGAAGAACTCACAGGACGGCACCTGCTTGAGGGCCGCGGCATGGAAGACTAGGTCCACGCCTCGCGCCGCCTCCTCCACGCTGCCGTAGTCGCGGACATCGCCCACGTAGAAGCGAGCCCGTTGGTCGGCCAGTGCCCGGCGCATATCGTCGTGCTTCGCCTCATCGCGGCTCAGGATGCGAACCTGCTTCACGTTCTGGGCGAGGAGCCGCCGCACCATCACGGAGCCGAACGAGCCCGTGCCGCCGGTAACTAGCACCGTCTTGCCGCTCAGGTCAGGCGACATATGACTCGCGCCGATCTCCGGCCAGCAGATGCTCGATTCTGTCGACACCTATCTTCACCGCGAACTCGCTCTCGTAGGTTCGGCAAGCGCGTTGGCCAATCTCCTCGAGTTCCTGCTCGCTTGCGGCAAGAGCCAAGCGGATCGCGGCTTCCAACTGCTCTGTATCCCCTGGCGGACACGTCCATCCGGAGCGTGATCGAGATACAACGGTTTCAGCATCTCCTCGAGCGGCAACGATCACTGGTTTTGCACACGCAAGGGTCGCCGGCAGCTTGCTTGGCATCGCTATCTCTGCCAGAGGATCCGCCCGAAGGCTCACAAAGTGAACATCCCCAATTGACATGAGTCGTGTCATATCGCGGGTGGGCCAGCGCCCAAGGAATGTGACGTTTGTGAGTTGCAACTCTTCGGCCTGGTGACGTAGTCGGGACTCGGCGATGCCGCTCCCGGCTATGACACAGTGGAAACGCTGGTCGTCTTTCAGGCGGCCACAAGCCTCGATCAGAATGTCCAGGCCTTGAGCCTCCCCGAGGGCCCCGGCATAGAGGAGGACTTTCTTATTGGCGACGCCGAGCTCAGCCGCGAGACCTTCGTCCTTCGGAGCTGGGTAAAAGATCGTCTCGTCTACCCAGATCGGTGCGTACGACAGCTTGTCCGGCGATACCCCTCTGCGGGCGAGGAGCTCGATCTGTTTTCTTGTTGTGCACGCGATCGAATCGGCCACCGCGTATGTCATTGACAGCCACCGGTCAAGCCCGTTTTCCATCCAGCGCCACTTGAGCATCGAGCGTCCAAAGCCACTCACGGTCAGGCTCTCCGGCCACAGATCCATGATGTGCAGGACCACCCGAGGGCGATAGCGGGACTTGATCAGCTGCGTTGGCAAGCCAACGCTTGGCGGAGAGTTGTAGACCCACATGGCTTCGACATCTTTCAACCAGCTTGATCCCCACAACGAGGCGGATGCCGCGAACGTCCCATAGTTCGCAAGCCGGCCGATCCTAGAGCCGTCATGGCTTGGAAAGAGTGCAACTCGCCTGACAGGGATGTCCGACACAAGCCCGTCGCTTCGCCATGACATCCGATAGCCCTTGAAGAGTCGGCCCGCCGGATAATTTGGAAAGCCGGTCAGCACCCTCACCGAGTGCTGGCGGCGTTTCAACTCCTGCGCCAGGACGCCCGGTATGGTCACCGGCTCCGGGTCATACCACTGGGAAACGAGTCCAATCTTCATCGGGCCGCGACGGTGAACGCCCCGAAATGTCGATCTCGACCTAAATCCACCAGCACGGCGTGAAGGATAACTTGGATGCCTAGATCACCAACCACGATTGCCGGCCCGATGAATCGGCTATCGATGCGCTGGACGAATCAGCCCAGGCCGAGACTCGGAAGCTGTGCTCTAGCCGGCTGACCGGGGGCAATCATTACTCCCCTGGCCGACATGACCAAGACTCGATCTTGGGCGAGATCTCCGGTGGTTGCGTACGTATGGCCGCTGCCGTCGTTCCACCTGACATCGACTTTATCGTTTAGTGTGCCAGGCTGCTTCTGCCAGTAGATGCTGTGCTGGCCTCGCCCATCTACAACCCATGGTGTGTCGAATTCGAAAACTGCCTGACCGGAGTGGCCATACCCGTGGAAGAGGGGCACCCAACCGTCGCTCATGCGGGTGCCGGCGGGCGGAGCTGGGTTTGGGTACCTAGCGCCTCTCAAATTGTTGGTGGCGGACAAAGCCGAATCGCCGATGTAAAGCCTTACATATGCGCTGTAGTACTCACCCGGGCGGTACGAAAAGGGCATGTCGTCTCTGATGTCTATCGTCACCCTGTGGTGAAGGTTCATGCCATTGCGAGTGAGGTCAATAGTGAAATGGCGGGTGACAAAGTAGTTCGCCTTCGTACCGCCTAAGTTACTTTCGACCTCCATCATGTAATCCCGGGCACCCGTCGGATTCAGGACGCCCGACCAGCCGACCTGGTCCATTTCCTTCTCTACTGAGGCGTCGGTGAAATAAGCCTGCAGGTGACGTGCTGAGGCGAGGTCGTTAAGCGCCGCGATGAGCGCCGGCCAACGGTCAGTCGGGAGGGTGGCCACGCGCTCCATCAGCGGCCCGGCGATCGCACTAAGTAACGTTTTGTCAATGGAGTCACCGGCAAGGTCGTGCTGGATCACAAGCGGGATGAAGTTGTTGGCATCCACCGTGATGCCAGAGCCGGGCACTGGAAGAGGTCCCGTCAGCTCGAGCATCTTGGTGACCGCGTAGAAGTCAATCGCCATGACGCCGTCGATCCGGGTTCCCAGCCGCGGCTCCGCGAATGTCCGCGCCGCAAGGGCGTTGGACGGGAAATCCGGAAAGAAATTGGAATCCTGGAAGCTCCAGCTGGTGTTTGGCAGCCACTCGCGAAACGGACCGGGAGGGGTGACATAGCCGGCTTGGCCCGGTGAAGCCCGCGGGTAGGAGAGGTCAGGGCCCCTACCGCTCCTGATTAGCTTCATTGTTCCGTGGTCGGCCTGAATCACGCTGAAAGTGCCGAGAAAGCCGCCTCCTGCACGGAGCTCGGCAGGGTTGACTTGTTCGATCAAGTACGTGCGAGCGCCATTGCCTCCCACCAGCTCGGTAAGTACCGGGGCCAATCGATTGAACTCTTCGACTGCACCGAGGGCTGTGGCAATCGTGGCCTTCGCCCTGGTGAAAGCGTTCCGTTGATTGGCGGGAAGGACTTGAACGTCTACCAATGCGGCGGCTGCCTGCGCTCGTATGAAGTCCTCGCGCACCTTGACCAGGCTGCTCTTTGTTTGGTTGAGAACGGTGAGCAGCGTCCGACCCTCCTGACCCGAGGTGGTGGCGGGTTTGATGAGTTGGCCGTCGAGGTCGGCGAGCTCTCGGCCTGCGTCCGAGATCGCCACTCCGATATCGGCGATTGCGTCGACAGCTACATGGCGCGACCGCGCGAAACCACCAACTTCGGGCATGGTCTCCAAACGGTTGAGAAGGTGGCTGCTATCAGCGATCTGCCTGGCAACCATGAAGTGGACCTTGGCAGCGATGAAATGGACATTTGCTTGGGCGATCAGAGCTTGATCGTGCTTGGTGTTCGCTTCCAATAGGCTGCTCTTGGCCGCGTCCAACTCCGACTGACCAGCCTGCAGATAGGCTGTAAGTTCGACCTGCAGCGTGGTGGCTTGGTCCTTGACGCTGCTGTATGCAAGAACGCCGGCCCCTGAGCCGCTTGCGAGGACGACTACCACTATTGCCAGAACTACCAGAGCGACCCGGCGCCCCGGCCGACGGCGACCTCGGGAAAGCAACCGGGGTAGTCTACCAGCCGTCCAAAGTGCCTCAGTTCACTGACATAACGTGATGCGTGCGCGCGAGTGGCTCTTGCGATATGAAGGCTGGCTCGCACTTGCTGCAGCTGCGGGCTACTTCCTCACCTATTCGACCCTGTCGGTACTGCGCCACGAGTCGTACCACTCGTTCGGCTTCGACCTCGGGCTGTTCGATCAGGTCTTCTGGAACACGACCCAGGGACGCCCCTTCGAGTCGACGATGAGCCAGGCGCTCCCAGTCCCCCACTCCCTGCTCGGAGACCACTTTTCCCCCGTCTTCGTCCTGCTCATGCCTTTCTACCTTGCAGTGCCACACCCGGAGACGCTCCTTGTTCTCCAGACGTTGGCGCTGGCGCTGGGCGCATGGCCGGTATACCTGCTCGCCAAGCTGAAGCTGCCGCCCGGATACGCGCTTTTGTGGGTGCTGGCGTATTTCCTGTTGGTGCCGCTCGCTTACATCAACATGTACGACTTCCACGAGGTCGCCTTTGCGGTGGCCCCACTTGGATTTGCTCTGTACTTCCTGGAGAGCGGGAGGCGGGTCTGGTTTCTACTGAGCCTCTTGTTCACGTTTCTTGTCAAAGAAGAGATGGCGCTGGTCGGCGCCGGCTTCGGCGCGTATGCCCTGCTGGGCAAACGCGACTGGAAGCTGGGCCTTGCCGTGCTGGGGGGAAGCGTTCTCACCTTTGCTGCCCTCATACAGGTCGTGATTCCCCACTTTGCGGGAGGCAAGACGTATCCGTATATCGGTGAGCGCTATGCGCAAGTCGGAGGCAGCCTTCGCGGAATCGTGACCACGCTGGTCACTGATCCACTTCGGATCGTGCGCAGCGTGATTCAGCCGAAGAAGGTGTATTTCATGATCGGCGTGTTCGGGTCCACCCTGGGGCTCAGCGCGCTCGCCGGTTGGGCTTCACTTTTATTGCTGCCGACGCTGGGGTACCTGTTGCTGTCGAACTACGAGCCTCAGTACTCGTTCACATCGCAGTACTCGGCGCCGCTGATACCCCTGGTGGTGGGAACGGCGATCCTGGCTTTGGCCCGGCTGCGCGAATCGGCGCAACGTCCGGTGATGGCGGCGGTGGTCGTCAGCTCGCTCGTTTTCAGCTGGGCTTTCGGCGACCTGCCCTTCTCGCGCAAGTTCGACCCCAGCCAGTTCTCGACCCAACCGCGCTATGCGGCATTCATCCCTGAGCTGGCACGCATTTCACCTGATGCCCGCGTGTCTGCCGAAAACGGACTCCCCAGCCATCTCTCCGAGCGGCGCTACATCTACGACTACGGCTTCGAGGGGGTACAGGACGCGGAGTGGGTCGTGCTCGACTACGAGGGGGCCAATTACTCCCTGACCGTCTTCAATGCGCAGGTGGCCGCGGTCGAAGCAGCCGGGTATGACGAGGTCGCCACCGGTTATGGGTTAGCGCTGCTTCACAAGCGCTAACCCTTGACGTCAATGACCAGGCGGTCCGGGCCGGTCATGGTGAACGCGCTGTAGCACGCCGATCCCGAGACGCCCAGGGCCAGCTGCACGACACCCTCGAAGTCCTCGACCTGCCGAACCTCGACCAGAGCCGCGTATCCGGTCTTGAGGTCGGTGGACCCGCTGTAGTTCGTGTGCAGGTCGGCGCCACGGATGACCACGAGGATTCCGTTCTTGCCCGCCAGCGTCACCTGGTCACCCTTGGGCGAGGTTGTAAACGTGGTGCCCGTCTGCATGCGCAGCTCAAAGCCTCCCGGTAGCCCGTTCTTGAACTCGATCGTCAGCCGGTCGTATCCCGGATGCGTGCCGATCCGGAGCGCGTCGATGAATGCCACCGCAGGGGCCGGCGTCGTGCTTTGGGCACTGCCGCCGGCGCACACGAACACCGGAAGCGTCGAGTCGGGCGTGGGCGAAGCGCTTGGGCTCGTAGTAGGCACGCCAACGGGCAAAACCCTGTTCTGGGGGCGGTTGATGTTCCCCACGACGACGATGCCGACCACCAACGCCGCGATCACGGCGGCGGCGACGCCGGCGATCCAGAAAGGCGCTCGCTGCTCTGGAAGATTGGCAAGCGACGATCGAACACGATCTGGCAGGGCTGCGCTGGGCGACCCTGTCATCTCCTCGAATACGTGACCGAGCTCGCGGCGGAAGTTCTCGTTGGGCATCTTAGAAAGCCTCCTCGAGGGTCAGATCAGACCGTAGCCGCTTGGCGGCGCGGTAAATTCGGGACTTGGCGGCCGCCGGGGAGACGCGCAGCGTTCGGGCGACCTCGTCGAGCGGAAGGTCGAGGTAGAAGTGCAGCACCAGGGGGAGCCTCTCGTCCGGGTTCAGCTTGAGGAGGGCCTGATGGAGATCGGATGTCGCGCTGTGCTCGGTCGTCGATTCCGAGGACGGAACCTCGGCGAGCTTCAATACCGACCACCATCGTTGGCGTCGGGCCATGCGGCACTCGTTGGCCACTATCGAAAGGAACCAGGGCCTCAGCGAATTGACGTCGCCGTGTAGCTGGCGCAGCTTGCGCCATGCCTTGATCGAGGCTTCCTGAACCGCATCTTCCGCGGATGATCGGTCCGCGAGCATGACCGCGGCGAGCCTGTAGCCGGGATCGAGCAGCGGCTCGATGAGAATGGCGAAGGAATCCGCATCCCCCGCCGCGGCGCGCGTCATGAGCTGGGGCCGCTGTTCCATCAATGCGACAAACATGTTCCTGCTTGTTGGATGCAGGAACAGCCAGTTTGGTTGCAGCAGGTGCTGGTTTTAGGCCCTTTTGCGAATCGCAGGCTCATGGGTGGGCGAGGCAGGTACCGGAGAGGGCGGGCGGCGGCCCATACCGCCCGGCGGAGGTGGCGGGTCATCGCCCTCGGGCATGTGCTTCCAGCGCCTTTTCGGCGGCCTGTCGTTCCTGTAGTCACGGGCGCGATCGGAGGCGATCTCGAAGTTCTCGCAGAACTTCTCATTTCCGGTCTGCCGTCGCAGGGACTGGATGTCCTCTCGCAGCTCATCCCAGTACAGGTCAAATGCGAACGCGTCGAAAAGCAGCGCTTCGGGAATGAGGTGGTGGAGCACCATCACGCTGATTTCCTCGAAGAGATGCGCGAGGAGGACGTAGTCGTCCTGCTGCAGCTGCTTTTTCAGGAGACGCCCAAACGCGGGTGCGGCCGGCTCCGCGTGAAGGATCGACATGATGCCGAGGAATGTCGCGGCGTGCTCTGCGGATACGCGTCCAAAATCAGGCGCGGTCGGTCGGTGCATCGGCCCCTTCATTGTCGCCTTCACCCTCCCCCTCTGGGGGAGGGCTGCGGAGGGGCATCAGGCGGTACTTAGTTGCCAGTTGCGAATGGGCACGTTGGCAAGGGCTGTCGTAGGGTGGAGCTGCAGCCAGGAACCAAATGTGTTCCCGGCCCGGCCGATCGTGTTTCTGGCCGAACGTGCTACTCACAAAGGGGTGGAAAGCGATGTTTCTTCGCGCAACCCGTGTACAGACACCGCCGGACAAAGTCAACGAAGCGATCAAGAACTTCGAGACCAACATCATCAAGGGTCTTCGCTCAGCTGCAGGCAACCAGGGTGCTTCCTTTTTGGTCAACCGTCAGACCGGTGCCGCACTTGGCATCACATACTGGGAATCGGCCAAGGCGCTGGCGAACAGCGAGCAGATCGGCACGCAGAGCCGCACGCAGCTGACCAAGCATGTTGCCGGGAGCCAAATCGTCAACGTAGAGCGCGCGGAGCTGATGATCATGGACCGCGTCGCGGCGCCAAAAGCAGGATCTTTCCTTCGTTTGGTCACGGCCAACGGCGACCCAGAAAAGCTGGACGCGGCGATTGTGAACCTGCGCAACCAGGTGCTGCCGCTTCTCAAGGCCCAGAAGGGCTATCGGGCCACGATCGCCGCTGTCGACCGCCAGACGGGGCGTCTGTCCGTGTCGACCGTGTGGGATTCAAAGGCCGACCTCGACGCGAGCGAGGGCAAGCTCGCCGGGCCTCGGGCCGAAGTCGCCAAGCTCGCGGGCGCGGGCCCGAATGACGTGCAGGTCGAGATCTTCGAGACCGCCGTCGTAGAGCTCAGCGCCGCCGCGACACAGACGTCGACAGCCAGGGCTTAGTCACCGACGAAACAGTGCGACCGCCGCCTCCCGGAGGCGACGGTCGCTTCTTTTTGCAACAAGCTCCGACGTGGAGCGGGAGACTAGCCGTACCAGGCGGCGACGTCAACGAGCACGTCGGTCTGGCCGTTGGCGTTGTTGATCTTGATCGTGCCATCCGATGCCACCTTGACGACCACGAGGTTGGGCACGGTCTGCCCCGAGACGAAGTTCAGATCGGATGCGGTGGGCATCGTGTTCAGACTCGGCCAGATGGTCAGCCAGCTCATGGGCGTCGCGTACGTGTTGGTGGCCGTCACGTTGATCACGACAGCAGTCGGCGGCGTGGCCGACCCCATCGTTGGAACTCCACCCCTTCCGGCAACCGTGACGACAATCGTGGTCCCGCCCAGGACCGGGTTGCTGATGCCCCCGGTGCCGTTCCGGGTGTCGAGGATGCGCGAAGGCGCCACGCCCAGGTTGGGGCTACCGCTTGCGGTCGCGTCAGTGAAATAGCCGTTCACGTCGATGATCAGGTCGGTCGAACCGTTGGCGTTGTTGAAGCTGACCTTTCCGCCAGTCCCCACCGGGACAATGATCCGGTTAGCTCGAGTGTCGCCGGCCGACCAGTTGAGGTTGGAGGCGACCGGTTGGGAAGAGCCGGTGGCGAAAGCCGTGAGCCAGCTGAACTCGGAGGTGTTCGTCACCGTCGCGTTCACGACGATGGCCGCGACGCCTGTAGCAGGCACCCCGCCCGCGCCCGTGATCTGCACGGTACGGGTCGTTCCGGCGCCAAGCGTCAATCCGGAGTTCGGGTAACTATTGCCGGGCCGCGTGTCGGTGACCCGAGCGGGCACCAAAGGCACGAACCCACCGGCTGTGGTCGCGCCGGGCGGTGCGAACCAACCCTCCAGATCAGCGATCACATGGACCGATCCGTTGGCGTTGTTGATAGTGACGCACTGGCCGGTGCCGAGGTTGACCTCGACCAGGTTGGCGACGGTCTGCCCGGCGACCCAGTTGAGGTTGGAGACAACTGGCGTCGTTCCGCCGGTGGGAGAGACGATGAGCCAGCTGAAATCCGAACCGTTGGTCACGGTCACGTTGAGGACGACGGCGGTCGCGTTGCTTGGGACCTGACCGGCCAGGCACAGGTTCCAGACATTCCCCTCGCTCGGACTCAGTGGGAAAGCCATCCTCGTATCAAGGACCCGGAGCGGCGCCCTCGGGTTGTACAACGTTGGCTGGGTCGGGAGGAATCGGAACTGGTCGTTTACGGATGTCGCGCTGGTGCCGCTCGCTGTGGTCACAGTGACGTCCACCGTTCCGACGACGTGCGCCGGACTCACCGCCGTAATCTGGTTGTCGGAGTTCACCACGAAGCTGGTGGCCGCGGTGGCACCGAACATCACCGAGGTCGTGGTGTTGAAGAAGCCGGTTCCCGTGATCGTCACGGTGGTGCCGCCTGTGACCGGACCCTGATTAGGGCTGACGCTCGTCACCGATGGCGCGGGACAAGTTGGATAGGCGCCATAGCAGGCTGCGGCCAGTGAGAACGGGCCCAGCTGGGTTGGACGCGACGGAGCTACGAAGGCCCCGATGAGCACCACCGAAACGACCAATCCAGGTAGAAGTCCAGCTCTAGCGGCTCTCTTGAACATCCGAGGGCTCCTTTGTTTACGAGGGCCGAGCGCCCTCTGGCGGGTCCTGACCGGGGCTTCTCTGATGCGGTTGCCTAACCAGGCACGCTAAATGAAACGGCAAGAATTAAGGCTGGCTGAAATCGTCGCCTTTGTATCACCTAACAGGCCGCGGTGTCAACCAGACGCTTATCGGGCCTGACGCTTATCGGCCGCAGCTATCCTGCCCGGCTTCGCAGCGCTCGGCTCAACAGCACCCAATCACGCCCACCATTCGGGGAACCGTAGATATCGCCGCCGTAACCGTAAGCAACAAAAGTCACTCCGGTGGGTTGGCCGGCCACCGCCTCGACGCTTTGGTCGTACGGCAGGCCGGTGGCTTGACGCCAGGTAGCACCGCTGTCAGTGCTGTAGGTAACGATCCCTGGCGAACCAAGCTTGGCGCCCCCGTTGCCAACGATGAGGATTCCGTTCGCCCCGGCCGTAATCGGGCCGGCGGGCGCGCCACTCACCGCTGACCACTTGTCCCCCTTGAGCAAGAAAAGGCCGCCGTTCGACCCGCGCGCGAACAAAGTGGCATCGCCGCCACCCACAGAAGCGAGCGCGGTCACCGACTCACCACCTGGAAGAGGGGCGAGCGTCAGCACCTGCTGGCCGTTGTCGACCAACGAAAAAATCGTGCCGCCCGAAGCCAGATAGAACTGACCGAACGTCTGGCCCGCGACAAGTACGGGAGCGTTGAGCGCTGGGAGCCCCGCGATGTCCCGCCATGTGGCCGAGCTGTCACGAGTTCGCAGCAGCTTGCCGCCGTGAACGAAGAACCAGATGTTGCCATCGAATGGGCTGACCTGAAGCGGAACATAGGGTGCGCCCGGCGGTGGAGATGTCTGAGCAGCTTTCCAGGTCGCGCCGCCATCGGCCGTGACTTTGATGGCGCCGCCACCGGCGATTCCGTGTTGCGGGTTGGCGGGGTCGATCGCAACCCCGGATGCTCCGGCGGGCGGCACAAGCGTGGTCCATGTCTTTCCACCGTCCGCTGAACCGGCAGCCCGATTTGCGCTCATGCCTGCAAGCGATTGCATTCCGGCAGCCACCAGCTGCGGGCCCTTGCCAAGAATGCCGGGATCTGTCACCGATTGGACGGGCGTTGCGCTGACGGGGGAAGGAGTCGCGGGAACCGGCGTACCTAACGCGTGGCCCCGACCGAGCGAGCTTGGGCTCGAGGCGAGTGCCACCAAGATGCCGATCACGATGGCCGCAACCGGGATCGCGGCGAGCTTCATCCCGTTCATCGCCGCGGGGGGCAGGCGCCGAGTCATGGCCGCCGAATTTTAGGCCTTAGCTTTGCCTCAGCCATAAGCAACCACTTCGCGCGTCGCTTCACGATCCTGCCGGCAGCCAGCTTTACCAAGAAATCCTCCGCCCCATCGAAGTCCTCCATCTCGATGTAAACGCCGCCGAGCTCTTGTGTGGAGTGCGCGTCAGAGCCGGCGCCGGGAGCGGCGCCCAAAGCGGCGCACAGGTCCTCCGCCCTGCGGTTGACCTTCTCCTCAGACCTTCCATTGAAGACCTCGACGATATCGATGAGATCCGCGATCGCCTCGATCGAGTCCTCGCTGAGATGGCGCCGGAATGGATCGTACGGGTGCTCCAGATACACGAGGCCGCCCTGGTCTTTGATCCGGATCGCCGCCTCCCTGGCGCCGAGACCCGCGGGCACCTGCTCGCGCAGGAAAAGCCCAATGAGCTCGCCACCGGTGGTCATGACCTCCTCGCCGGCGATCACCCGCTCTGTGGATTGCAGCTGCATCGCGCCCTCGATGGAGTTGTGGTCGGTCAGAAACACGGGCGAAAGGCCCAGGCGGCGACACCTGGAGACCACGTGTTCAGGCGAGACGGCGCAGTCAAAGGAGGCGGAGCTGTGGACGTGAAGATCGACCCTGATCAACTCAGACACCGCCAAATCCACGCCGCTGATATACCATCGCCCGAGCTACGATCACCATTCACTTAGGCTTGCGTTAGCAACTGACTTATGGAACTGACCAGGTACCTCCGCGTCCTCCGTCAGCGGCTGTGGATGATCGTCGCATGCCCGATCGTCGCGGCGCTCGCAGCCGGGATCGTCAGCTTCTTGCTGCCTCCGGTCTATGAAGCCCATGTTTCGTTGTTGGTTCGCCCGGCGCAACCGCTCTCGACAACAGATCCCAACGTCGCGAACCTGACCTCCGATCAAATTTCCCGCACTTACGCGTCGCTCATGACCAAGCGCCCTCTGCTCGAAGCGGTCAGCAAGGAGCTGGGACTCAACATCCGCCCCGAGGACTTGGCGAAACAGATCACCGTCACGCCGGAGGTCAACACCGCCATTCTGGACGTGGCGGTTAAGGACACAAACCCCGCCCTGGCGCGGGACCTGGCCAACGGTTTGACAGCCGACCTGATCGCCGAAGTCAAGGGGTTTCAGCAGCAGGAGACATCGCTGCCCAATTCGCGAACCGGCGACAACCTGTTTGTCGTCTCGCCGGCAGTCCTCCCCGACCGCCCCGTGTCCCCGAACAAGACGCTCAACATCGCCATCGCCTTCGCGGCAGGGCTCTTGCTGGCGCTCGGCCTCGCCTTTTTGCTGGACTATCTGGATCAGTCGATCAAAACCGATGAAGAGCTGACCGAACGCCTGGGGCTGATTCCAATGGGCCACCTCTTGTTCGTCCCTTCCGGTAAAGGCAAACGCGGTGAGCTTGTCGCCCTGGACGGGCAATCGCACGCATCGGAAGCGTTCAGGGCGCTCAGAACCAGCCTTCTGTTCTCGACGATCGACCAGGAGTTAAAGGAGGTTGTGGTCACCTCCGCCGAGCTCGGCGAAGGCAAATCACGAACTGCGGCAAACCTGGCCATCGTGCTGGCCGAGGCGGGCCACAAGACCCTCCTCATCGACGCCGATTTCCGGCGCCCGTCTCAGCACCGGATCTTCGGCCGCGTCCGCAACATCGGGCTCTCGAACCTGATCGTGGAGGATGCGACCGAAGCAGAAGCGATCACTGCCGTCGAGGGGGTTCCCAACCTCTGGGTTCTCACCTCGGGCCCGACCCCGCCAAATCCTTCCGAGCTGCTCGGATCCGGTCGAATGCGGGAGCTGATGGCGAAGCTTCGGGGCTACTTCACCTATCTGGTCGTGGACACGCCGCCTGTGAATGCCGTCACGGACGCTTCCATCCTGGCCGCATACGCTAGCGGCACGGTGCTGGTGGTCGAGCAGGGACGCACCACTTTCCCCGCGCTGAAAAATGCAAAAGCGATGCTGGACCGCGTCGGCGCCCGCACCCTGGGAGCGGTGATCAACAAGGTTCACGCGTCATCGGGCTCGTATGCCTATGCCTACGGCTACTACGCCACGTCCTCGAACGGACGCTCCGGCTCTGAAGGGACAGCGGTCTCCAAAGCAGAGGCTGGGCCCGCTTCGACCAAGGCCAAGACCTCGTAGAACCTCGCGCTTCGACTCCCCGACTGTGAAGGTCATCATCCCGGCCGCTGGCCTTGGAAAACGGTTTTCCTCTCAGGGTTTCGAAATCCCGAAGGAGCTCCTTCCTCTAGGCGGGAAGCCGGTCATTGCCCATGCCCTCGCCGAGGCCGCGCGTGCAGGATTTGCGGGCGCGATTGTCGTCATCTCCCCCGCCAAGCCTCAACTTCGCGAGTTTCTCGCCGGCAAACATTTACTTCAGGTCGAGATCGTGATCCAGCCCAAAGCTAAGGGAATTGGAGATGCTGTCCTGCGCGCCTGGCCGGGCGAACCCGCCGGCGTACTCCTCCCCGATGACGTGGTTCTCGAGACCGACCACTGGCGAGATCTCATCGAGCTACACCAGCAACATGGTGCGGCGACGCTGTGTGTGCGGCCGGTTCCGATCGAGACCATGGGCCGCTTTGGCATAGCCGAATGCGACCACGACCGGGTCCTGCGTCTGATCGAGAAGCCCACACCAGGTGCCAGCACTTCCAACCTGGCCATCTTCGGCCGCTACGTTGTGACGGAAGCCGTCATCAACGGCCTTCAGGCCCGGCACGAGCCTGGTGAGGCGGAGCTTACGTATGGATTCGCCGCGGCTATCAAGACCCCCTCTGGCGTCCGCGCGGTTCGGTTTGACGGCGAAATCTACGACTGCGGCACCCCATCCGAATACGCGTCTTCTCTGAGTCGCTTCGCGGGCCAGCCCTAGAGGGCAGAAACGCTCCGCATCGGGCCACCGCGCGGGCCCAGTAGGTACGTTTCGGCCCGTAAATGTAGGCTTATCGCTCCATAAACAATGCTGATTGCAAGGGCGCCTACACGCATCAGTTACGCCGGCGGAGGGACTGACATGGAGCCTTACTGCAACGAGTTCGGCGGGATGGTGGTCAGCGCCGCAATCGATAAGTACTTCTACGTCTTCATCACTCCCAACGGAGATGGGGCTCTGCAAATCAGCTCTGCCGATTACAGCGCCTTCCTTCGGTACGGCTCCAACGGCGATCCGATCGGCGTGGGTGGTGAGCTGAAGCATGCGGAGGCTGCATTCGAGTACGCACGCATAAACCACGGTTATTCGGTGTTCATGGCGTCGCAAGTGCCTGCGGGAACCGGGTTGGGTTCGTCCTCCGCAGTCGCAGTCGCGCTTGTCAAAGGCCTGAGCACGCTAAAGCATGTTTCGCTGAGCAAGGCGGAACTGGCGTGGGCAGCATGCGATATCGAGCTACGCCGCCTGCGAATGCCGATCGGCAGGCAGGATCAGTACGCCTCGGCGTTCGGCGGGATCAACGCGATCTATTTCGCGGCGAATGGCGTGCACGTAGAGAAGCTCGACATGCCAGATGGAACCGTCGAGCGCCTCCAACAAGCGACCATGCTCTTCTACACGGGCGTCTCACATGATTCCTCTGTGATTCTTCGGGATCAAAAGGCTCGCATGACTGACGCCAAGCACTCCAACCTGGAGCAGCTCCACGCCATCAAGCGAGCGGCCGAGATGACGCGCGATGCTCTGATTGCCGGTGAGGTGGAGCAGGTTGGTCCGATCATGGATGAAGCCTGGTCGGCCAAGAAGAGCCTCAGTGATGGAGTTAGCAACCAGGCGATCGACAGCGCCTATTCTGCCGCCCGCCAAGCCGGTGCTCTTGGAGGCAAGATCGCCGGGGCCGGCGGTGGCGGCTTCATGCTCTTGATCTGCCCTCCTGACCACCAAGCCGCAGTAGAGACGGCGTTGCACGGACAAGGTCTTGTCAGGGCTGACTTCAATTTCGATTTCGCGGGTGCAAGGGTGCTCATGAACAATGTCGCGGACTGAATCCGCCAACCGCGTGCGGACTCTCAGTTGGAGCCATGTGCGCGTTCTACTCATCCTTGTTGACGTCGCGGCACTCATCCTCGCCCTACAGTTCGCCTACGTCGCACGCTACGAGCTCAACTGGAGTTTCAGTGGTGGCTCCTCAAGTCTCGACCCGTTGGTCCCGGCCTTGTGCCTGGTTGTAACGCTGGTCATCTATCGAGTCTCTGGTCTCTACTCGATGCAGCTGGTGGGCTCGGGTCTGAATGAGTACCGAGCCATCGCTATGGACACGACGTTTGCCTTCGCGGCGATCGTGATCATTGGCTATATCGATGAAGGCGTAAACATCTCACGCGCATTCCTGATGCTGTTTTGGCTGTCCGCCATCGTCTTCGTAGGGATCGGTCGCTTTGTGGCCAGGCGGGTCGTACGCCGTTGGTCCGCTATGCGTGGCGGTCTACGTAGGGTTCTGGTCGTGGGAGCGAATGAGCAAGGAGTCCAAATCGCCGAGGAACTGTCCACCAACCCTGCCGCATGTAGCGTCGTTCTCGGCTTCCTTTCCGAGTATCGCCCAGTAGGCCAAACGACGAGCGGCCACCTCAAGGTCCTGGGTGAACCGATGGAGCTCTACGAGGTTGCTACGCGGGAACGAGCAACTCATGCCGTCGTTATTGACTCGGCACTTAGCTGGGAGAGCCTACGATTCATCGTCCGCTCGATGCACGCCAGCCGAACGCTTCAAGTACTTCTGGCACCAGGACTATTCGACGTTGCGGCCACTCCGCTTCAATCCACGCAATTGGGTCGCGCCCTGCTCCTCGCCCCTCGAGCGAACCGCATCTACGGGTTTGAGGCCCTCTTCAAGCGCGTCCTTGACCTTGGCGTGGCAATTCCCGCGCTGGTATTAACCCTCCCACTTCAAATCGGGATCTGGCTCTACCTCCGATTGGCGGGCATCGCCAGGCCAGTCGAGGCACTCCGTGCTTCGGGAGTCAGAGGTGAGGTCATAACGATCTGGCGATTTGCCGGCGGCACTCGCCTCCGAGCTAGTCACCTGACGCGTTTGCCATTTCTGTGGCAAGTGGTCAGAGGAAAAATGAGCCTCATCGGACCGCGGCCGGCGATTCTGATCGAAAGCGGCCCTTATGAACAATGGCGCGATGTGCTGATGCCGCTAAAGCCCGGATTCCTCGGACCGTGGTGGCTCTCCGGGCGTGGACGACCAGCCCAGCTCCAAGCTGAAATCGAGGCCGACCTGAACTACGCGCGCTCATATTCGATTTGGATGGACCTTCGAATACTGGTTGCAGTTGCGTGGGTGCTACTAACCGGCTGGATCCGCCGGATCGAATCTAAACGAGAGGAACAGCGCGTCAGCGCGCACCTGACGCAAGAGGCGGACGACTAGCTTCGGAGGCGCAGGCTGCCGTTTCGACTGACTATTAACTCGACTGCCTCGGTGATGTCATTCACGGTGTGGTCGGCTCCGTTCGCCCCCTCTTCAGCGGGCCTGCCGGCTAGCACCCGGATGCTAATGCAACCGGCAGCCTGAGCTGCTTCGGTGTCTGTCTGAAAATCGCCAATCATCACGGCGGAGTCGAGATCCACGCCATATCGATCTCGAGCTTGGAACAGAAGCCCCGGAGCCGGCTTGCGGCAGTCGCAGCCGTCGTCCGGCGTGTGCGGGCAAATAAGGAATGCCTCGATCTCTCCACCGAACCGCCGCACCTCCCGGGCGAGGTGCGAATGGATCCTATTCACTTTGGCGACTGTAGTCAGTCCACGACCGATCGCCGACTGATTGGTCACCACGAACACGCGATGATCTCTCTTAGACAAGACTGCGAGCGCTTCTAGCGCCCCAGGCAGAATTTCCATTTCCCGCAGGTTCTTGACGTAGTCATCTCGGTTCCTAACCAGGACGCCGTCACGGTCCACGAGCACCGTCGGCTTGGAGGCCGCTCTTGCAACATCGAGCAAAAGCTTTGTCAGCAGGTGCTCGATCAGCACGTGGGCAGTTTCTACGTGCCCATAGTCGTACGACCTAACGTGCACGTAGTGGTCACAGAGATCGCGGGTACGGCCACCATCTAGACCCCCGAATGCAATTGTTGTAAGACCAAGTCGCTTCGCCACGTCAAGGGCCCTGATGAGATTGGGCGAGTTGCCTGAACACGAGATCACGATCAAGAGGTCGCCCGCCCGCGCGTGCGTCTTCAGCTGAGTGGCAAATACGTTCTCGTACCCGGCATCGTTCGCGATCGCTGTGAGTGTCTCGACGCTGTCTGTCAGCGCATGGGCACGAAGAGGCTTACGACCGGGCACGTGGGCCTGTTTGGTGAGATCGTTAGCCATGTGGGAGGCAGTTGAGGCGGACCCGCCATTCCCGATGATGAAGACGGTTCGATCTTGCTCCCAAGCCGACCACAGGGCATCAAAACACCCGGCGACTCGGGATTCATCAATGCCGCGAATCGCATCGACCATGCCATCGAGGTAAATCGCGATCGGGCTCTTGGGGTCAGGCGCAGGTTTAGGGGTCCGGCTTACGCTCAATTATCAGTACCTCCGCCCGCGCGGCCGACATAGGTAATTGCCCACAACGGAGATTACGTCGAGTCGGTCGATGGCGGGCAAGCCTTGTGACCCCTAATTTTTACCCCAGCGGTACGGCCGTTGACTTTGAAGTTAGTGGAGGGTTACACGACGGAGTAGTTCTTGTCAAGCAGCCACATCAGAACCGCGGCGAGCATCCCTTAATGCATCCTTGAATTACGATGCCACTGTTGTTCGGGTGCAATGAGTTAGGTAGGTTCAGGGCTTCGACGCCGAAGCGGCGCCATCACGCAGGCGTGACGCGATGATTCGGGGCAGCCACCGCAACTCATTTCGTGAGAAAGGGACCCACTCACCTGGGTCTGGACGTCGCATTCAGCGAACAGTCGGGTCTGGCAATACCGTGATGACTAGCTCCAAGGACAGTACCCTGTCGACCGGAGCGCGCGATGTATCCCGGCTGAGAGTCGCAGTGGTGGGTATACGCGGCATTCCGGCCAAATTTGGCGGGTCAGAAACTGCTGCGGAGGAAATCGGGTGGCGGATGGCCGCTGCGGGAGATCACGTCTGTGTTTACTGCCGGCGCCACAATAGCGCCAATCTCGAAGGTGATTTTCGGGGCATGCACCGGATCGTGCTCCCATCGATTAATACGTTCCAGCTCGACACAATGAGCCACTCATTCCTTGCATCACTACACATCCTTCGTACAAATAGCGCGGATGTCATTCATTTCCATGGCGTTGGTAACGGCTTGGTGCTGCCGTTGTTCTTGCTGTCTGAAAAGCGCCTGATTGTGACGATTGATGGACCAGATTGGGAGCGGCCGAAGTGGGGCCGCCTCGCCCGCTACGCGTTGCGTTTGGGGGCATGGCTGGCCGTTCACTTTGCGGATGCACTCATAATCGACAACCATCCCGCGCGTCAGCTCTTCGCCGAGCGATACGGGGTCGATTCTGAGTACATACCTTACGGCGCTGACATCGATAAGCCGACTGCCAAAGACTTCCTGGCCCAGCTCGGGCTTCAGCCAAATAGTTACATTCTTTTTGTCGGCGCTTTAGTGCCCGACAAGGGCCCGGATCTCCTGCTGGATGCGTTCGCTTCGGTGAATACGGACCTACCACTGGTCATAGTCGGCGACTCGCCCTTTTTTCCGCGATATAGGGCCGAGCTGAAACGCAAGGCGTCGGATGATTCGCGCGTGATGATGCTTGGCTACGTATACGGTGACCGGTATCGTCAGCTTTTGGCCAGTGCCTACGCATACGTCCACCCGCTTCGCAGCGATGGCACCTCGCCAGCCCTACTGCAGGCGATGGCATACGGAAACTGCGTCATCGTCAACAGCGTCCCGGAAGCTCTCAGCGCAGTCGGCGATGCAGCACTCGCCTACCGCCGCAACGATAGCAACGATCTGGCGGCGAAGCTGCAGCAGGTCATCGATCAGCCTGACATGGCGCAGCGTTTGCGCGAGAAAGCTGTCGAGCGGGTGCGCGAGGAATACAGCTGGGAGCGCGTCACGGAGGATCACCGACTCCTGTTCAGTGACGTTCTCCAAGGGCGGATTGCTCGAAACACACGTTTTCGGTTGCGCGGGGGTCGCCAATGACCGCCGCCATGCACTCCACGAGTATTACTGAAGGTGCCAGTATTGGGTCGGGCACCCGCGTCTGGGCCTTCGCGCATGTGATGCCGGGGGCGACGATTGGGATCGACTGCAACATCGGTGACCACTGTTTTGTTGAAGGCGGCGCTCTAATTGGGAACGGGGTCGTGATCAAGAACGGCGTGTCCGTATGGGACGGAGTAGAGATCGGCGACGCCGTATTTGTGGGGCCGAACGCCTGCTTCACAAATGACCTGCGCCCTCGCGCTAGGGCTAGCCAAAGGATCGTTCGTACCAGGGTAGAGCAAGGGGCATCAATCGGCGCGAATGCTACGATTATTTGCGGGACTACGATTGGGCGTTCCGCAATGGTTGCAGCTGGCGCTGTAGTCACCCGCGATGTAGCCGCCTATACTTTAGTCGCTGGAGTTCCCGCCCGGTTTCGGACCTTCGTGTGTCAATGCGGCGAGCCGCTCAGTCAGGATGCCGATGTTATCTGTCTGATCTGCGACCGTCGGTATCGACATGCAGGCGCCGGACTAGAGGAGCTCCCCTGATCGTCAAATTCGTCGACCTCAAAGCACAACACGACGAGGTCAGGACTGAGCTCGACAGCCTTTGGGACCGAGTTCTTTCGAATTCCGAATTCATCGGCGGGAAGTTGGTGAGTGACTTCGAGCGCGAATTCGCGGCTTTCTCGGGCGCCCGGCACGCTATTGCAACCGGGAACGGAACTGATGCATTGGAGCTGGCAATGCGGGCGGTGGACGTTGGTGCCGGAGATGTCGTGATCACGGTCCCCAATACCTTCATTGCGACCGCCGAGGCTGCGATTGTTCTCGGCGCATCGATCAGGTTTGTAGATGTCGATCCCATTACCAGGAATATGGATCCTGAGCGGTTCGAGATGCTCCTGCATGAAGAGTTCACCCGCAGTGACGGCGAGGCTCCGCGCGAGAGGAGGTCTGGACGCCGGTTGGCTGCTGTCATTCCTGTTCATCTCTATGGACTCCCCTCACCGATGGAGCGCGTCCAGCAGATCGCCCGTGACTGGGGCGTGCCTGTCATCGAAGATGCATGCCAGGCGCACGGTGCGAGCTATCGACTGAGCGATGGGACATGGGTGCCTGTCGGAACGAACAGCAAAGCGGCGTGCTTCAGCTTCTTTCCAGCTAAGAACCTTGGCGGTCTGGGTGAGGCCGGCGCGCTAGTTACCGATGACGATGCGCTTGCCTCCTCCGCTCGGATCCTCCGCGACCACGGCCAAAGTGAACGCTACCTACACGTGACACACCGTGGTCGCAATTCTCGAGTCGACGCACTCCAGGCCGGCGCCCTATCGATCAAGCTTCGCCGATTGCCCGTTTGGAATGCCCGCCGGCGTGAGGCGGCGAGCAGATACCGCGACTTCCTGGTAGACACGGCCATTGCCATCCCACTAGAGCCTGATGGCTACCGGCATGTGTATCACCTCTACGTCATAGAGATCGACCGAAGGGATGCGGTTCGGACGGCTCTAGCCAATGCAGGCATCGAAACGGGTCTCCACTATCCCGTACCTCTCCATCTCCAGCCCGCTTTCACGCACTTAAACCTGGGTCGCGGGTCGTATCCCGCGAGTGAGGCTTTGGCCTCGCGAGGCGTGTCGCTTCCGATGCACCCACATCTTCGAGATGAAGAGGTGGATCGGGTCGCCGAAGCACTGCTGGAAGCGGTGACAGCCGACACTAGCGTTGCCCGATGACCGCGGGTGGTTTCCCTGCAGTGGATCCTGAGGCTTTGCTGGCGACTCGGCTAGAGCAGTCAAGCAAAGGGGAGGTCGTTGTCCTCCCGTCGATGCCGCCGGGGGATACGGTTGCTTGGACCGAGCGGTTCCTGGAGTGTGGCTCGGTCGTTGACGTTCCCATCGCTTCACATGCATTGGTAAAGCGCTCGCTGGTTCGGACCACGGACTCGTTCATCCGTCTGAAACAGCCGAATTCCACGGGACTTAGTCGCGCGATTTTACGCACGCGCGATGTGTTTGCGGCAGCGCTCCTGCTACTTGTCACGTCGCCGCTACTCGCCATATCTGCACTAGCAGTGAAAGTGTCCTCGCCCGGCCCGGTCCTCTTTCGAACTGCCGTCGTGGGCCGATACGGCGCCCACTTTACTTGGCACAAGGTCCGAACGATGCGCGTAGTTCCTGGCGGAGACGAGGATGAGCGCAGCGAGCGCTTTGTTGCCCACCTTCAGAGCGGTGCACGCGTAAAGCTAGTCGACCGAGCACGAGTAACTGCCGTGGGCAGACTCCTGCGGCGCCACAGCATTGATGAGTTGCCCCAGCTGTTCAATGTTCTGACCGGAGATATGACACTCGTCGGCCCACGACCCTGTCTTCCTTATGAATATGAGGCGTCAGAGCCCTGGCACAAGCTGCGCTTCCAGGCTACCCCAGGCTTGACCGGTGCTTGGCAAGCTTATGGACGCAGCCAAGCGTCTTTCGACGAGATGGCCTTTCTCGATTACTGCTACGCGCACTCACGATCATTCGGACGGGACCTAGGCATCTTGCTCAAAACCTTCGTCGTTGTAGTCACGGGCCAAGGAGGCGAATGACCAAAGCAGTAACCGTCGCTGTTATCGGCGCCGGCTACTGGGGGCCGAACGTCATCAGAACGTTTTCGGAACTGGCAAACTGCCAAGTCAAGTGGGTTTGCGAACTCAGTCAGGGCCGGCGCACTTATATTTCTGACCGATTTCCGAAATTACGAACCACTGACGAGTTAGAGAAGGTGCTAGCCGATCCTGAGGTCGATGCCGTAGCCATCGTGACACCCGTCACAACACATCGCAGGCTTGCCGAGATGGCCCTCGCTGCAGGCAAGCACGTCTTTGTTGAGAAGCCCCTAGCAGGTTCGTACGCAGATGCCGTCGCGATTGGCACCGCGGGACAAAATGCAGGGCGGCTCGTCGGCGTCGGCCATCTCTTCGTTCATCATCCTGCGGTAGTACGGATGAAAGAGTTGGTCGAGTCAGGGCGCCTTGGCCAGCTCCATTACGCTGAGTCCGCTCGAGTCAATTTGGGACCACCCGCAAGCGAGGTAGATGTTCTCTGGGACCTTGCAGTTCACGACCTTGCAATCTTGATAGCGCTGATGGGACGGCCACCGGCGCGTGTAAGCGCCACCGCCCGCAATTTCAATCACCGCAGTCTAGTAGACGTTGCGTTTGTGACCACTGAGTTCGACGATGGTTTTTTCTCGGTTCACCACGCTAGTTGGCTAGCCCCAACAAAAGTTCGTCGTTTCTTCCTGGCGGGCGCGGCGGGATCCGTAACGTTCGACGACACGAGCGATGACCGCAAGTTGGTGTCTAGTGGCCCGGGTGTAGACAGCCGCATTGGCTTGCGTGCAGACGATGTTAAGGAGCTTTTTTACAAAGCGGACGATGTCGTTGTACACACCCTCGAGCACACTCCACCACTCACTCGAGAGCTGAATCTCTTCGTGGATGCAATAAGGAACGGAACGGCAATGGCGGTAGACGCCATTCAAGGCGAGCACGTTGTCCGAACTTTGGAAGCGGCCGAGATGTCAATAGCCGACGGCGGCCGTGCAGTCTCGGTTTCGGAGGTCATGGGCGAGGAGTGAAGGTGCTAATAACAGGCGGCGCCGGATTCATCGGCTCGCATACTTCCCGAGTGTTACTTGAGAAGGGGTACGAAGTCCGCTTGCTCGACCTCCTGAAGCCGCCTGTACATCCCGTAGGGGGGCCGCCGCCATGGTTACCTCACGACGCCGAACTGATCGTTGGGGACATTCGCGATCGTGATGCGGTCCGGCGCGCGCTCAATGGTGTCGAAGCTGTAATCCATCTCGCTGCATACCAGGATTACTTGCCGGACTTTTCCACATTTTTCCATGTCAATACTGTTGGCACCGCTCTCATTTACGAGCTCGTCATAGAAGCGCACCTGCCTGTACAGAAGATCGTTGTCGCAAGCTCTCAGGCGGCATACGGTGAAGGCCGTCACCACTGTGACGAACACGGTGATGTGTATCCCGACATCCGAAGTGAAGAGCAGTTGATGGCGGGTGCATGGAATCTTCGCTGTCCGATCTGCGGACAACCGATCGGCTGGAGAGTCACCGACGAGAGCCGTGTCAACCCACAAAATCAATACGGCCTCTCTAAGTACACGCAGGAGCAGGTAGCGCTTAGCCTTGGGAAGCGTTACCGTATCCCGACCACATGTCTCCGCTATAGCATCACTCAAGGTCGTTGGCAGAGCCCATTCAATGCTTACTCCGGAATTTGCCGCATTTTCACGTTGCGCGCTCGTGCGGGAAAGCGGCCAATCGTATTCGAGGATGGCAACCAGCTTCGCGATTACGTCTACGTCGAGGATGTTGCCCGCGCAAACCTGATCGCGCTGGAGGACTCCCGCACTGATTTCGAGTCCTACAACGTAGCCGGTGACAAACCCACTTCGGCGCTCCAGTACGCGCAGATCGTGAGCCAGGTTCTGCGTCCCGGGCTAGCAGTCGACATCCCAGGCTACTACCGCTTCGGCGACACGCGCCACATAGTGTCCGACTCGACAAAGTTGCGCGCGCTGGGGTGGCACAACACAAGGTCCGTCGCTGACGTGGTGGCTGAATATGCAGCCTGGATTGAAGGAGTTGGCATCACCGATACCGTCACCGATTCCGGAATTCAGCACATGCTTGAAATCGGCACCATAAGACAAGCGCGATCAGCAGCAACTCGCGACTGATTCATTTCACTGGCAATCGAGCTGCAAACTGCTGACACAACGACGTCTCCAGCCCTATGGATTGTCTTGTCCGCCGCCGATGATATCCTCCCTAACTTTCTTCAGTCCTGCCCACCAAATCTAACTTCAAAATGTTCGATGGAGGCCTGTCCTGAGAAGGCCGCGCTTTGTTGGGTGCGATCGTTAGTATGCTCACGTGTCATCGGGCTTCACGTCCTATAGGCGCCCGGCGGAGCGGAACACTGAGCACGTGTTGGATCGATCCACATCAGCGACAAGGTCAGTTCATGCAGTTGTGCTGTGCGGCGGGCAGGGGACTCGACTGCACGAGGTTGTCCGAGATAGACCGAAAGTGATGGTGTCGGTGGGAGGGCAACCGTTCTTAGCGTGGTTGCTCGTCGGGCTGGAGCGACAGGGTGTTCAGGAGATCACGTTGGCTACTGGCTTCGGAGGGGATGACATTCGTCGCTATTTCGGGGACGGTGCTTGGATTGGAACCCGGATTCAGTATTGCAAGGAGCCTGCCCCTCTTGGAACTGGAGGGGCTGTTCGGGCCGCAATTGAGACTATCGATGCGGACCGTGTACTAGTCGTCAATGGCGACTCTGTATGTGATTTCAACTTTGACGAGTTGCTTGGATACCATCTCGGGCGGGATGCGGTTGGCACCATCGTTCTCGCAAGAGCGCAGAGCTCAGAACGTTACGGTGTTGTCGATGTGGACCAAGGCGGTGCCGTCCTCGCATTTAGGGAGAAAGTGGCGACAGATCAACCATCGCTGGTGAGCGCTGGCATTTATCTGCTCGAGCGCTCCCTCATAGAGCTAATTCCACAGGGCCGAGAGATGTCTATTGAGAGAGAGGTGTTTCCTGAATGGGTTGGTCGCGGGTTGTTCGGTTATGTGTGCCAAGGCGACCTGTTCGATCTTGGCACGCCAAGCGGTCTAGAGTCGATGCGAGCCCATTACAGTACAAGTGGCTTTGCCCGAGACTACGCATCAACCGGGATGCTAACGCCAGCTGATGTCCTCAAGCGAATGGCTGAATCGTCGTCCACACTAAAGCGAACGGTTGAGCGCGAATACGTCAGCATCTTGAACGCGGCCCGCCTAATTGCCCGCGCCTTCGCCGATGGCGGCAAGCTTCTGTTGGCGGGCAACGGCGGCAGTGCCGCCGACTGTCAACATATCGCCGCAGAATTCGTAAGCAGGCTATCGAAGGACCGCGACCGGCGTGCTCTCCCGGCGGTGGCATTGACCACCGACTCATCCTTCATCACTGCCTTCGCGAACGATCTTGGATACGAGGGCGTCTTCGCCCGCCAAGTGGAAGCTCTGGCGAAGCCAGGCGATTGTGTGCTCGTTATCAGCACAAGCGGCAACTCGCCTAATCTGCTCCGATGCATCACTGCTGCACGCGCGTCGGGTGCCACAACCATTGCCATCACGGGCGAGGGTGGCGCATTAGCTAGCAGTGTTGATTCATCCATTGTGGTCGCGGGAACACATACCCAATACGTCCAGGAAGCCATGCTTCCCATCGAACACCTTTTGTGTGAGTTGGTAGAAGATCAATTGTTTCCAGGGATACTTCCGCGAACGCGACCGGAGGTTGGGCGCGCGGATTGAAGCGCCAGGCTAACGACCGGATCCGCGACGGCTACGTGTGAGCTCGTCGAACAGCAATCTGTTTTCGAGCGTTGATCGAAGAGCGACCACAAGAGCTGGGAAGAAACGGTTGTCGTTACGGCAGCATAGATCCAGCAAATCTCATGAAGCGGTGCTTCCCGTCGAATAGTGGTGCTTTGGCCCCTCAGCCGATCACCACGCACCTTTGCATGGCGCGTGGATCTTAAAGATAGTGAGTAACGCATGTTGAGGGCGGTGTCTACTGTTAGGTACGCGGCTGGCCGCGCCGCGTTGTCTAGCCTTTCGATGCTGTCCTCTATCGCAATTTACAGATTGCTCGGACCGTCGGAGACAGGAGCGGTCGTGCTACTTCTTGGTATCTCTCAAGCGTTGGCGCCGGTACTTGGCTTTGGGACTGGTTTCGCTCTCACAAAGTTCGTCGTGAGCGCCGGTCCACGGCGAAGCCGACGTCTCTATCGCAGGGCCATGATTGCACTCTCGGTCGGCGCAGCTCTATTCGCTGGTGCTACAGCCGGGCCGTGGCTCCCTGCTGCGGTACCACGTGAGCTTCGCGATAATGCTGACCTCGTCGTTGTGGTTGTTGCCGCACTAGGATGGCAGAACGTCAACGACTTCATGCTCCGCGGGCTCGGCAGACTAAACACTACGACGATCGGTGATGCCATCTCAGACATCCTTCCCCGGTTAGCAGTGGTTCCGCTACTAGTTGCCGGTGTCGGCAATTACGTTAGTTACCTAGTGCTGCAGGCGGCCGTTGCTGCATGCGTGTCGGTAGCCACTACCCTTGTGATCCTTCATCGCTTGCGTCGGCTGGCGGATCCCGCACGCGAGTCGCAACCCGGCGGCTATGGAAGCTTCGCCCTCAACATGGTCTTCAGTTGGATAGCGTGGGCGGCGAGTGTCAATGTGGGATTCTGGCTGATTCGCTATCTCGTGGGACCGCATGAGGTTGGAGTGTTCGCCGTAGCGATGCGGATACCGCTGGTGGTGATGAGCCTCATGCTGACTCCATTGCTCGCCCCGCTCATCTACTTTGGAACGATAGACCTCGTAGCAGGGGAGCGTGGATGGCGAAGAGCCCGCGCGGGCACGGCGTACCTAGGGGTAGCGCTTGGATGTGTATCGCTGATCATGACAGGGACTGCGCCTATTGCCATTGCGGTCTTGTTTGGTGACGCATACGCGGGTGCACTCCAGAGCTATAGGATCCTGGCTCAATTGCCGTTTGTGAGCGCGTTGCAGGTATTCATGTCTGCTGCGGTAATCGTTAGCAACCGAATCTATCTGAACAACCTAGCACTTGCGCTTGGGACGATCGCTCAGTTGATCGGCGGGATGATATTAGTGCCTACATTCGGTGCCAGTGGCATCGCGTCGGTTCTGGTAGGCAGTTACTTTCTGCTGAGCGTACTCGCGATGGGCTATTTCACTCGGGATGTGTTACCTGGACTCGGTCCATTAGTACTTAGACTGGCTGCAATCTATATTCCCGCAGCGGGAATTGCCCTGACTCCAGCATGGCCAATTGCGGTGGTTGGCTTTCTTGTGTCCGTATTCGCTTTGCGGGTTCTCCGATGGGAAGATGCACTGGCTGACATTCGAATGGTAGTCGCACAGCTCGGCAGCGCCAAAGAGCGTGTGGCGGTGAGCAAGGTTGACTGAATTGGCCGGAAGCGCGATCCCATCCGCTACCGCCGCCGTCGTGCTTGTGAATACCGATCAGCGGGATCTAACTCTGGCATGCCTCGGATCTCTGGCGAAATCATCGGTCAGGTTTGGCTTAACCATTGTTGTCGACAACGCTTCGAGTGATGGTTCCGCTGAAGCGATCGCCGACTCATTTCCTAGCGTCGTGGTGCTGCGCCAGCCTGAGAATCGTGGATTTCCTGCGGCTGCCAACGCTGGTGTTGCCCACGTGTTGGGTACACCTGCCGACTACATTTGGGTACTCAACAACGACACCGAGGTTGCTTCAAACGCAGCGGAGCAGTTGATTACTGCGCTTAGCGCCACAGATGGTGCCGGGGTCGCATGTCCGAAGATCTATTTTGCTGAGCCGCGCGACGTCTTGTGGTTTGCTGGTGGCGACATCGAATTGAAAGCCCCTATGGGCGCGCATCATAGGGGGCTTGGGGAGCGCGACAAAGGGAGTTACGATCAACCCTGCGCGATTAGTTTCATTAATGGCTGCGCTCCGATGTTTCACAGACGAATATTGGAACGGCACCGTCTGTTCGACGAATCGTTCTTCATATACTGTGAGGATCTCGACCTGTCAATCAGGCTCGCGCGATCAGGAGTGACGTGCCTGTACGAGCCGCGCGCGGTCATTTGGCACAAGGTTAGCCAGAGTTTCGTCAAAACCGCCCGAGCTGGACGACAGACTTACCTCCTCGTTCGCAACCGCTTTATTGTTCAGCGCCGCTACTGCTCAACGGCAAGTGTCATTGCGCTGTTGGGTCGGTACTTGGTCGGGTCGGTCGCGCGCGGCGCTTACTGGACAGCAGTTTCGAATGGAGATTGCTCGCGCATTCGGGGACTCGCGCGCGGAATCATCGACGGGCTACGCACGAAGGTCGTCGTCTAGTGCAAGGGCCAATCATAGGGGATCATGTTCAGCTATGACGAAAGGGCCAGTCCTGGTTACGGGCGGTGCCGGATTTATTGGCTCGCACGTCGTCGATCGCCTAGTTGAGAGGCATTACGACGTCGTGGTATTGGACGATCTAAGTGGTGGCTTCGTGGAGAACGTAAATCCTGGAGCGCGATTCATTCAGGGAAGTGTCCTGGACGTCGGCCTTGTGTCTGACATGTTCCGACGCGAACCGTTCAAGTACGTGTATCACCTCGCGGCGTACGCCGCGGAGGGTCTGAGCCACTTCATCAAGCGCTTCAACTACATGAACAACTTGATCGGCAGCGTAAATCTGATCAACGCGGCAGTGAACGCAGGTGGCGTGGAATGCTTCGTGTTTACGTCCTCAATAGCGGTGTACGGCAAGGGTCAAGTCCCCATGGCGGAAGATATGACACCTCGGCCTGAGGATCCGTACGGCATCGCAAAGTATGCTGTCGAGCAAGACCTGCGCGAATCTTTTGAGATGTTCGGGCTGCCCTACGTGACCTTTCGTCCCCATAATGTCTATGGGGAGCGTCAGAACATCGGCGACACCTATCGCAACGTAATCGGTATTTTCATGAACCAGGCCATGCGTGGCGAGCCATTTACTATATTCGGTGACGGCACCCAAACTCGTGCCTTTAGTCACATTGACGATGTGGCCGCGGTGATCGCGGCGGCACCTGAACGGCGGGACTCGTACAACCAGGTGTTTAACGTCGGCGCGGACGTGCCGTATAGCGTCAATACCCTTGCGGCGGCGGTTGCCGCCGCTATGAACGTCGAGCTTCGCGTGCGATACTTGGAAGCAAGGAGTGAGGTCCTTCACGCCTACTCAGCCCACGGGCGCGTAAGGGCCGTGTTCGGGGACCTCATATCCGACGTTTCTCTGGCGGAAGGTATTCTGCGCATGTCGAAATGGGCTATCAGCGCTGGTGCGAGAGTACCGAAACCATTCAGCGATATCGAAGTTGCGCGCAACATGCCGCCATCGTGGGCGAGGCTAACTCTCGAGCGTCAAGCTCATGCTAGCGGTGCTCAATCAGGCGATCCCTTCGATTCAAAGGGCTGATTCTCAAAAGGCTGCCTTCGGGCGTCGACGGCCTTTGAGTTAGCTGCGTACGCGATATTGCTCCTCTCTGCCAACTCCTGGCCAACTGACCCATAGTTTCGTACTGCCAGCTTGTGAGAAGCGTGACATTCTCTGTGGCCCTACGTGAGCGAGCGCTGAGAGTCGGACTACGACGCCCGTTTGGCGTTCTTCCGATCGGCCCTGCCAATACCCACGCGGTAAACAGGTGCGTACAGTGTTGGCTAGGGGCTATTGAGTTAGGGAAACTAGCCCGAACGCGTTGCAACTACATCTAGGACGGTCGCGAGAAGGTCGTCGTGGCCATAGCCACGATTTGCCAATTCGGCCTCAATCAGCGGAGTCAGAAAAGTCTCACCTTCGTAGGTAATGCGCTCTGATTGGACGGTGAGGCGAGCAGTTAGCAGCCTCCGGTAGTCTTCGAGGCGCAGACGATTCACGTAAACATTCACGGGAAATTGGTTGCTGCGAAGGTGGTCCCATGGCTCCGATCGCCTCTGCATCTTCACATCTGGATAGTGCCACTCGAGGTTATGTCCTCCGGAGAGGCTTGGAAATAGATGAATGCGGCCGGTGAAGATGCCGCCCGGTCTAAGTACGCGACGGACTGCCGACAGGGCGCCGGCTACGTCGGCGATGTGTTCGAAGGCCCAGTCGGAATATACGAAGTCAAAGCTCTCGGAATCGAAGTCAAGCGCAGATGCGTTCATTCTCCGAAAGCGCACCTTCTCCCAGCACGGGATATGGTCGCCGGTACTGCGGAGGCGCGCTACAAACGGTCTATCGAAGAGGAAGTGACGCACCACGGACTTCGCAGCGCGTTCGGGTCCGTTCGCTCTCCAGATGCGGAATAACTGGCGAATCGATAGTCGATAACTGGGCAATTCGATGTCGACGGCAGTTGTGTTGGCGCCGGCACCGGCAAAGAGCGCTGCCTGCGCTGCCAGTTGGCCGCAACCGAGGTCAAGAACGGTGGCGGATGTGATTGTGGAACCACGCCAGCGTTGATACGTTTCGCACAATTCCGCATGACGCTTGAGAAGCGCGTCCGCGTTGTTGAAGTTGCCTTTCGTGTACTCGCGGAAAATTAGCAGCCACGATCGGAGTTTTGACTGAAAGGACACGGGCTGGACCATTACCGTCGGGAGGTCTTCGCTCAAAGGCTGGTTAGATCTATCACATCGAAGCGATCAGGGCTACTGGTCGCCGACACGGGTCCGTGGGAGTCCAGGTAACACGGGGAACTTCAGCGCTGTCGAATAAGCCGCCACCGTTTCGCTAGCAACGATATCCCAGTCACATCGCTCTGCAGCCCACTGGTGGCCTGCATTACCCATATCGTCACAATGCCGGTTTCTCAGAAGGGTCACGAGCGCCGCAGAGAACGCGTCTGGGTCGCCTGGGGCAACGAGCACCCCGGTTGTTCCATCGACGACTTGTTCGCGCAAGCCACCGACAGCTGTAGCGACTACCGCACGTCGAAAGGCATACGCCGTGAGGCATACGCCGCTTTGATAGACCCTCCGGTAGGGCAACGCGACGACGTCTGCTGCTCGGTAGTAGACAGCAAGTTCCTCGTCTGGAACATACTCCCAGCGAAATGTAAGCTTTTCCCTTATCCCCAGCTTATCAGCGAGTGCTTCGTATCTCAGGGGAGAGTCGTGAAACGAACGGCCCGCAATTACTAAGGCGGCATCCGGCACTTCATTCACAGCCTTCGCAAAGGCCTCCAGTAGGATGTCCAGACCCTTGTCTCTCTTCACTTGACCCAAAAACAGAACCATTCGCTTTTCTGCGCTTATACCGAGCCGTTGCCGTGCGAGCGATCGTGGTAAGTCGGCATCTACATAGGAGTTGTTGTAATGCCCGTGTGGAATGATGTGGATGGGTGGCGTGTCCAATCCTGTGGCAGCGATCATGGCCTGCAACTCAAGGGCGGCGGCGTTGGAATGCACGATCAGGCCGTCGTATCTGCGATAGAGCGACGTAAGCTGTCGCTCGCTGCGTAGCCTTTTCCTTGCAAACGGCATTACGTCGTGAACAGTTAGTACGCGCGGAATAGACAAGAGACGAGCCAGAACAACGAACTGACGCTCCAAAAATGGCACGGTAACAAACTGCTGATGGATAATGACCGGGCCTGATTTCGAGAGCCTCCGCGCGCGCAGTAGTAGGGCGAGAAGTCCGAGTGCGAATCGCAATCCCCTTAGCGCTGCCGGTGCAGAGCCGTAAATGCCACGAAATGGCCGCCAGGTTTCGACCTCTGGATCCGAGTGGATTGGAGTTTCATCGCACGTCGTCCAAATGACTCGGACATCACAGCGTGCGAGGGCGCGAAGGAATGCGAGATCGTACACGTAGTTTCCGCCGTGCCCGCCTACGGGGTCAAATGCCAGTACCGTCAGCATGAACCTAGATCTGCCTTCGACCGCCAGTAATCGAGAACGTCAACGATAGTTTCGTTAATTCCAATCATTGGACGCCACCCAGTGTCCGTGGCCACTTTAGTTATGTCGCCCCAAATGACAGCCTCGTCGGATGGCCGCAACAATTCGTCGACCTGTAAAACTTCAAGATCGGTACGTGTGCTGTGCTTGACGGCAATCGACAGTAAGTCACCGATCCTGTGGGGCTCTAGGCCGCCAAGGTTATAGGCCTCACCAGCTCGTCCCGATTCAGCCAGAGCCACGAGGCCCATGTTCAGATCCCGAACGTCTACGATCGCGCGCCGAGTATGTAAATTGCCGACCTTCACTATCGACCGGTTTGGTTCTCGCTCGAGCGAAACAATTCGTCGCGCGAAGTCCGACACCGCATCGCCGACCTTGCGCGGACCTGTGCAGTTGAAAATGCGAGCGCGCAGGCAGTCCATGCCGAAGTTGGCAAAGTACTGATACGCAAGAAGGTCCTGGCCGACCTTCGACACTCCGTATGGATGTAATGGTTGAAGAACGTGGTCCTCACGCACCGGGAGCTCCGCCACGGGGATACTGCCGTACTCGGCCGACGAACACGCTACGACAATTCTTGCGTCAAGTTCGAGCCGACGCACGGCCTCAAAGACGTTGACTGTCCCAATAATGTTCGTCGTGAGCGTTTCAGTTGGCCGAGCCCACGACACCGTCGGGTAACTCTGGGCCGCCAAGTGGAATATCCACGTGGGTTTAGTTGCCTTGAGTGAGTCAAACACAGACGTCCAATCCAGCACGTTGACTTCCGTAAACCCCGCCACGTTTATGCCTTTCATATCAACGGTAGGGTTGAAGTAAGTCGCTGTTACTTCTTCACCATTTGATGCCAACAGCTCAGCCAGATGCGAGCCCATCATGCCGCCCGCTCCAGAGATCCACGCCTTACCCACTATTTCGAAGTCCGACGTGCAACGACGTAGTCAGCAAAGCCGAACAAGTCCCAAAAGTCGCCACCAAGGAACCGACCGGTCCTAACGCGGCGATAGATGGCGAAGCTCGGCGACAGCACAACACGCCAAGGATCGCGGCGACGGCCGCTCCTTATCACGGTGCAACCTGCCGGCAGGATTACGTTGTACAGCTCTCGAAGGTTGAACAAGTGAACGTGGGTCTCATCGTCAAAGAAATTCAGGGTGCCGTTCATGCTGGGCATTCCCGCGCTACGAGGATCGGGAGTCTCTATGTAGAGTAGCCCTCCAAGTTTTAGTTTCGGAATGAGTCCGATGATTACTTCGTGTGCGTTCCGCAGATGCTCTACGACGTGGCTCATAACGAGTGCGTCGAAAAAGTCGTCGGGAATATCATCGAACGCTAGAGATGTGAGGTCCATCTCCCAGAAGTTCTGCATAGCGTCAAAATCGGTCTGATCGTTGTTGTACGCCCTCGATCGATCGATGCCGTAATACGAGCACCGCGGCAGCCACTTAGTGGTCAGAGTGGCCGAGTGGTTTCCAGCGCCGACGTCGAGCATGCGGAATTCGGAGTGTCCAAACTCATGTAGTAACACTTTGATTTTGAACGGGGCTGTAGCCACCGGACGTCTCATTGACCGGGCTCCCAAGTCCACGTTTCGACACCGCTAGGGTGAAACGCCACTGGGAGGACTTCGGCTCCCATCGCAGCCATTCGCGCCGAGACGGTCGGTTTACGATCGAATGGGCAGTACAGAAACATGAAGCCACCGCCGCCAGCGCCACTCACCTTTCCTCCGAGTACGCCGAGCCTAAGCGCCTCTTCGTACAGTTCTTCAATTGCATTCGTTGTAACGTGCGGCGACGTTGCCTTCTTAGCAATCCAGTCCTGATGCAGAATGTCAGCGAAGAGACGGAGGCGTCCAGTTAGAAGTGCGTCCTTGGCCGCCGCGGCGAGTTCCTTCATTGCATCGAGAGCTTCGACTGCGGCCGGCAGTCGCTGGACGTAGCTGCCTACCTGCGATTGAATGATGTTGGTCGCTAACCGCGTTGCTCCTGTGAAGACAAGGAGCATGTTGTACTCGAGCTCATTGATAGTGCGAGCATCGATGCGAAGTGGGTTGACGACGACGTCCTCTACAGAGTGAAACTCAATGAGGTTAAAGCCACCGAAAGCAGCGGCGAACTGATCTTGGAGACCACCGGCAATACCCACATCGACTCGCTCGACCTGGTACGCGAGGCGTGCCAGGCCATATTTGTCAATTGAAATGCGGCGCCATGTTGCGAGGGCGGATAGGAGCGCCACTACCAGAGCGGAGGACGATCCAAGTCCAGAGCCCGGGGGCACATCTGTTTCTAGGTACAGGTCCAGTCCCAATTGTGCAGCAAGGGCTGCGTCTTGAATGTGGCGCAGACATGCTTTTACGAGATCCAGCTGGCCGTCATAGATAAGTGGTTGATCCAGGTCGTATCGCTCAATTGCGTCGTAGTCAAGGGAGTGAACTTGTATGACTGGGCTACCACCCACACGCAGCGTCGCATATGCGAACTTGTTAATAGTCGCACTCAGTACACGGCCACCACGATCAGTCACGTAGGGAAGGAGATCTGTACCTCCGCCGGCGAAACTGATTCGAAGTGGCGCTCTTGAACGCACCAACGCAGAAGAATGCCGGCCGGGCTCCGCCGAGAACGGTGATGAGATCAATGGAGTTGTCAATTCGTGACCGGTAGCCGGACCGGTGCAGCGCTTAGTCTTGGCGATTCGCGTGTGCCAAGGTTAATCGCCAGGCCGCAGATGAGATACGAAATTCCAGCTCCGGTGAAACCATAACCGGAGGCTGATATGACTCCTATGCATGTCAGCGCGAGCATTCCACCGGCCGCCACCAAGGCTAGGCCGGACGCAACCTGAGTTTGTGATGGAGATTGCATGATCCGGAATGCTGCCCGAGTGGCGGACAACGTGAAACCTAGGTAGAGAAGTACGCCGGTGATTCCGAGTTGAAGGCCGATTGTTCCTATGTACGATTCGATTGTGAAGCTCGGTAGCCCAGCGTAGGTTGCAAGTGCGTCCGTCCCTAACAGACTTACCGTTAAGTATCCAGATGTGCCGAGTCCTGCACCTAATGGATGAGTGACGGTTTGAACGATGTCGGTGTACAAGGCGGCCCACCGATTGGCGGTACCCGCGACTCCGGCCGTTTGAGGCAGAACGGAAATGTAAATGAGAAGGGCCAGGGCTAGACCGCCGACGGCCACTGCGGCGGAAAGATAGAAGCGTTTTAGCCGCATGGTCGTAAAGCCAAGAACCGCGAGCACCAGACCACCACGGCCAAGAGCGAGGATCGTCGCAGCTCCAAACGCATAACGAATCAGGCGCCCAACCTTAACTGGACCCTCGAGGGCGAGTAACCACAAGGAGCCGAATACAAGACCGGTTGAGATTGGGTCAAGTATCGTGCTGCTAAAGCGACGGATGCCAGGCCAGGGAATTATCGATGGTGTCAAGTCGAGAAAATAGAAGCTAAGGGGAACGCCGAGTCCAGATGAAAGGTTCGCTCCCGAGGTTAAGGCCCCCTCCCGCAAGGCTAGGAGACGATCAAAACCCAGCGAACTCCACCACGTTCCGGGCAATGCTGTTATGGCCAATCCCGCGACGATAGAAGCCACACCGAACGTCAATATCGTTCGGACCAGGCGCGACACCTCGTGGGTGGATAGTGGAACAAATCGTCCGAGCATGTAGCAGGCAACTAGGATCACCGCCGAACTCGCGGATGCAATCTTGGCGCCTACGCCAACCGAAACTCCTCCGATCCAGGCATTCGGGAGCACGAGATACAGGAACGCATACGCGCAATAGAGGAGAGCCCAGAGGTCAGGCGTTTTGAGCGGCGCCTTGGAGGTTTGGCTCGCGACAAGGTAGATCACACACGCTACGACTATGACTTCCTTGCCAGCCAGAACAGCGGTGCCGATGAGCGTAAATGCAGGGCCAGGAACTGCGATTGAGACGAGTATCAAGACGGGATCTTGAAGGAAAATGGATGCGACGAGGAAGTACACGACGCGGATTGGTGATTGAAGAAGCCATACGATCGTGATGGTGATGCCAACTACTAAGACGGGAAGCAGGGAGCCAAGCGGGGCATCGTAGTACGAAGCGAGGGGGATCGCCACGGCCACGCCTAAGACCGCCGCGGCGCCCGCAACAGCCCATATCGCCCGCGGTACTAACAGGCGCGACGTCCACCCTGAGGAGTTGGGCGTCCGTCTCCTTTCGTCAGCGGTATCAGTTAGCGCCAAGGTTCAAAGTAGGGAGGGTAGCTTGAGCTGGCTGGCCAGCGGCGAGCGTCACGCCTTGTCGCATCAGAGTGATCACGCGGTCTTGAGCGAGATCGCCCGTCACAGTAATACCGCTCCAAGTCACAGAGATTGCGTCGTTTAGCGTTCCGGGCTGCTTTTGCCAATAAATCTGGTGCGAGCCCTTTTCGGTGGTGGGCCAGGGTGTGTCGTATTCGAACACGGCCTGCCCGCGGTTTCCACAACACTGGACCAAGAGCCATCCATCGAGCAAAAGAGTGCCGGAAGGCGGGGCTGGATTCGCATATTTCACGGGAGTCAAGTTGGTCGCCATCGACGATGCCGTGTCGCTCACATAGAGCCTGACATCCGCGTGGTAGTAGGTGCGTGGGTAAGAGCCGTACGGCGTGTTGTTTACGTACTCAACTGTCACCTTGTGGTGAAGGACCCCGCCGCTGCGCGTAAGAGCCACCACATAGCTGCGGCCAAGATAATAGTTCGCCTTGCTGCCGTAATTGCTCTCCACTTCATACATGTAGTCCTGAAAACCATTCAAGTTGAGACTGCCAGACCAGCCGACTCGCTCGATCTCATTCTCGACCGAACTGTTCGTGAAATACGCCTGAAGGTGGCGTTCGGCTGCAAGGCCATTGAACGCCGCAATCAGGGCCGGCCAGCGGTCGGGTGGCAGGGCAGAGACACGTTCCATTAGAGGGCCCGCCAGCGCACTCAATATGGCCTTGTGAGCCGGGTCGCTGGTGTAGTCGAGGCGAGTTACCAGCGGAACGAAGTTGCCCGCGTCGACCAAAAGCCCGTGGCCTGGGATTACGAGCGGGCCGGTGAATTCGAGCATTTTGGCGACTGAGTAGTAGTCGATCGAGATCACGCCATCAAGACTTGCTCCAGAAGGGTGTACGAAATCCATCGCGGCTCTCGCGTTTGAGGAAAAGTCCGGGAACACGTTCGAATCGATGAAGCTCCAGCTCACGGTGGGTATGACCTCGCGTAAGGGCCCGGGGATTGGGATGAAGCCAGGCTGACCGAGCGACGGTCTAGCGGAGGCGAGGCCGTACGAGTCCCCGCTACCAACCACTTTGAGCGTTCCATGGTCCGCGCGCACGAGACTGTAGCTCCCGATGAATCCGCCGCCGGCACGCAGCTCGATGGGGTTCACCTGTTCTACGAGATAAGTCCGGGGCCCATTACCGCCCAAGGCTTCCACGAGTACCGGTACGAGACGCTCGAATTCGTCGAGCCCCGCAATTGCAGCGGAAATCGTGTCGCGGGCCTTCAGGAACGTCGCCTGCTGTCCGGTAGGAACAACGCGGATGTCCACCTGCCCCGCTGCCTTTTGTGCGCGCTCGAAGTCGGCGCGAATCGTGATCAAACCAGTGTGCGTTTGATCGAGGACCGTCAGCAGCGTTCGGCCGGCGGCCCCTGACGCCGAGGGTCTTATCAGTTCCGAGTC
>Ga0209117_1000079_pt1 | contig 69315 bp, 67 predicted proteins | sample BlaSpr_A8_OM2_M2_FD_187978 | JGI IMG/M metagenome (GOLD analysis project Ga0209117, IMG submission 187978) | Forest soil microbial communities from Thunder Bay, Ontario, Canada - Black Spruce, Ontario site 2_A8_OM2_M2 (SPAdes) (version 2) | ecosystem: Environmental > Terrestrial > Soil > Boreal... | reverse complement strand
ATCCCCGACTGGACCATTCCGTCGCGGTCCTCCAGAGATAGGAACACTGAGTGTGTGACCATCCTGGTCCTGCCTCCAATGTCCTCGAGGGTCATCGTCTCGAGCGAGGGGCGCCCGGGCACACCTTCGAACTCGAAGGTCTGGATCACGCGGTTCGGCTCGACGAGGTGATAGACGCCATGAAACCCATACTCGTTGCCTTTGTTGTCGCCGTGGATGAATCGCCAGCTCCCTCCTGATCTCGCGTCCATCTTGTCGACTTTCGTCCAGTAACTTCTCGGCCCCCACCAATTCGGAATCGCGTTCGGATCCATCATGACCTTGAACACGAGGTCGCGCGGCGCATCGAATTCTCTGATCAGCGTGATCTCCTGTACCCCTGGCTTGATCACGAACTCGGTCTTTGCCATCGTCGTTGCTCCTTTCCCGGTCTTCCTGTCACTCATCACGTTTCTTCTCCTTCTTCATTTCCTGCAAATAGTCGTCCAACCGATCGAAGCTCTCGTCCCAGAAGCCGCGGTACGGCTCCATCCACTCCGCAATGTCTCGGAGCGGCTTGCCCTCGAGCCGGCACGGGCGCCACTGGGCCTCCCGCCCGCGGGCGATCAGACCCGCCTTCTCCAGAACCTTCAAGTGCTTGGACACCGCCGGCATCGTCATGTGGAACGGCGCGGCGAGCTCCGTAACCGAGGCCTGGCCAGACATGAGGCGTGCGAGGATCGCGCGCCGGGTGGGGTCGGCGAGCGCCGCGAACGTGCTGGTGAGTCGATCCGGTGTCGTCTGGGCCATTTAACTCCTCAGTTATGTAACTAACCGGTAAAGTACCGCGCCCAGCACGGATTGTCAAGGCCTAAATTCACCTCCCCACCGTGTGGGGAGGTCGGCGCGAAGCGCCGGGTGGGGGTCGAGGGCCATTGTCAAGGCCTAAATTCACCTCCCCACCGTGTGGGGAGGTCGGCGCGAAGCGCCGGGTGGGGGTCGAGGGCACAGGAGCTCACTGCTAAACTGCCGCCGCTCCATTGCTCACACCCACTCAGCGCGGAACGGCGGGTGAGCAGCTGTTTGCGGCCTGCGTAACGCTCTCGTCGGCCGGCGACCTGGAGCTGTTCAAACCCCTCACCGACGACGACCACACCGATGTCACCGCCGGCAGGCGCGGAAAGGTCCCGGCGCTCGCGATACAGGTCAAGAGCGCGCTGTCCCTCACCCGCCAGGGTTTTGCCGTTGCCCGAATGTCGTTTCCCGACGGCAAGCCGCGGCAGCACCCGGCCTTCGTGTACGCGATCGTCTACGTCGTCGACGCAAGTGTCGAGGCAGCATGGATAGTGCCAAGCGCAACGTTCAACCGCCTGACCTATCGCGCCGCCGGTCGTCACGGCAAAGGCATCGAGCTCGAGTTCATGGCGAGCCCGACCAGACAGGACAAGTGGTCCTCGTTCCGATGTGGGCGACTGGCTCTGGGCCCGAAGCTCATCGATCTCGTCGACTCGCTTCCAGCAAAGAGGGCCCCGCATGTGCAAGGCGCTCACCTCCTGCTTCGCCGTATTCAGAGCTAGTCGACATACGGTCCGTTGTAGATCGGGTTCTCTCGGCTCAACGAGGCGTCGCCGGTTCACGCGCGCGGGATCGCCGAATCTTTCGTTTCGAAGCTGGACGATCAGGAGCTCGCCGTACTCAAGAACGCCCTCGACAAGGTCACGGTCGACTGCGGCTTCCGCTAACCGCCGCGGACAGTCAGCACCACGTTCCCGGTCTTCTGCTCCGTTTCGACGTACCTGGTTGCCTCGATTACATCCTCCAACGGGTAGCGCCGATCGATGACCGGCCGGTATTTCCCAGCCTCGATCAGCCCCTTGAGGAAGAGGACGTCCTGCCTCGTCTGCCGGGGAGGTATCTGGAACACCACCTTCTTGGCTCCAGTGCGCGAGGGCAGGAGCGCCCACATGAGGTTCGCGAACCCGTCGGTTGGCAGGTAGAGGCCGCCCTGCTCCAGCGAGCCGCGGCATCGCCGAAAGGAGAGCTTGCCGACCGCATCGAAGATGACGTGGTACGTCTGGCCGTTCCTGGTGAAGTCTTCCTTTGTGTAGTCGATCACCCGGTCCGCTCCGAGCGATCTCACGAGCTCGAGGTTCTTCGTGCTGCAGACCGCGGTGATGTCGGCGCCGAAGTGCCTGGCCAGCTGCACCCCCGCTGTGCCGATGGCACCGGACGCGCCGTAGATGAGGATCCTGCGCCCCTCCCGTAGATCTGCCGCTGTCAGACACGTCAGCGCATTGAGCGCTCCGTCGGTGGCGGGCGCAGCCTCCTCGAAGCTCATGCCGGCCGGCATGTGCGCGATTCGGGCGCTCTCGCGCATGCACATGAACTCCGCGTGTGCTCCGAACCTGAGGCCGCTATTGCCGAAGACGCGGTCGCCGACCGCGAACTCTTTGACGCCCGCGCCGGCCGCTTCGACCTCGCCTGCAAACTCGCTGCCGAGGATCCGCTGTCTCGGCCGGCGGACGCCAGAGACAAGGCGGCTGAGGAGCGAGACGCCGAGGCCGCTGCTTCGATTGGCTTCGCGGGTGTGGACATCCAACCGGTTGACCGTCGAAGCGTTTACTTTGATGAGCACTTCGTCCTCCTTGGGGACGGGCGGCTCGAGGTCTTCGAGTCTCAGGACCTCCGGAGGCCCGTACCTGTCGAACACAACCGCTCTCATCGGTTCAACCGATTCGCCGGGCCGCCGACGCAGCGCCAAGCCAGGTGTGCGGATTGCCGAGCCAGCACCAGCCGAGGCGGGGCGCTCCCTTGCTCACCCAGATTCCCGTGACGCGCCTGTCGCCGGCGGTGGAGCCGAGCATTTCGAAGCAGTTACGTGTGCGAAGCCACTCGGGGTGGTGCGTGACCACTGCCAGGCCCTCTTCGAGGGTCAGAGGCGTGCGTCCTGCCGCAAGGATCTGGGGCAGCGCATCGTTGGGACGGACATTCAGCGTTTTCTCGCCGGTGTCGACGTCTGTGATCAGGTATGCCGCCAGGTCAGGCACGCTCAGATCAGCGGTGGGCTTGAATCCGAGGATTTCGTCGACTGCCATCGTCGTAAAGCCAGGCTTGTCATTGAGCGCGGTCAGCTCGATCAACTGTGCGACGGGGACCAGAGTCCCTGTCACGACCAGGATTGACGGCGTCTGCGGGATTCGCGACTCAAGCGGGGCGATGATCCCGCGGAACGCCTCATCTGTGAGGCCGGCGAGGGCCGGGTAGCCCTTCTGAACGAGCAGATCGGTCTGCCTCTGAAGCTCGGTCGGCGGCTCGGTGGCCAACTGGTTCATCCCGATGGTGATACCCCAGGGTTCGAAGTTCGAATCCGTTGCCGTCTTAGGATGACCTGAAGTGAGAACGCTGCTAACGACCGCAGGTCGGGTTGACTCGACCGAGATCGCGTCGATCACCCGGTGTTTTGCCGATGCGCACACCGAAGGCTTGTGGCTGGACATCGAGCGCCCCGACGCCGACGATTTCAAGCTTCTTGAAGAGACGTTCAAGTTCCATCCATTGACGATCGAGGATATTCAGCACCAGAACCAGCGACCCAAGATCGATGAGTACCCGGACTACAACTTCGCAGTCATCTTTCAGGCCGATTGGCTCGGTGATGACGTCGCGTTTCGGGAGCATCACCTATACGTCGGGCCTCATTGGCTGATCAGCGTTCACCTCGAACCATCGTCTGTGCTAGCCGAGTTGAAGGACCGCCTCGCCAAGAGTCCAGAGCTGACCAAGGGGCAGCCGGCATTCCTGACTTATTTCGTGATCGATGCGTTGGTCGATGCCACGTTTCCGGCGCTGGAGCAAGTCGACGACACTGTCGAGCAGATCGAGAGTGAGATCGTCGCGAAGGCGAGGCCCGAGTCGCTCCGCCGTATTTACCATTTGAAACACTCGGTGACAGAGCTCCGCAGGTTTCTGGGCGCTCAGCGTGATGTGTTCCAGCGCCTGACCACACACGGCATCCACCTTCAGCAGCAGGACATGACGCTGTATTACCGAGACGTTTACGACCACATCGTCCGCCAGTACGAAACCGTGGATTCTCTTCGGGACTTGCTGACCAGCGCGATGGATGTCTACCTGTCGACCGTTTCGAACCGCCTTAACGAGACGACCAAAGCGCTGACGGTCATCGCGAGCCTGTTCTTGCCGCTGAGCTTCTTGACTGGCTTCTTCGGCATGAACTTCGCGTACCTCGTGACTGTCCTGGAGACCCCCTACTGGGCCTTTGCCGTGGGCGTCGGCACGATGCTCATCGCCACGGGGATCCAGCTCTACTTCTTCCGGCGCAGGGGCTGGATCTGAGTAATTCCACAAGAACCGCCATGGGTTTCTTCAAGAGCACGTGGAGCTCGATCGCGAGCGGAGCTTGACTCTCAGAGTACTCTGTGCTACAAAGTGATCTGAGCAGCGGAGTAAGACGAATTCTACTCGAGCTCAGAAGGAGTTCACATGGAGCAATCACAGGCAAAAGCCCTACTGAACGCGACCGAAGGCGCGCGCACACGGACGCGTTCGGTGCTCAGCGCGAACTGGTTCCCAATGATCTTGTTTGGAGTGTTGGCCCTCGTTTCCGTTCCGGTGGCCGAGTTCTGGTCCTGGACGGCTGTGGGGGCTCTCTGGCTGGTCGGTGCACCACTTGGCACTCTGGCCACCGCCTTGTGGTACCGGAGTCGCGCGACCGAGATTGGCCTCTCCGCGAATCCGTGGCCGTACGTGATCACGGCGGTCGCGATAGTGGTTGGCTGCACGGCAACCGGCATGGCTGGACGAGGCGGCGCGGTCAGCTACGCCGGTCCACTGTTGGTGATCGGGCTGGGGTATCTCGTCTTCGGACGCCTCGATCGAAGTCTCTTGGTCGCGGCGTTCGGCGCGGCGATGGCGATCGTCGCGATCATCGTCTTCGTTCTCAAACCTCAACACGTATACACGCTGACGATGCTGCCCTTCGGCGCAGGCTCAGCGCTGCTGGGCTTGTGGAATCTGCGGCAAGCCAGGCGGATAGATTGATGCCGGAGACTGAGCTTCACCCCACTGCGGAGCTCGATGAGACGGTCCACCAACGGGTGCGACTCGGCATCCTTGCCATCTTGTCGGAGGCGGATAGGGCGACATTCACCTACCTGCGGGAAGCGCTCGACGTGACGGACGGCAACCTCTCAGCTCATGTCGGAGTTCTGGCCAAGGCGGGACTGGTGAGGATCGACAAAGGGTTCGTCGACAATCGACCGCGTACATGGGTGCGCGCAACTGCCAAAGGCCGATCCACCTTCCAGGCGGAGATCTCAGCGCTGAGCAAGCTGGTCGGGCGTTACCGGGGCGACATCGCCGGCTCTCGCCGAGCCTAGTCGCCGGCGTTCAAACGCCGATGTAGGAATGCGCGGGCAAGCCTCGAATTCCAGTACGGATTCGGAACAGTGCCCCGGCCAGAGGTTGCGTGCGCCGATCCATGTCGGACAGGCCCTCCGACGCGGACGTGACGTACAGCTCGTCGAGCTCGGCTCCTCCGAACGCGCAGCTCGTCGGCTTGCTGACCGGCAGCTTGATCACCTGGTCGAGCCGGCCGTCGAGATATCGGTGAACCACGCTGCCGCCCCAGAGGGCGACCCAGATCCCACCATCGGCATCAATCGTCAGTCCGTCCGGCGTCCCGGCCTCACGCGGAATCTGGATTGCAACCCGGCGATTTGCGATCTCACCCGTGGCCGGTTCGAAGTCGAACACGTCGATCCGATGCAATGGCGAGTCGACGTAATACATCGCGGTGCCGTCAATGCTCCAGTCGATTCCGTTGGAGATCGTGACGCCGTCGATCACGCGGGTCGGGCGTCCTTCCGCGTCGAGGCGGTAGAGCGCGGCCGCGCCGGCCGCTTGGTCATATGCCATCGTGCCGGCCCAGAAGCGACCCGCCGGATCGCACTTGCCATCGTTGAACCGCAGCCCAGGTCGAGCCTCGGGGACAGTGGCGATCCTCCGAGCTGGCCCGTCGCCGATCACCCAGAAGCCATCCTGCAGCGCGGCGACGAAGCCACCCTTCGGGCGGGGCGCGATCGCTCCGACCTGAAGTGGCGTCTCGATCGACTCGGTAGCGCCTGTCACCGAGTCCGTGAGGTGGATGCGCCGGCCGAGGATGTCGACCCACGCGATCCGGCCCGATCGCACGTCCCAGATCGGCCCTTCCCCCAGCTCTGCGCCGGCAGCCACAACAGTTTCGACAGCCGCTATGCGATCGCTAACGGTTAAAGTCCCACCCTCAGCAGGATCATGCACGTGAAGGCGCCCACGAGGCAGGCCTCGCCCAGTCCCGGCCTGCTCAATCCGAGCCGCTTCAGGGGTGGCGGCGCCGCTGGCCCGCTAACGATCGCTATGACCACCAGGACGAAGGCGATCGAGACCGTGATGCCGTAGGACGTGGTCGCGAGGTCCGAGAACTTCCGAATCGGACCGAAGACCGTGCCCAACAAGACGCCGGTCACCACGCCCGTCAGGATCGCGACCGGGAACACCACAAAGAGCCTTGGCACCAGCGGACGGGTGAGGGGATTCGCCTCCATCACCGCCTGCACTTTCGCCTGGCCGCCAAGCACTGTCCCAAATATCGCCGACCCGAGCCAGAAGGTCATGCAGAACACGTGAACCCAGAGCACTCCGACATAGAACCACGGCAAGTCAGCTGGCCTCGGCGGTCTTCGAGCTGCCATACCGTTGCCGGAGCCAGCGCCTGGCGTCACCGATGACCGGTTTGCCGTGTCCGACCACGAAGCTGTCCACGTCGAGCGCGGCCAGACGCCGCTTCGAACGCTCGGCCTCCGCCCCGTCCTCGTAACCGAACTGGTGCCCGCCGAAGCCCGGTGCAGTGCACAGGGCATCGCCGGCGATGAGGACGCGACCCCAAAGCAGCGCGACCTGACCGGCCGAGGCCCCCGGGACGCTGATGATCCTCAGACCTCCGGGAAGCTCCTCGCCGTCGTGCAATTCATGCTCGACCGGCACGGGCGGAAGGCCCCCCATCCGAAACATTCCCTTGAGTACGGGATAGAGCAACCCAGGAAGGCCAGGCGCCGGCCGGGACTCGCGAATCGGGCGGCCGTTGCGGACGATGTCGGCGTCGAGAGGATGCATCCACGCTTCCGCGCCGGTTGCCGCCTTGACTTCGGCCAGCCCACCGAAGTGATCGGCATGCGCATGCGTGACGATGATCCGGGTGATGTCGGGCGGCTGCCGGCCGAGCTCGGCAAGCGCCTCCAGGATCCGTTTGCCGTCGCCCTCCATTCCGCAGTCGACAAGCGTGAGCTCAGACCCGATTTCGATCAGATAGGCGGAGCTCGCCCTCAGCTTCACTTGATGCAATCCCGGCAGCAGCGTGGTCGCCCGCCCCATTTCTGTCTCCTTCGCTAGTGATGGTCGCTAGTGACGGGCAACAGTAGACTATGGAGCGATGGCGGAAGTCAAGGCCTTCAGCCCGCGAACAGCCCGGCGCGAACGCGCAAGAGCCACCCGCAGCCGGATGCTGGCGGCCGCCTTCGAGCTGTTCGTCCGGCAGGGTTACGCGCCGACAACCATGGGCCAGATCGCGGCGGCCGCAGGGGTCGCCGTCCAAACGGTGCATTTCACCTTCCACACCAAGGCGGAGCTCTTGCAAGAGGTCTTGACGAAGTACGCCGCCGGCGAGGAAGACCCGGATCCCGTGATGGAGCGGCCGTGGATGAAAGAAGCGTTGGCCACCCCAAACCCGTATCGGCAGCTCGCGCTCTTAACGGACCATGGAATCGACATCTATAAGCGGATGGCTCCCCTCACGCCGGCCTTGCAGGCTGCGGCTTCCGTCGACGGTCAGGTCGCCGCGTTGATGGCGTCAATCGCGGCCGCTCGCCGGTCTGGTATGGCCGCAGCAATCGAGGCCCTCGCGCGCAAGGGCTCGCTGAGAGAGGGACTCGACGTCAAACACGCGACGGACTTGATGGTGGTCCTCAACAGCCACGAGACATTCCTCGGCCTGGCGGTCGGTGCCGGCTGGTCAGTTGAGCAGTTCAAAGCGTGGCTGTATCTCACGCTGTGTGAGCAACTGCTAGCCCCCGCAGGCGCGGCGGATCTTGTCGCAGCCACGGCGGGTCTTTCCTACCATGAGCAGCTATCGCGCACTAAGAAAGGTAGCGGGCGGCTTTAGAACCGCCCTATCCATCAGCACAAATTCAGGTTGTCGACATCGGTAAACGCGGGCCGAGGAGCGCCACCGTCTGGGGCCACGCCGTTGAAGATCAGCGAATAGTGAATCCGGAATAAGCACTGCTGTGATCCGGCGGGGCGTTGAGGATGATCGGTGTAAAAAGGCGGAGGTGAATGTACTGGGATGACCCAGTTCTGCGATGACATCGGAGCAACGAACTGCCCTCCAATCGCACCGGTCATGTCCAGGCATCCGCCGGAGATGGTCCAGGCGAGAGACACTGAGCGCGGCGCACTCCCCGCCCTTGCCGTAAAGCTCGTCACCACGAACGGAGCGCAGGGGGGACCGTTGGTGGGCGGAGGCGCGATAGCGACCTCAGTAGGCGTCGATGCAGGTGTCGGCGATGGAATCTGGTCTGGGGAAGGGCTCTGCTGATCCGCGGCGACAGTCGCGGGCACAGGCGACGGAGTCCAACTCTTGTCCTGCGCGGCCGGCGCCCGACCGCATCCGACGCTAAGAGCGACGAGAGCCGCAAGCGCGAGGATTCTCACGAGGGGGAGAGCGTAAGGGGGGATGAGTCCCTAACTGGCGGTTTCCGCGCGGAAAGAACGTGAGCCGGCCGCCACGCGCGCCCTGGGGCGAGCGCGGACGGCCGACTTGGTCGCTATTCCTGCGGCCCCATGGCAAACCTGACACCGTGGGCTGCCACCAGCCCCGGAACGCTGTTCAGGTCGACCTCAGTTCCGTACTCGGCGGCGAGCGTCGCCATCCTGGCCGGATCAAGCTCGCCGCGAGCTGCCAGATCAGTGACCTTGTCGAAGAACTTCTCGAAGCCGGCGGGCGAGATGATCTCGAGAATGCGCGCGGGCCCGTCGCCTGCATTCCAAAACGTGTGCCACTGGCCGCGCGGCTTGAAGATCAGGTCGCCCACCTCGCCATAGACGATCTCGCCGCCGAGGTCGGCGCCGACTCGCCCTTCGAGGATAAAGCTGTACTCATCCTCGCGACTGTGTCGGTGCAGCGGTGCCGCCAATGCGCGCGGCTCCATGGGGTGCTCAACAAGCGAGAAACCCCCGCCCGACTCAGCGCCATCGACCATGAACCGAACGCCGATCCCTCCCAATTTTCCAAGCTTTCCGCCTTTAGGACCCACGATCCGAGCTACCGTCGTCGCCATTTCCAGGCTCCTTTTCAATAAACGTGGCGTTTAGTGATCTGCAGCGTATACGATGGATGAACGCCGTGTCAAGCCAAATTCGGAAATACGAGCTGAAAGCCCGGGCAGAGAAGCAGGCTGAGACGCGCCGGCGAATCGTGGAAGCGACATTAGGCCTCCACCAGGAGGTGGGGCCGGCACGGACGACGGTGGCCGAGATCGCGCGTCGTGCCGGCGTCCAGCGGCTCACCGTCTACAACAACTTCCCGAACGAAGCTGAACTTTTCGATGCGTGTGGACAACATGCGATGGAAGTCAATCCACCGCCAGATCCATCGGCGGCGCTCGCGATCGACGATCCGGTCGAACGTCTGCGCGCGGTCCTGGGACCTCTCTACCGCTGGTACAGGAAGAATGCCCAAGCAACTGAGAACCTGCAGAGGGATAGATTGGTCTTGCCGGCTCTGGACTCGGTGATGAAAATTCGAATGGACCGTTCGCTGAGCAGTCTCACCGACGCCCTCGCCAACGGATTCGCAGCCAAGGGACACGCGGCAAAGGGTGTGCGCGCAGCGGTCGCGCTATCCCTCGACTTCTGGACGTGGCGGCGTTTGGCCGGCGAAAGGATGTCAGATGACGATGCGGGCACCCTGATGGTGGGTGCGGTGAACGCGGCCGCCAAAGACTAGGAATTGGGGGTGGCTGCTGGGACGACTTTAGAACTGCCCTTGTGAACTTGGAGCCGGGTGCTCTGATGAAGCTGCCACCGATGGGGCGCGTGAGACGTTCGCTTTCGTGAGCGTAGCCAAGATCTCATCGAGATTGTCGACGAGCACCGACATGTGACCCTGCGACGACGAGAACCTGCTGACTGATTGTGGAATCGCCGCGGCGAGCTTCTTGCCGAGAGCGAAAGGAACCATGCTGTCAAGTTCCGCGAACCAGAGGTGCATCGGCATGTGGAGGTCCTCAAAAGTGAAGCCCCACGGTTTCGCCAAGACAGCCGCGTCGGCTCGGATGCCACGAACTCCGGTACGAAGTCCCTCACGCACAGAGCGTTCAACTATCGCAGTGAATTCGGGGCTCGCGAACAGCTGACGATCCGGTAGTGGATCGGCTTCGCGCATCTTGCGTCGCAGCCGTTGCGGGCCAAACATCAAGAGTCGAGTCATCGTGGTCAGCAGCAGGGCCACCACAGTCGGCGACATGCGCAGCAGCGGTGGCAGCTCCCGCGTCGGACCCACAGGAATCGCCGCGGCTGCGACTCCGGCGCCAATCAGTCGCTTTGGCATCGCATAAGCGCATGGGAGGACGTATGCGCCGCCGAGCGAATGACCCAGGACACTGAAGCGGGCTAGGTCGAGTCGATCAGCCAACTCTCCGACGTCCGCGGCCCAGTCCAACATCGTGCGTCCGGGCTTGGGATCGGAGAGTCCGATCCCAGGTCTGTCCGGGGCGATCAACCGCACCCCCACCTTGCGAGCAGAAGCATCGGCTGCCGCCCCAAATAGGCGGCTCAGAGTGGCGCCATGGAAGAACAGAACTGGCTTGCCCGATGGATCGCCGTATTCCGCGTAGCCCAATGTCCGGCCGTCCGTAAGGCGGATCGTCAAGCTCTCGCGGTTCGTGGCGATTGCGACGGGGGTTGTGGGTGTCATCAGCGGCATCCTCCTGCCGAGTCACCCTAGCGGTCGCCTCGAGCGCTGCCCATCGACTGATCAGATGATTTCTTGTGTCAGGCCTCGAGCAGCCCGTGCTCCATCGCGAAGAGAGCGGCCGAAGCTCTGGTCGTCACCTCGGCCTTGTCGTAGATATGGGTTACATGGGTATGCACCGTGGAGGCGGAGATGAAGAGCGCTGCGGCGATCTCCCGCTCAGAGCGGCCGCGGGCCAGCAGGCGAAGCACCTCGACCTCACGGTCGCTCAGCCCGGCGGGCCAGGTCGCCCGGGCTCCGCGCCGGCGTTCGCCGGCACCATGCAGAACCGCGTCGACCGCTTCCCGGTCGAGGCCTGGCTGCGCTTCGAGCACCCTTGCGGCCGCCTCGGGAGTGAGCGCCTGCCCATGAGGCCGATCTTCCATCAGTGCCTGGTACACATCGGCGGCGGCCAGGATCCGCGCGAGCCTCGATTGCGTGGACGCCGGCGCCCCCCGATGGTAGCCCGAGCCGTCGATTCGCTCATGGTGCATCCCGGCCAGTTGCGCGAGCGGTGCGAGCGCCGCCGGGCGGGCGAGGATTCGCTCCGTGTGATAGGGGTGAAGCCGGATCAGCTCCCATTCCGCGCTGGTCAGGGCGCCACGCTTTTCCCATATTGCCGTGGGAACGCCCGCCCTACCCAGGTCGTGGAGGAGACCGGCCCGCCTGAGCGTGATCACCTCGTCCTCGGGCAAGCGGCACGCCCGCGCCGCGGCTTCTGCCACGCGAGCCACACCGGAGGAGTGGCCGTGGAGGTACGGCGACTTCAGGTCCACGAAATCAGCAAAGCCATGGGCCACCTCGTCGATCCCACCGCCGCTGACATTGCGGTGCGGCAAAGGCTCCGCGCCCAGCGCCAGCGGCAACGAGTCTCCGCCCTCCAGGCCCTCGAGCAGCTCGCCGGGGCGCTCGAGAAAGGCGTCTGCCAACGCCGGGTCGAGACTGCCGCCACGCCAGCGTCGGACGACATCTACAGCGGCCTGGCGGCCGCCAACCTCCAGATACATCACGGCGGCAAAGGCGACCGCCGCCAGTCGCGCCGGTAGGGCGATCGCCTCGCCCGCCAGACGTTGTGGCGGGCCTTGTCCGTCCCAGCGCTCGAAGGAGTGGTAGAGCGACTTGGCCACCGACTCAGCAAGCTGGAAGCGACGCGCCATCCGGACTGCCACCTCGCAGTCAGCGCGAATCCCCTCCCTCGAGGCCTTGGGCGCTCGCGCGAGAGCCGCTACGAACGCACCCGGCCGCCGCCAGGCAGGCAGCCCGCTGCTGAACGTGGCCAGGAAGGCGAGGGCTTCGCGCGGTTTTGTCATGTCACTCATGTCGCCTCGTCCCCGGCCGGTGACTTGGTCCCCGCCGAGCGCGGCGTTGTACTCGTGGGACGGTGCCGTGCAGCCCACAAAGCGAAGCAGCGTCATGTAGTAGACGTCGGACGTCTCGTCCGGCCGAAGGCCGACGGCCTGCGCCAGCCGGGTCGCTACCAAGCAGGCACGAAGAGCTTCCTCGGACGGTCGGCCCCTCGCGAGATCAGTGACCAGGGCGAGTGCCGCCAGCAGTTCGGCCAGCCTCAGCTCTGTCGTTTTATGAGTGGCTTCGCTCACACGCGGGAGTTTGGGCTATTGCCTCACATCAGTACGGTCCGGCCCACGGCCTTCTAGCCAAAGGCGCGGTCGAGGATCACCTTTTTCAGCGCGCTCTCGAGTGCGGCGAGCTCCTGGTTGTCCAGCTTCGCCATGAACAGCTCGGCGACCGTGCGTAAATGGACCGGCACAGTCTCCGAGACGCGGGCCACGCCGGCCTCAGTCAATGTGACCATGACACCACGCGCATCGCCGTCGGCAGTGGTCCGACCGACCAGTCCCTCTGCGACCAGCCGGTCGACGCGACGAGTCAGGCCCGACCGTGACGAGAACGCACGAGCAGCGAGGTCCGTCATCCGCAACCGACCACCGGCCTGCGCCAGTTGCGAGATCACGTCGAAGTCGTTCAAGTCCAGGCCGGTCTTGTACACGAGATCGGTCTGGAGCTGACGCATCAGCGTCGCGTGAGCCTCGAGCAGCGCCCCCCATGCGCCTAGGCCGCGCCTGCCGGGAACTGCCTCGTCGATAAGCCGGCCCATGTGAGCCGCCAGGTCCTGCTTCGTTCGTACGTGCATATGCAATAAATTATCGGCCGGAGGTATTTGTAACTGCAAATAGTATGACCCAGTCGAAGAACGACGTTTCTGTCAGCCGGAGGAATCAAAGATGAGCAGCGCCCAGGACATCGAGTTCGGATTGGACTCGTTCGTCCCGATCACCGTCGACGAATCGGGTCATGAGCTGAGCGGCGACGTCGTCATTCGCAACACGGTTGAGGAAGCGGTGCTTGCCGATGCCGTCGGCATCGACTCGTTCAACATCGCCGAGCACTACCGCATGGAGATGATGGACTCCGCGGCGAGCATCATTCTGGCCACCATCGCCGGCCGGACCAAACGCATTCGGCTGGGTACAGCCGTCACCGTCCTGAGCACGCAGGACCCGGTTCGGGTGTACACCGAGTACGCCACCCTCGACGCGGTGTCGAACGGCCGGGCGCAGCTGATCGCCGGCCGCGGCTCGCTGGTTGAGTCGTTCCCGCTCTTCGGTTACGACCTCAACGACTACGAGGACATCTTCGAGGAGAAGCTCGACCTGCTCCTGCGCCTGCTGCGAGACCAACCCGTCACCTGGTCGGGCAAGTTCCGCTCCCCACTCACCAACCAGTACCTGAGTCCTCCCCTCCCGGAGGGGCACCTGCCAGTGTGGGTTGGCGTTGGCGGCAATCCCCAGTCGGTGGTCCGGGCCGCGCGCTACGGCCTCCCGCTGATGCTGGCCGTAATCGGCGGGCCGCCGATCCGGTTTTTACCTCTGATCGAGCTCTACAAACGAGCTCTCGACAAGTACGGAAAGCCGCTCCAGCGCATCGGTATGCACTCGCACGGACTCGTGGCCAGAACCGACCAGGAAGCCGCGGAGATTCAATGGCCGCACTGGGCTCATGTGTTCGAGAACGCCGCAGCGGAACGTGGATGGGCGCGACCGACGATGGATCGATTCCAGGCCGAGGTCGACGAAGGATCGCTGTATCTCGGGTCAGTCGAAACGGTCGCGACCAAGATTGCGTGGGTCATTCGCCTTCTCGGGCTCAGCCGGTTCGACCTGGCCTACGCGACCGGGCGAGTACCACACGAGCAGAAGATGGCGACCATCGAGCTGTACGGACGGGAGGTGATCCCGCGAGTCAGAGAGCTGCTCTCGGAGTCACCCGAGGAGCTGAGACCACGCGACCAGATCTCGGCGCGCGCGCACGCGAGATCATCCGGTGTCTAGCAGCGCGCCCACCGACCGCCGCCTGGGTATCGTCGGAGCCGGCAAGGCCGGCACTGCTATCGCCCGCGCGGCCGTGGCCGGTGGATACGACGTCGCAATTTCGGGGTCGGGATCCGCCGAGCGCATAGAGCTGATCGTTGAGGTGCTCGCTCCCGGCGCACGCGCTCTCACAACCGACGAGGTCGCGGCCTACGCCGGCGTCATCGTCCTGGCGATACCGATGCACCGCTTTCGACAACTTCGACGCGACCTGTTCGCCGGCAAAATCCTCGTCGACGCCATGAACTACTGGGACGAGATCGATGGCGTCGATGGGCCATTTGCGACTGCACCGGCGGGCACGAGCATGCTCGTACAGGAGTGGTTCCCGTCCGCGCGAGTGGTGAAGAGCCTCAACCACCTTGGTTACTTCAAGTTCGAGAAGAGCAGGCGCCCACGCGGCACGCCGGGACGCATTGGCATGGCGGCCGCCGGCAATGACCGCTCTGCGGTGGCTGCGGTGATTGGGCTGATCGATGCCCTCGGATTCGACCCCGTCGATGCCGGGAACCTCGAGTCCGGGATGGCCCTGCAGCCGGGTGGCCCGGTCTTCGGAGCGGGTTACAGCGCCCAGGAATTGTCGGACCTGCTTTCGCTTGAGGCGTTAAGCGCCCGAACGTGACCGAACGTACGGCTGGGGTGGTCGCGGCTGGGACCTAGCCCGGCACCAGCTTGGCCCGACATGACAGCGCGTCACAACTCGCGAACAAAACACCCAACTCCCCGAGCGAGGCCTGCCAACCTAATCGTCCTGTAAATGACCTTGACGCAGGACGAGAGTCCCACGATCATTAGCGAACATGCGTTCGAGCGACAAGGCTGCCAACGGACCGATCGAATATCAAGTGTTTCGATTCGCGCTTGATCCGAACAACAAGCAACGGGGTCGCCTGGCGAGTCACGCAGGAGCTGCACGCTACGCATACAACCTCGGCCTTCAATGGCTGATGGAATCACTTGAGCGGCGAAAGGTCGGCAGTGCCGAATCGACCCCAAATGCTTCTGAAATGCACCGTCGCTGGAATCGCTGGAAGAGAATTCCGCAAAACGGTGCGATGTGGTGGTCGACAAACTCTAAGTGCGTATATCAAGAGGCATTTCACGACCTCGAACAAGCATTCAATTCCTTCGTAGCGAGTCGTCGGGGAAAGCGCCGAGGGCGCCGCCTTGGCTTTCCACGCTTTAAGAGCAAAGGTCGATCTGCGGACCGATTCAGGCTCACTGGTTACTTCGCTGTCGACAGTCGGTCGGTTCAGTTGCCGAAGCTTGGCCCCATTCGCATCCACGAGGACGCCTCGACATTCGCCTTGGGGATTACGTCGTCTCGAATTCGCATTACGTCCGCGACAGTCGCACGGGTAGCTGATCGTTGGTACGTCAATTTTCGCGTGGTTCGATCCACACGCCCGTCGCGCAATCTCGAGGCGAGTGTGGTCGGAGTGGACTTGGGGATCAATGCCTTGGCGACAATGTCAACAGGTCGCGTTGTTCTTGGCCCGAAGGCGCTTCGCTCCAACCTGAGAAAGTTGCGCCGCCTCTCGCGGTCGCACGGACGGAAACGCCTTAAGTCCAAGAATCGAAAACGATCAGCACAACAATTGGCGCGATGCCATGCAAGAATCGCCTCCATTCGTCATGACCATCTGCACAAACTGACCAGCTATCTGGCCAAGAGACACGGCCGGATAGTCATTGAAGACCTCAGCATCCCAGCGATGATGAGCAACCGCCGATTGGCACGTTCGATCGCTGACAGCGGCTGGGGTGAATTAGCCGCAATGCTCGAATACAAGTGCCGCTGGTATGGCTCGAAGTTAATCAGGGCAAGTCGCAGCTTTCCGAGCTCGAGAATGTGTTCACGCTGCGGATGCGTGAAAGGAGCACTCCCGCTCTCGGTCAGGCAGTTCACCTGTGACTTTTGCGGCCTAAATATCGATCGTGATCTCAATGCCGCCAGAAACCTGGCCCATTTGGGTGAAGTCGCCGACAGTGCGCCGGAGACTCAAAACGCCCGCGGAGGGGACATAAGACCTGGCAACCGCCAGGCAGGCCCCGGTGAAGCAGGAACCGAGCAGCCGATCGTGGCGTCAGGCTCGGAGCCCAACGCTCGCGCGTTGGCCTTCAACACGGCCTCGTTTGGTCCGAAATGAAGGACGGGTGGCTAGCGGGATTTGAACCCGCGACAGCCAGATCCACAATCTGGTGCTCTGCCATGCTGAGCTATAGCCACCACGGTGCGGGCCCAAAGCCGGCGGCCCCGAAGCGAACCCCGATTTTACCCGCCCCCGTTGTCAGAGAATGGAGAGGCGATGGGAACTCAGGCCGAGTTCGACCAGATGATCAAGTCCGGGGAGCTGATCGAGTCTCCCAAGGAGATGACTCCTGACTACCTGAAGGAGCTCAAGCACACGCTGATCGTCTCGGGCGACACCGAGCTCATCTCCGCCCCCGCCTATTACCTCGCGGCCAAGCGCGCCCCCTCGATCAACGCCTTCATGACCGGCATCGCGATCATCCAGGACGAGCTCGCCCACGCCCACATCGCGTACCACATCCTCGAGGAGCTCGGCGAGGACCAGGAAAAGCTGATCTTCAGCCGCGACCCCAAGAGCTTCCGCTACCCCTACGCATTCGACGTGCCCCTCGAGAGCTGGACGGAGCTCGTGGTCGCCAACGGCATGTACGACCAGGCCGGCTTCTGCCTCTTGGGCGACATCCACGACAAGTGCTCATACGGGCCGTGGAAGCGCGGCCTGAACAAGGTCATGGCCGAGGAGAACTTCCACCTCCGCAACGGACGCACGTGGATGAAGCGCATCAGCGCGTCGGGCGGCGCCGCGAAAGACGAGCTGCAGCGCGCGGTCGACTGGATGTTTCCTCTGAGCGTCGAATGGTTCGGGCTGCCCGACAGCATGAAGATGCACTCGACCCAGCTCGAGTACCGCCTCAAGGGACTGACCAACGACCAGCTGCGCCAGTGGTGGCTCTCGACGGTGGTCCCGTACTGCGAGCAGATCGGCATCAAGGTGCCCGCGCACAAAGAGGTGCGCGACGGCAAGGACGTCTGGGAGCTCGACTATCCATTCCCGTGCGAGTTCGACGCGGAAGAAAAGCGGTGGGACTTCAAACAGCCGATCTCCTGGGACGACGTGCTCGTCCGCTGGCGCGCGCGCGGCCCTCGCAACGCCGAGATGGTCGCGATGTTCCAGGAGGAGTTCCACAAGTTCCGCAAGACACATCACAAGAACGGGTCATGACGGAGCGGCTTTGGGCCGCGCTCTCTGAGGTCCAGGACCCCGAGATGCCGGTGAACCTCGTCGACCTCGGTGTCATCTACGGCATAAGCGAATCAGATGGCGTGGTCGCAGTCGACCTCACCTTCACGGCAATGGGATGCCCGGCTTCTGAGTTCATCCTCGAGGACATCCGCGAGCGCTTGCTGCGAGAACCCGGCGTCAGCGAGGTGCGCGTCAACATCGTGTGGGATCCTCCCTGGACGGTCGCGCGCATGACCGAGGCCGGCCGCGACGCGTTGGAAGCGTGGGGACTCGCGGTTTGACGCAGTACAAGCGGGTCAGCGGCGACGCAGTCGAGTACGAGGTGTTCGCCCGCAAGACCCGCGCCGAGCCGCTGCACCAGGTGGGCAGCGTGGTCGCGCCCGACGACGACCTCGCGGTCGCGTACGCGCGCGCGACCTATGACGAAGAGCGCTGGTGCGAGATGGCGATAGTGCGCAAGGAGCACGTCATCGAGCTCTGGCAGCCGGGCGAGCCATGAGCCTCTCCGACGTCGTCCTCAGCCTCGCCGACAACAAGCAGATGCTCGGGATGCGCTATGCGGAGTGGGCGACTCGGGCTCCGTCACTGGAGGCCGACATCGCCGCCGCCGCAATGGGGCTCGACGACCTTGGACACGGCCGCGTCCTTTACGGCTGCCTGGAACCCCTCGGGGCCGACCCTCGCGGACCTGAACGCGAGTCCGACCCCGCGAGCCTTCGCGCCCTCGCCTACTTCGATGAGCCGTGGTCCGAGTGGGCGGAGTTCGTCGCCGCAAATGCAATCCTCGACACCGCCTTCACGGCAATGATCGAAGCCTGCGTCAACGGTTCTGTCGAAGTGCTTCAGCACCGACTGCGCAAGATGCTGATGGAGGAGCGCTACCACTTCCTCCACGGACGCAGCTGGCTCAAGTCGGGGATCAGCCAGGAGCCTCTGAACCGTGCGTGGGTCGAAGCGATCGAGTGGTTCGGCCCGCCGGATGGCGAGGTCTTCGCGCTCCATCGCGAGGGCAAGCTCAGCATGGGGCCGGATGAGCTGCGTGCCAGGCTCGAGGAACAGCTGGAGACGAAATCGCCGAACGTCAAGCTCGACTGGGGGCATTGGGATCCCACCCGTCGCCGCAGCCGGCCCGGCGCCATCGATGAGCGAACATTTGGCATGCTGCGCGGACTCGAAGAGAAGAAGTTCGCGCCCTCCAGTGCCACGGCCAAAGAAAACTGAGCGTGGTCCCCTCCCGGCCGGGCCCGCTTCGCGGCCCGGGCCGACCTCCCCGCTGAGCGGGGAGGCCAGAGGGGATCCTCGCTGCCCTCACTGCCGCGCGCGTGACACGGAGGTCATCTCGCTCTTCGGCACGCAGGCGATGACGCTGCAGTACCGCTGTCGCAAGTGCGGCACGCTCTTCGAAGCGATCAAGTACGAATGAAGCTGGCGATCGTTTCGGACGTCCACGGCAATCTCGCTGCCCTCGAAGCGGTGATCGAGGATCTTGCCACGGTGAAGCCTGACCTCGTCGTGCATGGTGGCGACCTCGTGTTCAACGGACCTCATCCGGCAGAGTGCGTCGACCGGATCCGCGAGCTGCGTTGGCCCGGCGTCCTCGGCAACACAGACGAAGCGCTCTGGACGCTGCCGGCAAGTTTCCCTGAGAACGCGACGCGCACATTCAATGTGATTGCCGCCGCGACTACGAGCTTGCTCGGAGACGAGCGTGTGGCCTGGCTCAAAACCCTGCCACTTGCATGGCGTGACGCCGACCGCGTGGCGCTCGTCCACGCTGTGCCAGGCGATACGTGGAAGGTCGTTCCAGTTGAGGCGAGCGACGCTGAGCTCCAGGCGATCTACGGTCCGCTGCACGCGCGGTTGGCGGTGTACGGCCACATCCACCGCCCTTTCGTCCGGAGCGTCGGTGATTTCACGCTGGCGAACAGCGGCAGCGTCGGTATGCCGTTTGACGGGGACAGGAGGGCGGCCTATTTGCTCGTGACGGATGGGCGGCCAGAGATTCGACGAGTTGGCTACAACGTTCGGCGCTACGTGGCTGAGCTGGAGCGGTCCGACTATCCGACCTCCAAATGGCTGATCGAGCGGGCGCGAACCGCGACGGGCGGCCCACTCACCCTCAACTCTTAGACGTTGCCTTAGCCTCGTCCTCGTCTGCCTCGACTCCGGCACGGCCCCGCCGCCTCCGCAGCATCGCCAGTGGAAGCCCCGCCAGCAGAACGATCGCGATGAGGATCGCGACCACGATCGGCAGCACCTGGCTGCCGCCGCCGATCCGCAACGCTCCCGACGCCGCCGTGGTCTGTGGATAGCCGCCGGCGAAATACCCCAGTGACGCGCTCGTCGTGGTGATGGTGAACGGCATCGCGTCCCGCGCCGCGCCGATCGACTTCCACGGGCCGGCCGGGTCGTCAGCCTGGTAGATGGCGGTGGGAGCCGCCTCGAGATTCGAATAGACGAGCACCACGCTGGCCCGCTTGACGAGTGGCGCGCTCGCGACGACGTGATAGACGTTCGTCACGAACCGGATTCCAGGTGGCTGCGGGCATGTCGGCAGCGGCGTGACGTCGACGGCGATCGTGGCCTTGCCGGTGGCGTCGAAAGCGCCGGGCAGGAACCCGACCACGATCTGGCCGTCGTTGGCGAACGCGGAGCCCGCGTCGCTGACGCCGCCGGGGACCTTGATGTCCGCGTGGCCGGAGAGCGGCTTCAAGTTGGCGCCGGCCTGCGGCGGCGGACAGGTCCAGTTGTAGGGCTGCTGCGGGCCGAACCCGTCGTAGAAACCTGGAGCCACCATCCACGCCGCCACCACATACGTGACCACGGCTGCCGCCAGAAGCGCGGGGCCCCTCACAGCGCGAGGTCCGCGATCACGTGGCCGATGACCGGCGCCACCAGGTCCCGGCACGCCCAGCGCCAGAGCGCCAGCAGCAGACCTGCCGCAGCCACCGCACCGAGGAACTCCGGCGGATGAGAAAGCGAATGCGCCGCCGTCCACAGGACGGTGCTGCCCACGATCGCGAGCGGCGCGCCGCCAAGCTCATCCAGCGCTGCATAAAGTGCCCCGCGGAACGCCAGCTCCTCTCCAACCGAGATGGCGACGGCGGCGGCGGCAAGACCCGCTGGCAGGATTGGAACCGCGCCGGACCGGGCTGCGGCGGGCAGCAGGAGCACGGCGCCCAGCGCGAGGCCCCCGATGATTCGCAGGCCGATCCTCGAGGTGCCGAGGCCCAGGCGGTCCGCCGGCCAGCCCACCGCCACGAGGCCGAGCGCCGCTCCTCCCAGCACGAGCGACGCGATCGCCATGCGCGGCTGGGTGGCGATCAACGCTCGCGCCCACTCGACGCACAGGATGTACGCGCCGACCAGCACAGCACGCACAGCCGGGTGCGCGCGATTGCGAACCGAGATCACTGCGTCAGGCGTTCGGGTCCGGCATAAACGTTGAACCGCTCTCCACGCAGAAATCCGATGAGCGTCTGGTTGAACTCTCGCGCGAGCGAAACGGCCAGGCTCGAAGGCGCACCGACCGCGGCGAGCACGGGTATGCCTGCGCTGATCGACTTCTGCACTATCTCGTAGCCCGCGCGTCCGCTCACGACCAGGATCGACTCCGCGGCAGGCAGCTCTCCGTCGAGCAGTGCCCTACCCACCACCTTGTCGACCGCGTTGTGGCGCCCGATGTCCTCGCGAAGGTGCTCGAGCTTTCCATCCGCGTTGAACAGGCCCGCGGCGTGGAGGCCTCCGGTGCGATCGAACACTCCCTGTCCCGCACGCAGTATCTCGACCAAACCCGGAAGCACCGACGGATCGACCTTTGGGCCCGCGGGCAGCGTGGCGAGATCACGCCTCAGGTCTTCGATCAAGACGGTGCCGCACACCCCGCATGCCGAGCTCGACAGCATCGATCGCTCTGGCTTGCGTCGCGGCGCGCCCACCGGGTGCACGTCGATCTGGTTCGACTCGAGGAGGTCCGACTGGACTCGTATCCGACTCTCGGTTTCCCCCGCCTCGGCGCTGATGCGGACGAACCGCAGCTCGTCCAGCCCGCGCACGATGCCCTCGGCGAACATCAGGCCGAGGCAGAGCTCGATGTCCTGCCCAGGGGTGCGCATGACAACGGAGAGCGGCTCGCCGTGCAGCATGACCTGGAGTGGTTCTTCGGTGACAACGGCATCGGGCGAATCCGTCCACTGACCGGCAGACCACTTACGTACGCGCAATCCTGGCGCCGCCGGCTTTGCCATCAGCCCTCTGCGACGCGCAAGCGGCGGGCCGACCGTGGCACGGCGGTCGCGATCGCAAAGCCGCGCCACGAAGTCACGCGCTCGGGTCTTAACTCCATCGCGAAAGGAACGTCACCCGGCTCCATCCCGTATCGCTCCGCGATGGCATTTGCCTCCGCAGGGCCGCTGAACGTGCCGCGCACGCAGGCTCCCACCATGAGCGAGGGCCTGAAGCGATGGTGTGACTCGACCACCAGCGCGCCCGGTGATCCGGCTCGAGGCCGGCCGCTCTCGGGCGCCACGGTGACCTGCCCTCGCTCCACCTCCCAGAAAGCCGGGACGATGAAAGGCATTCCCGCTTCCATCCAGCACGCGTAACCGCGCGATACGCCCGCGAGGCGGCGGCTCACCTCGGCGGGAACCGCAGGGACTCGCGCCGCCTGGGCCGCGGGGAATCGAACTCCCTCGATGATGTCGGCGTGGCTTGGCCGCAGCCGCAGGACAACGCGGTTGTAAGGAAGCCACTCACGCGGCAAGCTCGTGATGTCGAGCATGTAGCCCGCCACGAAGGGAGCGTTCTTCAATGCGTAGCCCGCCATGCCAAGGACATAGCCCGGACCGTCGAGCATGGCGCGCACCTGGCTGGAAAGTGATCGCGGGTCGAAGACTTCGATCGCGCCACGCAGCAGCAGGGCGCGCGAACCGCCGTCGACCAGGAACCCGGCTCTCGGGTCGCGCCGGGCGAGCATGGTCTTGGCCGCAAAGCGCGATGTGGTCAACCACAACGACCCGGCGGCGAAGCTGAACACTGCGGGGTTGACCAGGGGGAGGCGGCCCGCGCGCAAGGCGAGCATGCCGATCCGCGCCTGGCCGAGGATGGCGTGCGCGTCGCTGGTCAGCCTCATGAGCCCACTTTAGCCGGGCTCCTGCTCGAGCTTGTCTCGAATCCGCTCCAGGGCCGATTTGAGCCGGCGCCTGACAGTCCAGTCGAGGCGGCTCGCGATCGCCGCCCCGAGAAACCAGGCCGGCGGTTCGTAGGCGATTCGGAGCTCGATATGCACCCCGCCGGGGACCTTTCTGAAGGTGAATCCGCCCTCCTGCTTGATGAGGCCCGACTCGGAAACCCACCCGATCTCATGCGGTCGCCGCCAGCGATTCAGCCGCAGCACGCTCTTGAGGGGAAACCCGAGGGCGGTCATCTCGACGTTGTAGCGGGCTCCGAGGCCGGTCGCCTTCTCGCCGATGGGCTCCCAACGTCGCACGCCCTCGAGCACTGCCGCGACCGGGCGAGTGTCGGCGAAATAGTCGAATGCACGCTCCGGAGTGCATTTGACGGTCACTTCCGCCCCGAACTCGACCTTCGCCATCCCAAGCAAGATATGACTGTGCTCAGGGTGGCTGACGGGAAGGTATCGGTCGAGGACTCCGTCGACGTCCCCCGTGCGGCCTCAGGCCGCGAGCTCCGTGACCGCTACGTCGAGGACGTACCGGCGCTCACATTCGGCTTGTTCCACATGCGCGGCAGCTCGTTCCGGCTTGGTCCGTTCGAGATGCTGCGCTTCGGCGCCGCGAAGGTGACGCCCCACGCGGTGGAATGGCCGATCGAAGGTGGAGTCCTGGCGCGCGCGCCGGGTGGCAGGTTTCGCATCGAGGCCACCCGCGGCCGCTTGATGGCATCGGTCGACGACTACCGGCCACGCCTTCCTCTGCCCCTTTACCGGTTGACGCAGCTCCCGATCCATCACCTGTTCATTCGCCTGCATCTACTGCGCGTTCGCGGCCCCGAACCTTCTCCTGGCGTTGCTGCCCGCTCTCAGGAGCGCTGGCGAGCGGCGATGGTCGACCTCGCCCTGTGCACCGTCCTGACCGGCGTGATCAGCAAGCGTCCCAGAGTGTCGCTGTTCCTCGGGATCGCCGCGGCTTACCACGTGACGTGCTGGAGCACCTCGGGTCGCACTCTGGGAGGCCTGGTCATGAGGCAACGAGTCGTCAGCCTCGACGGTTTGCGGCCGACAATCGGCCAGTCATTGGTGCGCCTGCTCGCGCTGCCAGTCGGCTGGGCTCGAGGGCGCGCGGTCCATGACGAGGCCGCCGGCACAACCGTGGTCAAGAGCTGAGCCCTCGTAGAGTCTCGACTGTGGCAGCTGCGGCAGACCTCGTCATCTTCGGAGCCTCAGGCGACCTCACGCACCGCAAGATCCTGCCGTCGCTGGGTCACCTGGTGACCCGCGATGGGATACCGGTTCGCATCATCGGTGCGGGCCGAAGCCACACCTCAACCGAGGACTTCCGCGCACAGGTCAAACAAGCGAGCGGCAACCAGCGCCTCAGCGCCAACGCCGAATGGGTCCAGCTCGACTACGCGGAGCCGGCGAGCTTCAACACGCTAAAGGAGCTCGTGACCAGCTCGCGAACGGTCATCTTCTACCTCGCGACACCGCCGGAGACCTTCAGCGACATCGTCGCCGGCCTCGCTCTTTCAGGCCTGGCGAAAAAGGCCGACGCGACGCGACGGATCGTCGTCGAAAAGCCCTTCGGCCACAACCTCGCCTCTGCGCACAAGCTCAACGCCGAGCTGGCGGCTGCATTCGAAGAGGAACAGATCTTCCGCATCGACCACTACCTGGCCAAGGACACGGTCCAGAACGTGATGGCGCTGCGCTTTTCGAATTCGCTCTTCGAGCCGGTGTGGAACCGAACCCTGATCGAGACCATCCTCATCACCGTCGCTGAAGAGGAAGGCATCGGCAAACGTGCCGGGTATTACGACCAGGCCGGCGCGGTGCGCGACATCATCCAGAACCACATGCTTCAGCTGCTCGCGCTCATCACGATGGAGCCGCCGACCACGTTCGACCCGGAGTACGTGCGGCGTGCGAAACGTGCTGCGCTGCGCGCGATGTCGCCGATCGATCCCAGCTATGCAGTACGCGGGCAGTACGAGGGCTACCTCGACGAGGAAGGCGTCGCGCGCGACTCTCGGCGAGAGACCTTCGCCGCGATGCGCGTCTCGATCGACAACTGGCGCTGGGATGCTGTGCCGATTTTCTTGCGCACCGGCAAGGCGCTGCGGCGGCGGGTCACCGAAGTCGTGATTAAGCTGCGCGACGCGCCAATGCTGCGCATCGGAGGCCGGCGCCAGCGCGGCATCCCGACGCTGATCGTGATTCGCATTCAACCGGACGAGGGCATCTCACTTCGCATCGGTGCGAAGCGCCCAGGGACGCGCTTCGAGATGGTGCCCGCCGGGATGCGACTCGACTACGCGCACCTCACGAAGACTGCGCTGCCTGACGCGTATGAGAACGTTCTCTCAGAGGTGCTCGCGGGCGGGCACTCGGCGTTCCCTGGCGCGGAAGAGATCGAGCTCTCGTGGGAGATCGTCGACCCGCTGGTCCGGGCCTGGGAGACCGAGGGTCACCCGGAGTCCTACCCGGCAGGATCGTGGGGACCGAAGGCGGCGGACGACCTGGTCAGCTCCGGCGGTGGCGGGCGCTGGATCGTCAGCGGCGACGAACCGGGCACCGCTTAATTTTTCGCGCCGGCAGGTTGCCTCTCATACGCAAAAAAAAGGGGCAGCGCGCTGCTGCCCCTTACGCACTGACGGAGATCTAAGCGCGGGCGCCTGAAGCACCGCCCTGCATCCAGAGCGCGGGCTTGTTCGGGTAAAGAACGAGAAGGAGTACCGCAGCGATGATGGCGACGACGAACGCGATGACGTCGAAATGACCGACCGAGATGCTTAGGAAGATCTGGTAGACCACCTGCAATATCGCGTAGAGGATGAGAGCGCGGACCCAGCTCACGTTAGCGATCGGGTCGAAGCCCGCGATCATCAAACCTGCGCCGAAGGCCACCCCCGCCACCGAAGCAGAGACGCCGAACGTAGAGTCGAAATTGAAGATGGTGGTACCGATGAAGGCCACACCTGAGCCTGCGACGATCAAAATGCCCATGACCCACATCAAGAGCTTCAATGCCAAGGGATTCCACTTTGCCACTAGTTGACTTCCTCCATTTGACCGCGGCTAATTCGAATTTGGGGATGAGAGGCGGTCTTTTCAGTGCAACTTGTACGCGAAATGCACGTATTTAGCAACTAAATGTCAGGCGAATACTTGCGCACCCCCTCGCCACACGAGGCGTGGTTTGAGCCCGTAGGCCCAGGCAAAGGCCCCCTCGTGGTCGGCCTCCCAGAGCACCAGGTCAGCCAGCTTGGTTGCGGCTACAACCCCCCGATCTGATCGGGAAACCGAGTGGGCGCCCCCCACGGTGGCGGCCAGGAGCGCCCGCTCGGCGGACATCTTGAACACCCCGACCGCAAGCGCGATGACCAGGCTCATGCTCGTGGTGCCGCTGGTACCAGGGTTGTGGTCTGTGCCGAGGGCGATCACGGCTCCCGCCTCGGACAGCTCCTTGACGGGCGGCAGCTTGCCCATCGAAAGGGCCGTCACCGGCGCGAGCGTCGCGACCACCCCGGCGCGAGCCAGCGCCACCGCGTCGCCCCTGTTCGCCTGCAGGAGGTGGTCGGCTGAGACCGCGTGGAGCTCCGCGGCCAGGCGGGCGCCACCAGTGCGGGCCAGCTCGTCGGCGTGGATCCGCGGGATCAGCTTGGCCTCGATCCCGGCCTTCAGGATGCGGCGGGATTGCGCGACGCTGAAGTACCCCTTGTCACAGAAGACGTCGCAGAACCGCGCGCCCGCGACGTGGGCCTCGCGACACCACTCAGCAACCTCTTTCGTGTAGGCGCCAAATCTCGACCAGCGGTCGGGAGGAAGCGCATGCGCCGCCAGGAAGGTTGTCTCGATTCGGGGCAGGTCTTTGCGCTCGCCTAGGCGCGTGAGCATCCGCGTGGTCTCGAGCTCGCCTTCGCGATTGAGGTGATAGCCGGTCTTCGCCTCGACGGTGGTCGCCCCACCTTCGAGCCACATCCAGAGGCGTCTAGCGGTAGCCTGCTCCAGTTCGCTCATCGGTTCGTCTCGCGTCGCGAGAACTGTCGAGCGGATGCCGCCACCCGCCTTCGCAATCTCCGCGTAACTGGCTCCGGCAGTGCGTTTCGCGAGCTCGGGCATGCGGTTGCCTGCGTATGCGGGATGAGTGTGTGCGTCGATCAGACCTGCGGTGACAAGACCGCCCGCGCAGTCGTCATCTTCGCTGACAGCTTCCATCAGCTCGTGCGGCTCCTGTCCATGTGGGCCGCACCACGCGATCTTGTCGCCGTCGCAGATGACCGCCGCGTTTTCGATCACACCGACAGAAGTGCCGGTGAACAATCTGCCGATATTCCTTAGACGTCTCATTTGGCGACCACTGTCTTGCCGCCGACGACAACGTTCGTCACATCGCGCGCGGAGTACCCATAGATAAGGTATGCGGGATCGAGGCGCCGTCGAGCGGTGTGATGCGGCTGCTCCAGCGTGATGAAGTCGGCGAGCATCCCCGGTTTCAACACTCCCGCCTCCCACCCGAGTGCGCGCATGCCATCGATCGTGGCCGCGCGCAACAGCTCTTCCGGTTGGTGCAGGACCCGAAGCCCGGTGGCGCGGCGCTGGTCGAGCTCGAGAGCGCGCGCCTCCTCCAGGACGTCGATCACCGCGTTGGAGTCGCTGCCGACCGCGAGCGTGCAGCCTGCGTCGACGAGTGCGCGCAGCGGTCCGACCATATCGCCAAGGTCACGTTCGGTTGTCGGGCAGGCGCACACGGTCACCTTGTTCGCGCCGAGCAGAGAGATGTCGTGGTCCTCGACGTGGATCGCGTGCACGGCGGTCAGGTCGGCGCCGAGAATCCCCTCGCGCTCCAGCAGCTCAGCCGGAGTGCAGCCCTCTTCATTCCTGCATTCCTCGAACTCGGCCGGTTGCTCCGCGAGATGGATGTGCAGCGGGGCATTGCGCTTGCGCGCCCAGGCCGCAACAGTGCGCATCGAGGCGGGATCGACTGCGCGAACGCTGTGAATCGCGGCACCGATGCGCACACCCTCTTGATCCTTCAACTTGTCGACCCGCTCCACCCAACGATCGACGTCGCCGTCGGAGAAGGACCGCTGAGGGCCTTCGAGAGGTTTGCCGCCAAATCCTCCGCGCAGGTAGCACGCGTCGATCAGCGTGATCCGGATTCCGACTTCGCCTGCCGCCTGGATCAATGCCTCTCCGAGCTCGTTGCCGTGGCGGTGCAGGTAGTGGAACTCTCCCACCGCCGTGATTCCGGCCTCCAGCATCTCCTGGAAGACCAGGCGCGAGTACCTGTAGTAGTCGGCCCACACCCAGTCCGTTCGCCGGTACATCTCGGTCCGCCACGCCCAGAAGTCTCCGGCGCCTGACTCGACAGCTCCGCGCAGCATGTGCTGGAACGCATGGCTGTGGACGTTGGCGAGGCCGGGGATCGTCCAGCCGGTGAGGGTGTTGACTCCGGGCCGGGGCGGGACGCCTTCGGTGACGGACTTGATCCGCCCCGCGTCGACCTCAATGAGGACGTCCTGCGCGGGATAGCCCAGCCAAGCCTGCTCGGCGTGCCACAACCCGGATCCCTTCAATTGCCCGTCATCGGGATGTGGACTCCGCGCTCTCGTGCCACGTCGATGGCGCGCTCATAGCCGGCGTCGGCGTGGCGCATCACTCCAGTGCCCGGGTCGTTGGTGAGGACGCGGTCGAGCTTGCGCGCGGCCTCATCCGATCCATCGGCCACGACCACCATGCCCGCGTGGATCGACCTGCCGATACCGACGCCGCCGCCGTGATGAACGCTGACCCACGACGCGCCGCTGGAAGTGTTGAGGAGTGCGTTGAGGATCGGCCAGTCCGCGATCGCGTCCGAGCCGTCGAGCATCGCCTCCGTCTCGCGATAGGGCGAGGCCACCGATCCCGAGTCGAGATGGTCGCGGCCGATCACGATCGGCGCCTTGACCGCGCCAGTTCGCACGAGCTCGTTGAATCGCCGGCCTGCCCGCGCGCGCTCACCGTAGCCGAGCCAGCAGATCCGCGCCGGCAGGCCCTGGTATTTCACGTGCTCCTGGGCTGCCTTGATCCAGCGGACCAGGGCGGGATCGTCGGCAAACTCTTCGACGATGGCGCGGTCGGTAGCCGCGATGTCAGCCGGGTCGCCAGACATTGCGACCCAGCGGAACGGGCCCTTGCCCTCGCAGAACAGTGGACGGATGTAAGCGGGAACGAATCCCGGAAAGTCGAAAGCGCGAGTGCTTCCCCCCAACAACGCCTCGGCGCGCAGGCTGTTGCCGTAGTCGAACACCTCCGCGCCGCGGTCGAGAAACTCGACCATCGCATCGACGTGGCGGGCCATGCTTTCTCGCGCTCGCTTCACGTATTCGACCGGATCGTCCAGCCGCAGCTCCTGCGCGTCCTCGGGTGAGAGACCTGTCGGGATGTAGCTGAGCGGATCGTGCGCCGGCGTCTGGTCGGTGACGATGTCAACTTCGAAACCGCGAGCCGCGAGCACCGGCACGATGTCGGCCGCGTTGCCGTGCAGGCCGATCGACAGCGTGCGCTTTGAGTGCTTTGCGTCTACAGCGAGCTTCAGCGCGTGGTCGAGGTCGTCAGCACGGACGTCGAGATAGCCTTGCTGCAGACGGCGATCGATGCGCTCGGGGTCGGCCTCGACGCACAGCGCGACGCCGCCATTCAACGTGATCGCCAGCGGCTGCGCTCCGCCCATCCCTCCGAGACCGGCGGTCAGGGTGATGGTGCCGGCGAGAGTGCCTTCGAACCGCTTGCGCGCGATGGCGGCGAACGTTTCGTATGTGCCCTGCAGGATCCCCTGCGTCCCGATGTAGATCCAGGAGCCGGCCGTCATCTGGCCGTACATCGTCAGCCCGAGAGCTTCCAGGCGCCGGAACTCGTCCCAGGTCGCCCACTCCGGCACCAGCATCGAGTTGGAGATCAGCACGCGCGGCGCCCATTCGTGGGTGTCGAAAACGCCTACAGGCTTGCCCGACTGGACGAGAAGGGTCTGATCGCCCTTGAGCGTGCGCAGCTCGCGCACTATGGCGTCGAAGGCTTCCCATGAGCGGGCTGCCCGCCCTGTGCCGCCATAGACGACGAGATCCTCCGGGCGCTCGGCGACCTCGGGATCGAGGTTGTTCATCAGCATCCGCATCGCCGCCTCCTGCGGCCAGCCGAGACACGAGATCTCGGCACCCCGCGGCGCCCTAATCCCCCTCCCCGCTCGGCGGGGAGGGTTGGGGTGGGGGGGTCCGCTCACTGCAATTGACCTGTCACCGATTCGGCTGCTTCGAGGATCGCACCAATACGGATCAGCTCTTCCGCCGCCGCCAGCTCAGGCGCGAGAAAGCGATCCGGGCCCACCCCGGCCACGTGCTTGCGCAGCAGATCCCTGACCGCCGCGGTCGCGGGCGACGCCTTGAGCGGACGGCGAAGGTCTTGCGCCCGGGCAGCCGATAACAGCTCGACGGCGAGGATGCGCCTGACGTTGTCGAGCACTATGCGCAGCTTGAGCGCCGCGCCCCAGCCCATCGAGACGTGGTCTTCCTGCATGCCCGAGGTTGGAATCGAGTCCACGCTCGCGGGCGCGGCCAGCCGCCGGTTCTCCGCGACCAGTGCAGCCGCCGTGTACTGCGCAACCATGAGGCCGGAGTTGACGCCAGGCTCCTCGGCCAGGAAAGGCGGAAGACCCTCAGAGCGATGCGGATCGAGGAGGCGATCGACTCGGCGCTCGGCGATGGCGCCGACCTCAGCCACAGCGATGGCCATGAAGTCCGCCGCGAACGCAAGTGGCTCGCCGTGGAAGTTGCCGGTCGACTCGACTTCGCCGGTCTCGAGCACGACAGGGTTGTCAACCGCGGACGAGAGCTCGATAGCCGCAACGCGCCTTGCGAAGTCCAGCGTGTCGCGCGCTGCGCCGGCGACCTGAGGGCTGCAGCGCACGGAATACGAATCCTGGACCGCGTGGTGCGAGTGGCGGTGAGATGCGACGATGCCCGATCCGCGCATCATCAGGACCAGGTTCGCGGCACTGGCGAGCTGTCCGGGATGCGGGCGGATTTCGTGCAGCCGCGCCTGGAATGGCCGGTCGGTCCCCAGCAATGCCTCGGCCGACATGGCAGCGGTGATGTCGGCGGTCTTGAAGCAGACCTCGGCGTCGGCACAGGCAAGGGCCAGCATGCCGAGCATCCCGTCCGTCCCGTTGATCAGGGCGAGACCTTCCTTGGTCTCGAGCTTCAGTGGCTTCAGCCGGGCGGCCTTGAGCGCCGCCGCAGCCGGCTTGATGGCGCCCTCGGCATCGACTATCTCACCCTCGCCGACCAGCGCGAGCCCGATGTGCGCTAGCGGGGCGAGGTCGCCGCTGCACCCGACCGAGCCGTAGCGCGGCACGACCGGCGTGATCTCAGCGTTCAGCATCGCGAGCAAAGCCTCTGCCACGACCGGCCTCACGCCCGACAGCCCCATGGCGAGAGTTCGGGCGCGCAGCAGCATCGTCGCGCGAACCACCTCGTTCTCGACCGGCGGGCCCATCCCGGCAGCGTGTGAGCGGATCAGGGAGAGCTGCAGCTCCGGCTGCCGGAGCGGGGCCACGCGGGTTCCGGCCAGCGCCCCGAAACCGGTGGAGACGCCGTAAACGGGCTCGCGCGACGAGGCTGCCCGCTCCACTCGGGTCCGGCTGCGTTCCATCCTGGTGCGCGCCGCGGCGGCCAGGGCGACCTTCTCGCCGTGACGGGCCACGTCGACAACCTGGCTCTCCGTCAGCCCGGCGCCACGGAGCGTGACCGTCATCTCAGCAAATCTAACCGATGTTCTGGAGAGCCTCGCGCCGGCCGCCCGCAGAGAATTTGACTCTTTTGGCGGCAAAATCGTGGAACCGGAGAGTGCATTGACCTTTTTGGCGCCAAATTCGTGGAATCGATCCCTAACTGATGTTCTTGAGGGCTTCGCGCCGGCTCAGTCCGCTCAGCTGAGCCTCGTGGTCGCGAACGTAGCGCGTGACCTCCATGGGATTCGTCCACGCGTACTGGCGCAGAGCCCAGCCGATGGCCTTGCGGATGAAGAAGTCGCGGTCCGCCAGGTTCGGCTCGATGTTGGCGTAAAGGAGCTCGAGGTCCGTGTCGCGCTTGAAAGACAGCTGGCAGATGATCGAAACGCGCCGCTTCCACAGGTCGGGGTCCTTGCTCCACGCGCGCATCAAAGGCCGGATCTTTTTCGGGTGCGAGCGAAGCAGCTCACCGACCACCTGGGCGAGCGCGTCCACGTAATCCCACCATGCTCCGCTCACGATCATCTCCTCGAGCATGGGCATGAGCTCAGGCGACCAGCACTCGCGATGCCGCTTGAGCGAGATGAGCCGGATTGCCACGTAACGCTCCTCTCGACGGCGAGCGCCGCGCCACAGCTCGAGGACGGCCGCCTGCCATTCAACGCAGGATGGAAATGGATTCTCCGCGAAGACCTTTCTACAAATCGCATCGATCTGCGGCGACGTGACGCCGTAGTACTGCATCGTCGATTTCATGTACGCCTGCATCGCGACCGCTCTCGTTGGATCCGCACCAGCGGCCAACTCGGCGTGCACATGCCTCGTGAACTTGGACACTCTCACTGCGGGTCAGGAATTCCGCACCGCTGGTGCCAAAGATGCGAAATTGCCATTCCCAAAGACACGTCTGGCGCCAAACGTGCGGAATCCGAGGGCGTCAGGGCGCCGGGATGTAACGAGCTTTCACGAAGGAGCCGTCATCGACTTCCACGACCCACGTGGCGCCCTTGTCGTAACCACCTTCCCCCGCCCTCGCTACCTTCCGGTTGACGAGCTCCTCGACCAGCTCCCACATGATGTCGCCGTGAGTGCAAAGCACCGCGCGCTTCAGCTTGGTGTCGCCCATCAGCTGCATCGCGCCCGCCAGCCCTTTGCCTTCGCCGAGCGACGGCGTCTGTTTGAGCGGGAGCTTGAGCGCCTTGGCGAGTGGCTGCACTGTCTGCACGCAGCGAAGATACGGGCTGGAGTAGACCGCGGAGATCGGGAACGGTTCGAATACGTCAACGAGCGCCTCTGCTTGCTTTTGGCCCTTTTTGGTCAGCGGGCGGAGCCGATCGTCTCCGGACCACTGGCTCCTGCTGCCGGACTTCGCGTGTCGCACCACATAAAACGTCCCCACTTACAAATCAGGGCATCCACTGTCGCAGCTGCTTCCGATCGAGCGCCTTCCAGACCTTCGGCCATTTCGCTCTCGCCTCTTCGGCGGCGACGTGCTCCATGGCGATGAGCTCACCCGCGACGAAGGCGCGACGGCCGCTGATCCGAGCAGCGCGAAGCCACGCCTGCGCGGTCACGCTGTCCTGATGCTCGCCAAGCACGGTCTGTAGCTTGGCGGCGGCTCGGGCGAACGCCAGCGCGGCGCTCCCCACGACCGGGGCCACCGCCTCCGCGGCGTAGCGCGCGCGCTTCGCGAGGATGCGGATGCGATGGAGCTCGGGGTCGGTCGGCGGATCCGGAAGCTGACGGACGGCTGAGCGCAGCCGGCGCCACGGGCCCGCCGCAAGCGGGGGGAGCACCTTCAGCGCCGGCTCGTCCGCGTCAGGCAGCGTGACCGGCGAATGAGCAGCGATCACGAGCCGCTCCAGCAGGTCGACGTACCGCAGCGAGCCGAGCTCGATCAAGAGCTTCTTGCGCAGAGACTCGATCTCGACGTCGAGGATTTTCAGAAGAGAGCCGGCCGACCTCTGGTCGCTCGCCGGCAGACCCTTGGCGCGTTCGCGCAGCCGTTCGAGCAGGACCTCCCGATCGCGGACGGCGCCGAGGCCCATCGCCAGCCAGCCAAGCTCCGAGCGAAGCGGCTCGGTCCACTCGGGGTCCAGGAGAGGCCCGAATGTACGCAAATGCGAGCGCAGCTTGCGCGTCGCGACGCGAGCTTGATGGATCGCTTCGGGGTCGGTGCTCGTGCGCACCAGCGGGTCTTGGCGCAGCAGAGACGCGATGCTTTCGGCGAGCACGTACTTGATCACGTCTTTGGCGGGCGAGTCGGGCTTGATGGCTTCCGGCGAAACCTCGGGAGGTTCCATGGCGCGCGGCCCGAGCGCGCGGATGTGCTTGGGTGTCGGGTCCGGCGCGCCTGCACCCGCTCCACGCAACCGCGACACCAGCGGCTCGACGATGCCGTTGCCGCCGTTCTCCTGCGCCATCACCTCGACCTCGATCTCCCGGAACCGAGCCGCGACCCGGCGGCCGTCCCTCACCGACACCTCGTCGTCCACGACCTCGGCCACCCTGGCGCCAGCACCATCGACAAGCCGCACTCGCCGGCGCACCGTCGACAGGCGAGCTACAGGCACAAGGTCAGCCTTGCGCACGTACGCGCGCACGATCTCCACCGCCGCTTCCGGCGGTTTCTTCGAGCTGCCTTGAAACGTGAGCTCGTCTCGCTCCAGGAGCTGGCCGGGCGTGCCGGTCACGGGTTTCGGCGGCAGCTTCAACGTCCACCCCTCCCCCGCGCGGTAACGAAGCGAGACACCCCACCGCGCGAGGCGCAGGTCTGCGGTGTCGTAGTAAACGGTCTCCATCCGCACTGCCTCCGGTGGCCCGACCGCCACGCCTTCGACAACCCCGGTGAGGTCGGGCAGGTGGAACGCGGGTCCCGCCCCGAGCTTCACCTCACGCTCAAGCATTAGTGATGCGGTGAACCACTCCATTGCCGCGCGCGGCCTCTAGCGCCAGCTCCTGGAAGCGCTTGTGCGAGTTGAGCCCGCGAATCGTGGGCACGCGCTGCCAGACGGCATCCGGGCAGAGCTGCCAGGCCAGCACGTCGTCAGCGAGCAATGTCTCCAGGATCTGCGACAGGCGGACGCGCAGCTTCGCATCGCTGACGGGGACTACCGCTTCGACGCGGCGATCCAGGTTGCGCTGCATGAGGTCGGAAGACCCGAGGTAGTACTCCGCATCCGCGCCGTCGCCGAAGGCGAAGATCCGCGAATGCTCGAGGAAGCGGCCGACGATCGAACGCACCCTGATCCGGTCGGACATCCCGGGCACTCCTGGCCGCAGCGCGCACATGCTGCGCACGATCAGGTCGATCTGCGCGCCCGCCTGCGAAGCGGAATAGAGCGCTTCGATGATGTCGGGATCGATCAGGTTGTTGACCTTGATGATGATCCGGCCGCCCGGCTTGCCTTCACGCTCGATCAGCTGCGTGATGCCTGCGCGCAAGCTGGTCGGCGCGACCATCAGCTTTCGGTAGCGGTGCTGGCGGCTGTACCCGGTCAGCAGATTGAACAGCTCGGTGATGTCGGCGCCAAGATCCGCGTCCGCGGACAGGAGGCTGACGTCTTCGTACGCGTGCGCGGTGGTCGGGTTGTAGTTGCCGGTGCCGACGTGCAGGTAGTGCTGGATGTGCTTGCCCTCGCGCCTGACCACCAGCGTGACCTTGGCGTGAGTTTTCAAACCGAGCAGTCCGTAGACCACGTGCACGTTGGCCTCTTCGAGAGCTCTTGCCCAACCGATGTTGGCCTGCTCGTCGCCACGCGCCTTGAGCTCGACCAGCGCCACGACCTGCTTGCCCCGTTCGGCGGCTCGAATGAGCGCTCGCACCATCGGGCTGGCCGGCAGGGGATTGCTGTTGGCGGTCGGGGCGGTATAGCCCGAGGTCCGGTACAGGGTCTGCTTGATCGCGAGGACGTCGGGGTCGCTCGCGGCGTGGTCGATGAAGGCTTCGACCGACGTGGCGAAAGAGTCATAGGGATGGTGCGCGAGAACATCGCCCGCGCGCAACACCTCGAACAGGTCGGGCACCTCCGCGCCCAGCCCGCGCAATCGAGGCTGCGTGGTCGGCGTCCAGGGCTCCTCTCTCAGGTCGGGGCGGTCGAGCTGCGCCAGCGCTTGAAGGCTGCTGAGGTCGAGCAAACCGTCGGACTTGTAGACGTCCGCCGGCTGCAGTTCCAACTCACGGGTCAGGAGCTCGAGGACCTCTGGCGACATGCCGGGGTCGACCTCGAGGCGAACGACGCGCGCGTGGCGGCGGCGGCGGCGGAGCTCGGTCTGGATCGCGGCGAGAAGGTCCTCGGCTTCGCTGTCGACGTCGTCGAGATCACCGTCCCTGGTCACCCGGAAGGGATGGTGCGCAACCACCTCCATGCCCGGAAACAGGGCTTGCAGGTGAAGGGCGATGACGTCCTCGAGCGGGATGTAGCGCTGCCCCTCGACCAGCGGGATGAACCGCGGGAGCACTGGCGGCACTTTGACGCGCGCGAAATGCTGCTGCTGGCGCTGCGGGTCGCGGACGAGCACCGCCAGGTTCAGCGAGAGATGCGAGATGTATGGGAAGGGATGGCCGGGGTCGACGGCCAGAGGGGTCAGCACGGGGAAGATCTGCTGGCGGAAGACCGAGTGCAGGTGACTCAGCTCGCGCTTGGTCACCTCGTTGGCGCGAACCAGGGTGATCCCCGACTCGGCCAGCGCCGGCGCGATCTCGCGATTGAACAGGCCGACCTGGCGCTCGACCAGCGATTCGACCCGAGCCCGGATCGCTTTCAGCTGGTCGAGCGGCGACATGCCGTCCGGCGACGCGACGGCGACCGCGGCCAGGACCTGCTCTTTGAGCCCGGCGACGCGAACCTGGAAGAAGTCGTCCAGGTTCTGGCTGAAGATGGCCAGGAACTGGACCCTCTCGAGCACCGGGAGGTGGGTGTCCTCGGCCATGGCGAGCACCCGCTCGTCGAAATCGAGCCTGGAAAGCTCCCGATTTACGTACCGCGGGCCTTCGGGCAGGGGGGTCGTAGGCATGGTCGAATCCGCTTCCACATGAGTCCCCACCACCACAAATGGAAGATTACCGCCTGCCGCTCGAAGGTTGGTTAGAGGTTGGTTAAGTACCTTCAGATCCCTTCCTTTCTGGTGACAAAACGCCGTTCTGGGACCTGCTACCTACCTTCGATAGCCTGGCTACGCAGCCAAAACAGGAGGCTATCCTGCGCCCGGCGAGACGTCCAGCCAGGCGGCGGAGTTCGGCGGAAGGATGAGCAGGCCCCGGCGATGTCGAGCCAGCACGTTGCTGGCGGCGATCAGCCGGCCTCCCAGCTCGAGCCGGACCGCCCGGCTGCGGAAGTTGCAGACGACGACAAGCTGCCAGCGCTGGTACAGAAGGACGCCTTCCGGGGCCGGACGCCACTCGATCCCATCCGGGAGCCGGCCGGCCAGGCGCCGGCGCAGCCCCAACAACCGGCGGTAGAAGCCGAGCATCGAGGTCAGGGAGCCCATCTGGGCATCGACGGCGTACTGATCCCAGCCCTCCGGCATGGGGAGCCATGGGGCCGCGATCGAGAAGCCGGCATTCGGCTTGCCTCTCTGCCAGGGCATCGGAACACGACAGCCGTCGCGTCCAGCCTGACGGCCCCGGGTGTGGAGGAAGACGGGGTCCTGGCGCTGGTCGTCGGGAAGCGTGACCTCTTCCAGACCGAGCTCTTCGCCCTGGTAGAGGAAAACCTGGCCGGGAAGGCCCAGCATCAAGAGGAGGGCGGCCCGAGCGCGTTCACGCCCAGTGTGGCCGCCGCCGAGGCGCGTGACCTGGCGCACGATGTCGTGGTTGCTGAGCGTCCAGCTCGGGTTGGTTCCGGGTCCATGCAGAGCGTTGCGGTCCACATCGATCGACCGCCGCCAAAGGTAGGCGTCCCATCGCGAGCGGATCAGGGCAAAGGCCATGTTCAGCTGGTCGGGAAGGATGTAGCGGGTTTGGCGGCTGGGCTCGAAGATCTCACCCACGAGGACGCGGTCGGGCTGGTAGGCGTTGGCGATGTGGCGCCATCGCCGGTAGACGTCGTGCAGCTGGGGCTGGTCGGTGATGGAAAACGCCGGGTCGGGCTCGAGGATCCCGGTGACCGGATTGCGGATCATCGGCTTGTCGGCGAGGTCCTTGCGCTTGAAGAGCGCGGACGCGACGTCGATCCGGAATCCATCGGCGCCCCGATCCAGCCAGAACTTGATGATCCGCTCGAACTCCGCCGGCACCTGCGGGTCCCACCAATTGAGGTCGGGCTGCTCCGGAGCGAAGAGGTGGAGGTACCACTGTTGGGAGTTGGCTGCTTCCCCACTTGTGGGGAAGCCGGCCGGCGCCTCCCCGCTTGCGGGGAGGTGGCGCGAAGCGTCGGAGGGGATGCGGCCGGCCGGATGGGGAGGTGGAGTTGGCACTTCCGTCCACGCCGGCCCGCCAAAGTTCGATTTCCAGTTGTTGGGCGGCGCTCCGTCCCGCTTGCCGTCCGCGAAGTGATAGCGGGAGCGAAACGGGTTGTCGGGCGAGGCCAGCGCGGCCTGGAACCACGCATGCTGGTCCGATGTGTGGTTGGGAACGACATCGACCAGCACCTTCAAGCGGAGCTCGTGCGCTCGCGCGACGAGACTGTCGAAATCCTCGAGCGTCCCGTACTCTGGATTGACGTCTACGTAGTCGGCGACGTCGTAGCCGTGGTCTTTCTGCGGCGACGGGTAGAAGGGCGTGAGCCAGATCGCGTCCACGCCGAGGCTCTTCACATACTCGAGCCGCGAGGTGATGCCAGGCAGGTCGCCGATTCCGTCGTCGTTGGAGTCGGCAAAGCTGCGGACGTAGATCTCGTAGAAGACCGCGCCATGCCACCAGGCCCGTGCCACGACCCGTAACTATGGAGAAGCGCGCGGGCCGGCAGTGCCGGCCCGCTTCACGTGTACTTTAGGCCTGAAGAGCGGCGACTACGTTGGAGAAGACGTTTTGGATCTGGTTCCCCATGGTCAAAAGAATCACGATGACGACGATCGAAACAAGAACCAGGATCAACGCGTACTCCACCATTCCCTGGCCGCTCTGACGAACGTCAAAACGATGCCTGGTTGGCAAATGAACCTCCTTTCTCGTGACGCCGAGCGCGACTATTCATGTCCCTTCAACGCTCCAGGACCCCTCCCTTAAATTTTCAAAGATCAGCAAACTGTAAATTCGTCCAATTTGCCGCGACAGAAGACCCGCGAGAATTGGTAGTCCATGGCAGCCACGATCGAGACACACGGCCTGAGGCGCGTTTTCAAGACGCGAAAACGAGTCGTCGAGGCGGTCGTGGGAGTCGACCTGACAGTGCAACCCGGCGAGATCTTCGGGTTCCTGGGACCCAATGGCGCCGGCAAGACGACGACCCTGCGCATGCTGGCCACCCTGATGCCGCCAAGCGGCGGGTCGGCCCGCGTCGCCGGCTGCGACCTGAGCACGCAACCTGACAAGATCCGCGAGCGAATCGGCTACGTCGGCCAGGCCGGGGGCGCCGACCGGGAGATCACCGGGCGCCGCGAGCTCGTCTTTCAGGGCCGGCTTTACGGCATGTCTCGTAAGCAGGCTGAGGCAAAGGCCGCGGAGCTGATCACGATGCTCGAGCTGGAATCCTGCGCCGACCGCCAGGGCAAGACTTATTCGGGCGGCCAGAAACGCCGGCTGGACATCGGGCTCGGCCTGGTCCACGACCCGCAGCTGCTCTTCCTCGACGAGCCGACCACCGGCCTCGACCCCCAGAGCCGCGCGCGGGTTTGGGATGAGGTCCGGCGCATGCACGACCGGGGCACCACGGTTTTCTTGACGACTCACTACCTCGATGAGGCCGATGCGCTGTGCGACCGGATCGCCATCATCGACTACGGCAAGATCGTCGCCGAGGGCACGCCGGAGGAATTGAAGCGCGCCGTCTCAGGCGACGTGGTGACGCTGACCGTGTCAGGCGATCAGCAGCGAGCGCTGGACCTGTTGAAGGATCAACCGTTCGTCAGAGAGGCGAAACTCGACGAGGGTTCCGTCCTTCTATATGTGGACCGGGGCGAAGTCGCGATGCCGGACATCCTGAGGCTGCTAGACGGCGCCGGATTGACGCTCCAGACGATCGGCCTCCACCGCCCGAGCCTGGATGACGTGTTCCTGCGCCAGACAGGACGTTCGTTGCGGGAAACTGCGTCATGAGACTCCTCCGTGACATCTGGCTCGTCTTCGGCCGCTACTTCGGCCTGTTCATCCGCAACCCCGCGTGGGTGGCGCTCGGAGTCCTGCAGCCGCTGCTCTACCTGCTGCTCTTCGCTCCACTGCTCAAGCCGCTGAATGGAGTTCCCGGATTTCCCTCCGGAGGCGCGTACAACGTCTTCGTGCCCGGCCTGCTCGTGCAGCTCGGGCTGTTTGGCGCTGCAGGTGTCGGGTTCAGCCTGATCGCCGAGCTGCGGGCGGGCGTCATCGAGCGTCTGCGGGTGACACCCGTGAGCCGCGTCGCCTTGCTCCTGGGTCGCGCGCTGCGAGACATCGTCTCGATCACCGTGCAGTCGCTGATTCTCATCCTGCTCGCGCTGCCCTTCGGCCTCAGCGTGAATCCACTCGGAGTCGTGGTCGTGCTTGCTTTGATCGCGCTCATCGGTCTCTTCACCGCATCGATCAGCTACGCGGTGGCGCTTGCGGTGAGCGACGAGGGCGTCTACGCGTCGATCGTGTTCACGGCAAGCCTTCCGATCCTGCTGCTGTCGGGGGTGCTCCTGCCGCTCGGCTTTGCACCCGCATGGCTGCGCAACGTTGCAGCCCTGAACCCTCTCTCGTACGCGGTCGATGCGGCTCGCGCGGTCTTTCTCGCCCACCTGACGGACCCGAGCGTGGCCAAGGGCGTGGCGATTATGCTCGCGCTGTCGATCCTTGCGATCATCATCGGCGCGCGCGCGTTCGGTCGGGCCGTCGCCTAGGAGCGTTCTGCGCTACTTTGTAAAGCACGGACCCCGCATAGCGTCATTTCTCATCGGCCGGCCGTCTTCCCTCTCCCCTTTTGGGGAGAGGGTCAGGGAGAGGGGCGTGACAGTAAGTTCCCCTCTCCCAAATCCCCCCGGTTAGTGGCCGTTCGTCGTGGTGGAACGACCTCCAGCAGCTGACTTCTCTACCGCAGTCCGCTCTCGCCCCAGGCTCAGAAGATTGCCTTCGCTGTCCTTGAACCAGGCTGCTTTGTCGTCTCCCATGCTCAGGATGCCGCCCTCAGTCTTGAAACCTGGAAGGTCGTATTCCTCTGGATTCACGCCGTTTCTCTTCAACTCTTTCACCGCCTCCTCGACGTCAGGGACCTCGAGAGCGATTTGCGTGTGACTGCCAGAGGCCTTACCGCTGCTCGGAAAGACCAGGAATCCGGTGTTGCCGGTCTTGAAGACAACGCCCCCATCGGGCATTACCATCTCCGGCTTCAAGCCGAGCTTCTGCTCGTAGAACTTGCGAGCCCGTTCGATGTCCTGAGCGGGAAGGGTGGCGTACGACTCCGTGATTTTCAGCATCGTGACCTCCTGGCGATACCTGCCCCGCTGATGCGAACAATTGCATCAGCCCAGGCACCCCAACCGAGCCATTATGCGCGGCGATGCTCGGACCGGCCGAAACCACAATTCACGCCCGGAGAGTCATCATGCGTCGCGTGCGTCAATTGCTCTGTACCTTGCTGATGATCGCCGCGGCACAACTGCCGGTCTCTGCCTCGGCTTACCACCTTCGTGTCAGGCGGACCGGTGACGCGCAGCCCGACGACGACGCCTCCCGACCAGCGTTCCGGCTACGACCCATGGCACGGCGAGAAGGAAGTAGGCGAATCCGGCGACGCTGGATTGGTTGGGCAGCAGCAATGCGATGACTGCCGATAGGACTCCAATCGCGGCAATCGAGGCGTAGAGCAAGATCGAAGCCGTGAGCTCATAGGTCTCTAGGTGGCTCAGACCTAGGCGCGCTCGTGATCGGTATGCGTGCACGTGAAGCAAGGCGAGCAACGTGAACACCGCCGCGAAGCCGACGCCATAAACGACAAAGAGCTGAGGCGCTTGATCGGGCCGCAACTGAGACGGGTTGGGGTTGAAGACCACCACGTACAGAAACTTCAACGGATACACGTAGATGAGGACAACGAACAGGAGCACAAGGTTCAGGACGACGACCCACACGTCTTCGAAGTCGTACCTTCGGAAGTAGGTGTACTGCGCGTACCAGACAGAGGCGAGCAGGCCGAAGGAGACCGCGAAGGCGGGCACACCGCCAAGACGTTGCAGAAGCTCGTCGAAAGTTGCCGGTACTGCCAGCGACACGACGAGAAGGGTGATCGCGAAACCGAAGACCGCATCGCTGAAACCCTCGAGCCGGGACACGTCGGCGCGCCGGCGAGGTGGCTCCAGTGCCGCTGAGCCCTCTCGCCTCTTCTCCGGCATTGGCCAAGGTTAACCCCAGCCACCCAGCCGTCCATCGAGTGCTTCGGTGACTTCGGACCTAGCTCGCTCGTGAATATGCCCGGCCCGGAGCCGGTTGTCACTTGTAGATATTCAGCGAGGCAGAGGAGCACGAGATGACCATGCGACACGTTTCGCTCGGAAAATTGGAGGTTTCCCGCCTCGGCCTGGGGACGATGGGGATGTCCGCGTACTACACAGGCGCGGGAACTGATGATTCAGAGTCCATCCACACCATCCAGCGGGCAGTCGATCTTGGAATCGATTTCATCGACACGGCCGAGGTCTATGGGCCTTACACGAATGAACAGCTGGTCGGCCGCGCGCTTGCGGGTCGCCGCGACCAGGTCGTTCTGGCCACCAAGTTCGGCCTGATCTCTCACCGCAACGGGAACGCGCTGATGGTGGACGGCCATCCGGAAAACATTCGGGCCGCTATCGAGGGATCGCTCAAGCGTCTCGGCACCGACCACGTCGATCTCTACTACCAGCACCGGATAGATCCCTCCATCGCGATTGAGGAGACGGTCGGCGCGTTGAGCGACCTCGTTCGCGAAGGCAAGGTCAAGCACATCGGACTGTCGGAGGCCGCTCCTGAGACCATCCGCCGCGCGCACGCGGTGCACCCAATCGCCGCGATCCAGAGCGAGTACTCGTTGTGGACGCGCGACCCCGAGGCCGAGATCCTTCCGTTGGTCCAAGAGCTGGGCATCGGTTTTGTTGCCTACTCGCCCCTCGGCCGCGGGTTCCTGACCGGTCAGATCCGGTCAATGGACCAGTTCGGCAGCGACGACTTCCGCGCCAACAACCCGCGATTCGCCAAGGGCAACCTCGAGCGGAACCTGCGCATCGTGGACACAGTGGAAGCAGTCGCCAAAGAGGTCGGCGCAACGCCGGCCCAGGTGGCGCTGGCGTGGCTTCTCGCGCAGGGTGACGATATCGTGCCGATCCCGGGCACCAAGCGTGTCGCGCGCCTGGAGGAGAACGCCGCCGCGGTCGCGATCACTCTGACGGCCGACCAGCTCGCGCGACTCGGCGCGATCCAGCCACCGGTGGGGGACCGCTACGCGGACATGTCCAGGATCGGCCGCTAGCCCGAGCCCACCGCTCAGTCGTTAGTTGAGCCCTGGATAGCTGGTCTCAGCAGACTCCAAGAAAGTTCGCAGAGAATTCATAGACCGGTCCCCAACAATTCCTACGTCGACGTGCGCACGAGATCGAGAGTCCAGAGCTGTATGTGGCTCTGCTCCCAATCCCGGACTGTGGGCCGACCTCTTGGGTTCATCAACTCCGCCGAGCCCCAGGGAGGCCCTCCGCTTTGAGCCGTCGGGCAGCCAGCGCAGAAATCGCGGACCTTCCGCAACGAGATCGTCAGCCGTGGATCGCGGCCTTCCGCCATCCGCGTGCGTTCATCGTCCTCGTGGCGATCGCAGTAGTCGCCGACATCACACTCTTCGTGCGCCCTCACACCGCCGGCGACGTCGGCTTGTACTACCAGTACGCCTCGAACTTCTGGTTCGGCTCTCCACCGTTTCACGGACTCCCGGCCGAATATCCCCCGCTTGCCTTGGTCATTTTCACTCTGACCTTGATCCCGCCCCTACAGGACTACGCAACTGTCTTCGCGATCTGGATGGGGGTGCTATTCGGCCTGGCACTGTGGGCAATTCACCGCTTCGAGGGTCGTAGCGCCGCAATTTCGGCGGGCGTCTACCTGGCGCTGGGCGCCTTCGGGACAGTGCTTGCGCGGTTTGACCTGGTCCCTTCCCTGGCTGTTCTCGCCGCGCTTTGGCTGGCTTACCGCCAGCGATGGGGAGCGGCCGCCTCCCTGATCGCCGTCGGCTTTGTGCTCAAGCTCTATCCAATCATCTTGCTGCCGCTGCTGGTCATCGAGCAGCGGCGGACTCAGGGACGGTTCTCGTGGCGCCCGCTTGTCATGTTCGTCACGATCGCCGGATCGGGCATGTTGATTGCCGCGGCTCTCAGCCCGACAGGTTGGTCGAGTCCGTTTGCATACGCGCTCCGTCGCCCACCGCAGGTCGAATCAGTCGAAGCCAGCTTATTGTGGCTTGCGTCCGGCTTTGGCGTGGCCGCGCACGCCAACCAGTCATTCCATTCGCGCAACATTGTGAGCGTCCTCGCGATGCCGTTATCAGCCCTTGGATTCGCGACTATGGTCCTTGGCAATGGCTGGATTTATCTTCGTCATCTGCAGGGCCGGATCAGCGTCCGTCGAGCCACTCTCGCTTGCCTGCTGATCACCCTGCTCGCAAGTAAGGTACTGAGCCCTCAGTACTTGATCTGGGTGCTGCCACTGGTTGCCATCGTGGAGGGTCTGACTTGGCGCTGGCTGCTAATTTGCGCACTGACTTCAGCGATCTATCCATTCCTCTATGTGTCCAATCTGCTGTCTTTCGGCGCCACGAGCTCCGGTACATATGGTCCGCTGTTCGCTGGGATGATCGTCTTGCGCAACGGCCTCATGGTCTATGCCTTCGTGATGGTCGTCCGGCCTGGCGCCTCAAAGCTGCGGATGATTGCGCCGACTGCCTCCGGCGCCGGGGTGATCCGCCGCCTCTAGGCAATGTCCAGGATTACGGATTTTGAACACAAAAAATATGGTCGGGGGGACGGGACACTATTTGAACTCGCAGGCCGAACTCGCCAAAGGCGTGCTCGACCTAATTAGGATCTGCCAGCACCGCCTCGATCACTTCCCTGCAAGCGGATAGCCCCAGACTCCCATCCTCACTCCGCCATGCAGTTTTGACCGAAGCGCCGCCTTCATCCCAGCAATCTGGGATGGCCTGGCCAGGGATGGAAGGGCAATCTTTCGCTTCAGGACTTCACACGGCAAAAGGAGACGACATGTACGCGAGAACATCGACTTGGACGGGGACGCCGGAGGCGCTCGAGAATTGGGTTCGCCATGTGAGAGAGAAGGTGGCCCCTATGGTGGCCGGGCTTCCGGACAACGGCGGCGCATACTTCTTTGTCGACCGAGACCAGGGCCGTGCTCTCACGCTCACGCTCTGGACTTCGGAGGGCGCCGCTTTGAAAAGCGATGCGAGCGCCGACAAGAGCCGCGAGTCGACAGTGGCGGCGACGGGAGTCGAGCTCGTTGAGCGGGGGCGGTTCGAGGTGGTGGGCAAGGTCTAGCCTCGTCGAGCTCAACGAGTAATAAGGAGACAGTTTGAAGTCCGGCCTAGCACTCGACGACCTGGTCGCGGTCATCATCGAAACCTGCCGGGCCGGACTCGAGCCTGATGCCCTGCGCGCGGCGGTGCTTCCGCGGCTTCGCAGGGCCGTTCCCGTGGACGCTCTGTGGTGGGCGACCGTAGACCCCGCTACCCTCCTCTATACCCAGGCTCACCGCGAGGAGTTACCTAGCGATACAGGCACTTACTTCGTCGAGAACGAGTTCCTGCGAGATGATGTGAACAAGTGGACGGCGCTGGCCGGCGATCGATCCGGAGTGCGAACGCTTGCTGCGGCGACCGACGGGAAGCTCGAACTCAGCCCTCGCTATCGAGACATCTTCGAACCTTTGGGGCTCGCCGACGAACTCCGCGCGGTGTTTCGGGCTCGTGGTGCCGTGTGGGGATTCCTATGCCTCCACCGCCAAAGAGGAGCAGTTTTCTCGCCGCAGGAGCAATGGTTCATCCACCGGATCGCGCCACATATCGCCGAGGGTGTCCGCCTCGGACTGTTAGTGCAATGCGCCGCCCGGGACGATTTGGCTGAGTCGCCTGGCCTGATCCTGCTTGCGCCCGACAACAGTGTGATCGGCAGAAACCCGGCGGCAGACCAGTGGCTTGAGGAGTTGAACTGGCAGGAGGCCGGCGAGATCCCGATAGAGATTCATTCTCTCGCAGCCCGTCTGCGTCGAGCAGACGCATCCACAAGCCTGGCCCCGCTGCGTGTTCGGACCAGCAGTGGCCGCTGGAGCATTCTGCAAGCGTCGTGGGTCTCCGGCGAGGATCGGAGCGTGGTCGCTGTGATCATTCAGGAGGCGACTCCCGAGGAAGTGGCGCCGATCGTGATGAGCGCCTACGGGCTCAGCGAACAGGAGCGCGCGGTCAGCCGGCTGGTCTTCCAGGGGCAGTCGACGCACGCGATCTCGGATCGGTTGCATATCGGCGAGCACACGGTTCAGGATCACCTGAAGTCGATCTTCAACAAGACCGGCGTACGGAGCCGGCGCGAACTGGTCGCAACAGTCTTCCGGCAGCGCTACCTACCGCGGATGAAAGCTGGCGACCCCCGGAGTCCGTCGGGCTATTTTGCTGATCCTGCGAGCGCGTCTCCGTAGAGCGCTCCCAAACTTCACCACCGGCGGGTGGGCCGATTCATAATTTGGTCTCGCATTCTGAAAGGACGTGGCTTCGCAGTTCAAATAAGGAAACTTTGAACTTGGTTGGTCGTTGGTCGGGGAGGGGGGATTTGAACCCCCGACCACCTGACCCCCAGTCAGGTGCGCTACCGAGCTGCGCTACTCCCCGAGACCGGTAATCGTACCTGCGCTCTGCCCGCAGACACCCCGACCGCTAGCGCACCGTTAGCGCCAAAAGTGCCGAATTACGTTCGAATTACGCCCCGTTGGCGCCAAACGTGCGGCATTCGGCCAGGCTAGCCGCGGCCCGCGTACGCGACGAGGCCACGGTGCGTTGAGGTGAACCCTGCTTCGCGCAACGGCGCGTTGAGGGGCGAATCCATGACGGAAACTCCATCGACGCGCTGCACCTCCACCCGTCCGGCCAGCACCGCCATCCCGATCAGCGCCCGGAGATGCTCCGGCGTGACCTCGCCGCTGGTGAGAAGCGAGCGGCCGCCCCGCTCGAGGTAGAGCTTGAGCCGGCCGTCATCCAGCACGCAGTACGCGCCTGCGGTCCGGCCCATTCTTCCGTCTGATCGCGGCCAGGGCAAAAGCGAGCCGTACGAGTTCGCGGGATCCGTCGCGGCAAGGGCGATGATCCCGCCACCCGAATCACGCAAAGCCCGGAGCCGATCCACCGCGCCGGGCAAGGCAAACTGCGACCCGCCCAGTCCCTCGACGAAATAACCGCGCCGGATCCGGCCCGACTCCTCCATCGCACGGAGCACCGGGTACAGGGCAGCAAAGCCTCCGGGCCATCCCTCCGACACGACAGTTTCGCGGGTCAGGACTCCGTAGCGCTGAAGCAAAACGCCGGCCGCGGAGTGCAAACGCTCGGTCGGGGCCGCCCCCGCACCGACGAGGTCCGCGACGAGCGACCAGCGTCCTGAGGCGCGGGGCTGTGTGAGTCGCGGCAGGCGCGGCCGGTGCGGGGACCTACGGGCGATCGGACCGAGGAGGCGGAGCGGAGCAAACGTGTCATTCGTCACCTCGCCCGACCAGACCAGGTCCCAGAGCGCGTCGAGGATCGCCTCCTCATCGCCACCGCCACATGCGTTGTAGAGGTCGCGAAAAAAGCTCGCGCCGCGCGACTTCAAATGCTCTCGCAGGCGCTGGTGAAGCTCGCCAACCGGCGGGTCGATTGGCTCGGGGACCAGGCGAGGTGCGTCGCCGCGCAGGTACAGCGCAACCTTTCCATCGCTCGCCCCGAGCGAGCCGCGTCCAACCCATACGACCTCGCCCATGGAGATGAGCTCGTCGAGCAGGCGCGTGTTGTAGCCACCGATACGGGCGGCGATCACGTCGCGTTCGATCACACTCGCCGGCAGCGCCGCGCCCTGGAGCTGGAACACGACCTCCAAAAGCCTGTCCACGCCTGTCGCTTTCGCGCCGATTCCATGCCACGCGGGTAGGAACCGCGCGACCGCTTCCGGCGGGACCGATTCGACCTCGTGGCGCAAAGCGGCCAGAGAGCGGCGCCGGAGGACCTTCAAGACCTCGGGGTGGCAGTACTCGCGACCTTGCTTCGCCCTTCGAAACTCTCCCGCAAGGACATCGCCACGCGCCGCGAGGCGAGCCAGCGCCGCTTCGACTGCGACTGAGCCCACGGCCCAACGCTCGGCCGGATCGGAGGTGACGAAGGGCACGTGCGTGCGAGCCCAACGCCGAAGCAGCGAGTCGAGCGGATCGGGGCCGGGACTCAAGAAGACGTCGGGCAGGCCGACCGGCAGGCTTGCGCCAAGCGCCTCGCGATAGCGACCACCATCTTCGGCGGCGATCCATCGCGATTGGCCCGCGACGCGCACCGCGACCGCCCGACGTTCGCGTTCCAGCGCCCGCAGCCACTCCTCCGAGATGCCGCGGGCTGCTGCCTCGTTCATGGTGAGGTCGCCGAGGCGGACCAGCAGGTCGTGCGCCTCGTCGGCGTCGCGTGGGAATCGCTCTGGCAGCAGGCCTTGCAGCTCGAGCTCGACCGCGGCGATCGCCTCCGGGTCGAGAAGCTCACGCAGGTCCTCGCTGCCGAGCAGCTCGGCCAGCAGCTCGCGATCGAGTGTGAGCGCTTGCGCTCGGCGCTCGGCCAGCGGCGCGTCGCCCTCGTACATGAACTCAGCGACGTAGGCGAACAGCAGCGACGACGCGAACGGAGAAGCGCGCTCGGTGTCGACAGCGACAACGCGTATTTCGCGCGACCGAATCGCGCGAAGAAGCCCCATCAGTGCGGGCATGTCGAAGTGATCCGTCATCACCTCGCGCCAAGTCTCGGCGAGGATCGGGAAGTCGGGAAACTGACCCGCCACCTTCAGCAATCCCGCGCTGCGCATGCGCTGCTGCCAAAGCGGAGTGCGCAAGCCAGGGCGGCGGCGCGGCAGCAGCAGCGAGCGCGCCGCGTTCTCGCGGAACCGCGCCGCGAACAAGGCGGACGCCGGCAGCTGAGATGAGACCAGTGCCTCGATCTCCTCGGGGTCCAGCATCAGCTCATCGAGCGAAGGAGGCGACTCGACCTCCGGCAGGTGCATCGCGATCCCGTCATCGGTCCAGAGCGCGCGTGCATCGACGCCGAGCCGTTCTTGCAAGCGCGCCTCCAACGCGAGCGCGAGCGGCGCGTGGACACGACCGCCGAACGGCGTGTGGATGCACACGCGCCAGTCGCCCACCTCGTCCCGAAACCTCTCCACCACCACAGTCCGGTCGTCCGGCACCACGCCGGTCGCCGCGGCCTGCTCGTCCAGGTAGGCCATCAGGTTCTTGATCGCCAGGTCGTCGAAACCCGCGCGTTCCCTCAATCGCTTCGCCGCCACTTCCGGTTCGGCAGCTCGAAGCTCGCGGACCATCTTGCCGAGCGCGGCACCCAGCTCGACCGGCCGGCTCGGAGTGTCGGCCTTCCAGAACGCGATCTTGCCCGGCTCGCCCGGCGCCGGGGTGACCAGCACCTGCGATGGCGTGATCTCAGCGATTCGCCACGTCGATGCGCCGAGAACGAATGTCTCGCCCACCCGAGTCTCATAGACCATCTCCTCGTCCAGCTCGCCGACCCGGCGCCCGTCTTCCACGAGGTTCACCGTGTACAGGCCCCGATCGGGGATGGTGCCGGGGTTGGTCACGGCCAGCCGCTGAGCCCCTGCGCGGCCGCGCACTTTGCCCGCCACGCGATCCCACACGATTCGCGGCCGAAGCTCGGCGAAGTCGTCGGACGGATAGCGGCCGCTGAGCATGTCGAGCACCGATTCGAAAGCGCGCGGCCCGAGGTCGCTGTATGGATACGCGCGCCTGACCACGCGGCCAAGGTCTTCGACACTCCACTCGTCCATCGCGCACATCGCCACCACCTGCTGGGCGAGCACGTCGAGCGGCTTGCGCGGCACGGTAGTCGACTCGATGCGGCCTTCGAGCATGCCCTCCACCACCGCCGCCGACTCGAGCAGGTCGCCGCGAAACTTCGGGATGACCACGCCACGCGAGATCTCGCCCACCGAATGGCCGGCACGTCCTACACGCTGGATGCCCGCCGCGACGCTTGGAGGCGCCTCGACCTGAAGCACAAGGTCGACCGCTCCCATGTCGATGCCAAGCTCGAGTGTCGAGGTTGCGACGAGACCTTTGATAGTGCCCGCCTTGAGCCGGTCCTCGATGATCATGCGCTGCTCTCGCGCTATCGATCCGTGATGAGCGAGCACCAGCTCCTCGCCCGCGAGCTCGTTGACCCGCGCAGCGATTCTTTCAGAGAGCCTCCGCGAGTTGACGAAGACGATCGTAGAGCGGTGCTCGCGGATCAATTCCAGGACTCGCGGATAGATCGCCGGCCAGATGCTGTTCACGGTTTGTCCGCTCTCGTCCTCGACCGCGACCCTCGCCATGTCCTCGACCGGCACCTCGACGCGCACTTCCATCGTCTTCAGCCTTCCGGCGTCGACGATGCTCACCTCGCGGTCCGAACCGCCAAGGAATCGACCCACCTCCTCCAGCGGACGCTGCGTCGCCGACAGCCCGATCCGCTGCGGCTCGACCTTGGTCAGCACGCTCAACCTCTCGAGGCTCAGCGCGAGGTGGCTGCCGCGCTTGGTGGCGGCGACCGAATGGATCTCGTCGACGATGAGCCAGCGCACTGAAGCGAGGATTCGCCGCGCGGAGCTGGTGAGAAGCAGGAACAGCGATTCAGGGGTGGTGATCAGGATGTCGGGCGGGTGGCGCTCCATCGACCGGCGAACGTCGCTGGGCGTGTCGCCAGTGCGGATGGCGACGGAGATCTCGGGAGCTTTCCCACCTGCGGCTTCGATGTGGTGGCGAAGCCCGACGAGTGGCGAGCGCAGATTGCGATCGACGTCGTGAGCCAGCGCCTTCAGCGGAGAGACATAAAGGACGCGACAGCGCTCGGCCTCAGCGGGCACGGGCTCGATGGTCAGCCGGTCGAGGCACCAGAGGAAGGCGGCCAGGGTCTTGCCACTGCCGGTAGGCGCGGCCATGAGGACGTGCCGGCCGGCGGCAACCTCCTGCCAGCCGCGTTCCTGAACCTGCGTCGGGCTGTCGAAAGAGCTCCGGAACCAGTCCCGCGTGGCCGGCGCAAAGAGGTCGAGTGCGTTCCCCACCAGACTCATTTTGACCAGTCCCAGATCCACAAAAGAGGCTGCCTCCCCGCTTCGCGGGGAGGTGGCGCCTACCCATTTATGGGGAGGTGGCGCAAAGCGCCGGAGGGGCGCCGGAGGGGCGGTCTAAGCTGGCCAAGAGTTTCAAAGCGCAGACTGGTGGCAGCTGAGCAGATGTACCCCTTCGAGCGAAAGGGCTTCCCCACTTGTGGGGAAGGTGGCGCCTCCCCACTTGTGGGGAGGTGGCGCAAAGCGCCGGTGGGGCGCGCAGCGGCCGGACGGATGGGGAGGCGGACCTTGCAATATCACTCGTTGTGATTCCACCTGAGCGTTTTCGAGAGGTCATGGCCAGCTTTCCCAGCGGCGTCGTCGTCCTGACGGCGTTCGGGGAGGATTCACACCCACGCGGTCTAACCGTCAGCGCTTTCTGCGCCGTCTCGCTCAACCCGCCACTCGCCCTCGCCTGCATCGACAAGACGTCCAATACCCTGCCGGCCGTGCAGCACACCGGCGGCTTCACCGCCAACATCCTGGCCGCCGGCCGCGAGCAGCTCGCGCGCCGCATGGCGACCAAGGTGACAGACAAGTTCGACGGCATCGGCTGGCGCCGTCCGGAAAGTCCCATCGGAGGGCCGATTCTCGAGGACGACATCGCGGGCTACGCGGTGTGCACGCTGCGCGACACGATCGAGGCCGGCGACCACTGGGTTCTCATCGGGCTGGTCACCGAGGGCGATCACCGCGCCGGCGTCGTTCCCATGATCTTCAGCCGCCGGGGATACGACCAGGCCTGAGAGTCAGATCAAGAACGGAATCAGCCTCTTGGTCCGCCGCATGTACTCGCGATAAGGGGGGCCGAGGTCGGTCGCCAGCGCCCGTTCCTCGACCCTGATCCGGTACGCATAACCGGCAGCCACAATCACGATCGCCGCCAGCGAGGCCAGGTTGAGACAGCACAGGAGCACGCCCAGGAGCGTCAGAAGGGATCCGGTGTATGACGGGTGCCGTACCCAGCGGTACGGACCCGATTGCATGACCTCCTGGCCAGGACGGGTCGCGACGTCGACGGTAAACGACGACCCGAGCACCCGGATCGAATACCACCGCAGGGCCATGCCCGCGAGCATGAGGATCATTCCGAACACGAATAGCGCAGTTCGCCCGCTCTTGATCGCGGCGTCGGGAAACGAGAAGGCCAGGCCGATGCCGGCAGTGACGGTCCCCCAGACGGAGCCGATCACCACAAACCTCGAGCCAAAATCCTGTTTGGCGGCGCCGGCGGTCGGGCGGCGCCGGTAGCCGATCCAGAGTTCGGACCCGACCCAAGCGTAAAAGACAACCCAGAACGCAACCACCAGGGCAGTCGGCGCGGCAGCCGTGCCAAAGAAGAACGCCGGCCCGACGTAGCGAGTGACCTCGAGCAAAGCTTGGTGAAGCGCTACTGGCGCTGCACAGGCGTCGCCTGGCGTGCGATCTCGTCGATGGCGGCCAGCACCTGCGGCCAGACCCGCTTGGGCAAGACATGGCCCATCCCATCGAACTCCAGGTATCGCGCGCCGGGTACTGCCTCGGCGACCAGGCGCCCGTTCTCGACGGGCACCAGCACGTCGTCGACGCCATGAATCACCAGCGTTGGCAGACGAAGGTTTTTCAAGCGCTCGAGGCGACTCTTCGCGGCAAGGATCGCGACGAGCTGCCGCCCAACCCCCACCGGGTAGTAAGCACGGTCGATCGCGCTAGAGGCGCGGCGCAGCTCGAAGGCTTCGTCGAACGGATCGCTCGAACCCATGAGGACGCGCCGGAATCCCATCGCCTGCTCGACGCGCTCCTCGCGTGTGGGCGGGGGTGAGACCATCAGGACCGCAGCTCCTTCAGGTGTCGGGGCGACCTCATCCTCCCCACCCGGGCCGGACATGATCGACGTCAGCGAGAGGACGCGGTCCGGATGGTTGAGGGCGGCCGTTTGGGCGATGAATCCCCCCATCGACACGCCGACGACATGGGCGGCGCCGATGCCCAGGGCGTCGAGCAGCCCGACAGCGTCATCGGCCAGATCTTCCAGTTGGTACGCCGGCTGCGGGTTACCGCCGAATGCGGCCGCCATGTCGGGAAAGCCGGCCTCCTCCATCCGGGTCGACAGCCCGGAGTCCCGGTTGTCGAAGCGGACGACGCGGAATCCCCGCGCCGCCAGCTGGGTGCAGAAGTCCTCGTCCCAGCTGATCATCTGCGAGCCAAGCCCCCCGATAAGGAGCAGCGGCCGGTCGTCGGGACCTCCGAAGGTCTCGTACTCGAGCTCGATCCCATTCGCCTTGGCCCGGGGCATGAGCTCATTCTCCTACTCTTAGCGGAAGTGGCCAGAACGCTGCCCGCTCGCTCCGAAGTGGACAAGCGTTTTACCTGGCACAGCGAGAGTGTCTTTCCCGACGAGGCGGGCTGGGAGCAGGCGGTCGAAACGATCATCGCGCGCCTGCCCGACCTGGCCGAGTTCCGGGGTCACCTGGGCGACTCGGCGGACGCACTGGCCGACTGGTTCGACGCGAGCGAGAGGCTGCACCGGCTGATGGGCAAGGTGACGGTCTACAGCACGATGTCCTACTCCGTCGACACGGGGAACGAAGCTGCGTTCGCACGCACCGACCGGCAGCGCACGGTCGCCGCCCAGCTCGGCGCCGCCACATCGTTTGCGCTGCCCGAGATGATCGCGATCGGATTCCCGAAGCTTCGCCAATGGGTCGCCGGCTCGCCACGGCTGGCTCACCTCGGCCACTATTTCGACCGCGTCGAAAAGCTGCAGAAGCGGATTCGAAGCGCGGAGGTGGAGGAGGTCCTGACGCAAGCGTCGGACCCGCTCGCCACTGCGCTTTCCGTGCATGGCGTGATGGCCAATACCGACTTGCGCTTCGCGCCTGCCGTCGCCGCTGACGGCACGGAGCTCGAGGTGGCTCAAGGGACGATTGGGGCGCTGCTCACGAGCGGCGACCGCGAGCTCAGGCGGACGGCGTTCGAAAGCTACGCCGACGCGCACCTCGCGATGCAGAACTCGATGGCGGGGAGCATAGCCGGCGGAGTCAAGCGCGACGTCTTCTACGCACGCGCCAGAGGCTTCCCTTCCTCCCTGGCCGCATCGCTCGAGCCCAACCACATCCCGCCCGAGGTCTATCGCAACATCATCCAGGCGTTCCGCGACAACGTCGGCACGTGGCACCGCTACTGGAGGATCAAGCGCAAAGCGGCGGGCCTGGAAGTGCTGAAGCCCTACGACACGCGCTCGCAGGTCGGCTCGACATTTAGCGTCTCTGACGAGCAGTCCGTCGAGTGGATCGCGGAAGGGGTGAGGCCACTGGGCGAGGAATACGTGAAGGTCCTGCGCCAGGGAGCGCTGGAGGATCGGTGGGTCGACATCTACCCGAACAAGGGCAAGCGCATGGGTGCGTTCTCGACCGGTGTGCCCGGCACGTTCCCATTCATCTTCATGAGCTACAACGACGACATCTACTCGATGAGCACGCTGGCTCACGAGCTAGGCCATTCGATGCACTCGCACTATGCGCGCCAGACGCAGCCCTTCATCTATTCGAGCTACGGGCTGTTCCAGGCTGAGGTCGCATCGAACATGCACCAGGCGCTCGTGCGCCGCCATCTGCTCGCCACTCAGACCGATCCTGCCATCCAGCTCGCCGTAATCGAAGAAGCGATGTCGAACTTCTATCGCTACTTTTTCATCATGCCGTCGCTTGCGAGGCTTGAGCTGGAGATGCACGAGCACGTCGAGCGCGGCGGCGCGATCACCGCCGCGTACCTCAACAACCTGATGGCGGATTTGATGATGGAGGTCTACGGATCCGAGGTCGAGGTCACCGGGCGCGACCGCGATCGCATCGGTTCGACGTGGGCGCAGTTCCACACGCACCTGTACAGCAACTTCTACGTGTACCAGTACGCGACCGGCATCGCGGCCGCGGACCATCTGGTCGAACCCGTCGCAAGCGGAGACCCGAAGGCCGTCGCGTCTTACCTGGCGTTCTTGAAGAGCGCGGGCTCGATGTATCCGCTCGAAGGCCTGCGGATGGCGGGGGTCGACATGATGTCGACCGAGCCGGTGAATGCGGCTTTCGCGACGCTGGCGCGGATGGTGAGCCGCCTGGAGGAGCTGACTAGCTGAAGTTCCCTCTCCCCTTCAGGGGAGAGGGTTAGGGTGCGGTGCGTTAAGGACGTAATACCAGTCGATAGACGTTCGTCTTGCGCGGCTTGAAACCCATTCGCGGATACAGCCGGTTCGCCGCCTCGCGCTGCACGCCGGACTGCAGTTCGGCGACCTGCGCGCCTTTCTCGCGCGCGACGTCCAGCGCCGCGCTGACCAGCGCCGCTCCGACGCCCTTGCCGCGCGCGGCTTCGTCGACCACGACCTCGTCGAGGCGCGCCTTGATCCAGAACGGGGTGGTGTAGACGATCACGGTGGTGGTGCCGACCACCTCCTCACCATCCTTGGCCAAGAGCAGCGTTACCGCCGGATCGGCCACCAGCGCCTCGATCCTCTCCATGGTCGGCACCGGCAGCTGGTCGTTGAGCTGCGGCAGCAGGTGCGCCAGGGCGGCATGCACCTCAGCTGTCGCCTCCGTAACCGTTTCGATGCGAACCATCTGGCTATTCTCCCTCCCCCCATCGGGATGCCGGGGTAGATGGAGTTCCCTCTCCCCTTTGGGGAGAGGGCCAGGGTGAGGGGCTTAAGCTCGAGCGGTATGGCGCAGGTAGAACTCGAACAGCTTCGCTACGTGTTGGAGGCCGAGCTATTGCCCGCCATCCACCCCAATCGCATCCCCCTCGAGGTTTCCGCGTTCACCGTGCGCGGCGAGCCGATCCCCTATGAGGAGGCGGTCCAGGGCGACTATCGCCCGTTTCGGGTCGGTGACGCATGGGGCCCGCCCTGGAGCACTACCTGGTTTCACGTGCAGGGCCAGGTGCCTGAAGAGTGGGCAGGCCAGCACGTCGTGGCGCTGTTCGACCTCGGTTTCGAGGGCCCCACCGGTTTCACGTGCGAGGCCCTGGCCTGGAAAGACGGCAGACCGTGGCGCGGAGTCGATCCCAACCACCGGTGGCTGACGATCAGCGGGCCGGTCGTTGACTTCTACCTGGAGGCTGCCGCCAACCCGAAGGCTACGGAGTCAGGCGCCGAACCCGCGCAGTCGATGATCGCGCTGCGCCAATCGGATGCTCCCACATTCGTTCTCCAGCAGGCCGAGCTCGCGATCCAGGACGAGCACGCGCGCAAGGCTGCGCTCGACTACAAGGTCGTGCTCGAGCTGGCCGAAGCATTCACCTCCCCGCTCGGCGGGGAGGTGGCGCGAAGCGCCGGAGGGGGCGCGCACGTTATAGAAGCGCTCGAGTCCGGCAACTTGAGTGAGGTCCTGTCGCGGCCGAGCCGGTCGACTCACGTCGTCACCGCCGTCGGCCACGCCCACATCGACACCGCCTGGCTGTGGCCCCTGCGCGAGGCGCGCCGCAAATGCGCGCGCAGCTTCTCCACGGCGCTCGCGCTCATGGACGAGTACTCCGACTACCGCTTCGCCTGCTCGCAGCCTGCGCAGTACGCGTGGATGAAGGAGCACTACCCGGACATCTATCGCGGAATCAAAGAGAAGATCGCCGCGGGCCAGTGGGAGCCGGTCGGCGCGATGTGGGTCGAAGCTGATTGCAACCTGCCGTCAGGCGAAGCGCTGGCCCGACAGCTCCTGCACGGCAAGCGGTTTTTCATGCACGAGTTCGGCTACGAAACAAAAGAGCTCTGGCTGCCCGACGTCTTCGGCTACCCAGGCTCCCTGCCGCAGCTCATCGCCGAAGCGGGCTGCGACTACTTCCTCACGCAGAAGCTCTCGTGGAACGACACCAACAAGCCGCAGCACCACACCTTTATATGGGAGGGGATCGACGGGACCCGGATCTTCACCCACTTCCCGCCCGCTGACACCTACAACGGCGACTTCACTGCAAAACAGGTCGTGTGGAGCGTCGAGAACTACAAGGATCGCGAGCGTGTCGATCGCTCCCTCTATCTATTTGGCTGGGGTGACGGAGGCGGCGGTCCGGAGCCGGACATGATCGAAGCGGCCCACCGATTGCGCAACGTCGAGGGCGCGCCGCGCGTGGAGCTCGGCACGGCGCGCGAGTTCTTCCAGCATGCGAGTCGGGAAGCCAAAAACCTCTCGACCTCGGTCGGCGAGCTCTACTTCGAGCTGCACCGCGGCACGTACACGAGCCAGTCACGCACGAAGCGCTGGAACCGGCTCGCGCAAACGGCGCTGCGCCACGCGGAGATGTGGTCGGTGGCCGCCGGCGGCGATTATCCGGCAACCGAGCTGGAGGCGCTTTGGAAGACGCTGCTGCTCAACCAATTTCACGACATCCTTCCCGGCTCGAGCATCGACTGGGTGTACGAGGAAGCGGAACGCGACCTCGAGCAAGTCACGGAGAGGGCGTACGAGGAAATCGCTCACACCGCAATGTCGGCAATCGCCGGCTCAGGCAAACAACTGGTGGCCTTCAACCCGACCTCTCACCCGCGCAGTGAGATAGTCATGCTCGGCTTCGAATTCGAGCGCGTCGAGGCTCCGCCTTGTGGGTGGGCGGCCATCGTCCCGCACCCAGACGAACCCGAGGTCTCGGTCACCGACCACAGCATGGAGAACGAGCTTCTCCGCGTCGAGTGGGACGACCGTGCGGTGCTGACCTCGATCTGGGACAAGTCCGTTGGGCGCGAAGTGCTGAGCGGACCCGGGAATCTGCTCCAGCTGCACGACGACAACCCTCGAAATTGGGATGCCTGGGATCTCGACGCCGAGTACCGCGACTCGTTCATAGAAGTGACTGAGATCGAACAGGTCCACCGGCGGGGCGGTCTCCGCGGACAGCTCGGGTTCGGGCGCAGGTTCGGCGATTCGATGCTGTTCCAGACCATGAGCCTTGACGCCGGCTCACGAGTGCTGCGTTTCGAGACATTTGTCTCGTGGCAGGAGCGGCACAAGATGCTGAAGGTTGCGTTCCCGGTGAGCGTCAGGTCGCGCGAGGCGACATATGAGATCCAGTTCGGGCACGTCCGGCGGCCGACGCACCAGGACACGAGTCAGGCCAGGGCGATGTTCGAGGTCTGCGCGCAGCGCTGGGCGGATCTGGGTGAGCACAACTACGGCGTCGCGCTGCTCAACGATTGCAAACACGGGTACGACATCCAGGGATCGGTGATGCGACTCTCGCTTTTGCGCGGCCCGACCCACCCGGACCCGACTGCCGACCTCGGCAGCCACCGGTTCACCTACGCTCTGATGCCCCATCCCGGGGATTTCCGGGAGGCCGGCGTCATCGAGGCCGCGGAGGACCTGAACGTTCCGCTGCTAACCCCTCCTGGCAACCTCCCAACCGGCTCGTCCCGATCTCTGATCGAGATCGACACCCGCCAGGTGATCGTGGAGGCGATCAAGAGAGCCGAAGACTCAGACGCGGTGGTGATCCGGCTCTATGAAGCTTGGGGCGGCAGCTGCAAGGCCCGCATCAAGACCACGCTTCCCGCCAAACGGGCGTGGCTGTGCGACCTGTTGGAACGCGAGCGGACCGAGGTCGAGGTGAAGAACGGCGAGCTGGAGCTCGAGCTGACGCCGTTCAAAATCCTGACCTTGAAGCTCGAAGCGTGAACGTGCGGGTTTCGAGACACTAGAGCAGACGCAACAGGGCCGCGGTCGCCGCGGCGCTGACGACCACCACAAGGAACGGCGCTCGCAGAAGCACCGCGACCACCGCCACACCAATCGCCGCGGCGCGCACGTCCAGCACAAGATGGTGACCGGTGGAGAAAGTGTTCGTCGCGATCAGCGCGGCGAGCAGCGCAACAGGAACCAGTGGAATCGTTCGCTGCACCCGAGCGTCTTCCAGCAGGCGAGCAGGCAGAGACAGTCCCGCGAGCTTGAGCGCATAGCAGGCTGCACAGGCGACCAGGACGCCGGCCCACATCATCGGCCCGACCTCAGCACGCCGAACACGGCGACCAGCACCGCCACGATCAGCAGCGGCACGCCGGCGGGCACGAATGGCAAGCACACCAAAGCCACCACGCCCGCGGCGAAGGCGATCGCCATCGGCTCGCGTGCGCGCAACCGCGGAGCCAGCAAGGCGAGGAACGCGGCGGGCGGAGCCGCGTCGAGTCCGAACACCTTCGGGTCCGGCACGAAGTGCGTGGCGAGCGCCCCGGCAAGCGTGCCCAGGTTCCAGAACACGAACAGCGCCACTCCCGTCGCCCAGAACGCGAATCTGCTCTCGGCAGGCGCTTCGCGCGCGATCGCCATCGCCGTCGTTTCGTCGATCACGAAGTGCGCGGCAAGCAGCCGCCGCAACCCGCTGCGATCCAGGATCGACGACAGCCTCACGCCGTAAAGCGCATTGCGCGAGCCGAGCAGCGCCGCAGTGGCCGCCCCCGCCCACACGCTCCCGCCCGCGCCCACGACGCCGACCAAAGCGAACTGCGACGCGCCAGTGAACATCAGCACCGACAGGGCGCACGTCTGCAGGAGCGAGAGCCCGGCCGCGGTGGAGATCGCCCCGAACGACACTGCGTAAGCGCCGCTCGCGATCGCGATCCCCAGCGCGTCACGGATAATCGCCCGCCGAGGGGTGACGGCCTACTCCGGAGTTACGTAGGCAGCCGTCAGGCCGCCGTCGACGAGAAATGTGGTGCCGTTGACATAGCTCGACTCGTCGCTGGCCAGGAATAGGGCGGCGTTGGCGATCTCGCGCGCCTTCGCGAGCCGCCCCATGGGCAGATGGACGCGGCGGCGCTCGTACGCGCCCGGCGTTTGAGCGAAGAGGCGCATCAGCAGCGGCGTCTCCACAGGACCCGGGCACAGCGCGTTGACGCGCACACCCTGACGCGCGAACTGCACCGCCAGCTCACGACTCATCGAAAGCACCGCCCCCTTGGAGGCGGTGTACGCAATCTGCGAGGTGGCCGCGCCGACCAGCGCCACGAAGGATGCGACATTGATCACCGAACCGCCGCCCGCCTCCAGCAGGTGCGGGATGCCGTACTTGCAGCACAGATACACGCCCTTCGCGTTCACCGCCTGCACGCGGTCCCAAGCGTCTGGCTCGGTGGTGAGGATCGAGTCGTCGTCCGGCGGCATGATGCCCGCGTTGTTGTAGAGGATGTCGATCCTGCCGTAGCGCTTCGCGGTCTCGGCATACATCGCCTGCACGCTTGTCGGGTCGCTGACGTCCGCCTGGAAGAAGAACGCTTCCTTGCACTCGGCGGCGGTCTTCTCCCCTGCCTCGCGGCCGACATCGGCGACGCACACCTTCGCCCCTTCCGACGAGAAGAGCAACGACGCTTCGCGCCCGATCCCGCCGGCCGCGCCGGTGATCACCGCGACCTTGCCGTCCAGTCTCATCTCTTGCTACCCACGCTCGAACAACCTCGCCCGCTCGTAATCCGTTACGACCTTGTCGAACTGCGCCTGTTCCGTTCGCGCGTAGTTCAGGTAGTGGTCGACGACGTCGTCGCCGAACGCCGATCGCGCCATCTTGCCGCGCTCCAGGTCGGCGATCGCGTCGCGCATCGAGTGTGGGAATCGCTGCACATCCGACTCGTAAGCGTTGCCCTTGAACTCCGCCGGCAGATCCAGCTTCTTCTCGATCCCCTGCAAGCCGGCCGCCAGCAGCGCGGCGAACGCGAGGTACGGGTTCACGTCGGCGCCCGGTATGCGCGACTCGGTACGCAGGTGCTGGCCGTGGCCGACGATGCGAAAGCCGCACGTCCGGTTGTCATGGCCCCAGGCGAGAGTGGTCGGCGCCCATGTGCCGGCCGCGTATCGCTTGTACGAGTTGATGGTCGGGGCGAGGAAGATCGCGAGCTCCGATGCGTGTGCGATGTGACCGGCCAGGTACTGCTTGAAGGTCGCCGACTCTCCGTCGAAGGCGTTGCGCGAGTCCTTCCACAGGCTCGAGTGCACATGGCACGAGCTGCCGATCCACCGGTGGTCTGGCTTGGCCATGAACGTGACTGAGCAGCCGTGCTGGTGCGCGATCTCCTTGATGCCGTTCTTGTAGATCACGTGGTTGTCCGCCATGGTCAGCGCGTCCGAGAACCGGAAGTTGATCTCCTGCTGTCCGGGCCACGCCTCGCCTTTGGAGCTCTCGATCTTGATGCCGGCGGCCTTCATGCCCTTGCGCACTGAGCGGATGAACGGCTCGTCGTAGGTGGTGGCGAGCACGTGATAGTCGAGGTTGTAGGGGACCGAAGGAGTCAGGTCGGTGTAGTTCTTGGCGTGCGCTTCGGCGTAGGTCTCCTTGAGCAGGTAGAACTCGAGCTCCGAACCGAACATGGGCTCGAATCCGAGCTTCCGCGCGCGTTCGATCTGGGCGCGTAGGACCTGTCGCGGCGACGGGCGGACGGGCTTGCCGTCGTGCCATGCCACATCGCAAAGGACCATCGCGGTGGCTTCGAGCCACGGGACGGCGCGAAGGGTGGCGAAGTCCGGCACCAGGTCGAAGTCTCCATATCCACGCTCCCAGCTGGCCATCTCGTACCCGGCCACCGGGTCCATCTCCATGTCGACCGTCAGGAGATAGTTGCATCCCTCGGTCGATTCGCCGTTGTAAGACGTCTCGACGAAGTACTCCGCGTCGACGCGCTTGCCCATGAGGCGTCCCTGCATGTCCGCAAACGCGACGACGACGGTGTCGATGTCTCCGCTCGCGACCTTGTGCGCGAGGGCCTCTTTGGTCAACACGGCTTATTGATTCTGACGGTGGCCGCGGGCCCGAGCCACGAAGCGGTCGAAGAGGTTGCGCGCCCACGGCATGTCGGTGGTGAGCTCCTCGGGGTGACACTGCACCGCCACGATGAGGCCGTCGTCCGACTCGACCCCCTCGACAGTCCCGTCTTCGCCGCGCGCGCTCTGCTGCAGTCCCTCGCCAAGCCTCTTGATCGCCTGGTGGTGAAGGCTGTTGACGCGGACCTTGTGCTCGCCCGCCGCCCGCCCCAGCTCTGACGACGGGTCGACCTCGATCGTGTGCGCCGGATGGCTGCGCCCGAACGCGCGCACCTCGTGACCCTCGAGGTGCTGCACGAGCGAGCCGCCCATGGCCACGTTGATCACTTGCTGGCCGCGGCAGATGCCGAGCACTGGGATCTCGCGTTCGCGTGCCTGGCGGAATAGCGACAGCTCCGTCTCGTCGAGCTCCGGGTCGGTCTCCTGCACCTTGTCGTCTCGCTTCTCCCCATAAAAAGATGGGTCCACGTCCCAACCGCCAGGCAGAAGCAGGCCATCCACGGCGGGAAGGACCTTGGTTCCGGGAACCAGATCGATCGGCTCCGCACCTGCCGCGATGACCGCCCGCCGGTAGGGCACGAAGTACTCCAGGCCCCGCCTGGGGTGGACCGTGATCCCTATCTTGGGGCGGTCGCCCGCCGACGCGGCGCGGCTAGCCTGCGGCGGCGAGGTCGGCTTCGATCTTGGCAAGCTCTTCCGTTGTCCCTTGAACCTTTGGTCCCTTGAACCAGTTCTTCGCGGAGAGGAACCAATAGCCACCCGCGTACACCAAGACTACGGCGACGGCCACGATCGCATAGTTGAACGTGGTCAGCGTCGTGCCTGGCGCTACCTGTGGAAGTACGAACAGGATAGAGATGAACCCGATCCAGATCACGGCAATCCATCCGATCACGTAGCTCCACCGTCCCAGGTGCCACGGACCGCGCTGGAACTTTTCGCCGGCCAGGAGGCGCAGAAGAATCGGGATGCCGTAAGCGATGTAGAGGCCGATCACGGCGATTGAAGTCACTGCGGCGTAGGCGACCGGGTTCCACAGGTACGGCAGTCCGAGGATGAAGGCGCCGACGGCGGCGAACCAGATCGAGTTGGTCGGGGTGCGAGTGCGCGGGTTGATCTTGTGCCAGAACTGCGAGCCCGGCACCGCTCCGTCCCGCGAGAAGGCGTAGATCATGCGCGAGTTGGCGGTGACAGAGGACATGCCGCAGTAGAACTGCGCCCCGACGACGATGAACAGGAGGAACGTGCCCAGGTTCTGGCCGACCGCGTCGACGAAGATCTGTGCAGGTGGCACGACCGCGGCAACCTCTTTGCCGTAGTCCTGGATCGCGGACGTCACTCCGATGAGCAGCAGCCAGCCGGCAACCAGGGAGACGACGATCGAGTAGACGATGCCGCGCGGACCTGCGATGGCCGCGTTGTGCGTCTCCTCGGTCATGTGGGCGGAGGCGTCGTAGCCGGTGAATGTGTACTGAGCCAGCAGCAGCCCGATGAGAAATACATAGATCGAGCTGCCGAAGCCTGTGTTGTTGACGAAGCTGGTGAATATGAACCCCGCGGATTGGTGATGCGATGGGATGAAGAACAGAGCGCCCACGATGATCAGGACTCCAACGAGGTGCCACCAGACTGAGATGTCGTTGAGGATGGCGACCAGGCGCACACCGAACGTGTTCAGCAATCCGTGCAGGAACAGGATCACCGCGTACACGCCAATGATGTGCGGGGGGTCAAGCGTGTAGTTGAAGAGCTGGTTGAGCAGGGCCGAGGTGAAGAAGGCCGCGCCGAAGTCGATGCCGGCAGTGACCGCCACCTGGCCCAGCAGATTGAACCAACCGGTGAACCAGGACCAACCTGCCGAGTTCTTGCCTCCCAACTTCGCCGCCCAGTAGTACAGCCCGCCGGCAGTCGGGTAGCTGGAGCACACCTCGGCCATGGACAAGCCGACGAGGGTGACAAAGATGCCGACAATCGGCCAGCCGATGTTCATGACGATCGGCCCGCCGGTGTTCATGCCATACGCGTAAAGCGTTAGACAGCCGGACAGGATCGAGATGATGGTGAAGGAGACCGCGAAGTTGGAGAAGGTCGACATGCGGCGGCGCAGCTCCTGCGCGTAGCCCATCCGATGGAGTGCTTCGGTGTCGGAATCCCTGGCCTGCACGCTCATGGCGGAGCCCCTCCCTTCCTCTAACGCCCTAACCGACCGCCCAGTGGCCTGGGCTTCGTGCGAAGCTATCAGGGGACTGGATCGTTGTCAAGGATGATCCGAGAAGGGTGGGGATGCAGCGAGATGTAACAAACGTCACAGGTCAGGACTCGCGGGTCATGGAGCTGGTCCGACAGCGCCTCGACAGCCTGAGCCCGGCCGAGCGAAAGCTCGCCAGGGTCCTGCTTGCCTCGTACCCGATCGCGGGCCTCGAGAGCGTCGTCAGGTTCGCCGAGCGCGCGCGGGTGAGCCCCCCGACGGTGACCCGTTTCATCACCAAGCTGGGCTTCAGCGGGTATCCCGAGTTCCAGGAAACGCTCCGCAACGAGGTGCAGGCCCGCCTGAGCTCACCACTCACCCGGTATCGCGATGCTGAGCCCGCCCGCGGGACGGATTCCGTGCTGAGCGATTCGCTCGAGGTCGCCACCCACAACTTGAAAATCACGCTCGACGTGCTCTCACATCGCGACGTGAACGAGGCGGTCGAGCTGCTCTCCGATGTGAGACGCCGCGTCATGGTGCTCGGCGGACGGGTCAGCGCCCCATTGGCGCGTTATCTCGCCCACCAGCTGCACCTGCTGCGGCCGGGAATCGGGCTGGTGGATGCCGAGCGCAGCACGCCGGCGCAAGAGCTCATCGACATGCGCAAGGGCGATTTGCTGGTGATCTTCGACTATCGCCGCTACCAGGCGGACACCATCGAGAGCGCGCAGGTGACTTCGGCGCAGGGCTGCAACGTGATCCTGTTCACCGATCCATGGCTGTCGCCCGCCTCGGCGTTTGCCAAGCAGGTGATCGTGACCGGCGTCGATCAGGTAGGACCGTTCGACTCACTTGTCGGTGCGATGGCGGTCGTCGAAGGAGTAGTCGCCGCGGTGCTCAACCGCCTCGGGCCGCGCGCCCAATCCCGGATGAGCAACCTCGAACGGCTCAGGGTCGGCGACGTGCTGGGCGAAACGGAGAACTAATTTACCCCCCGCGCATCCTCGCGTAATCCTCCGGCGTGTCCACGTCCACCGGGTGTCTCAGGTTCCCCTCCGCCGCCAGCCGCGCGACCAGATCAGGGCGAGCCCTGATCACCGCGCGGCAGCCCACATCGCCTTGCAATGACTGCAAATCGCCCCACAGTTTTCGCTCGAGCACGACCGGCGGGTGCAGAAGCCCGTCGAAGCTGAGCGCGGCCGCCGGCAATCCAGACGCCTGTTGCAATGCGAGCAGCTCATCGAGGAGAGGAGCCCGAACGTCGGGCTGGTCGCCGAGGATGACGACCACTCGATCAACCCCAGGTGCCAGGCTGGCGATGCCCGATTTGAGGGACGAAGCCATCCCGTCGGCGTGATCGGGATTGACATGGATGCTGGCGCGGCCGAAGTCCACGCGAGGGCGAATCTCGTCCGCCACGGCGCCGAGGACGACCACCACCTCGTCGAGCTTCGAAGCGTTCGCCTCCGCGACCACGCGCTCGAGCATGGGCCTGCCGTCGATGAGCAGCAGCTGCTTCGGGCTTCCCATGCGGCGCGATGATCCCGCTGCGAGGATCAGCCCGGCGCTCGTCACGCGACTATTGGTCGGAGGTAGCGCTCGGGTTCCTTTTCGAAGTTGGATTGGCAGCCGGAACAGCAGAACCAGTACGCCTGGTCCCGATAGACCGCCTTGTGCTGCGAGGTCAGCGGATCGACAGTCATGCCACAGACCGGGTCAGTCGCGAAGACGACCGCCGGCGCCTCGACGACAGCGACTGGATGTCCGCGCTTCCTGCGCGCGGCCACCAGCTCGGCCAGCGTGAGAAGGGCGACCTCCTCCTGGTTGACACCGCGCATCTTGCCGATTGCAGTGCGGATTCTGGCCAGCGTCATCTCGTCCAGTCCGCGGCTGCTCAACGCCTCGCGCATGGCGGCCGCCCGGCGCGTGCTCGCGACAAGAGCAACTTCTACTTCCGGGTGCGCGAGCGCCGCTTCGAGCGCGTCTTCGTCGTAGTGGCCCATGGTGGCCACCACCGCCCACGTATCCGCTCCCACCCTGGCCTCGGCGAGGTCCAGGCTGCCAAGGACGATGTCGGCGGCAAAGTCTTCCGGCCGGGCTCCAGGATGAACCGAGCAGGTCCGGAAGCCGGCCAGCGAGCCCATCTGGACGAGCGTATGCGCCGCCGGGCTGTCGCCGAACACCAGGAGCAGCGGCCGGGGTAGGCGCGGCTCGATGAAGATGTCAAGCGCGCCGCCGCTCGGGCATGTCGTCGCCACCATGAGCTCGCCGCGTTTTCTTGTCTGTTTGACCTCAGGCGCCGGCACGATCCGGATCATCTGAGGCGAGCCCTCCGACAGGGCCCGCAGCGCCTCGCGGCGGACTATCGGCTCCGAGCAGCTGCCGCCGATCCAACCGCGCAGGCGGCCGTCGGCCGTGATCACCGCCTTGTCGCCGGGGCGCGCCGAGGTCGGCGGCTCGACGCGCACGACCGTCGCCAGCACACACGGCGTGCCGGCGATCGCATATTCGTGAAGTAGTTCGACGACCTCGTCGGTTATTCCGTGACTCCCTTATCAGGCGGGCGCCACGGAAGCGCCGCCGGATCTCGGGCCCCCATGCAGCCCATCTGCGTTGTCGTCTCCTGCGCTCCTCGTTCGCGCATCAACGGATGCGCTCACTCCGGTGCTCGTCGTCTCCTAGCATCTGGGCCGCCTGGATGGCCCGATCTCTCGGCGTCACTCCGTGACACCCGCCTGGCGCAATGCCGCCCACACCTTGTCGGAGGTGACCGGCATGTCGATGTTGGTGATGCCGTACGGAGACAGGGCGTCGATCACCGCGTTGACGAACGCCGCTGGCGAGCCGACTGTGGCTGACTCACCGACGCCCTTGGCGCCCAGCGGGTGGTGGGGTGACGGGGTGACGGTCTGGCCGATCTCGAACTTGGGTGTCTCCCAGGCGGTCGGCAGTAGGTAATCCATGAAGTTGGAGCCGATGCAGTTGCCTTCGGCATCAAAGGTGATGAGCTCCATGAACGCGATCCCGAAGCCCTCGGTGAGGCCGCCCTGGATCTGGCCCTCGACGATCATCGGGTTGATGCGCACGCCGCAGTCGTCCACCGCCACCATGCGCTTCACCTTGACCTGGCCCGTGCCCTTGTCGACGTCGACGACCACCGCGTAGGTGCCGAACGGGTAGGTCATGTTGGGCGGGTCGTAGTAGTGCACCCCTTCGAGCCCGGGCTGCATGCCCTCAGGAAGGTTCGTATACGCGGCGAACGCCGCCTCCTGGATGGTCTTCGACTTCTCGGGCGAGCCTTTGACGTAGAACTTCCCGCGCTCCCACACGAGGTCTTCCTCGTCGGCTTCCAGCAGGTGGGCGGCGAGCTTGCGTGCCTTGTCGCGGAGCTGGCGGCTGACCATCGCCGTCGCGGCGCCCGCGACCGGCGTGCTGCGTGACGCGTATGTGCCGAGGCCGTACGGAGCCGTGTCCGTGTCGCCTTCCTCGACGAGGACGTCCCGGGCCGGAATGCCGAGCTCCTCGGCCACGATCTGCGCAAACGTCGTCTCGTGTCCCTGGCCCTGCGACTTCACACCCATCCTCAGCAGTGCCTTGCCGGTGGGATGGACGCGCAGCTCTGCGCTGTCGAACATCCTCAGGCCGAGGATGTCGAATTCCGCTCCATGGCCGGCGCCCACGACCTCGGTGAAGCTCGCGATCCCGATACCTGTGATCTCACCCTTCTTCCGGCGCGCCTCGACGTCCTTCTTCAGCTCCTCGTACCCGAGCTGCTCGAGCGCTACGTCCATGGCTTTGGGGTAGTCGCCGCTGTCGTACACCCACCCGGTGGCCGAGGTGTATGGGAACTGCTCGGGCTGGATGAAGTTCCGCTTCCGGAACTCGGCCTGGTCGATCCCGAGCTCCATGGCGGCGTTGCTGACAAGGCGCTCGATGAGGTAGCTCGCCTCGGTGACCCGGAAGGAGCACCGATAGGCGACGCCGCCCGGCGCCTTGTTCGTGTAGTACCCGTCGGCGGTGACGTGGGCGGTGGGGATGTCGTACGAGCCGGTGACTATATGGAAGAGCCCTGCCTTGAACTTCGACGGCTGCGCGTCGGAGAAGAAGGCGCCGTTGTCGCTGTCCAGGTGCACACGGAGAGCGAGCATCTTGCCGTTCTTGTCCACTGCCAGGTCACCGGTCATGTGGTAGTCGCGGGCGAATCCGGTCGAGATGAGGTTCTCGGTGCGGTCCTCGACCCACTTCACCGGCCGGCCGATCAGGAGGCTGGCGGCGGTCGCGACAACGTACCCGGGATAGACAGGCACCTTGTTGCCGAAACCGCCCCCGATGTCGGGCGAGATGATGCGGATCTGCTGCTCGGGCAGGCCCGTGACCAGGGCGAACACGGTCCGGATCGCGTGCGGAGCCTGGCTCGTCATGTAGATGGTGGCCTTGCCGGTCACGCCGTTGACGTCGGCGATGCATCCACAGGTCTCGAGCGGCGAGGGATGGCAGCGCGGATAGAAGGTGTGCAGCCTGATCACCTTGTCGGCCTTGGCGAAGGCAGCCTGGGTACCGGTCTTGTCGCCCGATTCCCAGCGGTAGATGTGGTTGTCCTTCTGGCCTTCCTTCTCGTCGCGGATGAGCGGGGCGCCCGCCGCTTTGGCGCCCTCGGGGCTCGTGACCGCCTGCAGGATTTCGTACTCGACCTCGATCGCGTCCCGCGCGTCCTCGGCCTGGTACAGGGTCTCGGCCACCACCGCCGCAACCTCCTGGCCCTGGAACCGGACTTTGTCGGTCGCGAGGACTGCCTGGGTGTCGCCGCTGAGCGTCGGCATCCAGGCCAAGTTGTGCTGCGCCATGAGCTCGCCGGTGACGACAGCGATCACGCCGGGCTTGGCCGACGCGGCTTTCGTGTCGATGGACTTGATCCGCGCGTGCGCGTGTGGGCTGCGCAGGATCGCCATGTGCAGCATGTTGGGAAGCACGAAGTCGTCGAGGTAGTTGCCCTTGCCCCGCAGGAAGCGCGCGTCCTCCTTCCGCTTGATGGACTCGCCGATGCCGCCGTGCATGTGCATGGTCGAGCTCATTCCCCGCCTCCCGCCATCGCCGGCTGTTTGGCTTCGGGCGCGTTCGCCGCTTGGGCCTGCAGCTTCGCTGCGTGCTGGACCGCCTTGACGATGTTCATGTAGCCGGTGCAGCGGCAGATGTTGCCGCTGATCGCCCAGCGGATCTCGTCATCGGTGGGATTCGGGTTG
>Ga0209117_1000078_pt1 | contig 70520 bp, 66 predicted proteins | sample BlaSpr_A8_OM2_M2_FD_187978 | JGI IMG/M metagenome (GOLD analysis project Ga0209117, IMG submission 187978) | Forest soil microbial communities from Thunder Bay, Ontario, Canada - Black Spruce, Ontario site 2_A8_OM2_M2 (SPAdes) (version 2) | ecosystem: Environmental > Terrestrial > Soil > Boreal... | reverse complement strand
CCTGCACAGAAACCCTAAGTACCTGCTCGGTCTCGCGCACCCGCAAAAGACTGGTCCCACCAGAGTAAGTGCCCACCCGGTCGAGCATAAGCACGATCACTCCGGCTAGAGCCGCAGAGACCTCAAATACCAGTAAATGAGAATAATGAAGATTTTTGCCCTCTCCCATGCGGGAATAGATGCCGTAGGCGAGCGTGGCCGCGGCGATCACCGTTCCGAAGTCGGCAAGGACCTCGAGCATAGCCATATAACTGCGGAATCGCGCAGCCGAGACCCTCCGACCGACGGGTTGGTCCAGAACCAGTTCCGAGACCGAACGAGGTATTAGTTCTTGGGTTTGTGGCAGCCCGATTGGAGAATCCATGGGATGTTGTGTTTTCTCCTTCTGTTATTCAGCGCAGGCCTGCGCTCAGATGTGGGTGAAAGGTGAGCTGGATCATGGAGGTCCAATTTCTCTGCGGAGTCGGAGCGAGTATTGGCGCGAGCCATTTCTCGTATTGCAGGTTGGCCGAAACGCTAAAATCCTTACCTAGCCACCACTCGAGCTTGGCCGATCCATCGTTGAGCGTTTCGCCGCCGGGAATAAAGTCGCTTGACACCTTGGCGTGTCGATAGGTCAACTGGAGCGAACTTCGGGGAGTGAACCAGTAGGTGCTCCAGCCTTGGAAGCCCATACCTTCCCTTCCAATCCAATCTCCGATAAGGTTGCCCTTGTTCGAATGCGAATCGCGATAGAAGTAGTCCCAGTACACATATTTGCCGTTTCGGCTTCGCGCGGTCGGCGGATCGGTATACACGGCCTCCGCACGAAAATCCAGCTTGCGGACTCTGGGTACGCGAACCAGATAGAATCCCGGACGCATGGCGAGTCGCCGATAAATGTTGATTGGTGAGGAATTCGTATCGACGTTGAAATAGTTGCTCTGGGGAAGCAGCATGTCGGCGTAGACGGTCAGCCAATTTCGTGCGCCTGGGACATTGTAGGAGAAGGTGAAGTCCACCGTTCGTTTTCCGGGGTTAGCGTTCGAAGGGTAGTCGCCAGAAGCCTTCAGGCCGAAGTAGCTGTTGAAAATGGCGGCTGCGGTTAGCGGGCGGCCGGTTCCGCCAAGTTCGCTTGTGCGTGCGAAGCCCAATTCTAGATTCGCAGTTGGTTTGAAACTGATCTTCTCTCCATGAATGAATGGCTGCGGTGGAAAACCATTCCCGGATAGTTTCCCGAAAAACAGATCGGTCCTCATAGGGCCGAGCACCCGGAAGATCGAAGGCAGTCCGAGGGGGGCAACTCGGCTCGCACGAAGCATGTAGATTGGCTCCGCGTTGTCGCTCAGCAACAGGGCGCCGCCTTCGCCTGGTCCCCACCAGAGACTCTGCTTTCCGAACGCCACATTCCAGGTTTCGAACTGAGCTGCAACGTAGGTATCGAGAAGACGGAACCGATCCATCCTGGAAAACGGAGTTGCCGGTTGTACAGGGTTGTTGTCCGCAACGGCAATGGCTTCGCGAACTGGGAGCGGGTAAGCGGGTGCGAGTGGGGCGTGCTGATATTCTCCCCGGACATAGATCGTGAAAGGGCCTGCTGCGGCCCATCCCGAAAAGCCATCCGAGCCGTTGAACCCTTCCTGATACGGACGCCCGAAATTGTTGATGATCGTTTGTCCAAAGTGATAGCTACCGTTCAAAGGCGACCCGGTGACGGATACCATTCGCGAGTAGAACGATTCGATCGTCGCGGTGCGGTTGGCATTTCCTTCCAGCAATCCCAATTCGTAGGCGAATTCTTGTTCCAGCTGAAGCTCCAGTTTGGCGGCATCCCCGCGACCTTCTTCAAGGTCAATTTTTTCCTTCGCTTCGCTGACCAGACTTGCGCTTTCCATTCGGGTCCACGGTTTTGCCCCGAGAAACGCAGTCTTGATGTATCCGAAAGCTACTAGCCTTTCCAATGCTGGATATATCCAGCTATCGAGCGGCACGGAAGGTGAGCCCATATGCTGAGGGTTTCTCGGTTTATCTGAATCGTCTGAATGCTCGATGACATTCCCCCAGGATGAACCGCCCAATTCCGGGTCATGGTGAGCGCGATAAATCTGTCGCCCGAAGTACCAGCCCAGTGCGCTGCCGACGACCACATCTGCGGAAAAGTGCTGCTTACCTGTCACGCGTGTCACCGTGACCGCGGAAGCCAGGCCATAGGCGGCCAGCTTGGTTAGAAGGCCCGGATATTCATGGGCCAAGGCGCTGGCCACTGACCATGCAATCGCGCAGTGTTCGGACGGAAATGATGATCCTCCCTGGAAGAAGGTCCCGTTGTGGTCTGCTTCCAGTGATCGCGGACGCTGCGTAATCGCCTTGAACAGAAAAGCGACCGCTGTGCTATTCACTGCGGCCTCGCCCGCCAGGAATCCACTCTCGCGCATGTGGTCGTTGTGGGTCAGACTTCCCCAGAGATACGATCCGCCCGCAACTCCCACCAGAGAATAGACTCCATAATCAGAAATATTCTGGCTCCTTTTGATCTGAGAAGGGCTGTCTGGAACCTGGCGCGAAATCCAGCTGTCGCCAGCGATCAGCCCTGCAGTGAAACCTACGAAGGGCACGAAAACTTTCATGTCTTGCCGATCAGTGTCCGTACGGAATGGGGAAGTCCAGAATTGCTTTTGGTCGAGCGCAAGGTGTTTCAACAAAAGCATGCCCGGCCGGTTCTCCGGATCCTCCCCAGGCGCCAGGCCTCCCGCCTGACCCTCCTTGAAGGGAGTGCTTTGCATCGTGCCGGAGGGACGCTCAGACGACATTTGCCGCGAAGTCGACCCAGGCGAGGCTTCCGAAGCAACCTGGGCTGAACAACACCGGATGACCACCACCGTTACGAGTCCGACAATCCAGAACTTCACGGGGCCTGCTGAACGAGTGCGCGATCTGGATAGCGGTCCCGACTCACCAGCAATGCCGGAACCTGTTGATGCGGAGGGAAACGTGTGCGCTCTGTCCACGGTCCTTCGGCGAAAATGGATTTGTCAGGCCGTCGCTCTGCGATGGCGTACTGCTGTGCGGGGAGTGCTTGGATCGGGCGTTCTGCAGCGGATGCCTTGGGCAGGGTACGAACATAAAATGCCAGATCCCAAATGTGCTCGTCGGGCTCGACTTGTCCAAAGGCAGGCATTCCGCTCCAGCGAATGCCGTTCTTGATAATCCAGAAGACCTCTTGATCGGAGTAAGACTGGGAGTCGCGCGATGTCAGATTCGCGGCACGCGGGTACATCCAGCGGCCTGTGTCCGTAGGATTGTGACCACTCAATCCGTGGCAAGCAGCGCACTCCGTGCCGAAAAGCTTCTCTCCTTCCTTGGTGCCAGCCTGTCGGTCGGAGGGCGGCGGCGGAACGCCATGGCCGGTGCTTCGTTGCACCAGATAGTGCTTTGCTTTGGTCGCCAAGAACGTTTCCGTGTGCCCTGGTTCGGGGAGTGCACTCAGCGTAAGCCGCGATGCCACAGCGATTGCGGCGACAAGAACGAACACACCAATCACCCCTGCAATAGCAAATCTCATCGGGGTCTTCTCGACAGAAGAGCCATGGCTTCGAGACAAGAGGGAAAGAGCCAGCCGTGCAGGCCGCCCTTATCAAAATGGAATCTTATGAACCTGGTTCGATGTTTGTGATATGAATTTTCTCGCCGGCCTTGTCTAGGGTGCCGGTTACCTTCACGTTCTGTCCCGTAAACTGCTTGACCTTGGTCTGGTCGTCAAGTTGATAAACTTTCTTTGAGGCAGCGTCATACAGCACGTACTTGCCGCCCATCTTTATGCAGGTTTCGGTGCACATCTTCTTGGTTTTGGGGTCGTTTGGATCCATGCCTCCCAAGCCCACCTTCTTCAACATCCCCGCATGGGACCCAATCATGGCGCACTGGGGGTCCATGATCTCTCCTTTGAACGTTTCGCCGTTTGATGCCGCAGAACTGAAGCAACATAGCAGAACGGCGCATAGAGATAACGACACACGCCATTTCATTGGATTACCTCCGCGGATGTTGTTTTTAAAACTTTGACCCCTTAATCCTTCCCACCAAACTTTCAAAGTGGGTGACCGCCGAAAGATTACACGCCTGGAAGGAAACTATCGGCGAGCTCTGAGCGAGTATCGAACTCAGTTTCAACCATCAAATGCCCCAGCTTTTCCCTCTTGGTTTTCAGATACCCTCGGTTGTCATCATTTGGGGCCACCTGAAGCGGCACCCTTTCCACAACGTTCAGACCGTACTCCTCCAGGTCGGCAACCTTCTTCGGATTATTAGTTAGGAGCCTGACCTTACGGACGCTGAGGTCGGCGAGTATCTGGGCGCTTATGTCATAGTTGCGCAAGTCGGACTTGAATCCGAGGCGAAGATTGGCTTCCACCGTGTCGAGACCTTCGTTCTGTTGCAATTGGTAAGCTTGAAGCTTGGAGAGGAGGCCGATTCCTCGACCTTCCTGCCTCATATAAAGGAGTATCCCTTTCCCGACCTCGTGAATTTGGCTCATGGCCTGCCGGAACTGGGCGCCACAATCGCACAGCCGACTGTGGAAGATGTCACCAGTGAGGCATTCGCTGTGAATACGAACCAAAACTGGATCACTCTGCGCAGAAGGCCGGCGTTCTAGCTCGCCAGCCAATCCGCTCGTGCACAAGGCGAGGTGGGGTTCGGGATCGAGAATCGAGCGGTAGGCAATCAGGTCGAAATCGCCGTATGCACTTGGCATCTTCAGCTCTAGCTCACGCCGAACGAATTTTTCGTTTTGCCGCCTGTGTTTTATGAGCTGCGCGATAGTACACATTTTCAGCTTGTGCTGGCGGCTGAAGTCCTGAAGGTCCGGAAGGCGCGCCATGGTGCCGTTTTCCTTCACGATTTCACAAATAACCGCCGCTTCTTTCAATCCGGCGAGTCGAGCAAGATCTGTGCTCCCTTCGGTATGGCCAGCACGGACGAGGACTCCACCGTCCCGCGCTCGAAGGCCCGGAACGTGACCTTTGCCAGTGGTCAAATCCGCAGCCGTGGAGTCGCCTGCTATTACCACCTGCACGGTTCGCGCCCGGTCAAAGGCCGATACTCCCGTGGTGACGCCACGCCGGGCATCGATGGAGGGAGTAAAGGGCGTCGCCAGCGGATCAGCGTTGCGGCCAGGTAACGGTTCCAGTCCCAGACGATCGCAGATCGATGACGACATCGCCAGGCACACCAGACCACAACCATGCCGCATCATGAAGTTGATCGATTCAGGAGTCGCATTTTCCGCGGCGATTACTAGATCGCCTTCATTCTCCCGACATTCATCGTCCAGCAAAACAATCATCCGCCCATCGCGAAGATCCGCTAAGGCTTCTGGTATCGTGCAAAACTCTGCTCCCTTGCTCATCATTGTCCCCTTCCGGATCTTGTGTTCACGGGCTCGTAGTCCTAGTAGACCTGCCGAGTGAGATCGAATCCAATAAACACGGCGGATGGCTTGTCGGCGCCCGGTTGTCGGAGAAACGTAGCGTTGGTGCCAGCGCGATTGGAAACGATTGTGCCTGGACTGTTGGTGAATCCTAACGTGAATGCGTGTCTCCACAACTTCTTCTGGATGCCAAAGGAGAAGGGGGAACGATGGATCCCCAACTCGGGACCATTTACTAAGGTCGGAATAGCCTCGGCCACAAGGGCAACGGTTGGACGAACATCTACTGCGACAGCGACACCGAGAGAAACGGTATTAGCGCAGGGATGAACCTTAAACGCGGGGTCGATACCGGCTGCGAACGGAAGATTACAGTTCTGCTGCGGCATCGGATCCTGCAAAGTCGCGCCGGCATTTTCCAGCAAGGGACGGTTATGAATTGAAAAGGTCGGGACGGCATACAACTGAGCACGATGACCGAGGCTGCGGGAAAGAGTCAGTTCGATATTCTCAGTAAAGTTGGTGGCAAAATTGTTTTGACCGTCGACCGAAAATCGCACTGCTGCATTGAAAGGCTGGTGATCCCTTTCGTCCAGCAAGTTATACGCCACCATAAGTTCGATTGGCCGCCCGATGAGGCTCGGTGAGCGGTACGCTATGACCGACAGCTTCGACGTTACGCCGTACCGAAAACCGAACGAGGATAATGAAAAGTCGTCCAGACCCAGCAGCGTATCGCCACGGCCTGTGCCCTTGAATGCGGGTTCGAATGGGAAACGATGGGTAAAATTGATGTAAAAACCATGGCGGTCGAGGCGACGTCCGGTGGGAACGTTGAAGACTAGGTCATCTCCCGGCGTATAGATACGAGCGTTCTCCTTTCCATCAAAGGCCGCTGGCGGCTGCGAGGCTTGACCTCCGCCGGTACCGCCCTGAGCAGCAGTCGCGGCGTCCGCGGACGAACTCCACCCCGGCTCTGGCGACGGTGTGTTACTCGCCAGGGTCGTATCCGCTGCCGGAGACTGCGACGCTACGGCCTCTCGGATCGTATGCGTCGCAACATCCACTATGTATTGTCGGCCGTTACGTTGGATGAGCACTTGTGACGCCGATCCATCAACAAATGAAATCCCCAAATCGCTGGCTGCCGTGACCGTCGCAGGCACGTCGCCCGCACCAGAGGGAGACTTACTGGCGCCTTCGCCAGGTCCTTGAGTAAGCATGAGTTCAGGCAAAGCCAAAGCCGCCATCAGAACAACCAATTTCGACCAATTACTCAGAAGATTTTCCCAGCACATGGAATTGCTCCTTTACTTCATTCTTTTGAATTTTGAATTTCCTCGAACTCGCGAACTGTTTCAGGTCTAAGGTCGCAGTCTCGATTTTCGTCATTTGAGTTTCTGCTCCCGCTTTGGGGCATGTACAAAGAACACACGCATCGGCGACAAATCGGATTCGAGTCGATATCCAGGTCTTGGCGAAACTGTACTGCCGCGGGAGCATTCAGGATCTCAGTGAGGGTGTGGTTGCGAATATTTCCCATTGCAGGATGAAAGAAACACGGGCGAACGTCGCCACTCGCTTCGATCACAGCGGAAACCCAAGGAGCGTTGCATCGAGGAGCAACGTGCATTGCCAGCCCAAGATAAGCGCGGAAATGCTGCACGATCCGGCGTAGCTTGTCGGGCGCTTCAACAATGAATCCGGAATCCAAGTCATGCCGGCATTCGACAATCAGATGCTCAAGCTCCTTGTGCAATGCCTCGACTTCCAGGAGACTCAACGCAACCTTATCCTGACGTTCCGCGCTCCACCCCGAGGGGCGATTGAAAGCGGTGGACGTAACATCCGCTGCCAGGAAGGAAATTGAATTCACCTCAGCTTCCTTCGCGGCCAATACGGTTGTACGTAGAGAAGTATGGTTTGCCTTTTGTACAGTGCAGCGAGCACGAACGATCATATCCGGCCGTAATTGTCGTAACGCTTTCACTCCAGTCGTCATTTGTTCGTACGCGTTCGGCACGCGTCGAATCGCATTGTGCACAGCCGGTGGTCCATCCAAAGAAACGATGACGTCATCCATATTTTCAGTAACACGCTCGGCTTCTCCTTCCAGCAACAGCCCAGCGGTAAGCAGGGTCACGCGGATTCCCACGTCGCGCAGCATGCGCGCCAGTAAATACCACTGGCGATTCATTTGGGGCTCGCCGCCGGAAAAGACCACCCATTGAACTCCTAAGTCGCGCAGCGCGCCTAGTTGATAGACCAGATCTTGTGGTGTGATTTCCTGGGCCTCACGAATTCTCCAAATGTCACACATCGCACACCGGCAGTTGCACTGGTTATGCGGGAAGATCACTAGCACTGGCAGCAGGTGGATTTGATGATCGACTCTTAGTCCACTTTCACGGACCACTAAGTTCTCTCTTAGGTTTGAAGTGACTCCACTCACTGGAAATCACCAGCTTCCATCGCTCGCTCAAAGGTCAGCAGGACGTGATCGGCCAAACCTCGAGCAATCGGAGTGTTCGCTAACAGCGAATCTGCGCGCATCATCCACTGAACACACCAGGGATATCGATTCACAACGCTTTCGAGGTAACTCGGCGGGATGGTAATACCAATTCCCTTCCAGGCCTTTAAGTGGAACTCGGGTGAAAATAGCCGGAATACTGAATTCACCGAAGGATAGTGAACGCGCACCGTTGCCTCGGGGGCCAGTCGGGCAATAATCTTTCCACGACGCACCCGACGAAAGGCCTTCCGTGGATTCCCATGTGCCAGATACCAAGCCAGCTCCCAAGCACAGTGGCGGCCCATCAAACAGAGCATGGCGGTTGCACCTGGCCTCAACAAGCGGGCAAGATTGATCGCCACGCCTCTCAGATCCTCAACGCAGTTAAGCCCGCCGAAGTTCGAGAAAGCCCCGTCAAAACACGGCTCGCCCCCTAAACCAGCCAAGTCTTCGGCCGCCAGTGTTCGCAAATGCACAAAACTGCTCTTATTCGCCTGTGTGATTCTCCGATTCGCGACCTCGATCATGGCGCGCGAGTTATCACAAGCGAAGACTCTGACGCCGCGGTTGGCTAAGAAACACGCATCCACCCCTGTGCCACAGCCGATTTCCAGGATCCGGTCTCCCAATCGAAATGTCTTTGCCAGTTCTTCCCATACGGATGCGCGCTGCGCTCGACCAATTTGCGACTCAGTAAATTTGCGGTCGTACTCTTCCGCAACTGTGTCGAACGGAGCTGCATAGGGTTGCGATACGGTCGCCATCACGCTTCAACCTCTGTGGCGCTGGCGATCAAACTGGCGCGGAAATCCGTAACTTTGCCTTGCAGCTCCGCGACAGTCAAAAGGTCCGTGTCGGGTTTGCTGCGTACTTTCTCAAGTTCCACTTCGGTCCGCAGCAACTTATCCGCAAACCCGTAAAAGCGCCGCGAGTGCCGGCCACGAATCCGGATCTCCCTGTCCGAACCTACGCTCCACATTTTTAGGGGTTCAACTCTACCATCTACTTCGTTAAAGTATGGCGTTCCCTTAATTGGGTAAGCGACGGTTGTAAAGAAGATATCGGGATCGGTTTTCTTCACATGCTGGATGGTTGCCTCTATGTCCTGGAGTTCTTCCCCCTCATAGCCCCACATAAGAAACATCCCGGATTGAATTCCACGCGATCTGCACAGTGCGACTGCGGTCTGAACCTGCTCGACGGTCACGCCGCGCTCCATCGCGTCCAAAATGCGTTGCGAGCCGCTCTCAGAACCGATCCACAGGCGAAAGCATCCCATCTCGGAGAGCGTATCGATAACCGCAGGATTGAGCCGATCTGCGCGCGAAATGCACTCAAAAGGCAACTTCAACCCGCGACGCTTCAGTTCGCCGGCGTATTGGAACAACCATCCGGGGTGGATCGTGAAAACATCATCGGCCATCCACGCCATGTCAGGGTGGTAGCGGTTGATCAGCCACTCCAATTCATCGACAACTAGAGCCGGTTTCCGGCGCCGATGGGTCTTGCCAAATACTTCGTGGCTGCACCACCGGCAATGGTACGGACATCCGCGAGCGGTGATGAGGGACACCGACCCCATACCGTGGTGCTTGCGCCATACGGAAACATACTCGTCCATGTCGATAAGGTCGCGCGCCGGCCATGGTTGTGCGTCGATGTCGCGGATTTGCCCTCGCGGCTTGGTCCGGATAACAGTCCCGTCTGCGCCACGAAAGGCAATGCCGTCCACGTTATGGAGAGCAGGCACTGCTCGTGATTGGAGGACGGGAAGCAACTCCTCGAGTGTGAGTTCGCCCTCGCCAGTCACGACGACGTCAGCACCGGCTTCCAGGTACTCATTCACATATGCACCGGGCTCAGGCCCGCCAACCACCGTTTGCCATCCCGCGTCCTTAGCGACACGAAGAATCTCGACGACATTAGGCCTAGTCATTAAATTGGCGTAAATACCAACGATCGAGGGACGACTTCCTTGCAAGATGCTGAACAATCTTTCTCGAGAACTAAATGTGGAGTCGAACACCTGCGCATTGATGCCCTTGTTGCGAAGGTGGGCACAGATGTAAAGGATCCCCAAAGGAGGATAGGGCTTCATAATCTGAAGCTCTTTCGGATCCTCGTAGAGGAAATATCCGTGAGTGAGAAGTATGTCCATGCGAGAGCGTAAGATCAGCAAAAGTAAGATCAGCAATCCACAAAGCGACGCTGCGATTCGCCATCACTTCATGTCGACACCTCTAGTTGGACCAGGCGCGGCTCGGCAAGGTTAGGCAGCACGGTAGGGTGAGGGTTGCGACATGTCTTCTCCAGTTCTTCCACCCTGCGCCACAATGCTTCTGCATCTGCCCTTCCGATACCGCCGTTTACCGTTTTCTCATCGCTGTGCGCGCGAGACGAATTCCAGCATTCAACCTGGGCATGTAAGGCATCGTGCAAGGCACGATAGAACTCGTCGTTGTACGCTCCCTGAAACATCATTGCGAGATCCTCGCTGTCGGACCAGTTGGTCTTTTCGCCCAGTTGTGCCTGCACCCGTTCGTAAAACTTTGTTCCGGGCAGTGGATACGATACCGACACCCCTATGTCATCGGGATGCGTGGTTCGAATTACATCGGCGGTTTTCTGGATGTCTTCCCAGGTTTCCCCCGGATATCCGAACTGCAGGAAGTAGCAAGCGCGAATGCCATGCTCATGAAGGTTTTTCCGCGTTTTTGCAATTTGCTCGACGCGCGTTCCCTTATCCATGGCGTCAAGAATTTTCTGAGAGCCCGACTCCACACCCATCCATACTTCGGCACAGCCAGCGCGTCGCAAAGCAGATACGGTATCCGCCGTCATGAGGTCGATTCGACTTTGCATTTTGAAAGGGAGTGCTGCATCGAGCCTCTCGACGTGCGCCGCGAGTTCGGCAACCCATTTGGATCTGAGCCCAAAAATGTCATCCGCGAACCAGAGATGCTCAGCTTCAAACTCGCACTTGAGTTGTCGCATCTCTTCCGCCACGCGAAGCGGCGAGCGGAGGGCGAACGCACTGCCATAGATCGGTTTCGCACACCAGTTGCAGCTGTAAGGACAACCCCGGCTCGAGACAATGTTCAAAGAGAAGAACCCGTGGGCATCTCTCCACGCGGCGCGGTAGCGGCTAATATCGACTAGATCCCGCGCCGGGAAGGGCAAAAGATCCAGATTGCGCATTAGGGGTCGGGCAGGCGTGCGCACAACTTCTCCCGTTTGCGGATGGAGATATGCGAGGCCAGAAATGCGGCTTGGGTCGAACTCGTTTGTATTTCTAAGTTGCTGGACGGCTTCCAGCAGCGTCCATTCCGCTTCGCCGAGCAGAACGCAGCTGAAACCTTCTCGCAGATAATTCAGCGCGTGATCGCAAGCGTCCGAGCCGTTGATCAGAACTGTGGCGCCGGCCTGTTGAGAGGCGTGCCCGATACCATAGGCCAACTCGCGCATGCGCGTCAGGCACATCTTCGACAAGAAGTTGAAATTGTCCTCATACACGACGACAACGCGTGGCCGATGCCGTTCGAGGGCCCAGTGAAACTCTTCCTCGGGATTACTCAGCATCGTGTCGAAGACCTCAACTGACAGGCCCGCATCGCGCAGGAGAGCGGCTGCGTACAGCGTGCCGAGTGGAGGATAGGGCCGCATTTTCCGCGTCTGCTTGCGGTCGTAGTACAAGTGATATGAGTGTGTTAGGAGAACATCAGCCACCAAATGCCCCCTTTCCGACGGAAGTGAACGATCAACAGACTTGCTGCATACCTTCCTTTAACTTCTGACCGGTCAGCAGAGACCGGCGCGTCACTACCTTTTCAACTGCCCGCGACGCCCAAAGTTCCCACGGGAATGAGTAGTGATTCTTGCGGATGCGCCAACGTATAGGAACACCCAGGGCTCGGCGTATCCCCCGCCGCAGCCACGGCATTTTCTTGCTCGCCTTTCGGATTTGGTTATTGAGCAAAAAGTACTCGAGACTGCGCCGCAACCGTCGCAGCTCCTCTCCCTGCAGCCAAGGGAGCACATTGCGCCCCAAGCCAAGGTTTTCCCACTCTGCTAAGGACTGCGGCTCACGCACACCCAGCTTCCTAAGTTCGGGCCAAATTGGGATACCTGGGTACGGAGTGAAGATATTCGGAGAAAAAGTCACGTTCCAATACTGCCTGGCGATATCGCTCATGAATCTAAACGTCTGTTGGCGATCGGCTTCCGTCTCTCCTGGGTAGCCAAGAATTATGTTGAAGACGATATGAATCCCCGCCAAATCCGCTTTGCGGGCCGTTTCCACCATTTGCTCCACATGTTGGAAACGCTTGTTCATTAAGTACAACACTTGCTGCGAAGCTGACTCGGTGCCAAAGCCGATGTGGTGGACACCACTCTCAGCCAGCAAGCACACTTCTTCGTCAGTCATCGTCGCCAGAAAGTCTGTGGATGTCTGGAAGTCCCAACGAAACTTCACCCCGCTGGCAATGATGCCGCGAGCAATTGCGACGGCACGCTTTCTGTCCACCAGGAAATTCGAATCGAAGAGCGGAACATGTTCTATGTTGTAGCGAGGCACAAGGTCTGTGAGGTCAGCTACCACACGTTCTGGGCGATAAGCATTGAATCGTCTCTTGTAAAACACCTGGTCGGTACAGTAGTTACACTGGTATGGACAACCCACGCTGGTTGTGTACGCTAGTTGCCTGACGCCAGATCCTTTCGCGTACACACCCGGATCGCCAAGGTGATATGCAGGCGCAGGCAGGTCGTTGATATTGGCGACCGGTCGTTCTGGCTCGTGGTAAATTCTGCCATCCTCCTTGAAGGACACCCCCCGTACACCGTGCCAAGCCTGTTGTTGTGCAATTCGCTGAACTAGTTCGAGGAAGGTGATTTCGCCCTGGCCCCTTACGATTGCGTCCACGAAGTCTTCACGAAGCGTTTGCTCGGTGGCGAGGGTCGGATGCCAGCCGCCGAGTACGATCGGCACGTCCGGGCGACACTTTTTGACGGCTGAGGCGACACGGATCGCAGCTCCGATATGGGGTCCGGTAAGCACGGATATCCCGAGGCAAATAGCATCTTCGACTTCATGTAGGATTGCAGTCTGGTAATCGGGTGCAATGAGATTGTCAACGAGCTTGACTTCAAATCCTGCTTCGAGCAGAGGACCTGCTAACGCAAGCAAGGAAAGCGGTGCCCCTAATGGGGGTCCCTCATACGGGGGATAGAAGAGCACCACTTTGTCTTTCATGGCGATGAATCATCCTCTGCAATCGCTTGCGCACAAACGGCTGTCTCAGCCGTCGGACAACCGAAAGCAGAAAGCACTAAAGGACAAACTTAGGATAGGTACCAGACGTAGTTGTCAGGAGATTGTCAATTGTGTGTAATTTCCGCCGACACAGTTCACGCAAATTGTTTCTCGATGACGAAGTTCTCGAGGACGAGCACGTCCATTTCGCTCTTCGAGAAGGTGTTGAAGGCGTCGACGTGAGTACTCACGATAGGCTCACCTTTGAGATTAAGCGACGTATTGAGCACGACTGGTACGCCGGTCGCCTGCCCGAAACGATCGATCAGGTCGTAAAAACGCGGATTTTGTTCCCGGAACACAGTCTGTAAACGCCCTGTTCCATCCACATGCGTGACCGCGGGCAACGTGGACCGCTGATTTTGCTTCACCGGAACCACATAGAGCATAAAGCAGGCAGGACTGTGTTTCCGAACATCTGGCAGATCGAAATATGTTTCCGCACAGTGCGCCAACACGGAAGGGGCAAAGGGGCGATAAGGCTCCCGAAACTTGATCTTGGCATTCACGATGTCTTTCATGTTGGGATTGCGTGGATCAGCCAAGATGGAGCGGTTTCCCAACGCCCGGGGACCCCACTCAAAGCGATCCTGTGACCAGCCCACCACTTTGCCATGGATTAGGTGGCTGACGACTTCAGTGAGTAAGAGATCCTCATTGTCGAACCGGCGGTGGCCAATGTTATTTTGGTGTAGAAAGTCTGCGATTTCGGTCTCCGAGTTGCTGCGTCCCCAATAGGCGTGCTCCATACGAAATCGTCGAGGCTGCCCGAGCAGCATGTTGTAAGCCCACAACGCCGCGCCCAAGGCGCCCCCTGCATCCCCGGCTGCCGGTTGCACGTACAGCTCTTCAAACGGAGTCTCATTCAAAATGCGGGAGTTGGCGACACTGTTGAGGCCAACACCTCCAGCCATACATAGCCGTTTAAATCCCGTTTCTCGGTACAAATAGTTCGCCATGCCCAGCAACAATTCTTCTGTGACCTTCTGTATGCTTGCAGCAATATCGGCGTAATGTTGATTCTGTCGCGAGAGTTCCTGGTAGTTCCCCGGTGGGGTGCCGAAGTACTTGGGGAAACCGGTGTCTGCTGTGAAGAACAGACTCTTCGGCGAGCGCGGCTCCCCGAATATCTGTACGAATCTTCGGCTATACGTATTCTCGGTTGACTGGTGGAAACCGAAATAATCCATATCCAGCGCGAATGAGCCGTCCTGGTTCTGTCTAACGACCTTCCAAACTTTATCCACGTATCGGGGCTGGCCATAAGGAGCCATGCCCATCACTTTGTATTCCCCGTCGTTGACTTCAAAGCCGAGAAAAGCGGTGAACGCGCTGTAGAGTAATCCCAGCGAGTGCGGAAACTCGATTTGCTTTTTCACTCGCACTTCGTTCCCTCGTCCAACACCGCAGGTTGTCGTTACCCATTCCCCCACGCCGTCTACAGTTAGGATTGCAGCTTCGTCAAATGGTGAACATAGGAAAGCACTGGCGGCATGCGACAAGTGATGTTCGCTGAACAGAATTTTGTCCCTTGTAAGCCCAAGCTCGGATTGTAGTGTGGTCGCAACCCAGAGCTTGTCAACGATCCATGTGATCATCGACTCTTGGAAGACCTTCCAGGACTGTGGATAGGTCTGCAATGTCATCATCAGAATGCGGTCGAACTTCCGAAATGGCTTCTCGAAGAACACTGCATAATCCAAATCAGATCCCTGTATCCCCGCTTGTTCGAGACAAAAGCGGATTGCATGCCTGGGGAAACCGTAGTCGTGTTTGATGCGCGAAAACCTCTCCTCTTCCGCGGCGGCCACCAGCACCCCATCGTTGAGCAGGACCGCGGCCGCGTCGTGGTAGTAGCAGGAGACTCCCAGAATGTACATGCTCTTTTATTGCCTCCTGGCCCAGCAAAGGTCGCTGGCTTCGTCAGGGTGCTCGATCCAATGTGTCGGAAGCGTTCTGATGTGGAGAGGATCTGCGCAAAAGCGTATAGCCAGACCGAAGGGGAGAACGACAACGCTGTAGAAAATGGTTAAGAGCAATCTTGCTTGAAAGTCACCGACCTTATGCGCGCACTTCTTCCAGCCCTGCCAAGCGCGTTTCCAAGCATTCACGGGTTGCACCTCCTAGAACAGCGAGTAGATGAACGGCACGACTGCGGAACTCTGGGCTAATGCAATCAATCCTGCCAACAGGACTAGCAACGCAAGCATCGGCACGAGCCACCAGCGCTTGTTGCCCCAGAAAAATGCAAAAAGTTCGCCGGTGACCTCGAAGTTTCGTGTGGCATTTCGAAAGAATCTCATTAGCCCCTCCACACTACCGGTTGCGGGAATCAGGGTAACGGTTCAGGTTCAGAAATGGACCGTTAACGCGGCTGCAGAGCAAGGTAATTCCTGGAATGAGTTTCGAGGTATTTCGCGATGAATTGCGCCACCAGTTCGTTCCCCCGGGGCCCGAGGTGGGCTTCGTCGATGTAGACGGGTTCCGCGACAGAATCGAATAAGTCGCCAAGGAAGACAAAATCACTACCCTGCGCAGCGCGGCGGTCCGCTTCTTCATACACTCTAGCGATCACAGAAGACCACCTAACATTTGCATCACTCTTATTTACTGCGAAGACATTTGTTTCGAATGGAACTAGTGGTTTATGAGCGTAATAAAGCGATGGCTGCCAAAAGCAGTACAGCTCAAAGTTGAGGGCCTTGCTGAGGGCGCGCGCGAGCCGCAGATTTGCTTCATAATTGTCTAAGCTAGCAGCAGCCTTCGCACGCTCTTCCTCAACCGGAAGCGCAACAGGACGTTTTGGCCGCAAAGAGCCGCGAATCGCTCCGACGACGCGCATTGTGTACGAGTCCTGGACGAAATCGAGTCTGCCCGACAAAGACCCTTCAATCCGATTCTTAATCGCTCCGAAATAGAAATGAGCGTTTGGCGGCCCGGGCGAAGCCCCTGCGGCTGAAGCATCATTTACTCCGTCATAGAAGACCACGACGTCCGGCAGCTCACCACTTTTGAGACGCTCCATAAGTTGGAGCAGTTCTTGATTGCTTACATAGCCTTCGACTCCTCCATTTGTGACTATCGTGCAAGGCGACCCAGCAACATTTAGGGTGCGCGACAGGTAAGAGGGTATTGTCGCCCCGTCTGGCACACCGGTCCCGTACACGGTCGACCCTCCAAATATCCACACGTTGACTTTACGCTTTTCGCTGCAATCGCTCCTCAGGGGGTTGACGGTCCTTCGCCAAGCACCACTCTCGCTGTCATCGTTGTTTATGTACTTGCCATGCCAATCAGTCGTGGCCCATAGCCTAAAAGGCACATAGACTTTGCGGGAGCGCTGGCGCCCTAGTTCTTCGCGCCAGAACTCTGCCGCCCAAACCTCGCCGTCATAAACTGGGCTTGCTTGTCGGAGTTCGGGGAAAACTGGCCGAGCCCGACGATAAGCGGACCATCCAGCCCAGGACGTCAATTCCAGCAACGCCGCGAGGGCCATCATGGCGAAGATCGCGTACCCAAGAACAGCAAAGAACCCAGGCAAGGGGCGTACGCGGGACCGTTCCACTCGATTTTCTTGGTCTTGCAACAATTGCATTTATCGCTCTCAGGTTGTGTTATTGGGGCAGAGACACACTCGCGATGGCGCTAAGCCCCACTCCGCGGCCGCAATCCGTCGCGTACAACAAAGTCTGCGCATTCTGCCATGAGGGAGAGATCGCATTGCAGGTCCCATGCGTGAGTTGCCGCTCCACTCCATTCGTGAGTTCACGCACGATCAAATGCCACGACCCATGGTCGCGCCGACTAAAAGCTACCCGCTCGCCATCCGGCGATATCGAGGGATACCTCGCGGGTTGGGGAAACCCTGACAGGAGTGTCACTTGTTGTGTCAGTCTCCGCACCAGAACTAGATGTGGGTCACTCAGCTTACCAACGGACGCGATCACGTCACCTTCAGACGTAACGGTCACGTCGATTGGATGGTAAGTGGTTGGTAATAGCATTTGGGGAGTCGTCGCTGCAGAGTCAGTAGACAACAACCACGCCGTGCTGCCTTCTTGTGCTTCCCGGAGAAACGCGAGCCACTTCCCATTCGGCGACAGTGAAGGCTCCTGGCCTTCACTCACAATTTCTGGGGCAGAATCCAATCGGTCTGTTGGAACTCGCACGATGAATGACTGGCTGCCAGTCACCTCCGCGTAGAGTGCAGTGCTGAACGGAGATCCCGCGACCGCGACCACATCGGCGGCAATCCCTAACTCTCTAAACTCTCCATCTCTCAGCAGTACAGCGCTATACCCACGTCGCTCCATCTCCGTAAAAACGATACCGCCCGCGACTGGAACGGGGTTGCCGGCCCGGTACCCGTTCGCAGGGCCAGGTAAACGCCTCGCAAAATCTTCACTTCGATTCTGTACGGCGTAGAGATTGAGCGTAGTGAGTACGGCAAGACAGACCAGGCACGCGGCTAACCAACGTTCTCCGAATTGCACTCTGCGCCCGGATCGCACCACGTTCAGCAACAGGATGTAAAGGCAGGTAATAGCCAGGAGGCGAACCAGAATCCGCTGCGAGATCCAATCCGGTATAGGTGCACAACTAGACACATAGAGCAGTAAGAGAATGAGTGCCTTGCGCTTCTCGCCCATGGCCAGCAGCACATCGACACCAACGATCGCTGTCAGGATCAATACACACGGATGATCAATACCCGTGGTCGTAGACAAGAGAAGCAGCAATGGAATCACAGCCGCCCACTGCGCCGCCGTGGAGTGCTGCGTATCGTTCCGGTCGACTGACAGCAAAAAGCCAAACAACAACACAGTCGTTGTAATTGCCTGCATCAGCGCATACAGCAGTGGCGAATCGATCAAAGGTGAAGGGTTCAAGTCCGGTTCGATAAGGAACAAATGACTCCAGAGAGTGATGTAGGTATTTCGCGGAAGGTAATAGGGGGCAAGCCAATCACCGCGGGAGACCTGGCTGAGAATTTCGGAGACAAATAGCCGGTGGACTTCTACACCAAACACAAGGAGCGAAATACCAACAAAGAGCGCCGCGCCCATAAGGAAACCCGCGAGGGCACGCCAATTTCTCTTCCAAACGATCAGAATCACAAAAAGAGCGGGAAACAACTTTAGTACAGCTGCGGCCGACAGCAGCATTCCCGAGGTCCATTCGGCGCCATGATAAGAGGCGTAATAGGCCGCGGTGAGCAGCAATAAGATCAGCACGTAATACCTGCCGAACATGAATGTGAAATGGAGAGGAACGACACACAACAGCGATATCAGAAGGAGGCAACGCCAGCCCAGCGAGGTAACACCGCTTAGCAACCAAAGCGACGCAACAAGAAAGGCCAGATTTAGCATCAGCCAGACGCGTTTGGCAGCGAGCGGACGAAGCACGGTCAATGGCACCAGCGGCAGTACGGACGACGGGGGATTAGGCGCAAAGCTCACGAGGCCGTCGCTAACCCCTAAACGGTTGTTCTGGCGTTGAAACCAGGACCATTCATAGACACGGTCGAGCGGAATCCCGTGACGAGGAAGCGCGGCGGCAAGGTAGTAATCCGGGAACTCGTTGCGCAAACTCGACCATCCTTGCATGAAGCTACCCTTCACCAGCGTGACCAGTAGAAGCGTCATTACTGTCCACTCAGCAAAGTGCAGCAGACTAGACCAGGTACTTCCCTGCGCCTGGATGGAGCGCGGATCTTCGCTCGGGGCAGCGTCGGTTCTGAGATCTATGTCAGCTGTATCCATCTATGAGAGTCGCTCCGCCGCACTTGCCTAGACGGACCTAGCCATTCAATAGATCCCGGGAAGGATCCTTGCTGTCTTTTGTGAGTACGCCTCATATGTGGACCCGAAGACTGACTGGAGGTGCGCTTCCTCCCTTGCAATTTTGCGCATCAGGAGGAATACCCATGCTGCCGCCAGGGCCCAACCAACGATGCTGGCAAATGCCAGCGCCAAGGCCACCTTCGAGGCCATCGCTGCCGCGTATCGGGGATGTCGCATGTACCGAAAGAGACCGTGGTCCATTGGAGCCGACTCAGTGTTCTTTTGACCGAAGTATGTCGCCAGGCAAGAGTCCGTCCAGATTTGCCAGGTCGTCATAACCACATACAACCCAACCCAAGGCTCTGAAGCACTGGTTGTTGCAGCCCCCTGACTAAGTGCCAGTGCCCATAATCCAGGAAGACAGCTAGTGTGGTGTCCCGTAAATTCGCGGCATAAATAGAAATGTTTTGAAGGGGCGCGGCTTCAGCCGCGCCGTAAGCAGAACCAAAAAACACGGGCTTTAGCCCCTGAGGCAAACGGCTGATCCTCCCCGAAAAGGCATCGGACTTATTCCGCGAATTTCTGGGACGCCACACTAGATCAGCCGCCATAAGAAACATTACCCAAGCAGGCCCAGCGGGATCTGAATCAAGTGCCACCACTGCCGCATGGCTCCCCTCGAGTCAAAAACGACCCGACTTGAAAGTAATGAATGAAGTGAACCCAGGAATCTCAGGCCTAAGTAGCCACCCGAGTAACGATCTACACGCAGAGGGGTTGAACTTCCCCAACCGACAAGACAGAGCAGAGACAACGCCAAGTAGCTTAGCGATAACGTCAGTGTCGTCCAAAATGCTTTATTCATGAATACCCGTTAATTGTTGTCGATTGGGCTACGGCCAGTACGGTCGCAAATGTGGTTGAAAGCTCGCTTTCAACGGGCTCCGTCCGCGAGTAGTTTGTGCAAGAGACGTGCAACCACGGAGGGATCCCTGTCATAAAGGAGTTGGTAAGCTGGTAAGCGCTGGAGAAGGCGGGAAGTCGCGGCTTGCTGCTTTGCAAAGCGATCGTCGTCCTTGAACAGCACGTTTTCTGCGATTCGTTTAGGCAACTCGATCCGCGGAACCGGCGACAGAGTGGGCGCTGTGGCGGCACGCCTCTCGAGAAACACGCAGCCAACGGGGATCACAGAATGCACTTGCGCCGTTCGAAATCGATGCTTCTCCAGATGGTGAAAAGTGAAATGGCGATAAAACAACGGGCGGGTGCACGCCCGGAGCTCCGGAAGGAATTGAAGCGCTTCCGCACGGAAGGCGGCGGGCCAAAAACCACCCCAGAACCGCACGCCATCACGTTCAATCTCCCCAAATACTCCGTCATCCGCGTGGAACTCAAGGCCAAGTTTTGCGGCGATGTAACTGGCAGTTGTCTTGCCACAGTCGTGGGGACCAAACACCAGAAGGCCGTTGTTGCCCAGGGAAACACAGTTCGCCCGCAACGAAACCAGCCCCAGACTGCCCGCCGTCATGCAAAACAGGTTGTCAAGAAATGGGCTAGTGAATCCAAGCTTGTCCTCTGCCAGGCCCTCGGCGAGGAAAGCAATTGCTTCACGCGCCTCCAGGTCGACCGCCAGAAAGTTCCTTTGTCCGAACTCTGCATAACGAAGTCCGTGATCTGAAAACGCAGACCTCCTGGGCCAAGGCGGACGCATTTCAACATCGGATTGGCATACGATCCTCCAGAGGAATTGCGGTTGTCCTTGCGGCGATCCCGGATAACGTGCGAACAGTTCCTCAGCATGCGCAAGAATTTTCTGGCTGTTGCTCTCCAGTCGCACCGTCCGCCCCATTACAGGCAAAGCAGTGGCATACGGAGTGGGCGTAAAGCGACGCAGATAATCTTGGCGTTCTATCTCCGGGTAGGCAGATCTGAAAGCGTACGACATTTCATTTCCAACCTTGTTTCACTATGATTGGTTGATCCTTGTGGCCGCCGTTTCAGCGGCTGTCCTCAGCATCTCTCAAGTTCGGACTATCACGTAAACTGCTCAAAGTGACGCGCGAGTTGCGCAGCTATTACCGGAGGTCGCCCACCATACGCGAGCCGGTAGCAAGCGAGTTGCGATAGCCGGTTGATTGTTTGCGCCTGTTTTTCAAGCGCCTCGGGAGATTCTGCCATTAACTCGCTTTCCATCCGATGCGCGGCTTCATCGGTCGATATCGGCTTCATGCAGAAACTCGAATCTTGTTGCCTCTCGAGGAATACGATCAGCCGCGGCTCACACTGTCGGATGCGCTGCAGGCCTAACCGTTCTGGTGCGAGCCGAAACACCGGCTCCTCATTCTGAAGCTCGAGCGTCTGCCGCTCTCGAAGCCCGTTCAACCATGCTTCGGCCTCAGGCCGGAGCTTGAGCAGCGTGGGCATACCCCACGCAAACAATTTGCCGCCTTGGAGCGCACAAACCGCCCGGTCATCAGAGAGAAATCCGAAGCCGGTCTGTGCCAAGACCACAGACAGGGTTGACTTTCCCGAGCCTGAGGGTCCTGCTAAAAGCAGACCATCCCCACCACTAGCCACACAAGCGCTGTGGATCTCCGCTAGACCGACCGAGCCACCTGCGATAGATAGAAAGATGGGGAAGATCACGGTCTTCCAATAATCGCAATCCGCACCCATTTGTGGCGAGAATCGGCCCGCGATACGATGAGTACGAAGGTCGAGGAGAGCTGAACTACCGGAATCAAAACCGGCAAACACAAGGTGGTCCAGCCCCCTAACGAAAGGCTTAGGCCACGGACGTCCTGCGGCGTCCTGGGAGTCCACCCACAAGCGTATCCCGAATTCCACGCTCCCTTGTGGCTTGTCAATCAGAATGAACGTTTCACGGGCCGCTTCAAGAATAGATTCGCCGTTGGTCCAGATTTCCCAAGGGACACCACATACGAGAAAATACTCGTGCAGCGGCGTCTGCGCTTCTATCCTAAGGAAGTCGCTACATTCTGCTGCTTTTCTGGCAGAACGGTTCATGAGATTAGAAGGTTTGAGAAGTTCTTACAGCTACGGGACAGCTGCCGATCGCGATGGCGGGTGACCGCATGGCCGAATCATTTATGCAAGGGAAATACCTTGGCTCGTTTGTGTTTTTATGGATCTCTTGATGAGTTCCGAATCCGCTGTTCCACAAAACCAGCCAGCGTTCTCCATTGTCTTTCGCGACCTGGCAGGACCAGCTGTTCGAGCTTTCGGCCCGACATTCCTGAACCCTTGCGCCCACGAGCCAGTGGTTCAATTCTGTATAAGCCAGAGCTCCCCGGCGCGTTGCGCCCGTTAAGGGATCGGTGAGCCTCAGCGTGACCCAATTGGTGTTGTCCCACGCATACCAGTAGACCCTTTGTATGCCAGCGGCTGCACTCAATATCAAGGTTCGTACCACGAAAGCAGCTTCGTCATCTTGTGAGGAGAAGCTGCTCGGTGGTCCCCAGCCCGCCTCTGTGTTCCACAACGGTTTCTTAATGCCGTAGGCGTGCATGAGGGATTGGACCCGCTCAATCTCTTCCACCATCGCCTCTGGCTCACGTGGCATCACATAAAAATGTGCGCCGAGAACATCGGCATAACTGCCACCGCCGGCCGCGAGAAACCTACGGAGCCACATTTGCCCCGAGTGATCACAGTTCACGGAAGGAGCAACAACACCGTTATTTACGTCGACGGTCTTTAGCACCTCATAGGCGACTTTGGACAATGCAACCATCTGTTGCGGACTTCCCATGAAGTACTCCGGGCGATTTGGCTCGTTCCAGATTTCGTAGTAACGGATTCTGCCTCTATAGCGGATCGCAACGTTGCGCACATATTCACGCCAATCGTCGATCCGGGCTGGGGGCGACTGGGCGCCTTCGCCGTATTCTCGAAACCATTCCGAATATTTATCTGGCTGTGACGACGCCCACCGCGGCGTCATACCCAGCGTGAGCAGAAGGTCGACGTTGTGTGTCTGAGCGAGCTCCACGTACCGATCTAATCGTGTGAAATCCCATGTTGAAGGCCCCGGTTGAAGGTCGGCCCAAGTCACATGGGCGTCCCATAAACGCCAACTTCCGAAGGGTACTTGCGGCCACGGCGTGCCATCCGCACTACGATGTATGTGCATCCCGAAGAATCTACCGTCGATCGTCCGCGGTGGCGGTCTTAGAACAATATCGGGCAACCTATTTGGCCCGGAACCCCAGATCAGGGCCGCCGTAATCAGAACCGCGTGGGTTACTCTGGATATCACTGTAACCTTCACGATCACTCTTGACTGGAGTTAACTTCTAACACCGGCCGTTCTACCCATACAGAAGATCTCGTCGCGGCTTCCGGCCGGAGATATCGAACCGTAGGCCTGCTAGCTGCACGAGAAGGGATCCGAGAAATAGAGGGTTAAGCAAGAGATAACGCTTCCATAACCTAGTAGGCTCTGAGGCCAGGCGAAATAGCCATTCGAATCCCCGTGCCTGCATCCATTCGGGAGCCTGCGGCCTTGTACCCGCCAGGAATGAAAACGCAGCGCCTACCGCGACCAGTGGGATGGATAACTGGTCCCGAAACTCGTAAGCCCACACCTCCTGCCGGGGGCACCCGAGCCCAACCAATACAACACGTGCACCGGAGTTCTGAATTTCGTGGACCAACTGATCTTTCTCTAGCGCGGAGAGGCATCGGAATTTCGAACTCTGCGCGCCCACGATCGACAGTAACGGAAAAGTCTGTCGAAGGCGTATGCACAGCCTCGCCAGAATTTCGTCGGTACTGCCGTACAGAAATATAGGGAGACCGAGCCGTGCGGCGTCGCCACAAATTGCCACCATGAGACGAGGACCGTACACTCGATCAGGCAGATGAATCTTGTGTAACCACTTGAGTGCCCACCGGACAGGTTGTCCGTCAGGTACAACCATGTCGAGGCAATTCAGACGGTACTTCTGCTGAGCATCGAAAAGCCCCGTCATGATGCCGTGAACGGCCACCGCGGATACCGCGAGTTTCTTCCGACCAAGCGCCGCGGTAACAGTGCATGTCACCACGGCCTCGTAATCAACCGCATTCACGAGAACACCCAGAACGTTGTGCCTGCCGAGTTCGATCATGCCACATCCGCCGCCCGGTACCTCCAGCGCTCGATGTTCTGCTCGAAAATATCGCGCAGAATGTCAACTACGCTGTATGTCACCCGCCATCTTGGATAGTGAGATCTGAACTTTGATAAATTGCTGATATACCAGATATGATCCCCTCTCCGGTTTCCCGGCACATATTGCCAGTCCAATTTGTGACTGGTAATCAGTTCGCAGAGCTCGATCGCTTCGAGAACCGAACAATTACTGAAACATCCACCGCCCATGTTGTACACCTCACCGGAACGCGGCGCTTCGAAGAACTCGTCAAATGCCCGAATGAGGTCTGAACTATGAATGTTGTCTCGTACCTGCTTGCCTTTGTAACCAAAGACGCTGTACCTGGTTCCACTGATCGCGCACCGCATCAGATAAGAGAGGAAACCATGCAACTGCGTACCGGAATGCCGCGGTCCCGTTAGACACCCGCAACGGAAGGACACCGTTTTCATTCCGAAATACCTTCCGTACTCCTGGACGAGAAGGTCAGCCGCGATCTTCGACACGCCGAATAGGCTGTGCAGACTGCGGTCAATTGAGAAATGTTCGTGTACGCCGTCTCGGCAGGGATGTGCAGAGTTTATTTCCCAACGCTTCTCACGTTCAACGAGCGGAAGGAAATTGGGCCCATCGCCATAGACTTTGTTGGTCGACGTGAAAATGAACGCTGCCTCGGGTGCGAAGCGTCGAGTGGCTTCCAGTAGCACCAGCGTACCATTCGCATTTACTGTAAAGTCGGTTGTAGGCTGCGTGGCTGCCCAGTCATGCGAAGGTTGTGCCGCAGTGTGAATTACCAGAGAAATGTCGCGCTGATAACGTCCGAAAATCTTCTGGATCGCCTCCTCATCGCGCACATCGGTTTTTTCGTGTCGATAACCGTGGACTTCTCGTTTGAGCTGATCACTTTGCCACGCGGTAGAGGCATCAGCGCCGAAGAAAAGTGAACGCATGTCATTGTCAATGCCGACGACTGTCATACCGCGCGATGCGAAATAGCGGGTCGCTTCGGCCCCAACCAGTCCGGCTGATCCTGTGATAATCGCGACGCTCAACATTTCCTCCTCGGTTCCCACGGCTAAAACTTCCAGGAATGCGAGGCTCAGATTCGGTACTATTTACTTGTTGTAAGCTGGATATTCCTGCGTGGCTGGAAAAATCCAACTCGTTTTCCTCGACCGTGACGGCGTAATCAACCGTAGGCCAGCTGGGCGGCGTTTTGTAACGTGCTGGCGAGAATTTGAGTTTCTTCCCGGGGTTGCTGAGGCAATCCATCTTCTCAACCAGCACTCGGTCTGGGTCATCGTAGCCACTAATCAGCGCGGCATTAGCATGGGCTTGTACTCAGAATCCGACTTGCAAGATATTCATTCGCGAATGCAGCAGGCACTCGGAACGAAAGGTGCGCGGCTGGACGGAATTTATTACTGCCCGCATGCCCCAGGAGAGTGTGAGTGCCGAAAGCCTTACACCGGTTTGTTTGAGCAAGCGCTGCGCCACCTTCCTCCAATTGATCGCGCCGATATTTTGGTTATTGGTGACTCCGATACAGATATGGTTGCCGCACACCGTTTCGGCTGCCGGAGGATCCTTGTCGGGCTTGATCGAGATTCAGCATCGATAACTCTGGCCAACAAGGGAATTTCTGTCGGCTTTTCCTGCGAGTCTCTTCTCGAGGCCGTGAAAGGCTACATACTGCGATAGAAGTCGAGTCGCCAATTATGAAGCTGCGACTTGGATGGCGGACTGAAACTTGCTGAGTAAGTTGGTGGTGCTGTGGCCTTCCACGTGCGGAATCAATACTAGATGGCCTCCCCAGCTGCGGACCTCCCTCTCGCCGACTACTCTTTCTTCCCGGTAATCCGAACCCTTCACCAGCACGTCTGGACGCAAGGCCTGAATTAAGTTCAGAGGCGTCTGCTCCTGGAACAGGACTACCGCATCTACCACCGAAAGTGACGCTAAGATCTGAGCACGCTCATCTTGGCCGATTATCGGCCTGGCCGCGCCCTTCAGGACTCGAACAGACTCGTCACTGTTTAAACCAACGATTAGTCGTCCTCCCATCTGTTTGGCCCGTTGTAACAACGAAATGTGTCCTACATGCAAAACATCGAAACACCCGTTTGTGAAGATGATCCGCTCTCCTTGGGTCCGCCAGCGGGCCACTTGTGCCTGGGCTCCATCCAATGTACAGATCTTGCCGGCAGACTCGACGGATTTCTGATGGGACAGGGCTGCCAACAACTCATACCTGGAAACTGGACCAGTTCCAACTCTGCCTATGACGATTCCTGCCGCAACGTTCGCAAGAGTGGCACAATCGTAGCGGTTGAGTCCAGCAGCCATGCCAGCAGCCCAAATCGCTATTACTGTATCGCCAGCGCCGGACACATCGAACACCTCGCGCGTGACTGCTGGGGCGCGGTATATACAGCCTTTGTCTACAACACCAATCCCAAGCTCGCCAAGGGTAACGGCTACAAACTCTAAACCCAGCTCCGTGCATAGTGCTTCTGCTTTTTGAAAAAGGAGTTCTATGTCCTGAGACGACGCACCGGTTGCGAGTGCGACTTCTGTCCGGTTCGGCGAGAGCATCGTCGCCCCACAATATTTGCTGTAGTCATGGCCTTTTGGGTCGATCAGAACCGGAATGGTGTGCCGGCGCGCCTCATCAATGAGGGACCGGCAAACACTGTGAGTCAACACCCCTTTGGCATAATCGGAGAGCACAACAGCAGCGTGATGACCGATTTGAGCTGTGAGTGCGGCCAACAGACGCTCGCCATCGGATGGCAGCAGAGGACGTTCGTCCTCCGAGTCAAGGCGAAGCATCTGCTGGTGCCCACTGATCACGCGGGTCTTGACGGTCGTAGTGCGCCCGGGGATAACTTGGACTCCGGATGTATCCACGCCAATCGCCCGCAGTTTATCCAACAGATTCTCTTTAGGTTCATCGAGTCCAACCACGCCCGCGAGGGATACCTCGCAGCCAAGCGCGGCCAGATTGCAGGCGACATTACCGGCCCCTCCCGGAGCATAAGCCTGATGATCCACCCGCACTACCGGAACGGGCGCTTCCGGCGAAATCCGCTCAACTTTCCCGAAGTAATAGCGATCAAGCATCAGGTCACCGACTACCAGGACGCGCGGATGTCGGAAGCCTTCTTCGACCACCTCAATTATTCGTTTGAGGTCACCAAACATGTGCTTAGCTGAACTCCGACTCAACCCAGTCGCACAGCATGTGACCGATCAGGATATGCGCTTCCTGGATTCGCGCGGTCACATTCGAGGGCACCCGGATGCAAACATCTGCAATGTTAGTTATTCCGTTGCTTCCCATGCCACTCAATGCCACAGTAAACGCACCCAGCCTGCGCGCTGTGCGCAAGCCCGCGAGCACATTCGCGCTGTTTCCGGATGTCGAGATGCCGATCACCACATCTTTAGGCGAGCACAGAGCTTCGATTTGGCGACTGAATACATGTTCGAACGAATAGTCGTTCGCCAAACTAGTGAGTACCGAACTATCCGTGGTGAGGGCGAGCGAGGCGAGACCCCGGCGCTCCCTGCCGAAGCGTCCGACCAGTTCGGCAGCGAGATGCTGACTATCAGCCGCGCTCCCGCCGTTGCCCATCCAAACTACCTTGCCGCCACGACGCAGCGCAAAAATCATCCTCTGTGCCGCTACCGCGATCTGCGGTTCAAGATCCTTCAATCGAATCACAACCTCAAGATGTTGTTCAATCGTAGGCGCGATATCGAAGCTCAGAGTGGCTTCCGATTCACTAATTCCGGAGTCGGTACTTGCCTGGCGACGAACCCCTCCAGTTTTCTCCATACGGTGTCCTCGTCGAGACTGAGCAAACAATGTGGGACGGAAAAGTGGCACGAGTCATAGCATGGCTTGAACGGACACGAGGTGCCTTCGACCCACTCTGCTCCCGGGTGGATAGGAGCAAGCAACGCAGGGAGCTGCGGACCGAAAATCGTAAATGTGGGAATCCCACTGATAGCCGCTACGTGCCCAGGGCCGGAGTCGTTCCCGATGAAAATCGCCGCCTTCCCGATCAGACATACTAGCTCGTCGAGATTCTCGGGCACTATAGCTCTCTCCTCCCGCTCTAGCCAGAATTCCAACTGGTGAGGGTCGCAAAGCACTTCCACCTTACGTTGCTGTGTGCGTAACCGACGAACTAGTTCGGCGTAGCGCTCCAGCGGCCATGCCCGAGTCATCCGTCCCGCCCCAGTATGAACAACGATGAGTTCTCGTTCCTTCTGTTTCTTCGGAATTGGTTCGGGGAGATCGAGCTCCAGAGCTTTCGCCAGCTTTTGCCAATGCGAGAAGCGATGCGTGAGCATCTCGTCACACTGGATAGCCTGCGTGAGAAGCGCTTGGCTACCCAATCGTGGGAATCCGATGCGGTGCTTCGCCCCGCTCAGAGCAATCAATAGGTGATCCCGCGGATCCCGCCGTGCCGAAACGGCAAGGTCAAATTGCCGCGAGCGAAGCACTCGCAGGAGCTCCATAATGGTCTTCCACGGCCATCGCCATAAATCGTACTTTCTGTCGAATACCGTCCATGGCGCACGAAACGGCAACACTTCCACTCGGGGCCAGAAGTGCCGACGCAAGTCTTCGGCTATCGGCTTGGCGATGAGCGTGACCTCGTATTTCTGGCTAGCGGCGTGAAGAAAGGGAGATGCCAGAGCGAGATCACCTAAGGCCCACTGTTCCAGGACGAGAAGCTTCACACAATGCGGCTCTTGATCACGTGCCTACTGTTCAGCAGTTGATTCTCGGCGCTTGCATCCGCCCAGGCAGGATGAAATCTCATGACAGAATCTAAAACGACCTCCAGCTTTCTTCCCACCGCACGAATGTCGAAGTGACGGCGAGCGACTTCCCTTCCCCCGCGCCCGATACGATCCCTAAGTTGGGGCGACACTAAGACCTGATCGATGGCTGCAGCAATTTGCGGCACAGTCGTGCTCGGGGGAACGAGAATTGCGCTCTTGCCGTGTTCCACATACCACGAAACATCTCCGAGGGCAGTACTGACAACCACCCGGCCTGAGGCAAGATACTCACTGAGTTTGGTTGAGAGGCCCGAACGGCTCCAGAGGCCATCGCGCCGGATATTCAGCATAACGTTGGCGTTCGCGATATGCGATTTCACCTGGTCAAGCGGTTCAAAGCCCTTCATCTCGATCACGGTATTTAGACCGCGCACCCGGATGTCTGATGCCACTCTCGCAACGCGGTCCGCGTCGCGATTTGCCCCTAGAAAAACAGCACGAAACCGCCGGCCCTTTTCCCGCAGCACGGCTAAGGCGCCTAGGAGGTTCTTCATCTCATCTTGTTCGCCGAAGCAACCGGCGTAAAGCAGCGTGGGCACGTCGGTGACCGGTTCTTGTCCGACGGCCCAATAGTTGCAATCGACGATCGTGGGTATGAGGTGAACTGGAGTCCTCCCAGCAGCTCGACTAAGATATTTCTCTTTTAAATAGTGAGAAATAACCACGATTGCATCTGCCATGTGGGGACATGAGCGATCGGCAAATCGCGCATTTAGAGCGAGCAGCTTACCCGAGAGCGACTGTTGTGGTGCTATCAGTTCGAGGCGTTCATCTTCGTAGGACTGGACGGTCCGTATACCCAAACGTTGGGCTAGCATTGTGAGCGGCCACATGTCATAGAAAGACAAGTTGTTAAGCCAAAGAACGTCGAGTCGATTCCTGGAATGATGACGCACGATCGCGTGCACCAGCGCCAACACGGCTCGCAGCTTCGTGGTTATTGACCTCAGCCCGAACTGGCGCTCGATCGAACCTAGAATGTAACGATACTCGACCGAGCCGATCTGCCCAGTTGCTTTCAGCAGTTCGCGAGGCGTGATTCCAAGGCTGTGCTCATTAAGGAGATACACTTGATGCCCGCACCTGGCAACCGTATTTGCCAGCATCTTAACGCGCGTAGTGTTGCCACCTCCTTCCGGTAGGTCTGCTATCGTAACGAAGACGACATGCAGAGAGCGCGACTTAGGGTCTCCTATCCCTGCAACTGACCCTGGGCCACGATCCGGGAATAACTCCATGTCACTGTAGCCGTTACCATCTAGCGTGTCGTCCTTTCGGAGTGACCGCTGAGGTACGTAAGCGAACCTCACGAGGTTGCCGCCGCAGGCGCTAAAACATGCAGACCTCGTGATATCGGTCCTGACTGTTCGCACCAAACGGCGCAAATCACCATCAGACGAGCAGGTAGGGCTAGATCGACATGGCTCGCCTCGGTCAGTCCGTGTATAAGGCCGAACATCAGGAGCGCATATGTGAGACTGAGCTGAAGAGAGGGTCTACAACCGCGTAAATGGCGGAACAATGAAACATAAATTGTCCCCGCCAGCAACACGCCGACTATTCCGTAGGAGAAGAATTGCTGTAGCAGATCGTTGTGAGCTTGCCAGGCCTCGAACTCGCCGAAAGACGGGACAACCGACCGGTAGGAGTAGAAACCGTGGCCGATCCATGGTTTCTCCCTCGCGATTTCCCAGGTGAGGGCCCAGATTGTGGTTCGCCCCGTCAAAGTTTCAAGCGCCGCACTCTCGGTGTACATCTGTAAATAACGGGCTACAGAAATCCAAGATGTCAGAATCAAAATGACCGCCAGACCGGCGACCTTTAGTTTTGTGCGTAGGCGGAGAGCCGATTGGAACAGAATGTAAACACCGGCCGCACAGAAGAACGAAATAATCGATGATTTGCTCAATGTTCGGATCAGAGAGAACGTTAGGGCTGCAGCAATCCACCTCCAGTAATTAGTCATGTGATGGCGCAGAGCAAGATAGATTCCGAACAATGCGGCTACTGCGAACTGAGAACCGAGCGCGTTGGGATGGAGAAACTCTTCTTGTCCCATGCGCAGATCCGGCGTGCCCGGAGCCGCCCAGGCGATGGCGGCAACAACTAGAGTCCCAGCAACGAAACCTTTGATAGCGGCAATGGCTACCCGATCCACATCGTTGCAACTCAAAAGGATGATGACAGCAAGCAGGTCTGCAAGAAATGCAATCCAGTAACCTGCCGCGCTGAAGAGCGATGACGCTTGCGTCCACGAGAGCGATAATCCCGATAACGCACAGTAAACGAAAATCCATTTCGCGGGATTCGGCCATCTTGAGCTCCTTTGAGAGCCGGCTATAAGCATTGCCAACGTGACGAGCACCAACATTACGAAACTACTCAGTATCGAAACCGCCGTGCCATTCTTTGGTTCATCTTGAAACCAAAGGTACGTGGTGGCGGTGTTCAAGGCGGAGATGAACCATACTGCAAACGATAGTGAAGAAATTAGCTGCGAGCGCAGAATAACCGGACGTGGCGTGCTCTGCGGCTGCATTTCTTCCATGATGACCGCCTGCCCTCGCTTAACTCGAGAGTGGTACTACTTCCTCACAAACCGCTATCGGACGTGATAGGGATCTCCTCACCCTGAGCAGCAGGAAGGCCGTGGCCGATCCATATAGGAGCCGGGCCAGGGCAGCTCCGATCAATCCCAACCGAGGGATGAGTACGACCGCAGCACAAAGTGAAAGGGCTCCGCCCAAAAGGTTCAGCCCCGAAACGTACTTCACATCTCCCATCGCAAGAAGGGAATAGTGGGGCACAACATTGAGGGCCAAAAGCGCGTACGCCATGGCCAGAATGCCAAGGCTGGCCCGTCCTTGGACGGCGAACTGTGGACCTATCCACAGAGTTAGAATGCTCCGCCCCCATAAGATGAGCGGCAGGGCAAGAGCCGTCGCCGCTGTAAGGTTTGCCCATGCGGCGACACGAAACACCCTTCGGGAACCTTGGAGCTCCCCAACTTCGCGCCGAGAGCTCATATGCGGCAGGAGAAAATTGAAGATGGCTGCGCATACGCCGTGAATGGGTTGTGCCGCTTGGACACACAAGACGTAAATCGCAACCGGGGCTGTGCCCAGCAACATTCCCACCAGGAAGCGGTCTGCATAACTGAACCCAACACCGGCCAAGCCCTGCAGCCAACTGAAACACCCGAACGCAAATACCTCACTTAGTGCAGCCCATTCCAAAGTCGGGAAAAGTTTGAAACAACCCGCGATTCTGCGAGCTGCAATCGCCTGGAGGATGACCACCACACCAGAACAAAGCAAGGTGGCAAGCATAATCGTATCCACTCCATGTCCCTTCGCACTCACGATCAAGGCGGACACGATTATGCTGATACGCAGCAAGATGTTTAGTTTAACCGCAGGACCATAATGTTCGAATGCACGCAGGGTACTGACGAATACACTCTCGATCGCGCGTAAGGGTAAGATGGCGGCGCTAATTTGAATAGCACGCATTGCCGGAGCTTGAAATTCCACTTCGATTCTGAAGACATGCGTGAACGCCGACGCCAGAGTCCATACCAATCCACCCACTAGTAACCCAAGGACCATGTTAATGGTCAGAGTCGCTCGGATCGTGCGCTCTATCCCGGCGGAATCGTTCCGGGCACGATACGCCGAGACATACTTCACGGTGGCGTCCCCAAAACCGGCGCTAAGTATGCCCACTCCGCTCAGCATCGCACTCACCAACATCCAAACCCCGTACCGTTGCAAGCCGAGGTGGTGGACTAGAAACGGCGCGGCCGCCAGCATTGCGGCAGGCTGCGCGACATAATCGGCAAGGCTGTAAGCGGCGTTCTCTGCGCTTCTGCGAAAAGGCGGCGAATTGCGCAGTGCCAGCACACGTTGAGATGAAGGGAACGAAACCCAGGTCAAGAGCGCCATGAACGCGGGCCCCTCATGATGCTACCCATCCAGGCCAACGCAGGCTGCTGCGCACAACGCTGCTGAAATTGGTTTAGTTTTGTCACCGTGCCGAGGAAAACGATTTTTCTTGGATCATCGCTGTTAAGCTTTTGCACACCCGCGGAGCCGACGATCCAAGCCATCGCCCCGGCGATCGAAAGAAACGTGACGCCCAGAACGATCAACACCCTATGTGGACCTGATTTTTTTTCTGGGGTATTCGCGGAATCGATCACGTTGATAGTTGGGATCTCTTTTGCTTCCTGCAGGCGGACCAACTCGTACTTTTGGGTGAGCAATTCGAAGACGGTCTCTTGCACCTTCACGCGCCGGTAAAGGTCCATCCACTCGACGCCCAGGAGCGGCAGCTTGCGAATCGAGGGGTAGAGTTCATCAGACTGGCTGCTGGATGGCGACAACTCTGCATCGGCTCCGTCCACCTTTTGCAGTTGTCGCCTGAGTTCTTCAATACGTGCCTTGACAGTGCGGACGCGGATGTTCGCCGGCGTATAGATCTGTTCAAGCGCCTGCAATTCCGACTGGGCCGCAATCATCTGCCCCTGGAGTAGGGCTGCAGATTCAACCATGGCTTTGGCTTGTTCCTTAATGTCCAGGGTGGCGTTCTTGCTTGCGTAGACGCTGAACTGTTTTTCCGCGTCTTCCAGGTCCGCCTTCACCGATGCCAACCGCTGCTCGAGGAAGATGCGTTCTCGCCGCGCCGAGGAGGTGCTTACTTCTGCCTGTAGATGGTTTACTTCCTCCACGTAGGCCTGCGCTATATCATGGGCCCGCCCAGGGCTGTGATCCATCACCGTCAGAGAAATGACCCCGCTCTTGCGGTCTTCTTTGACTTCAGTGCGTCTGTTCAAAGTCTTGCGGGCGCTCTCTTTGTAACGCGCCAAGTAAAGCTTTTGAAGATTGAACCTATCCACAATTCGATTCTGTACTGTGCGGCTCTGCAGCAAGTCGACGAGTACCGCTCCCGATGTTTTGACGCCAAAAACACTTCCAGCAAGCGCAGCCAGTTCGGGAGATGCTTTTCCCATCACCGCTGCCATCATCGTCCCCATATCACTGGAGGAATCGGGCGGCATGATGCTTACGGTCGACTCGTACTCTAGCGGGAGGAGCAGAACGATCAATGAGCTAAGGATCAAAGCCCGCACCGCGACCTTGTAAATGAGGCTTCGTTGCTCCCATACAAGCCGCAGATTTTCGCTCGTGTCTCTCTCTGAAGCGTCGAATACACGCGCTGGACCTCGATGTGCTGCCTGGAGGTTATCTTCGGGAACATCTTGGACCCGATCAACCAGCGGATTTCTTATTCCCACACTTCTCTCGTCCTGGCGATCGCGCCCAGCATCTGGGTTGCACTAGATATCACGCATCGTGGCGATTGATCCATGAAGCCTTAGGGTCCTTTGAATATAGCGATGCTGGCAATGCCGTCAGAAGCCTCTTGCCACTTGCACCGCTATGCCGACTGCCGATACCAGCTGTGCAACTTGTAGCGTGGTTCGCCAGGAAAAGCCGCCGCTCACCGCCTTGTCCGGAACGACTAACATATCGCCCGGCTGCAGCGCGGTGCTCAGGACGCTGCCACGAAACATCCCACTTCCCCCCACCACCGCCCCATCCGCACGCACAACGAATATTGCCTTCTTGTTTGCCATATTCGTGGGCCCGCCCGCCTGCCTCAGATACCACCCGGCGTCTTTGCTCGGTTTGAATGTGACCGCGGTAGAGTTATAAACCGCGCCATCCACCATAACGACGTTCGGCCGCTTGGGAATAAAAATCGCATCTCCCATTCTGACCTGAATGTCGCTAGCGGTATTAGCCCATCGCTTCAAGCTGGCAGAAATATGAATCACCACGCGCCCGGTTGGCGGCGTGTTTTGCAGCTTCTCGAGCGTGTTCTTCCACTGGAACTGTGCCAGATCTTTGGAGGTGGAGTCTAAATCCAAAATGGACTTCGCCCCTGGCCCTTCCGCCTGTACCCGCCGAATCAGCTCCGTGCGGTCCTTTTCCTCGAGCTCTTTAACCTGCGCTCGTTCGAAAATAGCGCCATAGGGGTAGGCATCCGCACGGAAACCGCCCGCGCGCTCCAGGATGGAACTCAGCCGCTCTCCCTCCTCGATGCCATAGGTGCCGGGATGCACCACCTCTCCTTGCACGGTAATCGTGGCGCCGACATCGTTCCAGCCCGACAACTGGCGGATGGTTAAAACATCACCATCGTGCAAGCGCACATCGGTGTCCGGTTCGTTCGCCAACGCCCTCGCGATCGGCACCGTCGCGTGTTCGCTCACGACTCGGCTACCTTGCTCAACCATGTAGGTCGTTAGGTCGGCTTCTTGGGTAAACGCGCCGCGCTTCAGGCCGCCGGCAATTCGGACCAGGTCCGCTGCGCTCATGTCTTCGCCAAGAGGATATTTGCCAGGATGAAGAACCTCGCCCTCAATGCTTACTGCAGGCGGATCCACCTTCGCCAGGTTCTTATGCACAAACACCCGATCCTTGGGCTCCAGCAAAATGTTCGCGGCAGCTTCCCCTGCCAGCGCTTTGCGCAGGTCCACGCTAATAATTTTCAGCTTCCCATCGCTGGTCCTGCGGAACACTTGGGCATCATCCAATTGTGCTTCCGGAGTCGCATTGCCTGCCAGATAGATGGCGTCACGGAGATAGGTCGTTCCGTTCGTAACGTGATCGCCCGGGTCTCTTACCTCACCCGTCACGGTGATAACCGGCTGGGGTTCAAAATCGAAGCGACCGAATACTCGCACGGTATCGAACGGCTTGAGAAACAAATTCTGTTCGTTGCCGGCAAGAGCATCCTCGAGATTGAAAGATAAGACAACCGGCCTATAGTCCGGTGGATTAAGGCGAATGATCTCCGCGTGCCGGCCGTAGGGCTCGGGGAGAAGGTCATTGTAGGACCTAACCAAATCCGCGACCTTCATCCCATCTCGATAGGCGTACTTCCCGGGCCGGAATACGTGGCCATCGAGGTAAACCGTCTTTTCGGAAAAAGCCACAATGGGCGAGATCCTCACGCGGTCCCCATCTTGAATTTGGAAGTCTTCCAGGGCTTTGGTCCAAGAAGCATCGTTGTTGTTCTCGGGGACATCGACCTTCAGCATCGTCCGGCTTTCGTGTGCCAGGATGCGTTCGACATCCACATGCCGCACCGTTCCGGTCGGTAACACTCCTCCCGCCAATTGCAATGCCTCTGCCAGATTGGTCTCACCGTTCAATTCGTAAATGGCTGGACGCCGCACCATGCCCTCGATCGTGATCTCCGGCCCCACGGGTGGAACCAGGACGGTGTCTCCCGACTGCAGTCGCTCCATGTTCGAACGGACTCCATGGAGCAACAGTTCATAGATATCGACATCTTGGATCGATTGCTGACCACGGTAATGCTTCAGGAGTCGCAGCGACCCCCGCGATGTCGGGCCACCCGCTTCGTAGAGCGCGTTCAAGGGTGTGGATAGCGAGCTGATATCGTAAGCGCCGGGGCGCTCGACATCGCCGACAACGTAAACCCGAATCGTGCGAAACTGGGAAAGCGAGACATCAGCCTGGATGTCGCGCAACTGTGTACGTAACGCGGTTTGAACTAAGTGCTGCACATCTCCGAGAGTTCGCCCAGAAACCTGAACGGGCCCAACCTCGGGCAGAATCAATCGGCCGTCGCGGTCGACAACCCGGGTCAGCCGCTGCGAAATCCCTCCCCACAGATCGATGCCCAGTCCATCGCCGGGCCCGACGACATAGTCGGGTCCAGCCGGCAAGTCCATTGGCAATTGGTTTGAGTTTCCTGTCCCGTTGCGAAAAACATCGGCGCCGAAGCGCTCCGGAGCAAGAGAAGGTCCCGGGTATTGGAAGTAAAGATCGTAAAGGGACGGTACATCCGCGTAGGGATTTGTGCGATGCGACAGCACCGCGCGCTCTTCGTGAGATCCTCGTTTGGGCGTAGACGGAGGACTCGGGTTGCTTTGGCCGGCAGGCACACTCGGAGTGACCACAGGTTGCGGTTGATCCGTCATGCTGAGTGGCGAACTTCCAAGCCCTGCGAGGGCGCCGGAGAGCTTGTCTGATGACACGCCGCCACTCGCCAAAGAAACCAATCCTGGGCTCGCGTTACCCAGGCGCGAACTAAGCAGCGCCCCTAGCTGATCGGGGCCAATGCTCTGCATTCCCAAAACATTTAGCGGCAACCCGCCCAGTGTGTCTGTCATTCCTTGTGCTTGCTCAAGCAGTCGACGGGGATCGATGTTTTGCGGCAACGCTGGTTTGGGCGGTGGCGGCGCTGGAGCCGGGGCTCCGGGACCTGACGAAGGCTGCGTGCCCTTTTGTGAATCGTTACCAGATCTAGATCCGTCGTTCTGGCCTGCCGCCGGATAGTTGGTTACGCCGGCCTGGAGCGCACGCTGCGCATGGTCCATCTCCTGACGATTGGGCCTTACCTGAACGTAACCCCGTTCCACTATCTCCTGCGTTATGAGCACCCGAATTGTCACGTCCTTCCCAATCAGCTGAAATAGCGCCTCATCGGTAAGGTCCTTCGGATCCAGCACACGCCCTTGCTCATATGCCTTCCTAACCAGCATCTTCTTCACTTGTAAGAGCAAGCCTGGTTCCTGCTCAAGAATTGCAATGATCTTGTTGCCCGACAGAGAGACCATTTGATTAGCCTCTCGTTCGGCGCGCGAGTCGGATATATCGACTGCCTTTGTCCGGTCGGCATAGGCTGGTTCCTGCGCCACTGAAACGATGTGAGAGGCAGAGACACAAACAATCACAAGGAAAGCAAGACCTGGCCACGCCGACAAATGAACATACCTTCTCATAAAAGCTGCACCCACATAAGAGGCGACAACGAATTCGCCGAACCGGCAATCGACGCGAGGAAATAACAAGGGTGATGCGCGCCCCTATCGCTGGATAGGTTCAATCGCGTCCTCGTCAACCTCTACTGCGATTGATCGGTGAATCAACTCAATGGAGATAACGACCCGCAATTTGTCCTTCTTGCGTATCAAAATGCCTTCCAGGCCGGCAACGGGCCCACTGTGAACCCTGACACGACGTCCCAATCGAAGATATGAATACGGCTGCGCGCATGCGTAATGTAACCCATTCCGCAATGCCTCGATTTCAGATCCTGGAAGCGCAGCCGGCCGGGCACCACAACTCACGAATTCGATAACGCCCGGCAGTTGTAAAATGTGGAGCCGTTCTTTGAGCGCAAGGTTTACAAAAACGTAGCCGGGGAAAAGAGGTAATTCCAGCTCTTTGCGACGGTCCCTCCAGCGCCGGATGCTCTTGTAAACAGGCAAGAAACACTCAACCCCACGGTAATACATCTGCCGCTCGACCCGTTTTTCGTGACGCGGGTTCGTGTAAACCGCGTACCAGCGTGCTTCACTGTATTCGGCGGGAAGCTCGGGTAACATTTGAGCCGGGTGGGTTGTTTCCGATCCCATTTGATTTAAGAACATGGGTTTACCGACAGCTTCGCCCTCTCGCTTACATAGCACTGTGAGATAACTCGCTCTTCACGAACGACTTATGTCGTTTTCTAACCGGTTCACTGCACGTTCACGGGAACTCGCTTTACCGTTTCAGAACACGCCCGCAGAGCGTTGAGAATTCCTTGCTCGGAGGTCTCGACCGTCTTGCATCGAATATCTACAACAGCCCAGTAGAACGTGCTGCTACCGCATTCCGTCGCCACGGCAAGAACCTTCATATCCGGATACCGGCCCAGCAAAAATCCACCAAGACTGAGGCGCCGTTCTCGGTCTTCCGTCCCGAGAATCAAGACGTTGGGCCTAGTTCGATCCACCAACTCCGTTATTCGTGACTCATCCTCAACTTCGCCGACAATCTCAACATCTGATTGCTCGGAGAGAACGGCCACTACCAACTCTCGCATCAGGCGTGGCCGATTTGCTACCAACACTCTGATTTTTGCCAAGGCCTTTTCTCCATGCCTCACTGTGCAGCGAGATTGGATAAAAGAAAAGGCTCAAATCCGAGCCATGCCGTGCAAGCACCGCGGTACCACGGGGTACTACGTCGAGTACCAACCCTAAGAGTTGCTGTTCTGCTCATTCGACGTTTGTCGCTGATATGTCGGCCGCATCTTGGTAAGTTGCAGTCGCGAATTTTGCAAACTGTTGACAAATTAGAGACAAGTAGTGTTCCGGCGGTTGCTACCCTCTCCGAAGCCACAACACTCGCGTAATTCCGAGCCGAGCGTTAAACGTGATACTTTTTTACAATCCAAAAGCGACCAGGTTTCGTAACCGTCGGCTTCCGCTTTCGATCTTGTCAATCGCAGCCGTAGCAGAGGGCAAGGCAGAGTACGCCATCGTCGATGGCAATCTTGATCCCCATCCCACTGAGACCTTGCTTTCACACTTGAAGGATCATCCGGTGGAGCTCGTGGCGGTCACTGTTATGCCGGGTCCGCAGACCGTGGGTGCCGTAGCAAGCTGCCGTGAGATTCGTGCCCGGTTTCCTCATGTGCCTATTGTTTGGGGAGGATATTTCGCGTCGAACTACACGCCCGCGGTTTTGAATGCGCCCTACGTTGACTTTGCGGTGCGTGGCCAAGGAGAGTCGACCTTTCTTGAATTACTCGACGCTATCCGAGGACTGCGCGATTTCAAAAGCATTCATGGACTTTCTTACAAAGGTGTTGACGGAAAGCCATATCACAATCCCGAGCGGCCCATGAGGAGTCTGGACGAGTTTCCCTGGTACCCATATCACCGCATTCCCACCGAAAAGTATCTACTCCCCACGTTTCTCGGACGGCGCACGGCGGTACACCAAGCCAGCATCGGATGCCCGTATCGGTGTAATTTTTGCGGGGTGGTCACGTTCTCGGGCAGTCGCGAAAAGATGGAATCTCCGGCTCGGACCGAGAAGATTTTACGCCATTTGGCCGAGAGCTATGGCGTCGATGCAGTCCAGTTTTATGACAACAACTTCTTCTTGCGCGAGGACCATACGCGCGAATTGGCCGATCGCATCGCCGGGCTCAAATTGCGTTGGTGGTGCGAAGGCCGCACCGACATCATGATGCGCTACTCGGACGCGACTCTTGAGTCCCTTCGCCGCGCCGGGTGCACCATGATTTTCTTCGGTGCTGAATCGGGCTCCAACCAGAATCTGAAAGAGATGAACAAAGACCTCTGTGCGGAAGATACCTTGGGTTTAGCTTCTCGCATCAGGGGTTTCGACATTATTCCGGAATTCTCGATTATTTTCGGAAATCCGAAAGACCCAGAAGGTGATACGCGCGATTGCATCCGATTTATTCGACAACTGAAGCGGCTGAATCCGAAGGCCGAGATCATTGTTGAGCACTATACCCCGGTTCCGCAACGAACACGTATGTACGGCGGCGTGGAGGACAAGATCCAATTCCCCACGACTCCTGATGAGTGGACCACCGATCGTTGGCAACGATTTGCCACTCAGAAGGATCCGCAGACACCCTGGCTGAGGCCACGCACGAAAAGACTGATTGATAACTTTGAGTTGGTGGTCTCTTCCCGCTGGCCGACGGTGCAAGACATTCGACTACCGCTTTGGGGCCGCTTAACTCTGAAAGCCCTGAGCAGCTGGCGGTATCGACTTGGCATCTACTCGGCTCCGATCGAATTGAAGTGGGTGCAGCGATTCATCAATCTTCGTAGGCCAAAAGCAGAGAGCTTGTGAGCGAGAGATTCAGAGCGGCCCGAAGCGCAACCCTTGACCGCAGCGAACGGTCCCTCGGTTCGCCGAGCAACCCCTTCTCTGTGTCGCCGGACGAAGGCTACGAACGATGGGCGCCCACATACGATCTGACCCTCAACCCCCTGCTCTCTTTGGAAGAGCGCTATGTCACGCGGCTACTTCCAGGCATGAGGGGGAAGGCGGTTCTGGATGTCGCATGTGGCACAGGACGTTGGCTGGAAAAGCTCGTTGCGTTGGGTGCAAAACTTGGCGTGGGGATTGACTTATCCGCAGCAATGCTGCGAATCGCTGCGACGAAAATCCCCATTGCCGGCCGACTCGTGCGTGCGAACTGCGTGCAACTCCCCTTTGGAGCCGCACGCTTCGATTTTGCCATCTGCTCGCTCGCATTGAGTCACGTTCGGGATTTGAGGGCCATATCCCGTGAACTAGCCATGACATTGAAACCGGGCGCTGACTTGTTCATCAGCGATCTTCATCCCGAGGCTGATGCCCAAGGATGGCGAACTGGCTTCCGAGACGGAACCACAGCGGTTCGGATTAAAACTATTCCCCACTCGGTTGCGGAGATTCTCGAATCCTTCCGCCCGGCTGGTTTTGATTGCTGTGATCTGCTGGCGGTGCACCTCGGCGAGCCTGAAGAACCGATCTTTGTCCATGCGCTCAAAGAGCACCTCTTCCAATCTGCCCGCGAGGTACCCGCGGTCCTCATCTGCCGATTTCGGCGAAACCGGTTGCATTGGAATGCCGAACACGTCGACGGTCCGATATAAAAAGCAGCGGAGTTGTGGGTTTAGGGCTGACGCGGAACAACAATCCCGACCACTGGGGCCAGACCGGCCTAGGCAAAAAAAGACAAACTTTTTACAGTTTCGTGACGAACCCCACAAAGGGTTCATGTACCCTTTGTGGGTATACGGCACGCGCGTCAGCCCAGTGCAGGAGTTTCTGCCAAATCGGCGCAGCGCTCAATCTCTTCCGTCGAAGAAGTGGAGCGCCACGGTCGGCGATGAAAACCGTGAGTCAAGCAATTGACGTTCTTCTCCTCGCAGAGAGCCGGCTTCTCAGAGAGGCGCTGACCGGTGTGCTCAATCGAAAGAGCGATATTCGTGTGGTTGCCGCGTTTGCATTTGATCCCGAGATTATCAAAAAGATCGACGAAATTAAGCCGCACGTTCTCGTCTTAGATTCCGCCGTTTGTGCCGTTGCGGGTTTGCAAGTCGTGGTGTCCGTCCGCGAAGGTCTCCCCGGGATAAAGGTTGTAATGATCGGCATGGAGGCTGACAAAGACACATTCGTGCGTTGCGTGAGAGCCGGCGTGGCTGGGTATCTCTTGAAGGACGCATCGGCGTTCGAGATCGCCGCGGCCGTCAAGGCCGTGGCCTATGAAGAAGCCGCGTGTCCGCCCAGGCTGTGTCTTGCATTGTTCGACTACCTAGCGCGCCAAACACATTACGTACCCGGAGTCTTCGGGAGGCTAGGACACGGCCTGAGTCGCCGTGAACAGGAACTGGCGCAGTTGCTGAGCAGTGGATTAAGCAATAAAGAAATTGCCTCCCAATTGAACTTGTCGGAGCAGACGGTCAAGAACCATGTCCGTCATATTTTTCGGAAACTCGGCGTAAGCGACCGACTCACTGCGGCTGAGTACTGTCGCGAACAGGGCCTTGCTGTCTGAGGGCAAACTGCTCGAACTATCAACACGTCGCTACGTGACGTAGGAGTCGATGTGACAAGCCATGCTTATGTTCCTGCGGTCGAGCAACCACTGGGACCTGCTGTGCTGTCGACGCAGCGTCGCACAAACTCTGCGCTCGGCATAGCAACGACTTTACCCAAACTTTACAACCCCGGGACAAATTGCAATTGCCCTGAGCATACCGTTCGACTCTTAACAACTATGAGATCTGATGTCTGCCCTTCGGTACCGACTCGTCCGCTAGGATGGACACCGGTCTCACCATCCACAATTGGAAGGTGGCTCCCATGAAATCCTCGAAGAAGATCGTTTTCTTTGTCGCTTCGTTCTCCAGCATCGAAGCCACTGCCCCTCTCGGCATCCTCGCTATATCAACCCCGCTGCTGAATGCCGGATACGACGTCCGCATCATCGATTCGACCATCAGTCCAGATTACAAGAAAGAGGTGCTGCGCGAAGTAAGGGATGCCCTCTGTCTCGGAATTTCGGTCGTAACTGGCCCGATGATTCGTGAAACAGTCGAGGTGGCCAAAGCAGTCAAAACATGGAATCCAGAATTTCCGGTCATTCTAGGAGGTTGGCATCCCTCTTTGCTGCCTAAGCAAACTTTGGAAGCTGACTATGTGGACGTCATAGTTCGCGCTCAAGGAGAAGAAAGCATGCTCGAAGTCGCGGAGCGACTGCGCGACGGCGCGCCTCTTGATGACGTACTCGGAATCGGGTTCAAGCGTGATGGAAAGCTTCATCTTACTCCTGAACGTCCGCTGAAGACACTCGATAAAATGCCACCTAAGGCCTATCATCTCGCGGACTTTGACGGTTACGAAAAGGTTTGTGGACGGCGATGGGCCATGTACGTTTCAAGCCTCGCTTGTCCCTTCAATTGTTTCTATTGCACGAATGCCGGGGTTTACGGGCGAAAGTGGAACGCTCTTCCCGTGGATCAAGTCGTCGAAGAAACCATTGAGCTGACACAGCGCTATAACCTCGAATTACTCTGGATGGCGGACGACAACTTCCTTGTCGACCTTAAGCGCTCCCTCGAGATCGCAGACGGACTGATCCGTGCCGGCGCCAACTTCAAGTGGAGTGTCCAGGCGACGACTAACCTCACTGCCCGCCTTACGACTGAAGAACTAACCTTGCTCCGCCGCTCGGGGCTTCACCAAATTTGTCAAGGCATCGAAACTGCCTCCCCCACGGTGATGAAATTAATGAACAAGGATTTCCAGGTCCTAGGAGATATCTACGAGTCCACTGAGCGCTGCATCCGAGCTGGGATTATACCCTCATTCAATATCATCTTTGGCTATCCCGGGGAAGGCGTGAAAGAGCGTCGTGAAACCGTCTCTTTCATGATGGACGTCTGTCGCCGCTTCCCAGGAGCGGAATTCTGGACCAATATCTTTACCCCCTATCCAGGCTCTCCCATCTTTCATCAAGCGGAGGCGCTTGGTATCGACGTGCCTAAGTCGCTCGAAGCGTGGGTCGATTACTTCCCCCGCTATACGGTACTGCCTTGGCTAAAAGGCAAGGACCATCAACGGGTACAAACGATGCGGGATTACTTGCGGATCGCGTTTGATCGCGAGCCGATCGCCGTGAAGGGGCCTGGCAGATTCGCCAAGGTTATCCAGCATCTCACCGCTTACCCAGCACGGTGGAGGCTCGATCACGATTTCTACAGTTTTCCGGTTGAACTGTGGGTGAATCGGACGTTGAAAAATATCGTGAAACTGCCAAAGCCCAGCGTGGACGCGAAACCCATGGGTCCGGAAACAGCGCCCAGTTGTCCATGAGCACCGCGGTTGCCAAGTTTCATAATCGCAGGAGTCTGACAGACCGAGCGCGAAAAGAGTTTGGTGTGTTTCAGGTGGATCGTGAAACCAAAGCTGGCCCAAGCGGTAGTTGACTCTCTAAGCTTTTCAAACGAAGAATTCGGGAGAGTAGATTTCGAACAATTTAGCCAACGTGATTGGCAACGTACGCTGCCTTGGCTTCACGATCACGGCATCGCCCTTTACTTTCTGCAAAAGCTGAAGAACGCCGATGCTGCTTCGGCAATCCCATTACCCGTATTAGCTTGCCTAGAGGAGAGTCTTGCCGCTAACCGACAGCGTACTTCCCGGTTGGCAACTCAATTTGAGCGCCTGAACGGCAAATTTGATCAAGCGAGAGTCCTGTATGCAGCTGTGAAGGGCCTGACACTGGTTCCTGAGTTCTGCCCGGAACCGTACTTGCGCCACCAGAGCGATTTCGATTATCTGGTTGATGACGAGTCGCTTCCGAGAGCCTGTCGTGCGCTTGAACACGCTGGATATGAATTGAGCACACGGTCCGCTACAGATTACGTATTTCGTCCTCCATCCAACGGGTTTGTGCCAGCTGTTTACAACCAATACAGGGCAGACGCACCTCACACCGTGGAATTGCACCTATCGCTCTTGGGCAGCAACGCATATGACATTCTTCTGGCCGAGCCAGGATTTTGTGCCGATCGCACAGTCAACTATCAAAGGGGGAGATCAACGTTTCGTGGCTTGCGTGAGGAAGATCTGTTCCTGTTCCTGGTAGCGCACGTTTTCTACCATATTTCCAGCTATTGGCTACGCCTTTCGTGGTTATACGAGATCGCCTACTTTCTGAACCGGCGGGCAACAGACACACTGCTCTGGACGCGCGTCGAACAGGGCATGAGAGGTGATCCGGTTCTGCACGAGATTGTCGCTCTCGTCACGACTCTAGCGACGCATTTTTTCGCGGTGCCCATGCCGCCCACGATGGAGGCGTGGCCTCTCCGACCCTCAGTTCGAGTGTGGATTCAGCACTACGCCCGTGTCTGGGCATTCGGCAAGAATCAAGCTACCAATTTTAGCCTTTTACCAACTGCCAAGCTCACCCTTTTCCTGCTCCAACACTATGTCCCTGACCCGAAAAGGTTCATTTGGTCGCGGTTGGTTCCATCAACTCGCCTCGCCAACATCGCGCACACTCTGAGGAGCGATCCCGAACGCATCTTGGACAAACAATTCCGCCGCCGCGAGCGCATCGCTAGACGAGCGATTTTTCATTTGACTGCAAACCTGCGATACATCTGCGAGCGGCCTCGCTGGGGACGCCTGAACAAGCTTGCGGCCCGCTCATCCGCAATATGAATCTCGCAATATGAATCTAAAGATACGAGCAGCGAAGAATGTGGGCGCAATGTGGCTCAACCTTCTCGTCCACGGTGCTGTTGTCTTTTTCTTATCTCCATTCATTCTGCACAGGCTGGGTAACGAATTATTTAGCCTGTGGGTGCTGATTTTCTCGTTGACGGGGTACTGCGGAATCCTTGATCTCGGAATCCGAACCGCAACTGTTCGATACGTTGCCAAATGTTCCGAAGCCGGCGACCAAGACCAACTAGCCCGTTTTGTTAGTACCAGCCTGGGCTTTTACTGCGCCATTGCTCTGTTTTCGTTGATCCTGACCGCAATTGGGTATCTCTATCTGCCTCGCGTTTTCAACATTTCACCCACTGATCTGGAAGATGCGCGTCTTCTGTTTTTAATTGCAGGTGTGGGTGTGGCTTTGTCCTTCCCCCTAAGTCTGTTTAGCGGGGTCCTTGAGGGCCTCCAAAGATTTGATTCTCTCGGACTTACCCAGGTGGGACTCACGCTGTTCCGTGGATTGCTGATCGTGATTGCTTTGAAATCAGGAGGGAAACTGCTGGCAATCGGTGGCATTACAGTGGGGGTGAACCTTTTGAGTTACGTCATCTTCATGTGCATGGCCCGTCGGCATATGCCTGTAAGCCTGAGTTTGCGACACCTTGATGGAAATACTTTCCGCGAGATGATACGTTATGGCGCATTTGCATTCGTCATTCTTGTGGCAGAGAAGCTCCGCTTCCAGTCGGATGCCATCGTGATCGGAGCGTTTGTTTCGACCGCTGCGATCGCCTCGTTCTCTATCGCGTCCAAGCTCGTCGAATACTCAACTTACGCGGTTCGGAGCATGGCCCAGATTTTTACTCCAATGTCCAGTCAATTCCATGCCGCGAGAGATTTCGCTCGCTTACGGCACACTCTTGTGGCCGGGAATCGTGCCTGCGCCCTCATAGTCTTCCCTCTTTGCATCATTCTCATAATTCTGGGCAAATCCATTCTGGAAGTATGGGCCGGCGCAACCTATGTTTCTAGCTATCCGGTTCTCGTAACGCTCGCCATACCCAGGACCATTTATCTTGCTCAATCGACATCAACAAAAATCCTTATCGGAATGGCAGAGCATCGTATGCTGGCGCTCGTCTTGCTGGTCGAAGGCGTCGCCAATGTCGCTCTTAGCATTCTGTTAGCGGGGCGTTTTGGAGTCGTGGGTGTTGCCCTTGGCACTGCAATTCCCTTATTCGGCACGAGCTTGTTGTTTCTTCCTCATCACATCGCCCGGCATCTCGACATACCGCTCCGGACGTTTCTAGGTCGCTCGTATTTACTGCCTGCAGCGCTTTGCGTGCCGCTCGCTGGCATGCTCTTATTTGTGCGACAAGAATTTCCAGCTCACGGATACCATGGGCTCATACTGCAGCTTGCCTGCGGAGGAGTGGTGTACTGTGCCGGATTGTCTTTTGTAGTCTTCAGTTGGGTGCCCAGGAGTTCCAGGTCATGGGGAGCAGTGGCACAGGTGTTCAAGCCAAGGTAAAGAATGCCCGGCCTGATGCATGCGACTCGGTTCCATCAAGGTGTCCATCATTTCGCGCGAACGGGTGGGCGTGCATAGACTTCAATGAGGGCAGGTAAAGCAGCTAGAAGGGATTGCACGCAACGTATCTAGGCCCGATCCCCGGTCGCGTCACTTGGGAAGCACGCGGCCGGGATACGGAACTGAAACTGTAATTTTGTGAGACGGTGCCATCAGCGGAACACATTCAGCGTATTGGTTGCATCATCCACAAATACGACGCCCAGGCCGGGAACGTCTGTTAGTCCGAATAAGGCGCCCGAGCCTGGAGGACTGCCCGTATTATCCAGCAGCACTTTAAAGATCTGAGCGCCGCCCGGCGTTGTTTCCACCAAGAACCCGTCATCGCCATTCACAGTGAGAATATTCCCGTTAATGGCCAACGTCATGCCCAGCGGGTCGTTCAGACTGCCACCGCTAGAAACCGTTGTCCCCGTGTTGTCGCTTGACGCCCGGGTAAGAGGATCGTCGATCGCGGCAATTCGGTTGTTCAGACTGTCAGCCACGTACAGAGTTTTGTGATTCTTGTTCAGCGTCAGGCCTGTAGGCCCGATGACGAGGGCAGCCGGATCAGTTCGCTCCGAGAATCCTGAACCGATCACCGTGATCGACACGACGGAAGGCATGCTTCCAAACGGGACTCTAAGATTGATTCGCAGCACGGTGCCTTCGTTCACAACGTTGCCTCCCCCTGCCACCGTGCCATTGAGCACATTGGTGACGAAGAGGGCCGCCCGGCCGGGAATTCCCTTGTCGCCGGTTTCGTCGAAGACCGTCATGTCCCATGGGCCATTGATTTGTGAATCGGTAATTGTTTCAACTACGTTTCCCAGGCTGTCCAACACGATCAAGCAGCCCGCCTGCGCCGTTCCCGAACTCCCGTCCGAAGTCGGCAAGCTGCCTACAATCACCCAGCCACTACGGAGCACGACCAAAGCCGTTGTCAGCCCGACACCGCCCGGGCAAGCGCCTGGCAGAGTGTTGGCATCGATCTGCGCAAACAGGCTGAATGCCCCATTTGGCGCGATCTGCACCAGCGTTGTGCCGGTACCCTGCAGATTTGCGCTGTTGTTGAAATTGCTGATCAGAATGCTTCCTCTTACGAGTTTGCCGACGCTTCGGGGAATCCGAAAGACGCCGTAGGGATTGACGTCACCGTTGCCCGGAACTGTGGAAGAAATCGTGGAGACACTGCCAGATGGCGACTGGGATGAATTTTGCCGTCCGTGTGCCGCAACCGCGCTGATGGCAACCACACTCGCAAGCACGGCGCTAGCGCGTATCACCGCACGCAGCCTAATTTGTCGGACGTTCATAGGTCCTCCTTGCGCAAAGCTTAAGGCGGAAGCCAGGCCGTATGTGTCAATAATTTGTCAAGAAACTGTCTCTTTTTCTACCAGTACCCGAACTTCGTCAATTAGCATTTAGATAGCATTTAGAAGCTGCCTCGGCCGCGCTCAAAACGTGACATTAATTTAACTCTCCCGTGACAAGCTGCCGGAATGGACGCTCTATTCTCCCAACCGACTGACCTCGAGGTGTGACCATGGAGAGGAAGGAAGTAGCTCAATTTGGTGAAATAGTGATTGACTTCGATCGCATGGAGCTTCGCCGCTCTGGCCAAGTGATTCCTGCAACATGTCTGGAATTCAAACTCCTAAGGTTCTTCGTTAACAACCCACAATTTGTATTCTCACGCGAGGAGCTTATTCGGGCAGTCTGGCCTGAGCGAAGACGCACGACCTGGCGAACGGTCGATAACTCCATTTCGCATCTGCGGCAGAAACTGGAGCAAAATCCTGCTCGCCCAGTTTACTTTCAGACAGTCCACCGTGCCGGTTACAAGTTCGTGCCTTGGGGCGCCGAGATGAAACGTGCTCGGCACCACCGATAATTCTTCTGAAGTTGAGGACAAGGCAGACCGCCCACGGCTCGGCAGCCCCAGCAAGGAACCAGCCGACTTACCGAATTCGACAACTTGCGGAGGAGACAATCTTTTGAGATTTCGCGGCTTGACAGCCCAAACCCGGCGGCAGTAGCGTCAGGTACCGGCCTCTGCTGAGAGCTAGATCCAGCCACCTCACCAACTCCAGCCAGCGGCCTGGAAATCCTTCCGCAATTCCAGAAAGATCGGAGGACGTATGCGTAACATCTTCTGGTTGCTGATCCTCGCTCTAGCCGTACCGGCATTAGCAGGTACAATTCCGGGAAGTCTCACGTTTTCGAACACCCCCTTATTTCGCCCTGAAGGCGACAGCGAGCCCGCCATAGCAATTGCTGCCGATGGGACGATGGCGATCACCGGCTTGCAATGGCTGTTCAATCCAAGTTTCTTTGGCACCCACTTGTATGTGGGACCTTTTGGCTCGACGCCCGCCTTCGAGGGTTTGCTAGACTCAGGCCTGCGGCAGCCGGGTAAGAACGTGTTCGGGAGTGGAGATGCCGATCTCGATATTGGTTCGACCAACACGCTTCATACCACAACGCTGATGATTTTCATCAATCCAACCTTCAAGACAGCACAGATCGGAGTTTCGGCGATTACCTGTCCCAACGTGACCTCTTCAAGTTTCAGCCTGAGCGGCTGCAGCACACATTTTGTGGATACGACCGAAGCAGACCGGGATTGGATCACGTCGGATGTGGCGCACGTTTACCTCTCCTATCACGACGCGGGCAACAGCGCTTTGATTCATGTGCAGCGTTCGGACGATGACGGATTCACGTGGCACCGGGTGGGCGATCCAATCGTTGGGCAAGGGGGAACGACCGCAGGCGCGACCTTCAATAACATTCAGGGCAATCTGGTTGCCGATCCCGTGACCCACAATGTTTACGACATTTTTGCTTCCGGCCAACCGGGGATTCTTAAGGCGAAGACGTTCACCGCAAATCACGTTTTCGTATCGCGTAGCACGGATGCCGGAAGACATTGGACCGCCAATTTAGTCTTCGAACTTCCTCCGCCGGCAACGTTTGCGAACGTCTTCCCGTCCCTGGCCGTGGATCCCTCGAATGGCAATGTGTATGCCATTTTTTCGGAGGGTCACCATGTGTTCTTCTCGGTGTCGACCGGGGTACGAACTGCTGGTAGATATCCAGCGTGGTGCTCGAACGCGAGTGCCGCATCTGAGCCTGGGCGTCCTTCACGTCAGCACCAGCCATCTTCAGCCAGGTCGCATGAGATGTTCGCAGACTCCTCCAGTTCACCCAGGGCAGTAGCAGCGTGCGGGCTGCAGGTTTGATGAACCGCGTGAGTATATTGTTGTCGCGAAGCGGACGCCCAGACCGAACTCCTTGGAAGACCAGGTCATCTGGGCCTTCAGACTTCACAACCTTGTATTTCCGTGTTGCGTTGCCGGCTTTGACCTCGACAGTCAATTGTTTAAGCCGGTGGATGCGTTCGATGACGCAGGAGTTCACGCCGATGGTTGCATTGGAGGCTTCACTCTTAGGTGCCCCCCAATCGCCGCGGCAGAACCTTTCATCGACCGTAATGGAGTTTAGTCCTATATCGTTCCAGCGTAGACCTGCCAATTCGCTGACTCGCAGACCCGTGTAGATCGCCACATAGACCATCGAGGCATAGGGCTCGGGAATCAGTTCCACCAGTAGATCGAACTGCCGGGGTGTGAGGAATGGTTTGTTGCGCTTCTTCCCTCGCTTCTCTGGAGGTATGCGCAGAGCTTCTGCCGGATTTCTTACCAGCAGATCGTGCTGCACAGCGAAGCGCAAAGCACTGGAAAGCATGTCACGGATTTTGTCTCGCGACTCATGCGCCAGCAATTGTCTTGTGGTGCTGGTGGTGAGTTGCGAGAAGTAGGTTTGAAGTGTGAGAGGGGTGAGCTCGCGCAGGCAACATTTACCGAACGCGGGAATCAGGTAATTATCTAATACCCCTCGCGTTCGATCAAAACTCGTTGTCGCCATCAGAGGCTTCACCACCGGTTTGTAGATCGTTTCGATGTAGTGCTCGAAGTTGGTCGCCGACCCAAGACTTTCCAGACCTTGGTTCAGTGGTCGTAAGTATTCGGTCGCGATCTTCTTGATTTCTCGCTCCGGCACCGTGGCAGCTGCCAAGCGGACTCGCTGTTGTTTACGCACTTGCTTGCCGGCGATGAACTCATCGCGCCAAACACGCATCGTCCACCAGGCTCCACGACGTTGGGGCCGGGGATTCTGAAACCTCCTCTTTGCCATGCACTCCATCTCCTGTGGAGAGATCGAAGCGCCGATGTTCGCCTGGTTGCGAATTATAACAACGTTGCCCATTCCGCACTTTTGGAATTCTTCAGGGGGATTGAATTTCCTGATTCGCGCCAGTCGGGGTGGAGACGGTTTCAAATGTTTTAAGCACCGCAGAGGAACCGGGACCTGAAGAGTGTGAGGCTGGCGAACATTCTCCAAAGGCCCCGGCAGCGGTCTTGCCTCAGCGCGGGAGGTTCCCCGCTAGAGGCGATGGGCGCTAATTTGATTGATTTCTGCCTTCGTGTCCAATAACTTTTCGGAGCGACGTTATTCCTCCCAGGAATAACAGACAGCGCAAGCCCGATTCGTCACCTCAAATTCTCTTTGAACAGGCCGATTCGCGGGTGCGACTTATTGAAAACGCGGGACTTGCAGAAATGACAAGCAGCGACAATCATCGACAAAAATATCAGAAAAGCCTTGACGTAGCGATGGTACAGGACATGTCGTTGTGCTGTTCAGACCATCATTGTGGGTCGTCCTGAAGGTGTGTGGGCGGTCGAAGGTTTAGCGAAACCACGATGGCTATATCCTTTATCGCGAGATGGATGGACATTATCCCATGTGGACCTTGATGACAAACCCACTGACCGAATTACTCTAATTTCCCGTTGTTATTCCTCCTAGGAATAACAGACCGCCGAAAAGTTATTGGACAGCGTGAGTGATTGCGGTTAGCTTTGCGCCGCAGGCATCCGTTTTAGGGGTTGCTTTGCTCGGAGGCGCCCCATGTCATCACGTTGGTTCCAAACTAGAGTAAAGATCTGCGGTGCTGCCAATCGGCTTCGCTCCGGCAGTCGCAAACGCAAGGAGAGCATCGGTACGGTGCAGCATCCGTACCTACATTTCGATGTCGCCCGGAAGGTCCGCCCCACTTCGCTCCGAGCCTCCGATACAGTTCCCACGCCGACTGCATTCCTCTCGACATCGCTCGGCAAATATCAGATCCTCTGCCGCGTTGACAGTTTCACTTTCGAGCAAGAAAGCACTCTGAAACTGCCTGCCATTCCCTTCGGCGGAGATCTCGCCTACGCCGACTGCGACCGGGTCCTCCGCATGCCGGGATTCCGAAATTGCAGGTACGATCAGCCGTATTCCGTCACCGTCACGTACCCTTGCGATTCGACTTCGAATCCCGGTGACTTTCGGCTGGATATCCCGGCAGCGAATGCGATGCTTTTGCCCCATGCAATCCCATCGCGAAAGCACCTCGGCAAGCACACCAATTCCGAACACGATTGGGCGTGGATCCTGCACGACCTTGCCCGCGGAAAAGACCCCCGAAGCTGACGCGAACGATTGCTTCCCGCCGCTCGGATAACCCTGTCGCATCGGCCAGACTTTGCCTCATCGAAGGCGTTCCGATGGAGGACGTTTGTCACGCTGCTGGTGGTCCGCCGCCGCTTCGAGATTGCCTCTGCACGGTGTATCCGAAAAGGCCCAAGCAAGGATGCGGTAGAGCCGCCTGCGAGGAAGCTTACAGCTGGGGTGGAGTCCACGGCTTCTGTGCTGGCGTTGAAGGCATGATCCTGCATTCAATTTTCTGGCAATGCAGAAACGGTGCTTCGCACCGGAAGAATTTTGACACTCCACCCCTGGGAGGGAACTGTGGGGAAACCTGGGCTTGCTCTCGGGGAACCTTCCTTGCATCCGATAGATAGCGTGGTTGGGGGTTCCGTAAGGAAACCCGTGTATACCTGCGTAAACGCGGGTGTCGGGAGGGCTGGGAGCGATGGCGCTGCTCAATGAGAAGAACCTTGTGGCGGAAGCGGCCAAGCGGACGCGGTACCGAGTGCATCACGTGGGGACGAAGCTGAACGAGGCGGAGCTGCACGAACTGGAGGTGCTGGCGGCGAAGCGGAAGCAGACGCAGGCGGAGTTGATCCGCGGGCTAGTGCTGCGCGAGATCGAACAGGACCAGACGGGCCTTCGACCCAGTGCGGAGATGGTGGAGATCACGGCGTGCCGGCTGCTGTTGGTCAACCTGGTGGGTCCGCTGGCGAAGGGGCAGACGATAACACAAGAGGGGTTCGACGGGATCGTGGACGAGGTCAAGAAGAAGAAGGCGCGGGTGGCTCGGGACCGGCTCAAAGACCACGAAGCGCGGCGCTAAGCCTCGGTGGCCGAGTACCCTGCGCTGCGGCAGCAGGTGGACAGAAAGAGAGAGCGCAGCGGGAAAAACTCGGTGGCCACGGGAACGGGTGATCTCCCATTTTTCCTCTGGCGAGTGTACTGAGCGCGGGAAGCCAGTCAAGACTCTGCGCTTCGCTCCGACCGCTACGCGGCGCAAAGAATGCGGCCTTGACTAACCTCCCTCTCCGCTCCTGTGTTGCTTCCAGCTATCGAAAAAATGTGAGAAACAAATGGGGCCGATTAAGTGATCTGAGGGGAAGACACCATCCCTCGCGCCTTCGGCGCAAGGCACGCGCACAGCCGGAACATGAGTTCCCTAATCGAGCGTTGCAAACTGGCGTCCGGCGCAGCAATGCACCGGAAAATCACTCGTCAAAGTCGCCTCGTCCCTTGTCCTTTACCGCGATTGAGACTTCATTAGGTTTACAGCGGAAACGAACATAGACTTGTTTTCGTGGATTCTCAATGCAGATCTTACCTTGGTAGGCCAATGCGGTGTATGAGGTCTTGGAAGCGTGAGTCGGAACGGAGAGGGTCGAAGCCCGGTCGCAGCAGGACACTTGGATTAAATCGCTCATCGTAGCCCTTTTCGAGCCAAGTCATGGCTTGATCCGTATCTCCGAGAGATGCGTAGATTGTGGCAATCTCCGACGCATTCGAATAACCCGGGATCGAGCGCTTCTTCAGGTCGCTTAGCAGCTTCCCCGCTTCGGTCCTCTTGCCGGATGCGACATAGGCGCGAGCAAGATTAGCTACACATGTCGGGCTATCCCCAGAAAGCTGGACCGCCTTTTGCAGTTCTGCGACCGCTTCATCGTACATGTGTTTTTGAAGGTATGCCTGGGCGAGTTGGTTATGCGCCAGAGCAAAATTGGGATCCATATCGATCGCCTTGCGGCTCTGTCGTATGGACTCGTCATAAGAGTGCGCAAGGACAAGAATCTCCGCTAAATCAGCGTTAATGATAAGAGATAGCGGATCCAGGCTTTCCGCTTTTCTCATTTCCGCAATAGCATCGTCATACCGACCCAACAGACTCAAGTGCCAGGCATACCAATGGTGAGCGGTTGCATAGCCTGGGTTCAGTTCAATGGCCCGCTGGAATTCCTTCCCGGCAGAGTCAAAATCCCAGTCGAAGCCATCCAAGACGAATGCAAGCGAGTTGTGTGCCTCGCCGAGCGCGCTGTCCAATTCCAGAGCTTTGAGCGCCGCAACCTTCGCTTTGGGGAATGCCTCCTTGGGGGGGATTACTGCATATTGCCAGTCTCCCATCAAAGCATACGTGTCGGCTAAACCAGAATAAGCTCGGGCATATTTCGGGTCCTCTTCGATTGCCTGGTTGAAATACGCCAAGGCGGCCTTCAAACCATCCGCCGTTCGCTTATTCCAGAAGTAACGTCCTTTTAGATAGGACTCGTAAGCTTCCGGATTAACAACCTTTACGTTTTTCAGCACTGCTTGTTCCTGCGGAGTCAAATTGATCCGAATTTGATCTGCAATGGCACTAGCTACCCTGTTCTGGAGCGCCAAGGTATCACGCAACTCACCCTCATAGCTCTGGGACCATAAGTGCTTGTCTGTAGAGGCCTCAATCAACTGCGCCGTGATGCGAACTTGGTCACCGGAACGGAGCACGGTGCCTTCTACCACGGCGTCCACGTTCAGCTCCCGAGCGATCTGCGGCAGGGGCTTGCGCGCTCCTTTGTAAACCATTACGGAGGTACGGGAGATCACGCGCAAAGCGCTGATCTGCGCCAAGTCAGTGATCAACTCCTCCGTCATGCCGTCGGCGAAGTAATTCTGTGAAGCATCGGCAGAGAGGTTGTCCAGCGGGAGCACCGCCAAGGATCGGATGCCCGTGGGCGCGCGGCCGCGCGAACGATATAGCCAAACGGAGAGAATCAGCAAACTCAACACGAGCGACAGGGCGACGATGATCCGACGCGTCGACCATAGCCGGCGTTTGGGCTCAACGGCGAACCCGGCGCCTGGGAGCTTATGTTCGGGTTCCGTCGTCGGCAAATCTCCAGGCGCAGGTTCCGGCCTTTTTGGGCGGGAGTCTGCATCGACAACCGACACGCTCGCAATAAAGCGATAGCCCCGTTTGGGAAGAGTTTCGATGAATCGCGGATTCTCAGCCGAATCCCCCAATGCACTCCGAAGCTTCGCGATTGCGATATTGACAGCTTGGTCGAAATCACCAAAACTTTCGTCGGCCCAGACTCGGCCGCGCAATTCCTCCCTCGTGACGACTTCTCCTGGACGCTCTAGCAATATCTCCAGCAGTTTCATCGGTTGCTGCTGCACTCTGATTTTCACACCCGCTTTGCGCAGTTCGCCCGACTGGGGAGAAACCTCATAAGTTCCGAATCGCACGACCGACGTGTGCCGCAGTGGTTCCATATGGCATTTGGGCTTTGCATGGAAGTCTAGCACTTCTCACAGACCCCAGGCCGAGGATATGTACAGAGCTAACTCGTTAGCCATCAATCACTTGACAGGCAACTAACCGGTTATGGAGAGAAAAGCTTCAGCGAATTGACGCCTAACGACTTGGCGCGTCAGATGGGCATGCGACATGCGGTACTAGCAGTTCGAAGCAGGAGAAAAGACATGTGGATGCGGTCATGCGTTGTTTGTAAAGCACTTTTGCACAAGCTCCAGTTGCGCGATTCCCTGCGTTGTACTTGCGGATGGATATGGTAGGGCCATCGGAGCTAGAAAGCTGATTGCAGCCTCGCCCACAGAGACCCACAAGATCAAGGAGATTGTCATGGCACAGGTAATTGAGTTTTACATACCGAATAACTTCCGGAAACCGTTGAAGTGGGCTGCTCAGCTGCAACGCGGAAAGGTTATCGAGTTTTGCTCGCAGATAAAGAAATCAGCCTAGCTGCGACCGGGTTTCGAACTGATTCGGGAGAAGGCAAATGAAGAGTATTGGATCTGGACTACATGAAATGGTCGGATTTGGGACTTCATCGTCACAGGACGATCGAGCCGTGCCGGCATTCGAAGAGTTGGCAATGCCCCTGTTCGATTCCCTTTACAACTTCGCACGCTGGCTGGTGCAGAATTCGAACGATGCCGAGGATATCGTGCAAGAGACTTACCTGAAGGCTCTACGCAGTTTTGCATCGTTTCAGCCGGGTACCAATTTCCGGGCATGGATGTTTCAAATCCTGAGGAACACCTTTCTAAGTTCCCGCTCGACACTCGATCGACGCATGACTGTTGCGGTGGACTCGGAGGAAGATTTCCCTGTCTTGCCCGCAACTGCTGCGACCCCTGAGTCGCTGTTGATCGAGCGCTTCAGCAACGATGCAGTGCGGTGCGCAATCGAGCGACTGCCATTCATCTTTCGCGAAGTCATTTTGCTGTGTGATGTCGAAGATGCGTCCTACCGGGAGATCGCGGAAATATTGTCGATCCCGATGGGAACCGTTATGTCACGTCTGGCGAGAGCCCGGAAGGCAGTTCGCGATTCACTCCGTAGCGCCGATGGTGGACCGATATTGAGCGACTTCTCTCATCAGATCGAGAGGCAGGCTTCGTTGTAGGTAGTGGTTGACTGTCCCTCCGTTGAAGCATCCACCACCCGGTTATGCGGCTTGCACTCTCGCCAACAGCCATTCCTTCGGCACGGACTGAAAAATCAGTTCATCTTCAGGGACGGTGAAGTAGGTTCCGCAGCGCGGACACGTGAACTCACACCACGATTTTGTATTGTCACGTCCCGTGCGATCTGGTGGCCTGCAGCAAATCACTAATGCACCGCAGTCGGGAACTGGGCAAATCGACCCTGCCGCGACCACCTCATCGCGCTCATCCCAGTCATCCAGCATCGGGCGTGCCTCCGCGTTGCGTACTTTCTCTGTTACTAAGAACGCACGACCGAACAAAATATTCCCGATATTCCCTCGTATGGCTGCGACTCCTACAAAATGGAGCGCCGTCGGAGACCGCTATTCGTTGCGAGAGAATTCCCGGACGACTACAGCGTACCTGATGAAAACCGCACTCTCGGGCGGTATGCCGCTAAAACCGAATCATCTTTTGCCAACACAAACACCGCGCTTTCAGGGGAATAAAAGATCAACACTTTGGTTATCTCCAGTGAGCGGCAAAGTGATTTTCAAGCAAAGGAATTCAATGTGAACAGGCTGAAGATGATGTTGATAGGACTCACGATCTTGTCCGCAGCATCGGCAAGGGCAGTTGCGCAAGTAGCTAAAGATGCGGGGACGCCGACGCGAGGGGTGCATGAAATTCAGGTGACGCTCAGGAAGTACGAATTTAGCCCTGGCTCGCTGCGCGTTAGGAAAGGCGAGCAGGTCAAGCTAGTCATGGCCGCCGCGGACCACGATCACGGATTCAAGCTAGCCGACTTTAACATCAATCAGAAAATCCCCAAGGGAACGACGGTTGTCGTCGAATTCACCGCTGACAAGGCTGGCACTTTCCAATTTCGTTGCTCGAACGTCTGTGGCTTCGGCCATAGAAATATGAAAGGAACACTGGTAGTAGAGGAGTGAGCGAAAACTATCTCATCCGCGGCTCACCAAAAGAGTCCACAGCGGAGAGGGTGCATCAGGACACTCTGTCCGTTCCATTTGCAACAAACGTTGGGTACGTTTTCGCGAGTTTGCTTGGTTGGATAGATACCCACAAAACGAGGCTAAGACAAGAACTGGAAAATGATACACCTCAGGGTTCACGCAAGAAAATCAAATATAAGGAAACAGACAAATGACGAAGAAAAATGTGCGGATTGCAGGTGTGGTAATGCCGGTGATGATTGCGATGCTGCTGCTGTTCGCGGGATCATCGCGCGTCACAGCAAGTAACCAGCCCTCGGCGACAAATGCGGTGGTAAAAATCGATAATTTCGTTTTTGGGCCGCAGGCGATCACGGTACCCGTCGGAACAACAGTTACCTGGACAAACAGTGATGACATTCCTCATACGGCCGTGAGCACAGACGGCATATTCAAGTCCAAGGTGATGGACACGGACGAAAAGTTCTCTTACACGTTTACCAAGGCAGGAACGTATTCCTACTACTGCTCGGTCCACCCGAAGATGACCGGCCAGGTCGTGGTGAAGTGACTAGAGACTTCCTCCATTTTGCAGCGCGACCGTTATCCGAGCCTTTTTGTTCGCCGCCATTCCTGACTCCACGCGCGTAGGCCAGAACGGAACAGCAAAAGAAACGCTTCGCGTGCGATCTCACTTTGTTCTGGAGCCTATTTTGATAAGACTACTTCGCTGCGGCTTTGTGGGGGCAGCTGCATTTTTATTTGTCGCGCGGATTGGTGCGCAGTCGTCTACCGTGGAAACACCGGAGGCGAATCCTGGTCGTCCCACGGTTTCAACTCCCGCAACATTGACTCCGGTGGGGTACCTGCAATTTGAGAACGGCGGACTCTATGCCGAGACCTCACCTGAGTTCACAACGCTATTTGGCATTAACCAGGTCACCGAGCTCACTGTTGCATCCCGCCTTCAGTTGCTGGCCCTGTCGGAGCCACTTGCTCAAGCAAGTGGAGCTACCGGCGATGCTCTGTCAGGCAGTCGCCCGGGCGAGGTCTTCGCCGGATTTCAGGCAGTCGTATTGCCCGGGGAGGGCACAAGCCTACCGTAAGCCTCAGCTACATTCGCCGTCTCTACGCGAGTGCCGCGCCGGAAATCGACATCGGCACGTTCAGGAATAGTGCGTTGATCCTGCTGAGTGACGATCTCGCAGGTTTCCACTTCGACATCAACGGCATTTTTTCCGAACAGACTAGAGGCATTATTCGCCGAGGACAATTCGGCCAGACCCTCTCGATTTCACACCCACTGGGACGGCTGACGGTCGCAGGCGAACTCTGGCATTTCACGCAGCCACTCACCAGCAGAAACGCAGTCGGGAATTTGTGGGCCGTCTCGTATCCGGTCAAGAGAAATCTCGTAGTGGATGTCGGATTCGATCATGGCCTCACCGCTTCCTCGACGCAGTGGGAAGGGTTTGCGGGCTTCACGTACCTTTTGCCTCACCGACTGTGGGGATTCCACGATCCAAAATAAATATGACGCGCGACCAACTGTCCCTTCCACACTTGCAATGGTTCAAGAGACACCTCGGGAATAAAACCGCGCGAGCACCGTTATCAATAGTGACATCCAAAACATTTCAATAAGGACAAATTGTGAAAACATCGTATTTCGCAGCCGTACTTAGTCTGACTTGCCTGCTCGGGTTTGGCGGAAGTGCCTACGCGCGGGACAGCACACTCGGTCGAGATTTTTGATGCCGTGCAAATCGGTAGTACGAAACTGAAACCTGGCAACTACAAGGTGGAGTGGCAAGGGACCGGGCCCTGCGGTACAGGTGAGTTTCCAGCAGAACGGGAAGACTGTGGTCACGGCGCCAGGAACGTTGAAGACGAATGACGATCAAGTCACCAGGACGCCATCGTGACCGAAGCAACAGGCGCGGGTACGTCGACGCTCAAAGAAATCGATTTCGGTCATCAAAAAGAGGCGCTAGTTTTTGATCAGAATCCAGGCGGTATGTAGTTGCCGCAACGCAGTTTGGACGTCGGTCTACAACACCGGCCTCATTTTGAGGAGCCAGGGAGCTGCGTTCGTAGAGCAGGGAGCTCCTCAGAACGCGGGCTCCACGGCAATCTGTGCGCCTATTTTTGAATACACGCGCTTCGGGCACACGCCACTAGAGACGGAGGGACTCCAAATGTTGGAAAGCACTGTTGAGTTGCTGGGAGGTCTATTGTTGAGCGCTCTGATTTTACTGGTCGGTGCTTGTATCCTTGGCTCGATTTTTGCGGCTCTGCGAGCGGTCAGGCGTGAAAGCGACGACGAGCGCGAGGAGGTGAAGGAGATCTTCGCTTTCGGGGCTGAAGTGACTGTGTTGGATGATCGGATGATCAAGACGGGCCTCATCGTGATGACAAGTCCTGAAAATCACTATGGTTTATGAGTTGTTGGGAGAACTCTGCGTGTTTGCCCGGTCTCTGAGAAGAAAACTTAGAAAGACCTAAAGACCTAAAGGCCGTCCTAATCATTGGGCGGCCTATTTATTTCGCTGGTCTGAACGAAAGCCCTAGCGTTGGCGATATCGCGAAAATGGTTCGCAAACCTAGAAATCCATTTCTGGAATAAATCGGGGTCGATCCAGTTAACACTAACAGAGCGCAAATTCCCCTGAACGGTGAAGGCGCGCAAGAAGCCCATGTCACGCTACGCGAGATCGTTTCAAACGAGGAATGGAAATATTACAACATGAAATATCGAGCTATAACATTTGCGTCCGCGGCTTTCTTCGTGACTTCTCTAGCGCTTGCTAGCGATACCTGGATTCTCGACTCCAGCAGATCCAAAGCCCGATTGTTTCAAGGCTCCAGAGCGAACTCAGAGTCAGTGAACACCGGGGTCGCACGCGTGACCGGAAAAGTGAAACTGGACGCAAACGATCTGGACGCCTCGGTCTTGGATCTTAGTATCTATCCGGCAGATGAGGAGTGGGAGCACGCACTTAGTCCTGATGGTGCCTTGCCGACCGGCTATGTTCCCGACGCGACCGATCAGACCCTGCTGACATTCAAGTCCATGCGCATTCTGAGGACAGGGAACGGTCAGTTGCAAGTCATCGGGGATCTTACATTGACCCGCGTGGAGCGCACCGTCACGGCGAGGCCAACTGAGGACTATGCCGGGCCAGTGTACGGTGATCCTGTCATTCACAATGAAACTCACGAAATCACGTTTCTATTCCCGAGTGTGAGCGCTGCGCATCTATCGGGACCTTTGACTCCAGCAATGCAGCAGAAAAGAGGAGTGCTGGAGATTGTGGGGTCGGCGTGCATCGACCATGATGAATTTCCTGAGCTCTTAAGCGCGGTAAAAGAAACTAATTGGCCACCTGTCGTGCGGAACAAAGATTGTCACATGCCATCTACGGTTGGAGAAGACTATAGCGGGGCCGTATGCACTGGAACATTGATCGCAGCAACTCGCGATGACAACTATCAGATGCCCGCCTCCGTGGGAGAAGATTACAGCGGTCCTCAATGCACTCCGGCGACGGGTAACCAAACAACAATTGTTCTGGACCTGAAGTTCCTCCACAAAGTCCCAGAAGCGTCGGTAGAAGCACATTCGGGCAAGGAGTCGAGTTGGAATGCCGCCCCGGTTCGGCTGATCGGCAGGTCAAATTAACGAAAGCAGGATGAGGCCCGGACCAACGCGTACAGCATCACAAAAGGATGAATGCTATGAAAACGATTTTGAAGATTCGGACTGTTACTTGCGTAGTGCTGGCGGTCGGAGCACTTTTGTCCACGCCGGGAGCTGTCGCTTCTGACAGTGATTCCTATCCCTCTTACTTGCAGGCAAAAGTGATCGCACACCTGCCACTGTCCGGCGGAGCACGGCAAATGTTCTTGCAGCAAGAGGGCAGAAGACAATTCCTGTACGTGCAGCAACCTTCCCAGCAAGGGGTTACGGTGATTGACATCACCAAGCCAGAACGGCCCAAGGTGGTCAACCAAGTGCCCCTGGAGAACTTGACCACAGTGAGTTTCGGACTCGCGATCTCCGAAACGCCTGAGAATTCTGCGACCGTGGGCGCTTCTCTCGCAGCTGGAAACGTGGAAGGCCCTTCCGGAAGCGGTGTTCTCGAGTCGGTTCGCGTGCTCGACGTAAGCGATCCCGCGCATCCGCGGACCGTTCGGAACTTTGACGGAGTCACTAGCATTCTGCAGGACTCGGCCCGCAACTTGCTTTACGTCGCGAATGGAGACGGAGTCTGGATCGTGTCACACCAGCAAGTATTACGCAGTCGTGAGTGCAGCTCGTCGGACGCGATATCGCCCCTGCCGAACTGCGATTAGCGGCTCACATGAAATTCGAGTCGCGACTCCGAGCGTGGACGTAAGCAGATTGCCGTCGTTGTGGTTGTAAACAGGGTCCGCATTCAATCGCCTGTCCTGAGCAAACGAGGCCAGCGGCGCAGAGGGATGGACGCCTATGTTAAACATTCCCGCTATTGCGGCCGGCATTGCCTTCGTCACACTGGCCGCCGCCAACGTGGCAGTGATGCTAGAGGCTTCTCAGCCCTCGCGCAGCGCAGCTACGAGAAACCGCTTGATCGCTGCTCACCGGGCGGGTGGATATTTGTTTGTGATTCTGCTCTGCATCATGGCCTACAGCATGAGTCAGAGACTTGTAGGTGTGGGAATATCCGGTCATCTCCCCACGCACCTGGTTGTGCACATTGTGCTTGTGCTGGTTCTCGTGCCTTTGCTTCTGTTGAAGATATTGATCGCACGCCGCTACAAGCATAGCCATTCGGCGCTGAAGGCACTTGGAGTAACAATCTTCGTAGTCGCGTTCGTGCTTGTATCGATCCCTGTGTTTTCAGAACTGCTTCATGCGGCGAGCCCAGGAAGCCTGGGGTTAAGGCTTGTCACCGGCTTGGTTGTTGCGGTGTGCCTGGTCCAGGGCGCATTGGTGTTTAAGAAGAGTAAGCAGCCGCATGCTTCCGCGGAGTCATCGCGTATTCCGACGGTTCCTCAGCCGGCAACCCCACTAACCGACCGCGAAAATGCGAAGGACCCAATGACTCTTCTGTTGGCGCAGACCGAGCAGCAAACGCACGATACCAAGACGCTCCGCTTCGAGGTCCCAAGGGAAAGACGGTTTCGTGCTAAGCCAGGACAGTTCCTGACCTTCCAGTGGACGATCGATGGCCAACGGGTACTGCGGTCTTACACCATTTCCTCGTCGCCGATCCAGGGGAACTATGTGGAGATCACGCCCAAGCGCGTGGACAATGGATGTGTATCTGCTTTTCTCAATGAGCGGGCCAAGCCGGGCCTCAGGGTGGAAGCAAGCGGACCGTATGGGCGGTTTTATTTTGACGAGACACTCCACAAAAGCATAGTTCTCATTGCGGCCGGAAGCGGGATCACACCCATGATTTCGATGCTGCGCTATATCGACGATCTTAAACTGGCTACGCCGGTAACGCTTCTATATTGTGTGCGCACCGCTGCGGACATCATTTTCCAAAGCGAACTGGCTAGACTTGAAAGGTCTCTCCCCAACTTCAAGTGCGAGGTGTGCCTGTCGCGACCGGACCCAACCTGGAAGGGGCACAATGGACACATGACTGAGGAATTTATCTCCCAGCACGTGATCGACCTGGATTCACCCACTTTCTTTCTCTGCGGTCCCAAGGGATTCATGGACAGCGCGCGCCAGATTCTGTCGACTCTCGGGGTAGACCAGGACCGGATCCTGCAGGAGAGTTTTGGGGAAAGCAAACGTTCCACTGAGTCTCGTCCGCAGGAAGCCCGCCCGGCCGAAACCGTTGTGTTCATTCACTCGCAGAAGGTTTGCCAGGTTTCCTCCGGAAGCACGCTGCTGGATCTGGCAGAGCGAAACGGCGTCCAGATTCCGTTTGGCTGCCGCCAGGGCCAATGTGGTACGTGTGCTACGCGGGTTCTAAGCGGCACCGTCCAGATGGACGTCGAAGCTGGGCTGACGGCTGAGCAAAAAGATGCTGGATATGTACTGCCTTGTGTGAGCCGGGCTGAAGGAACGGTTGTCCTGTCGGCTTAGTCCGGTTCTCCGCTCGAAAATCCCAACGTCCTACAGAACCTTCAATGCCCAGGGCGACTGTTGGAGGCTGAGCCCGCACTCGTCCTGAAGCTTCGTTCGAAAAGATAACCCTAAGCAGGGAATAAGAGCGACTGGCGTTTAGTTATCAACTGGTGAAGGTCAAAACCGACACATCCTTAAGTCAGCACCATTGAGGTGGAATCGTGAGACTTACGCTTAGCGCGGTAACATTTTTCGGGTTGAGTGTTGCTTTGTTTCAGGACTTGCCGGCCCAGGGACAGACGCATGCTAGCTCGACTTTTGAGGTGGTCCCAACCCCAAACGAGAACCCCAACAGCGAACTTCTTGCGGCTTCGGCCTCTTCTCCCAACGATATTTGGGCGGTAGGGCAGTCGACGATCCACTTTGATGGCACCACGTGGACAGCGTTTTCCGCTCCAATGATCAAAGGCGACAACAACAGCTTCTTGCAGGGGGTGGTCGCTATTTCGCCGACTTTGGCGTGGGCGGCGGGAAACGTGACTGACGGGGCGCATCAGGGGCAGGTGATCGAGCAGTGGAATGGAACCAAGTGGAGCCTGTTTCCGGGCCCCAAGTTCGGCAAGAAAGACCGGGCGGATGTCTTCGCCATGACCGCTAGCTCTGCGAATGACGTTTGGGCGATCGGCAGCCTCGTTAACCTCGGTACTGGGTTGGTCTCGTCCCTTTTCGAGCACTGGAACGGCACGGCATGGGCGGCAACAACTTTAGAATCGAACAACGAGTTTCTGTTTGGTGCTTCCGCCGACGCAGCGAATGATGCCTGGGCAGTGGGATTCAACGGTTCAGACAAAATTGACACCTCAGCGATGCACTGGGATGGCACGAACTGGAAGCGTGTGGCAACTCCCAACGTAGGCGAGGGCACAAACAAATTGAACGCCGTGCTGGCGCTGGCGCCGAACGATGCGTGGGCGGTGGGCTTTTCCACGCCCGTTGCGCCTCCCAAACAGGCTGCCACGCTGACGTTGATCGAGCACTTTGACGGTACGAGTTGGGCGGTGGTACCGAGTCCGAATGTTGGACCGAATAGCGCGAATCAGTCGAACCGTTTGCTTGGACTGACGGCGAATTCGGCTAATGACATCTGGGCGTTTGGTTCCTACTTCGCGGCCGACGGATCGGGGCACCAGATGACACTACTATTGCACTGGGACGGGACCAGTTGGACAGTCGCATCCAGTCCCAGCCCAACGAAGGGCGGATTTCCTTGTGATCTCCTGTGGACTGGAGTTGTCTCATCACCGGGCGATGTGTGGATTCTAGGGTCCGCGCATGATGGGAGCTTGGCTATACATATGATGCCGGGGGCGGATTCTAGCTTAGTTTCCAATTTCTAGAACCGGTCTCATAAATGATGGAGAATCTACTTAGCTATTTGCGAGATGCGTTGATGGTTCGCCTGGCCTGCATGAAAATCCTTTTCCGCTGTCCGTAACTTGGCAAAGGAAACTCCGGCTGGGGACCATGACAACGCAGAAACTGTCGCTCGAACTTGTTAGGGTGCAGAACGGTAAGCAGACCACTCGCGACGCTCCGGCTCATTGTTCTTCAACTATGAAGCAAGGTGCCAGGAATCTAGGGGATCTATGAAGAAGCTACTGCTAGTGTTGCTACTAACCACCGTCTTACGGGGGCAAAACTCAGGAACCACAGTCTCAATTACGGACACAGATGAGGTCCGAGCGGGACAAATCCTAGCGGAAGAATTTGCGCAAAAGGAGGGGATGCGGTCCACTCCCCAGACGACGAAAATCGACGAATACCTGCAGGCCGTGGGCGACAGGGTTGCTGCTCACGCACAGCGCAAACTTCCCTATCGTTTTCACTTCGATCCGAGCCCTGCCTTCAAGAGCGCGGTGGGTCTGCCCGGAGGGCAGATCTTCGTCGGGGGCGGCATCCTAGCGTATATGGACAGCGAAGATCAATTGGCCGCAGTGCTCGGACATGAGGTCGAGCACATTGCTCTCAATCAGTGTCGCGACCGGCTTATCAAGGTTCTTGCGGAGAAGCATCTTTCTACTGACAAACTGGAAGAGCTCAAGGTTGACGATTTTCTACCCGGGTATGGGCACGACAACGAACTAGCAGCCGACCGCGAAGGCGTGAAACTCGCCATGGAGGCCGGGTATTCACCAAAAGGCGCGATTCGACTCTTGCGCACGTTCGTAATCTTAGGGCAGCAAATGCCAAATACGCCCGCCGAAGGACAGAAGAGACTGGAGGAGCGCATCGGACAGATCGAACCACTCAGTAACCAGAGGGAAGTTCAAGTTTCCGAAAAGCCCCTATCTTTACCATAGCTTCATCACCTGTGAGTAGTCTTGCTGCCAAGGATCTGTTTATGAGACCAGTTCTAGTTTCAGTCTGACGGGTGCTATCGGTCCACGGATCCGGTTACGCCCGGTGACCCGAATGGGGATACTTAAACCGAGAGCAAATCTCCCTGAAAGAAGATTCAGAGACGGATAGTGTTGCGCCAACCCGATGGCACGCAACCGAGATCGAGAAGAAGTAGGAGGAGATGTGAGTAGCAACGTCCACACCGCGCTGTCCAGAAACGACTGGACCCTTGATCTTGTCTACGATTTGCCATCCCAGTCTCTGCAGGGCGATCCAAGCATCGACGACCCGGTAGACGATACCGGACTCGGCCCTCGGTGCGGCGATTTGCAAGTTTCGGGTGAGTTTGCTCGTTAGCTAAGCCTGATTTGAAATACGAAGACCTTCATGACGAAAGAGGAAATTCGACTCGCCGAATCTGGCACGCGCAAAAAGCACTGGAAGCGTTGGGGTCCTTATTTGAGCGAACGTGCTTGGGGCACCGTGCGTGAAGACTACAGCCCACAGGGGAACGCCTGGGAATATTTGCCACACGACCATGCCCGGTCACGCGCTTATCGCTGGAACGAAGACGGCTTGGCCGGAATCAGTGATCGCCGACAGATGATTTGCTTTGCCCTCGCACTGTGGAACGAGCACGATCCGATTCTCAAAGAACGGATTTTCGGTTTAACTGGCAACGAAGGCAACCACGGCGAGGACGTGAAGGAATACTACTTCTATCTTGACAACACGCCTTCACACTCCTACATGAAGTATCTCTACAAATACCCGCAAGCGGAGTTTCCTTACGCACAACTGGTGGAGGAAAACCGCCGCCGCGACAAGCGCCAACCGGAGTTCGAACTGCTCGATTCGGGTGTATTCGACGAAGATCGCTACTTCGACGTGTTCGTTGAATATGCCAAGGCCGATGTCGAGGACATTCTGATCAAGATCACGGTCACAAACCGTGGCCCGGAAGCCGCTAATCTTAGGGTTCTGCCCACAATTTGGTTCCGCAATACGTGGTCCTGGGGAAACCGTGCCCGACGCCCGAACCTGCATGAAGCGTGGCCCGCTCCCAATCCCGTCATCGGGAACCTTTCTCCAGTGAGCCAAACTCAGTCCAATACCCGCTGGCTCCATTGTGCAGGCTCTCCGGAACTTCTCTTTACCGAGAACGAGACGAACGCTCGACGGCTATTTGGAACCGAGAATCGCTCTCCCTTCGTCAAAGACGGCATCAACGATTATGTCGTGCACGGTATCAAGGAAGCGGTCAATCCCGAACATGTTGGCTCGAAAGCAGCCGCCCATTACAAACTGTCACTCGGTTCGGGAGAGACGGTTGTAATAAGGATGCGACTCGCCGACTCTGACTTCAAAGGAAGGAACGCGTTTGGCGCCTTCGACAAAACGTTCGCGCTCCGGCGTCGTGAGGCCGATGAATTTTACGCAACGGTCATTCCTCAGCATCTCTCCGCAGACGCGAAGAACGTCATGCGCCAGGGCTTTGCGGGAATGCTCTGGTCTAAGCAGTTTTATCATTACGTCATCAAGGATTGGCTGCGAGGCGACCCGGACAACCCACGCCCACCCGAGGAGCGAAGGAAAGGGCGCAATCATCAATGGACTCACTTGTACAACGCTGACGTAATTTCCATGCCAGACAAGTGGGAGTACCCGTGGTATGCGGCTTGGGACCTGGCATTCCACTGCATTCCGCTTGCCCTGGTCGACCCTGACTTCGCAAAAGAGCAGCTCACGCTGATGCTCCGCGAGTGGTACATGCACCCCAACGGGCAGATACCCGCTTATGAATGGGCTTTGGGAGACGTTAATCCGCCCGTGCATGCATGGGCCGCATGGCGCGTGTACAAGATCGACAAGAAGCGTACAGGCCGAGGCGACCGCGAATTTCTGAAGCGTATCTTCCACAAGTTGATGTTGAACTTCACCTGGTGGGTAAACCGCAAGGATGCCGAGGGCTTGAATATCTTCCAGGGCGGATTTCTCGGGCTGGACAACATCGGCGTGTTCGATCGCAGCGCTCCCCTGCCTGCCGGCGGCTATCTCGAGCAGTCCGACGGAACCAGTTGGATGGCCATGTACACCCTGAATCTGCTCGCTATCGCACTGGAACTGGCAAAGAAGAACCCTGCTATGAAGACGTGGCCAGCAAATTCTGGGAGCATTTTATCTACATTGCGCATGCCATGAGCCATCGTGGCCACAACTGCATAGGACTCTGGAACGAAGAAGATGGTTTCTTCTACGACGTGCTGAAGCTGCCTGACGGCACACAATTTCCAATGAAGATCCGCTCCATGGTGGGATTAATCCCTCTGTTTGCGGTGGAGACTCTGGAACCGGAAGTGCTCGATCGGCTGCCCGACTTTAAGCGGCGTCTGGAATGGTTTATCGATAACCGTCCCGATCTCACGGAAAATCTCGCCTGCATGCGCAGCGAGGGGAAGGGCGAACGCCGGTTGTTCTCCATCGCAGACCAGGATCAGCTTCGCTCAATTCTCAAGTACATGCTGGACGAGCGTGAGTTTCTATCGCAGCACGGGATCCGCGCCCTGTCCCAGTTCCATCGGGAGAACCCTTACTCACTCCACGTTAACGGAACCGAACACCGAGTGGATTATGAACCGGGCGAATCGACGACCGCAGTATTCGGAGGAAATTCTAACTGGCGGGGCCCGATCTGGTTCCCATTGAATTTTCTCGTGGTCGAGTCCTTGCAAAAATTTCACCACTATCTAGGTAACGATTTCAAAGTCGAGTTCCCGACTGGATCGGGGAACATGAAGACGTTGTTGGACGTGGCGGGTGAACTGTCGCGCCGGATGACAAACATCTTTCTTCGTGACGAAAAGGGCCACCGGCCCCGTAACAAGAGAGGCGATCCTGATGGAGATCAAGCGAAGTGGTTCACAACCTTCTGGCAAAGGCCCGTCCGAGTGGTTCACTGGCACGGTACGGATAGATCCACTATTTCAGGCCCCGGATCCCGCACTTGTTCAAGGTGCCAGCGTAACGTTTGAGCCGGGTGCGCGGACGGCATGGCATACGCATCCGCTCGGCCAGACTCTCATTGTCACGGCCGGCTGCGGCCGGGCACAGCGCTGGGGAGGCCCGGTCGAGGAAATCCATCCCGGTGACGTGGTTTGGTTCTCTCCCGGCGAGAAGCACTGGCATGGAGCTACGCCGACCATCGCCATGACGCACATCGCCATTCAGGAAAAGCTCGACGGTAAAGTTGTCGACTGGATGGAACAGGTCAGCGACGAACAATACCGCGGGAAATGAAGGACATTGAGATGAGCAATAAGTCAAAGCGGAACGATGCTCTAGAAGGCCGTCTTTCTCGAGATCGCGAAATTACGATCACCGTGACCGGCAGAAAATCAGGACGCACCATCTCCCTGCCAATCTGGTTCGTGTGGGATGACGGCAAGCTGTACCTCTTGCCGGTGAAGGGGTCGGATACACAGTGGTACAAGAACGTTCTGAAGAACCCCTCAATTCGGATTAATGCTGGGGGTACACAGAGTGAACTTAAGGTTGTTCCTGTCACTGACGCCACGCAAGTGAAGTCTGTGGTCGAGAAATTCCGCGACAAGTACGGGGCAAACGACGTGAAAAAATACTATTCAAAGCTCGACGTTGCTGTTGTCGCTCAAGTGCGGTGATGGCGTCCCTTTCCGCTATCGGTCATGCTCGCTGCCAGCGATCACCGAGTCAATCCTGTGGCGTACAACGAAGGCTTGGCCGACCGGCCGCATGAGGCCGCGCGATCGCGCTTTGAATAGTTGGGCAAGCTGGAAGTTATCGGTTCGTCCGTTGGATTAGTACCGACAAACGCTAGTGCTGTATCGGATGCGCCCCAACTCATGCAGATAGCCTCCGAGCTCCGAACTAGGGCGCATTCGATACAGCCGTTTGCAGGAAGCCGCTA